>ERZ1645187.3114-NODE-3114-length-14114-cov-5.325983_pt1 | contig 14114 bp, 14 predicted proteins | sample MGYA00575352_ERZ1645187 | MGnify/ENA primary metagenome ERZ1645187 (study PRJEB40837, sample SAMN11349314) | freshwater sediment metagenome | isolation source: river sediment | host: Sediment | place: India: Wazaribad , New Delhi | collected 2017-02-21 ...
TTGATCTGCTTGCTGATACTATCAATACTTATGGTCGCTTTCCTTCCAGACTTGATGAACTTGAGATGGTTTACATTCACGTGACGACAAGTGCGAATGGGTGTGAATCCATTAAAAAGCACGGTATTCAAGATTTAGCAACGGCATATGCTAACGCTGATTCAGAATTGCGTGTGTTTCTTGACGAACATGATATTCACATCGATTTAGAGAACCGAATATTAACACATGCAGGAAGAGAATTCGACATAGCTTATAGGCCTTGCTTACAAAGTCCCAATGATGATGATTATTGGAGAAAGTCTGTTGGAAAGAAGTTTTATAACGACCATGCTACTTGTGGTTTCTTTTCTGTCGATAATCTTAGACCCTATGGGGGACTAGTTCATATGCGACCCGAAGTACTGAATAATATTGGTCATGTTGTTCATTTGGATTTATGTCGGGAATGGCATTCAAGTCATAGTCCTTATGAAATTATTGCTAGAGTTAAATGTAGAGACATTGTATACAATAATGATACCAACGAAGATGAATTGCATCAATACTTATACTATTTGCTAATGGCGTACTATAATGCATTTTTCGAGCCATCTGAAAGGATATTACTGACAAAGAACAATGTCCGCATACTTCCTCAGGATGTAACTAGAATAGCGCCTATTTCTTTTTGGAATCATTTATGAGACGAAAATGGTTAATGTAAAAGCCTGTGTTATCGCTTAATATAGGAACTACTTAAGAAACGAGAAAATCCTATGACCATCCTTCCCGCAACCCACTCAGACCTTCCCGCCATCCTCTCCCTCCAATACCTCGCCTACCAGAGCGAGGCGGTTTTGCTGCAAAACTTCTCGATTCCGCCGCTCAAGCAAACGCTTGCGGAGCTGGAAGCCGAATTTGACAGCGGAATCATCCTCAAGGCGGTGGAAAACGACGAAATCATCGGCTCCGTGCGCGCAAAGCAGGAAAACGGCACCTTGCTCATCGGCAAGCTGATCGTACACCCCGCCCATCAGGGCAAGGGCATCGGAACCCAGCTTCTGTACGCAATCGAGCAGGCATCCGCCGCGCCGCGCTACGAGCTCTTCACCAGCAGCAAGAGCGAGAAGAACATTCGCCTCTACGAGCGCGTCGGCTACCGCAAATTCGCGGAAAAGCAGGTGTCGCCCGGGCTTTCGTTTGTGTATCTGGAGAAGATGGCGCTGGCTTAACCCGCTTTGATTCGGTATAATTTGATTATGTCAAACGAAAGAAAGCTAGTGACCCAGTCGAGCTTTCCCTTGCGCCCCATGCAGGCGCACGAGTTCCCCGCCGTCCATCGGCTGATGCAGCAGGCGTTTCCATTGCAGGAGTATCGCAGTTTTTCGGACGCGGAAGCGTTGCTTAGCAAAAACGAATACGAAATACTGGTCTATGCCGAGGAGGATGAAATCATCGGTTTCATCGCGCATTGGCTGCTGGACGGGTTTCGCTTTGTCGAGCATTTCGCCGTGCGCCAGAGTGCGCGCCAAGGCGGCATCGGCAGCGGCATTATGCGCGCGTATCTCGCGCAATCCGACGTGCCCGCTGTTCTGGAAGTCGAGGCAACCGGCAGCGAACTTGCCCAGCGCAGAATCGGTTTCTATCAGCGTCTGGGGTTTGCGCTCAGCACAGTCGGCTATATGCAGCCCTGTCTCCAAGGCGCGGTGTCCGATATTCCGCTGCTGCTCATGCATGCGCCGCAGGACATCTCCGCTGCGCGTTTGCTCCGCGCGCAAGCAAATATTTTTCACGCCGTCTATCAACAAGAACCGCCACTCGAAAGCCCGTTGGCTTGATCGCGTGTCGTCCTGCCTTCGCCCACCTCGCTCGCATTTCGTGAAACAAACCAAACGCCACTGGCTGGCGTTTTTTTGTTTGGCACAATTTCACTCGCATCTCGATTGAAACTTGATATAATGAAACAACAAGCAAAACCACATAATCAAGAAATGAGAACACCACATGAAACAAACACCCAAACAAAAACAACGCTTCTCTCAGCTGATTCCGTTTGTCATCTTCCTGTTCATCGGCGGATTCGGCGGATACTGGATGGGTCGCGCGCTCGCGCGCGGTTCCGCTTCGCTTTCCGAACTGCCGGATGCGCTGGCGTTCGGCGCATTATTCCTGCTTTTCATTCTGGCGCTGTACGCGCAGATCATCCTGCACGAAGCGGGACATCTCGTGTTCGGGCTGCTGACCGGCTATCGCTTCTGCTCGTTTCGCGTCGGTTCGCTTATGTTGATCAAAGAAGACGGGCATCTGCGGCTCAAAACCTTCTCGCTCGCGGGAACTGGCGGACAATGCGTGATGCTCCCGCCGACGCGAAGCGCGGAGCGTTTCCCGTTTGTTTGGTATAATCTCGGCGGTTCGCTGATGAATTTCCTCATCGGTGCACTGTCCTTTCTGCTTTATTCGTTCGTCCCGATGCACCCGTTCGGTTCGGTGTTTTTCGCCGCGCTTGCCGCAACCGGCTTTGCGTTCGGGTTCATGAACGCAATTCCCCTGCGCGTCGGGCTTCTTGACAACGACGGGAGCAACATTCGCTTGCTTCGAAAAGACCCGCACGCTGCAAACGCGTTTTACTGGATGCTCGACATTCACGGTCAGCTTGCCTCTGGGCTTCGTCTGCGCGATATGCCGGAAGACTGGTTTATCACGCCCGACGGCGCGGACACGAACAACCCGATCACCTCCACCATCGAGGTCTACGCCATCAATCGCCTGATGGATTGCCATGCTTTTCCTGCTGCGGCCGCGCGCATCCGCGCGCTGTTTGCGTCCCAGGCCGCGATCAACGGCATCCATCGCAATCTGCTCCGGTGCGATCTGGCGTTCTGCTGCATGCTTCTGGACGATACGGACGCGGCAAAACAGGAGCTGGACGAGCCGCTCAGGAAGTTCATGCAGTCGATGAAGCGATTCCCGTCCGTTTTGCGCACGCAGTATGCCGAGGCGCTCTTGCTCAACCGCGACCCGGCCAAAGCGGATGCGACTCTGGCAAAATTTGATCGTATGGCGAAGAAATACCCATATGAAAGCGACATCGCCAGCGAGCGAGAACTCATTCAAGCCGCGCAGGAGAAACACGCGCAAAACAAAACGTAACCCAAAAAATAAATAGGAGGAAACGATCATGCAGAACATTGTACCGCATCTTTGGTTCGACACACAGGCGGTGGAAGCCGCAAACTGGTATGTTTCCATTTTTGCGCACTCGGCGATTACGCAGGTTTCGCAGCTGCACGATACGCCCTCCGGCGATGTGGACTCCGTGGAGTTCACGCTCGATGGAGTGGATTTCTCCGCAATCAGCGCGGGGTCATTTTTCTCGCTCAACTCCACCATCTCTCTGATGGTCACCTGCCGCAGCGTAGACGAGGTGAACGCGCTCTATGCGCAGCTTGGCAAGGATGCGTCCATACTGATGCCGCTGGGCGCCTATCCGTTTAGCAAGCGGTATGTCTGGCTGGAAGATCGCTTCGGGCTAAACTGGCAGCTCTGCTATTTTGAAACCGACGAAATCCAGCAGAAGATTCGCCCCGTGCTGCTCTTTTCTGCCGATGCTTGCGGAAGGGCGGAGGAAGCCCTCGCGTTTTACGCGGGTATCTTCCCCGGTACGGTGCCCGGCTACGTGAATCACTATCTGCCCGGCGAAGCGCCGGATGCCCGGGCGAAGACCAACTATGCGGAGTGCACGCTGCTCGGACTCCAGTTTGTTGCGATGGATCATGGCGTTGGCGGAGACGAAGTGTTCAACGAAGCATTTTCGTTCATGGTGCTGTGTGAGGATCAGGCGGAGATCGATTATTATTGGGACAAGCTCTCTTTTGTTCCGGAGGCGGAACAGTGCGGCTGGGTCAAGGATAAATTCGGGCTTTCGTGGCAAATCGTGCCCAAGTCGATGAGCGAACTGCTCGCCTCGGCAACGCCGGAGCAAGCGCAGCGCGTCACGCAGGCGTTTCTGGCCATGAAAAAGCTTGATATCCGCGCGCTGGAGCAGGCAAAACGCGGATGATTCTACAACGCGCATGATGCGCAGTAAGAAGCACCTATATGCATGAACTGTTTGTATTAGAAAGCATGCTGAACTGGGGAAACGAGTCAAACGCCGTCCACCCCGTCCTGCTGCGCGATGAAACCAGTCTTGTGCTGATCGAATGCGGGTTTGTCGGAAGCTTCGATCAACTCACGGCAGCGCACTCTCGCACATGAAATCTTTCGGTTCAACTACATGATTTATTCTGAAAGGATGTCTGTTATGATCCACTCCATCCCCCGTCCGGAAGCCGCCATCCTACACGCGGTGCGTGAACTGGAACGCGTCTGCCAGACACACGATTCACTCAAGGGATCGCTTTTTCTCGATCCTTCGCTTAATTTCTCGCCAGATGTGCCGTGCCTGATCACATATTCGGAAGCGGACGCACTCGTCGGCGCGATGACGTTTTTTGCCCCAACGCAGGAGGAGGCGGAGCTTGTCGCCCTCACGCACCCGAATTTTCGCAGAAAGGGCGTGTTCCGCGCGTTGATGAAGGAGGCGGCAATCCAAGCCGCCGCGCTCGACATTCCGGACTTTCTGCTGGTTTGCGAGCCGCAGTCCAAGGACGGAACCGCCACGCTTTCCACGATTGAGAAAACGCTGGATCACACGGAGTTTGCCCTGCGGTATGACCACACGCAATCGCCGGATGTCCTCTTTGTGCCGGAAGGATTGACGCTCCATCGCGCGACGGAAGCGGACGTTCCCGTCCTGTCGCAAATCAGCGCGGACAGTTTCTCGGAGGAAGCGGAGCGCGCGGCGCATTTCATGGCGCTTGCGCTCGCGTCCGATACGCGCCAGCAATACTTTGCGCGGCTCAATGGAGAGCCGGTCGCCATTGGCGCGCTCGGGTACGAGGACGGCGAGGCAACGCTCTATGGCCTTGGCGTGCTTACATCGCTGCAAAACAAGGGAATCGGTCGCGGGCTTGTTGCGCTGCTGCTGCGCGAGGCATTTGCGCAAGACACGCATGACATCTTAATCGAGGTGGACAACACCAACGCGCGCGCACATCATCTCTATCTCTCCTGTGGCTTTGTCGAGGAGGCAACGTATGATTATTTTCGCGTGCCGATAAAGCAATTTCTGTAAGTTCTGATCTTCACTTTTATGCGAACTCCTGTATAAGATGAAGTAATTTCTGTAAGTTCTGATCTTCACTTTTATGCGGATTACTATATAATAATTAAAAATATCTGCTGACACAGGCACAGTCATTCAATCTGGCGCGTTCCCTCCTGCATCGGCATGATTGAGGTTATATGATACGTTATTCGCACACAAACCTGATCGCAAAAGACGTACCTTTGATGATCGCGTTTTATCGGGATGTACTCGGTTGCCGCAGCATCGGGCAGACGCGTGATCTTTCCGGCGATTGGATCGATCGCTTGACGGGCATCCCGGGCGCGCATATCTTCGGCGAACACCTTGCCTTGCCGGGGTTTGCGTCCGGCGGGCCGACGCTCGAAATCTTCGGCTATGACACGGTGGTCTCCAACACAGCATACGGCGTAAACGCAAGCGGCTTTTGCCATCTCGCGTTTGCGGTAGACGATGTCAACCAGGCACTACAGGATGTCCTCGCGCATGGCGGCGGCCAGATTGGCGAGTTGGTGGAAAATCGTTATGCCGACGGGCGGATACTCACCGCCGTTTATGCATGCGATCCCGAAGGAAACATTCTCGAGCTGCAAAATTGGCGTGCTGCATGATTGCAAATGGTGAACCCATGGAAGAGCTACAAACACATTCATTGCATGTAGAATCAATCCGGCGAGACCTGGACCGCATCATTGACGAATGGCTGCATCTACACCTTCGTCTGGCTGCGATTCTGGTCGCCATTTCGCTTGTCGTAGAAAGCGGTATCGCTTTTTTCATCACCAAGTCCCAATTGCTCACGACGACCATCGAACGCTATATTCTGAAGTTTATCATTGCCCCAAGTGGCTCAGCCGCACTTTGCCTGCTGGTTGCCGTGCTTGCCGTCCACAGCAAGCGTCTCTCTTCAAAGGCAAAGGCGTATGCAATGTCCCTTCTCTTCGTGCTGATTTGCTTTGACTACTACACCGCGCACAGCGCGTTTGTCGCGATCTATGCGCTTTATGCCTTCGGAATCTTTCTGACCACGACGTATGCGGACTATCGACTGACCGGGCTCGTTTCCGTCGCGTCGCTCTTGAGCATGATCGCCTCCGAATTGTTTTTGCGTTGGGATGTAGACAAAGTCAGCGCGTTTATCGATGCAAACCAGATGGTCAATTTTCTCATTGCGTTGTCAATCATCGCTGGTTGCAGCCTTGTCTCCAGCGTCACGATTCGATATGAGCAGCGCAAAAACGAAACCACGCTCCGCCGCGAAGTGGAGCGGGAATTGCTCAAAGAATCCATTCTATATGACGAGTTGACCGGCGTATACAACCGAAAAGCGCTCCACGATGCCCTCCGCGCACTCGAACAAGAAACGACAAAGAGCCCTCTCGTCTTTGGCATCGCAGATATCGATCATTTTAAGTTGGTCAACGATCTCTACGGTCATCAGGTTGGCGATCTTTGCCTGATTGAGTTTGCCTGCGTGCTCTGCGAATATTTTGGCGAAGGAGCGATCTATCGCTACGGCGGAGACGAGTTTTGTCTGATTTTGCGCAACACAACGCTCCAGGACGCGGAACAGCTTTGCGAGCGGGTGCGGCTCCGATTGCAGCGCGCCGAGTTTGAAGACGTGCCCGACCTGAAGGTCACCGCCTGCTTCGGGCTTACGGCATATGCCGAGCCGGACGGCTCGTCCCATCTGTTTATTCAGGCAGACGAAGCCCTTTACGAAGCCAAGCGCGTGCGGGATGCGGTTCGTTCCTACCATCCCGGCACAACTGTTTTCTCGCGAGGCGTTTCGCCGTCATAAGACTGCTTCATTGTTCGCGACTCAACTCCTTGTTCACTTTCAACGAATGAAAGGATGACTGCCATGCGCTATGTTGCTTTGCTAAGAGGAATCAATGTCGGTACAAGCGGCCGCATCCGCATGGATGCGCTCAAGCGTCTGCTGGAAGAGGCAGGGTTGACCGATGTTTCGACGTTTATCCAAAGCGGAAATGTGCTCTTCTGTTCCAATCTGTCCGAACTTGCCGCAAAGGTTGTGATTGAGCGCGCGCTTCAAGACGGCGCATCCATCACAACAACCGCGGTTCTGCGCACGGAGCAAGCGCTTGCGCAAATCCTGCAAAACTGCCCGTTTTCGCCGGACGAGATCACCCGCGCACAAACAGCGAACGCGGAAGGCGAAAGCCTGTTTGTTTGCCTGCTGCCGCAAGAGCCGGATGACGCCTTGCTGGCTTCACTTGCCGCGCTGGACGCGGGAAGCGATGCGTTTGCGATTGTTGGACGAGAGGTGTATCTCTTGCTCAGCCAGAGCATCCGTACATCCAAACTCGCACAAAAGCTACAAAAACGGCTGCCCGACATGACCATTCGTAACTGGAATACGATGGAAAAACTGTTTTCGCTCACGCAAGCAGCCGCTTCTGGAAGCGAAGGATTCATGTAAAAAACACGTTGTGTGGCTCAAACCGCATCAACTCACCACGCTCAGGCCGGGAATCGACGCTTTGATCGATTACCCGCTGCCAAGCCCTATGCGATTGATGCGCCGGAAACGCTCATCGCAGCGTTGGTTGCGGCAATGGAGCATTTCACCGCAGATTTGATCGCGCTGCTATCCGCATGCGCTTGAACAGGAGGCAATATGCAGATTGAAACCATCGCGCAGGAAAACCTTGCGCAAGCGCTCGCGCTCGTGGAGCGCGTCTTTACGCAGTTTGATGCGCCGGATTACCTGCCGGAAGGAACGGTATCGTTCCGTGCATTCCTTCACGACCCGGAGGCGCTCGCATTGCACGTGTTCTACGGCGCTTATGTGGAGGATCAGCTGGTCGGCGTACTCGCAACGCGCGGCAACAGCCATATTGCGCTGTTCTTCGTTGAGCCGTGTTTTCAGCGGCAAGGCGTTGGCCGCGCGCTCTTTCAAGCCGCAAATGATGCCTGCCTGCTGGACGAGATGACGGTCAACTCTTCTCCTTACGCCATCGAAATCTATAAAAAACTTGGGTTTCATGCGCTTTCGGAAGAGCAATTGAAGGACGGCATCCGTTTCACGCCGATGAAATATGTACGCGAAAGAAAGCCACGCGAATGATGGACGACGCAGTCCGTGCGTAAGCGCTATCTTGCGCTTCTTCCAGACCCCGAAGCCAATCACCGTGCGATAATGCGCGCAGGCGCCCCCAACATTCTCCGCGACAAGCCGGAGCGGGCGAGTGAAGTCGGCCAAGCGATTACGCGCATCGATCTCATGACGTACAAAGGCACGATGCCGAAACGAATTTTGATCGATTTCTTGGATGCGCTGCTTGTTTGGAAAACTCAACCAACGCTCGAATTGCGGGAGTATTTCCTGTCCGCTCTTTTCGGCAGCATATTGGATGAAAAATCAAAAAACGGTTCGTTCCAATAGGATCCTTCTATCATTCATCAAAAATTGTCCGACTCTTGATCAATCGATCAATATTCGTCATAGCTGTTGACTTTACGCTTTATAGTGATATTCTAAGTTTATCTTTTCAGATTGGAGGAATGATATGCCAACGACAGGAGAAAAGCCAGGCAAAGGAACGTATCGGTGCGATACATGTGGAGAATTGGTCGTATTGGACGATGATACCGATACTCTTCCGCCATGCCCGAGATGTCATCATACCGAATACACGAAAGTCTGAGATCATTCGCAAAACAGCGGCTATCGTTTGATAGCCGCTGTTTTTGTCTCTGATGTACTTACCCCTTCTTCTTGGGTGCTGCTTTTTTTGTTGTACTCTTTTTTGTTGTGCTCTTCTTAGTGGTCGAGCTCTTCTTTGCGCCGGAGCTGCTCTTTTGGGCGGACGAGGGCTTCTTGCTCTTCTGCGAATCATCGCCAAAGATGCTGCCTAGCAGCGCACCGCCGAGGCTAGCCGCGCTATTGTTGTTTCCGCCGCCGAGCAGCGAACCCAGTAGATCTCCGCCAATCGACGAGCCGGAGTTGTTGTTTCCGCCGCCGAGCAGCGAACCCAGCAAGTCTCCGCCGTCGTTGTCGTCATCATCGCTAGAGTCCGACAAAAGCGAACCCAACAGCGAACCAACCCCGTTGCCATTCCCGCTGGAAGAGTTGTTGTCTCCGCCTAGCAGGGTTCCCAGCAGCGCGCCGCCAATCGACGAGCCGGAGCCGTTGTTGCCGCCGCCAAGGATATTGCCAAGCAGCGATCCCGCCGCATCGCTTGTTCCGCTGCCCAGCAGACTGCCGATGATTGAACCCGCGCCGGAGCCGGAACCGCCGAGCAGCGAACCCAGCAGTGAGCCGATCCCGCCGGAATTGCCCTGGTTTTGCTGTCCCAACAGCGAGAGCAGAAGCGGCGCAAGTTGCAGCAGGATAGACATAGTCTGTCCTTTTTCGATTCCCGCTTTTTTCGAAAGCGCAGAGACGGTCTTGTTTGTGTTCTCGCCAAAGAGGTGCTGCAAAATCTTTGCGCTGTCCTTGGAGTCCACGCTGCCGAGGAAGGATTTCACATCCGTCGCGTCGCTTGCCGCGTGGTCGGACAACGCCTGCGTCAGCGCCTGTTCGCCTTTTTTCGTGCTCGCATTTTGTTGCATGCCTTCGAGCATCAGTGGCAATGCCGCGCCGATGACGGATTCCACCTGCGATTGTTTCGCGCCGCTGTTTTTACTCAGCGCGCTGACGGCATCGCTGCCAAGGATGGTTTCGAGCAGGGTATCGGTATGGTTCATACGGTTCTCCCTTTCCATTGCTGACAATCGTTTACTGGAACAAAGTATACCCGTTTTCCGTCACAAGTGCTGTGACATTGTATCAAATTCACCCACAAATGCAATGAAACCTCGTTTTTCGCAATTTCAGTGGATATTCTTTCATTCTTACTCGTAATTCTTTCGTTCTGGAGCAGGCCTAAACCGTCTATCCGTGCGCTTCGCTGGCTATTTTTGCTGCGTCTGATCGTTGAGAATCAACGTCAACACTTCCGCTTCCTGTGTGCCGTTATTGCGCAGCGCATGGCTTTCTCCGCTTGCGCAGAGGTGCATATCGCCGCGATCGAGCCGCGTCCACACACCGCAGTCGAGCACTTCTACCACGCCCGCGAGCACATAATACACCTCAAACTCGCCATCGTGCCGGTGCTCGCCAATCGAAGTGCCCGCCGGAAGAACGGTGCGAGAAAAAAGCTTCCCCGCGCCGAACGATTCCTCTGTCACCAAAAAATCATGAAAGACCAGCGCGCCCTCGCCGTCGCGCACATTTTCGCGAACGCGAACCTGTTGATGTCCTGCCGTTTTGATCATATGTTTCTCCTTTTTGTTTTACATGTTTCCCAAATAGACAAACTGCAAATAGTCCCTTGCAATCCGCGCCAGATTTTGTATGGTTTCCACCGGCGTTGCGTACAACCCTTGCATTCGGTGCCTCGGAAAAAACCGCGACACATGCAGCGGAATCTCCGGCGAGAGGGACTGAATCCATGCGCATTCCCTTCGCATGTCATCCTCGCTGTCATTGAATCCCGGAACGATCAGCGTCGTCAGCTCCAAATGCATCTTATCATAGGCAAGTGCGATTGTGCGCTTTACCGTTTCCAAATCACCGCCAAGCGCGAAATATCCCGCCTGCGTAAATGCCTTCAGGTCGATATTCGCCGCGTCAATCCACGGGATCAGCGCTTCCCAATGCTTCTGATCAATCATGCCGTTGCTCACCACCGCCGTGATGAGTCCGCGCGCCTTTACCTGCTTTGCGCAATCGAGTACAAACTCATATCCAACCAGCGGCTCGTTATAGGTAAACGCGAGCCCAATGTTCCCCTGTAAACGATATGCTGCGGCAAGGCTTGCCAGCTCTTCCGGCGAAACAGCGTCCCAGCAGATGCTCTCGCAATCCGCGCGCGCAATCTCGCTGTTCTGGCAATAGTCGCAGTCCATATTGCAGCCGTAACTGCCGATCGAGAGAATCTTCGCTCCGGGATGAAACCGCCTGAACGGCTTTTTCTCAATCGGATCGAGCGCAATGCTCGTTATCCTGCCGTAGTTTTCGCATACGACGCATCCTTCGCGATTGATTCGCGCGCGGCAAAAGCCCAGTTGCCCCTCGCTTAGGCTGCAATGCCTCGGGCAAAGCTCGCAAATCGCCTTCACGTATGACGCACCACCTCAAAACGCTCCATCCGGCAGCGTTCGCTCTCGGGTATGCCCGCCTTGCGCTTGGCGATCTTGACCTGCTCCTCGGCGGTGTCCACGCCCTCCAGATTCGGCAGCAACAGCCCTTTTCGATAGCCGGAGACCACGATCACACCGTAGCGTTTTGCGTCGAGTTGATCCATGCCTTCGATGCGCTCGGTCGGTCCAAGCACATCTACGCTATACGTAATACGCTCCAGCTCCTCCGCGCGGACGGACGCAAAGCGCGGGTCTTCGCTGCACGCGGCAATCGCATTTTTCACAATCTCCTGCGCAACGCTATCCGTTGCGGCTAAGATGGTGCCGATGCACCCGCGTAGTTTTCCGCCAATCTTGAGTGAAACAAACACGCCGGCGCGCGTGCTCAGCATCTCTTGCGGAAGCTCGGCTGAGCGCGCCGGCACATCGCCCGTGCGCACAAATGCTTCCACCGTCTCGCGCGCGAGGCGCACATATGCGTCCTCCGCTAGTCGGATCGAGCTCAGGCGTTCGCGCTCCGTGCGCTGCACGAGCACATCGAACGCGCGGCTCTCGTTCGCGCCTTCCGGCGTAAACGCGGCAACCGCGTAACCAACGCCGAACGGGCCTTCATAGCTCAAGAGCTCGCTCTTCACATCCGTGCGATCCAACGTGCCGGCCAATATCCAAAATGTGCCGAGGCCGCACTCCGCCGCCTCGTCACAGAGCGTCGGATCGAGCGTCATCAGCCGCAGGAAATCTCCATTTTCGAACGCCTGCGTCGCCTGCCGGTCAAACTCCGGCCCGCTGGCGTCGTAGCCATACGGTCCCGTCTCCAGCAGTTTGTGCGAAAGATCGCCGCTCGCAATCACGACCACGCAGCGGTTGAGCTCCTCCGCCGTCTTCTTGATGCATTTGCCTAGACGGTAGTGTTCTGCCGCGCTCAAACCGGAGATGCCGACGCGAACCACTTCGCACGGGAGCTCCCGCTCGGCCAGAAACGTCAGCGGAATGATCGTGCCATGATCCAGTGCTTTGTCGCGCTCGCCCTTCGTGCCCGCAGGCAACCCCGCGCGTTTGGCGTTTGTTTCCAGCGCGAGAGAAAACTCCGCATCGTAGACCACGTTGACTTGCAGCTGCTCCGCACCAAATCGCTTCATATCCCCGCGTGCTTTTTTACCCGGAGAAATGTGAAAATAGTCCGCATAGCTCGTCGCGTGGGATGAGAGGATGACGATCGTCTCCGGCGCAAGCTCGCGCACCCGGCGCGCAAGTTCGCGATACGCCGCACTCGTCGCGCGGATTTCCCGCTCTTGCCCCTGCCCGATTTGCGGCAGGATAATCGGCGGATGCGGTACAATCGCAGCCATCAAAATGGACATATCGTTCCCTCTGTTTCATCATTCTTGTGTGTGAAATGCTTGTTTCCGCGCTTATTTTAACACTTCGCGTATCGTGTGTCAAAAACCGAACACCGTGCAATGCACCTGCCTCGTCGCGATTTTGTCTTTCCTGCGCAAGTTGTGCTAGAATAGAGAAAATGCGAAAAGGAGATTGGAGAAATGACGGAACAGTCGGGAAAGCGCAAACGCGGAAACGAGATGCGCCGCGCTGCGATGGTTGCGCTGCTTGGCGTGATCGCTCTTTGCCTGCTGTTCTTGCTCATCGCGCTGCCGCTTCGTGCGCTGAACGAGGAGCCGGTTTCTGCCACCCCGGCGGTCACCGCCGCGCCTTCTCCAACGCCGATTCCAACGCCAAGCCCGACGCCGTTTCTACCATCCGTATTGACGTTTGACGAGAGCGCGGACGATCCGCTTCCCGCGCCGAGCAGCCGCATTGCCTTTGGTCGCGGCTACAAATTGCGCGGACAGGTGCAGTCCAATTATCCGCTCACGTCCGTCTCTCTGGAGATCAACTGCGCCTATAGCGAAGACCCGCGCTATCCCTATGTACAGCAGGTCACGTTTGATCCCGCCAACATGGTCTACACCTACCCGCTGGACGATGCGCTGACGCGCGAGGGCGTTTCGCTCGATTCTCTGGCGCAGTTTGCCTCGCTGGATGTCGGCATCCATACGCTCCGGCTCTACGCAACCAGCGCCGGACAACCAACGCCGGAGAAACTGTTTGAAACGACGTTCTATATTCTCTCCGATCAATGGAATACGATCCAGAAATCGGATTTTTCCAACAACAGTTATCAAACCGCGCTGAATTTCTTCAAGGAGAAGGACGCGTTTCTCTACCGTTACCAGTGGGTGGACGCGCGCTATGTCGTCGCCGATCCGGACTGGGAGAGCAACTACATCCTTTCCTATGATTGCCTGCCCGGGCGCGAACCTTGGCGGATTCACAAAAACGCGTTGCCCTATTATCAGGCGGCATCGTACTATCTCAACAATGTCCACGTCCGCGTATCCGGCACCAACGGAGACTCCGGCGTGCTGTTGCTGCGCGATCTGATCGATACCTACAACGGCAGCTACTGTTCGCGCTTTACCTCCAGCCAGAAGTCGATCAGTCACCATGCGTTCGGCACGGCGACCGACCTCAACGGTGGCATGGGCGTCAACGACAATCTCAAGGAGAACATCGCGCTCATCAACGGCGAGGTGCGAAATTTCCTCACCTACAACGGCATCAAGACCGAAAACGGCGTGTCGTATTATGACTATACCTATACAGGCGACTCGCTGCTTTGGGTGTTTCAAACCATCCCGGAAACCGTCATCAACTATATCATCTACGAGCTTGCGTTCTATCGCGCGGGGTTCCAGTGGGGGCACTATTATGTTTCCACGAGCGACGGCATGCA
>ERZ1645187.3115-NODE-3115-length-14113-cov-6.377792_pt1 | contig 14113 bp, 10 predicted proteins | sample MGYA00575352_ERZ1645187 | MGnify/ENA primary metagenome ERZ1645187 (study PRJEB40837, sample SAMN11349314) | freshwater sediment metagenome | isolation source: river sediment | host: Sediment | place: India: Wazaribad , New Delhi | collected 2017-02-21 ...
TGCGGGTGATCTGCCACTGCTGGGCGATGGACAGCACGTTGTTGACCACCCAGTAAAGCACCAGACCGGCGGGGAACCACAGGAACATCACACCGAAGATGAAAGGCATGGCCATCATCACCTTGGCCTGGATCGGATCCGGCGGCGTCGGGTTTAGTTTGGTCTGAATGATCATCGAGACGATCATGATGACCGGCAGGATGTAATACGGATCAGCCGAGGCGAGGTCGGTAATCCAGCCGATCCAAGGGGCGTCGCGCATTTCGACGGCACCGAGCAAGACCCAGTAGAGCGCGATGAAGACCGGAATCTGGACCAGGATGGGCAAGCAACCACCAAGGGGATTAACCTTCTCGGTCTGGTACAACTTCATCATCTCCTGGTTCAAGCGCTGCTTGTCGTCACCGAAACGTTCCTTGAGTTGCATCAGGCGTGGTGTCAGTACCTTCATCTTGGCCATCGATTTGTACGAAGCCGCAGACAGCGGGTAGAAGATAGCCTTGATGATGATGGTCAGAACGACGATGGCCCAGCCCCAGTTTCCAACCATCTTGTGGATGGCTTCCAGTGCCCAGAAAATCGGGGCGGCGACGACCGTCAGCCAGCCGTAGTCGACGACCAGATCGAGACCAGGTGCCACCTGTTTGAGTGCCGATTGTTCCTGCGGACCGGCATAGAGGCCAACACTTGTTTCGCCCTTGGCACCCGGAGCGATTTCGCTGACCGGGACGATGACGCCAGCCTGGAAAATATTGCTGCCTTCCAGCTTGCGCATGTAGAACTCGCGCTGAGTCTTTTCCTTGGCGACCCATGCCGAAACGAAGTAATGCTGAACGATGGCCAGCCAGCCATTGTCGGCGGTCTTGGTGAATTTGGCCTTGTTGTCGGCGACAGCACTGAATTCGACCTTCTGGTACTTGTCGGCCTCGGTATAAACCGCGGGGCCGGTGAAGGTCGATACCATGGCGGTTTCACCCGCCGGTGCCTTGTCGTCGCGCTGCAGCTGGAAGTAGGCATGCGGGGCGATTGGCTTGTCGCTGCCGTTGGCGATTTCCCAGCTGACATCGATCAAGTAGGAGCCACGCTTGAAGGTCAGAACCTTGGCAACCTTGACACCGTTCTGTTCGGCCGCTTCGAGGCGGACTTTCAGCTCGCTGGCACCTTCTGCCAATTCAGCAGGACCGGACACGCGCTTGAAGGTGCTGCGGTGATTCGGCAGACTCTCGCCGATCAGGCCCGCTTGCGCCAGGTATTGATGCTTGGCATCGAAGAGCACGAAATCCTTGCCCTTGTTGTCGTGTTCCTTGTACTTCAGCAGTTCCAGTCCGACCAGATCGCCGCCTTGGGCGGAAATTGTGACCTTCATCAGGTCAGTCGTGACCGTAAACATTTCGGCTGTCGCTACTGGCGCTGCGGAAACAGGAGGTGCTGCAGCTGCAGAGCGTGCCTGGAGCGCGGTCGACGGTGTCGGGGTGGCACTACCGGTCTGCTGCGCGGTGGAGGCAGCATCGGCAGCCGGTTTCGGCTGGTTGTACTTCTGCCAGTTTTCCCACAGCATGAAGCTGGAGAAAGTGAAGATCATTACCAGGATCAGGCGTCGAGTATCCATGAACGGCCTACGAAAAGATTCTTGAGTCAGGGTACAGGATCATACCCGCCAGGATGCCACGGGTGACAGCGGCAGATGCGTTTGGCACCCATCCAGCCACCTTTGACGGCACCGTACTTCTGTACTGCTTCGACGGTATATTCCGAACAACTGGGGAAATACCGGCAACGACGGCCCAGGAACGGACTTATCGCATATTGGTAGACGCGAACCAACCCGATCAGCAGGCGTTTCATGAGGCTTCCCGTTCCTGTCGGAGATTCGGCAGTTTGCCGAGAAGCGATAGAAATTCGTCGGCCAGCATTTTGCCATCGAGCGATGACGGTTTGGTGGTCAGACGAACGATCAGGTCAACGGCCGGCAGGCCGGGGCGAGCCAAACGGAAACGATCGCGGACAATGCGTTTGACCCGATTGCGGTCGACGGCACGTTTCAGCTGCTTCTTGCCGATGACCAGGCCGAGACGCGCGTCGGAACTTCCTGCCGGGCGCGGTTGCCAGTGAAGCATCAGCAACTTGCCACGAATTGCCCTCCTGAAACCAAAAACGGATGAATACTCATCCGTTTTGGTCAGGCGATAGCGTCTGGCGAAGCGTAGATCCACCTCGCCGGATTCCGGCTTAAACAGCCAGGCGCTTGCGGCCCTTGGCGCGGCGAGCGGCGAGAACGGCACGGCCGCCCTTGGTGCGCGAACGGACCAGGAAGCCATGGGTGCGCTTGCGGCGCACGACCGACGGTTGATACGTGCGTTTCATGTCGTAATCCCTTGATGTGCTAAGAAAAACACGCGATTAGAGCGCGACTCGATACCCTTTGTCAAGGGTAATTATTTTTCAAACCTGTGGATAACTTTCCTTTCGGGAGGTAGAATCCAAGCTTGTCTGGCTGCCTTCCGGCCTTTGCCAGATTCAATAAAATTACTCAAAAACATAGTGTTAATAACCGCCATCAATCAAGAATGTGCGGGGAGGAGTATTGTCGTCGATGGCTGGTTTCTGGGAATCCTGTTTGCAGCGCTTTGAGCAGGAATTGCCCGCGCAGCAATTCAATACCTGGATCAGGCCGCTACGGCTCGAGGGGGAAAGTGCGGCCCTCGAGTCGGGATTGCGGCTCATCGCTCCCAACAGTTTCATCCTGAAATGGGTGCGCGACCGCTACCTGTCGCGCATCGAGGATTACAGCCGGGCATTCTTCCCGGGGCCAGTCAGTATTTCGCTGGTCATCGGCGGGGGAAAGGCGGGATCGAGCGCCGCGGCCAAGACCACGTCAGCGCTTGATGTGGTTGTCGAGCCGACAGCCAAGGAGGATGTCCCCAAGAAGGCGGCATCTGTCGACAAGGCACGGGCGAAGCCGAGCAGCTACGACAAATCCAGGCTGTTTCCCTCCTTCACCTTCGACAATCTCGTGGTCGGCAAGGCCAACGACCTGGCCCGCGCTGCAGCCGTTCAGGTTGCGCACAACCCTGGTGGTGCTTATAACCCATTGTTTATCTACGGCGGAGCAGGCCTGGGCAAGACCCACCTGATTCATGCCATTGGCAACACCATACTCGCCGAAAATCCGGAGAAGGTGGTTCGCTATGTCCATGCCGAGGACTATTACTCGGACGTAGTCCGGGCTTACCAGCAGAAATCCTTCGACAGTTTTAAGCGAACCTATCGTTCGCTCGACGTCTTGTTGCTCGACGATGTACAGTTTTTCAACGGTAAAAACCGTTCGCAGGAGGAGTTTTTCTTCCTGTTCAACGCGTTGATCGAGGCACGCAAGCAGATCATCATCACTTGCGACACGTATCCGAAGGATATCAACGGTCTCGACGATCGTTTGGTGACCCGTTTCGACTGGGGCCTAACGGTGCAGATCGAGCCCCCCGAGTTGGAGATGCGTGTTGCCATCCTCAAGAAAAAGGCCGAGGCGGAGGGCATACAACTTGATGATGAGGTGGCCTTTTTCATCGCCAAGCACCTGCGTTCCAATGTTCGCGAACTGGAAGGTGCGCTGAAAAAAGTTCTCGCCTATTCGTCCTTCCATGGTCGGGCGATAGCGCTCGACCTGGCCAAGGAGGCCTTGAAGGATGTCATCGGGTCGGTACGCAACGTCGGGATCGACAACATTCAGAAGACGGTTGCCGATTACTACAAGATCAAGGTTGCGGAGTTTTTCTCCAAGAAACGGACACGGGCGATCGCACGGCCTCGCCAGGTGGCGATGTGGCTATGCCGGGAAGTGACCTCGCACAGCTTTCCGGAAATTGGTGATGCTTTTGGCGGGAGGGATCACACGACGGTCATCCACGCCGTGAAAACGATCGACAGCCTGCGCACCAAGGAAAATGAGCTCAATCATGACCTGCATGTCTTGCTGCAGGTGCTGAAAGGATAAATCGATCAATAAGATGTTCTGCGTTGAGGATCGTCAGTCGTAGCAGCTTTGTGGGAAAATCGCGAAGATTCAGCATACCGTCGCTCCAGGGGCTATCCCGGTGACAGAGTAGGTTTTCAGTTTACTGATTCAACGAAGAAAAACTTGTTTGTTCACCGAATGGTTCCCGATATCGTCGAATAAGGAATTTAATTTATGGTTCTGATCAAAACTTCGAGAGACACGCTCCTGGCGCCTTTGCAGTCGGTGTCGGGTATAGTCGAACGTCGCCATACCTTGCCTATCCTCTCCAACGTGCTGCTGGAGAAGAAGGGCGACCGTCTGACCCTGCTGGCGACTGACATCGAAATCCAGATCACGACGACGACCGAAGGTGCTGGTGGCGAAGGCGACGGTGCCATTACGGTCGGGGCCCGCAAGCTGCAGGAAATCCTGCGCTCGTTGTCGGACAGCACCGAAGTCAGTCTGGTTCTCGAAGACAAACGTCTCCAGGTGCGTGCCGGCAAGAGCCGTTTCAGCCTGCAGACCCTGCCAGCTGACGATTTCCCGCGCATGACACTGGCCGAGGGCGAGACCAAGCAGTTCTCGATTTCGCAGAAGGCTTTCCGTCAACTGCTCGGCAAGACCCAGTATTCGATGGCGGCGCAGGATGTGCGCTACTACCTGAACGGCCTGCTGCTGCTGGTCGATGGCAAGGAGCTGCGTGCCGTGGCGACTGATGGTCACCGTCTGGCCTATGCCAGTGTCGGGATCGAAACCGAGTTGCCGCGCCAGGAAATGATCCTGCCACGCAAGACGGTCCTCGAATTGAACCGTCTGCTGGTCGATACCGACGATGCTCTGAACATCACTCTCAGCCCGAACCAGGTGCGTTTCTCCTTCGGTTCGGTGGTGCTGGTTTCGAAGCTGATCGATGGCAAGTTCCCGGATTACGAGCGCGTCATCCCGGCAACACTCAAGAATCACATGAAGGTTGGTCGTCAGACGCTGATGCAGGCGATGCAGCGCGCCGCCATCCTGACCAACGAGAAATTCCGCGGCGTGCGCGTCGTCTTGGGCGAAAACAGCCTGAAGCTGATCGCTGCCAACGCCGAGCAGGAAGAAGCGCAGGAAGAAATTGAGGTCGATTACAGTGGCGATGCCATCGACGTCGGTTTCAACGTCGGGTATCTGCTCGATGTACTGAACAACGTCCATGCTGACGAAGTTCAGTGGAGCTTCAACGACGCCAACTCCAGTGCGCTGATTACCCTGCCAGGCAATGAACGTTTCAAATATGTCGTGATGCCGATGCGCATCTGATTCGGCAGCAGTCGTAGTATCCAGGCCAGCCTGACCGGGCTGGCCTCATCGTTTCACGTGGAACAAAAAATGAGTGAAGAGAACGTCCCGCAAGGCGGCCAGCCGGCCTACGGCGAATCCAGCATCCAGATCCTCGAGGGCCTGGAGGCCGTCCGCAAGCGTCCGGGCATGTACATCGGCGATACCTCCGATGGCACCGGTTTGCACCATCTGGTCTTCGAAGTCGTCGACAACTCGATCGACGAAGCATTGGCAGGCCACTGCGACGACATCATCGTCACCATCCACACCGACAACTCGATTTCCGTCATCGACAACGGCCGCGGCATCCCGACCGGCGTCAAGATGGACGACAAGCACGAGCCGAAGCGCTCCGCCGCCGAAATCGCGCTGACTGAACTGCACGCCGGCGGCAAGTTCAACCAGAATTCCTACAAGGTTTCCGGTGGTCTGCACGGCGTCGGTGTCTCCTGCGTCAATGCGCTGTCGAAGTTCCTGCGCCTGACCATCCGTCGCGACGGCAAGAAGCACTTCATGGAATTCTGCCGTGGCGTGCCGGTGGATCGTGCGATCGAAGTCCGCGACGGCGTCGAAGTGTCGCCGCTCAAGGTGATCGGCGACACCGAAAAGCGCGGTACCGAAGTCCACTTCCTGGCCGACGAGGAAATCTTCGGCCACGTCGAATTCCACTACGAAATCCTCGCCAAGCGCTTGCGTGAACTGTCCTTCCTGAACAACGGCGTCAGCATCAAGCTGGTCGACCAGCGTTCCGGCAAGGAGGAGTTGTTCGCCTTCGCCGGTGGCGTGCAGAGCTTCGTCGAATACGTTAACCGCACCAAGTCGGTCCTGCACCCCAAGATCTTCTACTCGGCCGGCGAGGCCAAGGTTGGCGATACCGGCGTGACCATCGGCGTCGAAGTGGCGATGCAGTGGAACGATTCCTATCAGGAGCAGGTGCTCTGCTTCACCAACAACATTCCGCAGTCGGACGGCGGTACCCATCTGACCGGCTTGCGTGCCGCGATGACCCGGGTGATCAACAAGTACATCGACGAAAACGAGATTGCCAAGAAGGCGAAGGTCGATATCAGCGGTGACGACATGCGCGAAGGCTTAGCCTGCGTGCTGTCCGTCAAGATGCCGGATCCCAAGTTCGCTTCGCAGACCAAGATGAAGCTGGTTTCCAGCGAAGCCCGCCCGGCGGTCGAGGAAGTCGTGGCCCAGAAACTGGCCGATTTCCTGCTGGAGAACCCGATCGACGCCAAGACCATCTGCGGCAAGATCGTCGAAGCTTCCCGCGCCCGTGAAGCGGCACGCAAGGCCCGCGAAATGACGCGACGCAAGGGCGTGCTCGACGGCGTCGGCCTGCCCGGCAAGCTGGCCGACTGCCAGGAAAAGGATCCGGCGCTGTGCGAAATCTACATCGTCGAGGGTGACTCCGCCGGCGGTTCCGCCAAGCAGGGCCGCGACCGTAAGTTCCAGGCGATCCTGCCGCTGCGCGGCAAGGTGCTCAACGTCGAAAAGGCACGCTTCGACAAGCTGATTTCCTCCGAACAGATCGTCACGCTGATCACGGCGCTCGGTACCGGCATCGGCAAGGACGACTTCAATGTCGAAAAGCTGCGCTACCACCGCATCATCATCATGACCGACGCGGACGTCGACGGCGCCCACATCCGCACGCTGTTGCTGACGCTGCTTTATCGTCAGATGCCGGAACTGGTCGAGCGCGGCTACATCTACATTGCCCAGCCGCCGCTCTACAAGGTCAAGCACGGCAAGACCGAGCGCTACCTGAAGGACGATCAGGAATACAACCAGTTCCTGCTCAACATGGCGCTCGACGAGGCCGTGCTGACCCCGCGTGCCGGCGCCGAAGGGATTACCGGCCCCGCGCTCGAGGCGCTGGCCCGTAACTGGATTGCCACCGAGGCGGTGATCGAACGTCTGTCGCACATCATCAATCCCCAAGTGCTGCAGTCCATCGTTCGCCACAACCTGACGATCGACCTGTCGACCGAAGACAAGGCCCGGGCCAGTGGCGAACTGATCGCCGCGCACATTTCCGCCGATACGCGCATTGTTCCCAAGTTCGACGATATCCAGGAGCGCTGGGTTCTGCGCATCGAGCGGATGCACCACGGCAATCTCAAGGTTGGACTGATCGACGAGGATCTGCTGCTTTCCGGCGACTTCCTGCAACTCAAGCGCATGGCCGAGACCTTGTCCGGCCTGTTCGGTGCCGGTGCAGTGATGGCCAGGGGCGAGAAGAAGCAGGTCGTGAGCAATTTTGGCGATGCCATGAAGTGGTTGCTGAACGAAGTCGAACGCGGCATCAGCAAGCAGCGCTACAAGGGTTTGGGTGAAATGAATCCCGAACAGTTGTGGGAAACGACCATGGATCCGAAGGTTCGCCGCCTGCTGCGCGTCCAGATCGACGACGCCATCGCTGCAGACGAGATCTTCACGACGTTGATGGGCGAGTTGGTCGAGCCGCGCCGGGCCTTCATCGAAACCAATGCGCTGAATGCCCGGATCGATATCTGACGGCAAGGCAGAGGCCACCATGAAAAGGCTCCGTAGGGAGCCTTTTCCTTTTTCGGGAGAGCAGGATGCGGGTTGTTGTTCAACGGGTTCGGGAGGCCTCGGTGACGGTCGACCGGAAAATTTGCGCAAAAATCGAAAAAGGTCTGCTGGTGCTGGCCGGCTTCGAGGCTGACGACGGCGATGCCGATCTCGACTGGATGGCCGGCAAGCTGGTGCGCATGCGCTTGTTTGCCGACGAAGCAGGGGTGATGAACCGTAGCGTGCAGGAGGTGAATGGCGAGATTCTTGCCGTTTCGCAATTCACCCTTTACGCGTCGGTCAAGAAGGGCAACCGGCCCTCCTGGAGCCGCGCGGCACGGGGCGACCTGTCCGGACCCTTGTTCGAGAAATTCGTTGCCCGGCTTGCTGCTGAATTAGGCAAGCCGGTGCCAACCGGGGTGTTCGGCGCCGACATGCAGGTGGCCTTGATCAACGATGGGCCGGTGACGATCGTCGTCGATTCTCGCGCGCCGGAATAGCAGGATTCAGGCGACCAGGGCGTTGAGACCGGCCAAGCCGCCGAAAGGCAGGCCGTAGCCGGTTGCCGTGTCCGGCACTTCCGCTTCGTCCGGATTGATGCGGATCAGTCGCCAGCCGTGCTTTTCGGAGAAATGACGAACGGTCGGGATGGATGTGCCGGCGCCGATCTCGATGCATATTGGCCGTTTGACGCGGCCAAGCCAGGCTTGCAGGCGGTTGTACTGCAGCGCTGTGCGCCGCTCGATCCAGCCCCAGTCGCCGAACATCAGGATGTTGGGGCGGGCCAGCGCGCCGCAGTGGGGGCAGTGCGGGGCATCGTTGAGTAGCCGACAGTTGTCGGCATCGACTTGCGGTGCGAAGTCGTCCGCTGGCCAGATGGCGGCGTTGCATCTGTTCGTGCATTGCAGGCGGTGGATGGAACCGTGGATCTCGCAGACCGTGTCGCTGGCGAATCCGGCTTTCTGGAATTGTCCATCGACGTTGCTGGTGAAGACCTGCACTCCCCCGGGAAGCCGCCGGCCGAGTTCGAGGAGCATCCGGAAGCCGGCGTGGGGTTCGGTTCGCCGGTACAAGTCCAGGCGGTGGCCGTAGAAGCCCCAGGCGAGCCGTGGGTCGCGCTCGAAGGCAGTGGGGTTGGCGATGCTCTCGAAGGCGATGCGGGCGCGGCCGAGCGCCGGATAGACGGTCCAGAAGCCGCCGGGACCCCGAAAGTCGGGCAGTCCGGAGTCGATGCCCATGCCCGCGCCGGCGGTGATCAGCAGGGCGTCGGCCTGTGCAAGCCAGTCGGAAACGTGAGCGGGGCGGTACGCGTTCATGCCGGACCGCGTGTGACGGTCAACCGGAAAAAATGGCCAAAATCGAAAAAATCAAGCAACGCCGCCGGCGGTGCGGGGCAGCACCTCGGGGTAGCCTTCGGGACTGTCCTGGTGGCTGTAGATTTCCTGGATATGGAATTCGAGGTCGGTCAGCGCGCCTTTCTCGTCGGCGTAGATTTCCCTGATCCGCAGGATTTCCGGCAGGGCCTGCTGAAAGGCGGCGACCAGTTCCGGGTCGAAATGTTTGCCTGACTGTTCGTCAAAATAGGCGAGCGCCACGTCGAGCGGTACCGCCTCCTTGTACGGTCGTTTCGATACCAGCGCATCGAAGACATCGGCTAGCGCGACGATGCGGCCAGGCAGGGGGATATCCTCGCCCTTGAGCTTTTGCGGGTAGCCGGAGCCGTCCCACTTTTCGTGGTGGGTCAGCGAGATGATGCGGGCCGTCTCGAGCAGTTCGTTGTCGTGCTTGCCGATGATCTCGGCACCCATGATCGGGTGCTGGTACATGACGTCCCACTCGTCGAGCGTCAGCTTGCCGGGCTTGAGCAGGATGGCGTCGGGAATGCCGATCTTGCCGATGTCGTGCATCGGCGCCGTATTGAAAATGACGCTGGCGGCTTCGCTACCCAGGCCATAGGCAAGGGCGATCAGGCGGGCGTAATGGCTCATGCGCAAGACATGGTTGCCGGTCTCGTTGTCCTTGAATTCGGCAGCGCGGCCAAGGCGGCGGATGATCTGCTGGCGGGTTGTGAGCAGTTCCCGGGTACGCTGGAAGACCATGCGCTCGAGTTCGCGGGACTGATCGTAGAGGGCCAGATGGGTACGGACGCGGGCCTGGACGATGGGCGGACTGATCGGCTTGGTGATGTAGTCGACCGCCCCGACTTCCAGTCCGCGTTTCTCGTCTTCGATGCTGCTCATGGCGGTGACGAAGATGATCGGAATGCTGCGCCGGTCCGGATTGGACTTGAGGCGCCGACAGATTTCCAGGCCGCTGATGCCGGGCATCATGATGTCGAGCAGGATCAGGTCGGGCGGTTCGTCGGAATAGACGATCTTCAGGGCCCGCTCGCCGGAAGTGGCGACCCGGATGCGATAGTCCTCACGCAGTACCTCGCTGAGGAGATCGATGTTCTCGGGACTGTCGTCGACAATCAGGACACATTGTTTGGGCAGCAGCGGCGGCATGGTCATCGGCTTTCGGGGACGGTCAGTAGGCAGGGCCTTGAGCGATCAAACGTTGCAGGGTCTGGCTGGCGATCTCAAAATCGTAGCGGCCGATCTGCCGGGCCAAATCATCGACCAGGCCTGGCTCGAACCGTTGCCGCAACGAAGCGTCGATCTCCGCGAACAGGCGCGCCGCATTGGCATCGTCATTATCCAGAAGCTTTTGCAATTCGAATAGCGTATTCAGATCAATTATTGCAGATTCCGGTTTTTCGGCAGTTTTTTGCGGCAATTGTGCCTCGACGAGTTGCAGTGTGTCGTCCAGCGCCTTGGCGAGGATGGGGAGTTGGTTGGCAATTCCTGCGTCATCCACCGCGGTGCCCGCCTGCAAGGCATGCTCCAGTTCGGCTGCCAGGTGCGACAGGTAGTTGGCGCCCAGATTGGCCGCGACGCCGCGCAGCGTATGGGCATGCAGCAGCATGGCAGCGGCATCGCCCTTACGTTGGTCGGCTTCCAGCTGAATCGCCGTATTACGTTGGCTGTCGGCAAAACGCCGGAGCAAATGCTCATAGAGTGCCCGATCGTCACCCACCCGCAGCATGGCACTGGCGACGTCGAGATCGGCAGCCTGCGGTGCTTCCTTCGGCGCTTCCTTGGGGCCAGTTGCGGCCAGTGGAAGAATGGCCGGACGGCTATGCGGATCGCTCAGCCAGCGGTCGAGCGTGGCATGCAGGACGCCGACATCGATCGGCTTGGGAATATGGTCATTCATGCCCACCGTCAGGCAGCGGTCGCGGTCGCTCGCCAGGGCGTTGGCCGTCATCGCGATGATCGGCAACTGTTGCATCGACAGCTCTTCCCGGATCAGCCGGGTTGCCGTGTAGCCATCCATGACCGGCATATGGCAGTCCATCAGCACCAGGTCGTAGGGCACCTGCTGTACGCGTTCGACAGCGAGTTGGCCGTTGGCGGCGGTATCCACCGCGAGGCCGATGCGTGCCAGCATTTCCTCCGCCAGTTCGCGGTTGACCTCGTTGTCCTCGACCAGCAGGACCCGCTTGCCGCCAAAGCGCCGGCCAAGTTCGCCCGGCGTGGGCAGGACCGGCCTGGCCGGCGCGTTTTCCCGGTGCAGGGCGACCATGATGCTGTCGAACAGGGAAGACGGTGTTGCCGGCTTGCTCAATACCGCCCCGATGGTCTCGCCATTCAGGGTGCTCAGCAATTCCTCATGGTCGTAGGCCGTCGCGATGACGATCGCCGCCGTATCGGTCGGGCGGTCGCGATGAATACGGCGAACCAGTTCGACGCCATCCATGCCCGGCATCTTCCAGTCGATGATCAGCAAGCCGTAGGGACGGCCGGTACCATGACCAGCATCCAGTTCGAGCAGGGCGGCCGCACCGCTGTCCACCGCATGGCAGTCGATGTGCAATGCCTTGAGCATGTGCGTGAAGATTTCTCTAGCCCCGGCACTGTCGTCGACGATCAGGGCACGCAGGTCGTCGGGCAGGCCGACGCGGTAGCCGGTGCTCTGGTTTTCATCACCCAGGCCGAACGTCAGGCGGAAGTTGAAGCGGCTGCCGACACCGGGTTGGCTGGTGGCGCCGATGCTGCCACCCTGCAGTTCGACGATGCGCTTGCAGATCGACAGGCCGAGCCCGGTGCCGCCGTATTTGCGGGTCGTCGATGTGTCGGCCTGAGTGAATGCCGAGAACAGCCGGGCAAGCTGTTCTTCGCTCATGCCGATACCCGTGTCGATAATCTCGAAATCAATGACGGCCTGCGCACCGCGATGCTCGGCGAGCCTGACGCTGACTGTGACCTCGCCGCTTTCGGTGAACTTGATGGCGTTGCCCACCAGATTGAGCAGCACCTGCCCGAGACGCAGCGAGTCGCCAACCAGGCGGTCCGGGACGTCGGGGGCGATGTCGTACAGCAGTTCCAGTCCCCGCTCGCGCGCCTTCAGCGTGCACATGTCGCCGAGGTGGCGCAGGCAGGCTTCGAGACTGAAGGCGACCTGCTCGAAATGCATCATGCCGGCCTCGATCTTCGACAGATCGAGAATATCGTTGATGATCCCCAGCAAGCCCTTGGCCGCCCCGTCTACCTTGCTCAGGTAATTGCGTTGCCGCTCGGTCAACTCCGTTTGCAGGGCGAGATGGGTCATGCCGATGATGGCATTCATCGGCGTACGAATCTCGTGGCTCATGTTGGCCAGGAAATCGCTCTTGGCGGCAGCAGCCTGTTCGGCGCTGGCGCGCGCCTGCTCGGCTTCGCGTTCGGCCGCCTTCTGGGCCGAGATGTCGACGATGACGCCGATCAAACCGCCGGGCGAGCCGTCCGGCGCCCGGAAACCGGTTACCGAATAGAGCGTGTCACGTGAATGTCCATCGGCATTCGGCAGGGCGACCTCGCGCGAGATACGTCCGCACCCGGCGATGACCGCTTCGTCTTCTGCCTGATAGGCCTGGCGGGCCGCCATCGGCAAGTAATCGAGGTCGAGGACCCGTTTGCCGACGAAGCTGTCGCGCCGCGTACCGAAGAACTGCTCGTAGGCCGTGTTGCAACCGAGGAAACGGGTATCCGCACCTTTGTAGAAGATCGGATTGGGAATGGTGTCGAGCAAGACTTGCAGGAAGGCGAACTGGCGGATCAGCTCCCTTTCCATTTCCCGCCGGTCGGAGATGTCGAGAACGGTGACCAGGATCGAATCGATTTCGCCATCCTGGTTGCGAACGAGGGCAATCTGGACATCGCCCCAGCGCCGCTGGCCGGCGCGGTCGGTGAACTCGAATTCATGACGGGTGCTCTGTCTCGGATCGGCTACCGATCGGTGTAGCAACTCGTCGATATGGGCCGTCAGGCTGGCCGGCAGGGCGATGTCCTCGGGATGGGCGAGCAAGGCATCGATCGGTTGATCGAGGAAGCGGGCAAAGGCGGGGTTGACCAGCACCGCCTGGCGAGCTGCATTCAGACTGACGATGCCAACTGCCGCATTGTCGAAAATGGCGCGGAAGAACGCTTCGCGTTTTTGCAGGATCTCCTGGCTTTCGCGCAGGGCCTGGGTGCGCCGGGCAACCGTAATTTCCAGATTGATGTTGGATTCCTGGATTTCGTTCTGTGCCTGGCGCAGGTGATGGCGCATCGCATCGAGGGCTTCGGCGAGCCGCCGAACTTCACCCCAGGGGGCCGTGGTGATTACCGGGGTATCTAGGTCGAGCTCGCCGATGCGTGCGCTTTCCTTGGCCAGGGCCTGCAAGGGTTCGCCGAAACGCCGGCCGATACGGATGGCGACGACGATGCCGAGCGCCAGCACGGAGAGCATGATGAGGCCGAGTTGCAGCATGTCCTGGCTGGACATCGGCACGAAATCGCTCTCCGGCGCCATGACGCCTAGCCAGATGCCGCTGGCGTTGCCGGCAATCGGTTGAAAGAGGCTGTACCAGCGGCCGCTCGGCAAGCGGTGGCTGTGCAGCGGGGTCTGGGGATGCGGATTCGCCTGCCAGGCCCGGAAACCCTCGGCGAATTCCAGAAGCTGCAGCTCGTCCGGTGTTTTCAGCAGGGCAGCGTTGATCGCGGCGCGGTCGGCAAAGCGAGGGTCGCTGGGCGGTGCGATCAGACGTCCTTCCTTGAGGAACAGCGCACCCGTGCCTTGGGAACCGAAGCGCATGTGCGTCGTGAAATCGGCGAGGTCGATGAGCCGGACGTCATGGGCAGGGCAATCGCATGAATGCCATTGTCATGAACTGCTGAAATAGTTGTTTACGAT
>ERZ1645187.3116-NODE-3116-length-14111-cov-16.486981_pt1 | contig 14111 bp, 17 predicted proteins | sample MGYA00575352_ERZ1645187 | MGnify/ENA primary metagenome ERZ1645187 (study PRJEB40837, sample SAMN11349314) | freshwater sediment metagenome | isolation source: river sediment | host: Sediment | place: India: Wazaribad , New Delhi | collected 2017-02-21 ...
GAGTAGTGAGTAGTGAGTAGTCGAAGATACGACTATTCACTATTCACTACTCACTACCAACTCCCTCTCTTCACCGCTGCGGCGGTACGCCGGCCAGGGCTGCCGGGCGGGCGGCGTCGCCGCTGTCGAGGGCGACCCACACCTTCGGGTTCAGATACGACTGGCGCATGACGAACTCGTACGGCGTCTTGTGCCAGATCTTCACGCCCTCGGTCTTGTTGTCGAGAACGTAGTCACCCTGGGCGGTTCGGGCCGTGAGAACGGCGTGGCCCTCGCCACGCTCGTCGCGGACCACGGTCATGAGAAGGGCGCTGCCCGGCCAGCCGCGCTGCATCAGCACCTGCCGCTTCAGCAGCGCGTAATCTTCGCAATCGCCGGCCACGCGCGGCAGCGTCCAGTACTCGTTGACCCCGTAGAGTTCGAGGTCGGTCTGCGGCTTGATGGCGGCGTTGATGGTGCGGTTGACGTCGTCGAGTTCGCTCAGGCGCTCGGGCGTCGCATCGATGCGTGCTTCCTCGTTGCCGTTCCCGCTGCACTGCTCCGGATTGATCTCGCAGAAGCGGATGAAGCCATAGGGGGCCTGCGACATGCCGTAGATGCGCATGAAGGGCGAGTAGGTCGCCGCATATGGCTTTGATTTCGCGACAGGATTGGCGTCCGCCGTCGACGGCGCAACGAGCCCTGCAAGCGCCGCGAGCGCAACTGGAAGAGACCGACGCAACATCACATACCCCGTACCGACTGACCTAGAATAGCCGAGAAATCTCGCCGTGCCGTTCCCGATTTGCAGCCAATGCCGATCAAATCTTACGCGTCGTCCGGAAACGGCCATTTCCGGGGATTCGAGCGTCAGATCTGCCGGCTGCCCTCTCATTCGAAATACCGGCGCAGCGCATCAGGTTCCTGAATGTCGAGGAAGCGCACGCCGATGCCGCGCTCGTGGTGGCGCATGACGCGGGCGCGCAACTTTCCGAGCATGATCTCCGTGCCGATCGGCGGACGCGCCTCGGTGGCGACGGAGGCGCCCGACAGGGACACGTCGATCAGGCTGCAGCGGAGCGTCATGCCATCGGGAAGACGCAGAGAGTTCTGGGCGTTGCCGGGAGGCAGGCGCTCGTGCACGCGCTCCTCGAGGCCTTCGACTTCGCTGCGGTTGAGCAACCAGGTGATACGGGCGGCCAGCTTCTCGCGTTTGTGGCGTGTGGCCTTCAGTTCCATCGCGAAGCCGCCCTCGAACTGGCGTGAAACGACGCCTTCGAGGCCGCCGAGTTCGTCGATGTAGGCAATGATCTGCTCACCGAGGGCGACCTGGACGGGTGTCGCCATGGCGGCGCCACCGATCGAGATGTCGAGCAGGCGGCAGGCGTATTCGTGCCGGTCCGTGCGCATGAAGCGACCGAGCAGGCTCAGCGCGTAGCGCTTGTGACGGCGGCGCTCAGGGCCGGGGCGCGCGGCGCCGGCGGGGTCTCGCTTACGGATACTCGAAGTCGAAAAAGACATGGACGCGTCCTGCCGTTCGCCGGGTCGAAAAATCACCGCCAGGGCCCGGGAATGCGGGGCCATGCGGCCGTCAGGTCCATATTGGCGCCAGCAGCTTAAAGATCGGCTAATCGGCAGGGTGATTTTGAGACAGCGCGGTGGCGCCGGCGCGGCGGCGGCGATTGTGTCGGGTTCGCACGGACTTCGCCGGTCGGGCTCTATGGCACCGTTGAGGGTTTTGGCACGACGACGGCCGCAGAGCCCGAAGCGATGGCCGAATTATGCCAGCGCGGGAGCCTCGCATCGGCCCGCCTCGGGCCATGGCCGAGGGGCGCCGCTGTAGCAGCAGGCGTTGAGATCGAGCCTGGGGCTTTTCCAGCGACGGCGCGCTGAAAACGAGAGCGTCAGATGTCCTTGGGTTCGGGCTTGCCGAGGCCGCCTTCGTAGACGCGGAACTGGCGGCGGTCGTGGCGCACGATACGGGCGTTGCGCACGTGCGGCAGGAAGGGAGTCTGCCGGTTGGTGGCCGCAACCACCGCATGCGGCTTGCCGTCGGGCCACATCATCTCGACCTCGCCGAGCCGACGGCTGATGCTGCGCTTGTCACCGGCGATCAGCGTCGCCTCGGTCGAAATCTGCGTCATGGCGCCGAGGAAGCGATCGACGCTGTCGCGGGTGTGCAGAAGCGGCAGCAGCACGCACTCGTAGGACGCCAGCGGCGTGCCGAGTGATACCGTGTCGAAGGTGACGACCGAAACGCCGCCCTGTTGCGCCGCGGTCTGCAGTTGGCGGGCGAGCGTCAGGCGATCCTCCGGGCTCCAGCCGTCGAGGAAATTGGTGCCGCGCAGCTCGGTGTCGAACTGTTCGCAGATGCGCGTCCCGGCGAGGCGGAAACGGTAGGTCTCCGAATCCAGCCGCTCCAGAATGAAGGTTTCGGCGAGCAGCGGCGTGATGCGCGACGGCTCGATCTCAAACCTGCGGGGCGCGAGGCGGTCGCGGCGAACCTCGTTCCAGTAGGAAAACAGGAGCTGACTGGTCTTCGACTTCATGCTGGAAGCTTCCGCGTGTGCGCCAATCGAGGCCGGGATAGGCGGGCGGCGTCCGGTGCCGGGACAGAACCGGGCGCCACCAGCCGGTGACGAAGGGCAAAGAGCAGCTTCCATGCCATCGGCGGGAACTTCAGCGAACGGTCCGTTTCGTCCCGCCTGAATTTCGTGTGCAGCGGAGGGCGAGCGGTGGTGCGGCCGGATCAAACGCGCGATTTGACCGTTGTCGCAGACCAGACGAGCCGCTAACGCTTGCCGGGCTGCCGGCAGGACCGGCGCATTGACGGGGGACCCTGTGGAACGTGGCGCCGGGCGGTCAGAGCCGCTGTTCAACGTACCGTCGTCGGTGGTGGTGCTGCTGGCGACCCTGGTGCTGGTGCACGCGGTACGCGCCGTTCTGCCCGAAGACCTGGACAACTGGGTGGTTCTGGCCGGGGCGTTCATCCCATCGCGGCTGACCGGCGCGGCGGCGTTGTTGCCGGGGGGCGAGCCGGCCATCGCCACGTCGTTCGTCACGCACATGCTCCTGCACGGCAACCTGACGCACCTGATGTTCAACGCGCTGTGGCTGCTGGCCTTCGGCGGTGCTGTGGCCCTGCGCATCGGCACGGCGCGGTTTCTTGCGTTCACTCTGTTCACCGGCCTCGTCGCCGTGCTCGCCTTCCTCGCCTCGTCGTGGGGCGAGACGATACCGATGATCGGGGCCTCGGGCGCAGTGGCCGGTCTCATGGGCGGTACCATGCGCTTCCTGTTCTCGGCGATGGACGACGGCGGCTTGTGGCGGCTGCGCGAGGTTCCGCGCTCGGTGCGGCTGATGCCGCTCGGCGTGGCTCTCAGGGACCGGCGCGTTCTACTCTCGACTGCATTTCTGGTGGGTATCAATCTCATCGCTTCGACCGGTTGGGGCGTGCCCGGCGAAAGCGGCGGCGGCATCGCCTGGCAAGCCCACCTCGGTGGCTATTTCGCCGGGCTGCTTGGCTTCGGTCTGTTCGACCTGAAGGCGCCGCGTCGGCCGGACCTGCGCGTGGTGCCGACCATTCATTGACGCGCGCCAGGTGCAATGCGACCGCGACACGCGGCGCGGGGCTTGCGCAGGTCAACCAAAACGACGGCTCGACCGGCTGAGGCCGTCTGCAATCCCTTGCACATGTTGACAGATTGTCGCACTCTTGACGGGCAGGCAGCCGCCCGGCGGCGGCGCCCGTACGAGCAGACAAAAGACGACGTGCTACGGTTCCATCGGAGGAATGTTGATGAATGTTGCAGCCATCCTGAAGGCGAAGGGTCGTCTGGTGACGACCGCGCGGGCGGACGAAACCATCGAGGAGGTCGCCCGTAAAATGGCGGCCAAGCGCATCGGTGCCGTGGTGATCGTCGGCGAGGGTGGTGGCGTGCAGGGCATCCTGTCGGAGCGCGACATCGTTCGCCACATCGGCGAAAAGGGTGCCGAAGTGCTGCGCCGCCCGGCCAGCGATCTGATGACCAAGAGCGTGATCACCTGCGCCGAGAGCAATTCACTCGAAGAGATGATGGGCGTGATGACCCAGGGTCGCTTCCGTCACGTGCCGGTGGTGTCCGAAGGGCAGCTCGTCGGCATCGTCTCGATCGGTGACGTCGTCAAGCATCACATCGCCGAAGTCGAACTCGAGGTGACGGCGATGCGCGAGTATCTCGCCACCGGCTGAGTGGACGGGCGCATGCCCGGCTCTGAAACGACGAGCGCCGCGCCTTTTCGAGGGCGCGGCGCTTTTGTTGATAGCCCGAAGTTCGCGCGCCCTAGCGAGGGCGCCGGCGGGTGCCGAAATCACCAGGTCGGCTGCGGTACGAGCTGGCGCTGGTTGCGGCGCGCCTCGATCTCGTGGCGCAGGTACTCGATCTCGCGCCGGGCGGCGGCTTCGCCCGCCTTGATCAACTCGTCGGCGCGGTGGAAATCGAACAGGCCGATGCCGCCGATGCGTGGCGAGATCATCGCGTCGGGCGGATCGCCGGCGAGGCGCGAGCGCGAGATGCGGTCCTGCACGATGTTGAAGGCTTCGACCATCACCGTCGAGATGCCGGGGCTGTCGTCGCGTCCGAAGAACTGGCGCTGCAGCAGGCGCTTCATGGCCGCGGTGCCGCGTCCCTTGGGGACCTCTTCCAGGTCGAGGTCGGCGTCCGCCTCGGGCGGGTGCGGGAAGGTATCGAGGTGCGGCATCACGGTACCGCGTGTACAGCTGTCGTTGTTGAGGTTGACGGCGATGACGTAACGGGCGCCGAGCGCGCGGCACACCGTTACGGGGATGGGATTGACCAATGCGCCGTCGAACAGCCAGCGGTTGTCGATCTTGACCGGGCGGAAGATGCCCGGCAGCGCGTAGGACGCGCGCATCGCGGTCACGAGGGGCCCGCGCGACAGCCAGACTTCGTGGCCGGTGCCGATCTCGGTGGCGACGGAGGTGAAGCGGATCGGCAGGCTTTCGATGCTGCGGTCGCCGAGGTCGTGCTCCAGCCGCTGGCAGAGCTTCTGTCCGGAGATGAGGCCGGTGCCCGCGAAGTTGAAATCGAGGTAGCCGAACACGCGCCGCACGGTGAGTTCGCGGGCGAAGCGCTCCAGATGGTCGAGGTGGCCGGCTGCGAAACACCCGCCGACGACGGCGCCGATCGAGGTGCCGGCGATGATGTCCGGGACGATGCCGACCGACTGCAGGGCGCGAATGACACCGATGTGAGCCCAGCCGCGCGCCGCGCCGCCGCCGAGCGCCAGTCCGATCTTGCCGTGTGCCGTGCCGTTCGTCGCCATGGTGGACCTCTGTCCGTGCCACATCGGGGTGCCAGCGCCGTGATGCCACTCCTGAGCTGGTTTGAGATGCAAGCGGTATGCCGCGCACGACTCGCGTTCGCGGCTTTAACTATAGTTGATGCTAGGCCTGCAGAATTAAAGGTGCGCTACCAACAGGGCGCTTCGCGACGGTAAATCGTCGCCGCGGTGCAGCGAATGCAGTGCGATAAATCGGGCGCGGATCAGCCGCGTTCAGCGTCGTCCGTGCGCGCGGCGAGGTCGCTGTCCGGCATCGGCTGCAGGCGCGCGGCCCCGCGAGCATCAGTGACGACGCGGCGATAGAAGCAGGTCCGCTCGCCCGTATGGCAGGCGCGCCCGGCGCCGTCGATGGCAACGCGCAGCCACAGCACGTCCTGGTCGCAATCCGTGCGCAGTTCGACGACGCGCAGCAGGTTGCCGCTCTCCTCGCCCTTCTTCCACAGCTTGCCGCGCGAGCGACTCCAGAAATGCGCGACGCCGGTCTCGAGCGTCAGCGCCAGCGACGTTGTGTTCATCCACGCGAACATGGAGACTTCGCCGCTCGCCGCATCGGTGACGATGGCGGGGATCAGGCCGTCGGCATCGAAGCGCGGCGCGAACACGTCGCCAGCTTCGAGCTGCAACTTGTCGGTGAGCGTCGGGAACTGCGGGGCGGAAGACATCGGTTCGGCTCTTGCGGCGAGGTTTCGTCAGGGCGGCATCTGCCCTATATACGATTTCGGGCGGCGCGCGGAGGAGACCTCCGGACCTCCCTTTTCTGTCACGGGTGGCATGACGCAGCTTTCAGACATCTACTCGACGCGCATCCTGGAGCTGGCGGCGGCGATCCCGCGCAGCGATCGGCTGGCCGCGCCCGATGCGACCGCGACGGCGCACTCCAAGCTGTGCGGCTCGACCATCTCGGTCGATCTGGTCATGGACGGCGACACGGTCGTCGATTTCGGCCAGACCGTTCGCGCCTGTCTGCTCGGGCAGGCGGCGGCGTCGATCGTCGGGCGCGAGATCGTCGGCACGACATCGGGCGAGTTCCGTGCCGTCGCCGAGGCCATGCGCAAAATGCTCAAGGAAAATGGCCCGCCACCGGATGGCCGCTTTGCCGATCTCGCCGTGCTCGAACCGGTGCGCGGCTACAAGGCCCGCCACACCTCGACGCTGCTCGTGTTCGAGGCGGTCGAGCGCGCGATGGCCGAGATCGAGGCGAAGCGCGGTGGGGTGGTCAAGGCCGCAGCTGGTTGAGCCCATGCAAGTCGCAAAAGTGCTGCTCAAGACGCCGATCCATCTCTACCGCTGGACCATCAAGCCGTGGATGGGGCTCGAGTGCCGGCACCTGCCGACCTGCTCGGAATACGGCCTCGAGGCGATCGACACCAACGGCGCGTGGCGCGGCTTCTGGCTGACGCTGTCGCGCGTTCTGCGCTGCAATCCTTGGGGCTCGGCCGGCTACGATCCGCCGCCCGACATCCGCTGCGAGCATCACGCGCTGGCGCCATGGCGCTACGGCCGCTGGACCGGACGGCACATCCGGCAGTCGTGGCACGACGCGGATTGCCCGACGTGCAAGAGTGACGCCTCGAAGACGTGAGGTCGGCGCGGCACGCTGCAGCGGGCGCTGCGGCTCACGCGGCCGAGGCAACTTCGGCGACGCTGACGTCGCCGGCGATCACGGCGCTTGCCGCCTCGGCGATGGTGTCGGCGTAGAAGGCTTCGGCATCGACGAGGGCTTGCGCGGCGGCTGGCGTGTAGTGCGTCTGCCGCTCCATCTCGACGACAGTGCCGAGCAGATCGACCAGCGCATCGAAGGCGCGGCAGGCGAGGTACTCGAACGCCTTCACCTCCCACAGCGTCGCGCCCTGGAACACCTGGCCGTTCAGCATGGTCTTGACCGTGATTTCCGGACAGGCGTCGTTCTTCACGATGGCGTTGACGTGCGTCATCAGCGAACCGGTCGGCTGCGGCACACCCTGCGGCAGGCCGTTGGCATACGCCGAGCGCTTGAACAGGTTCTCGCCGAGGTAGGTGGCTTCGAGCTTGGCCTTCAGCGCATCGTCGACGATGGCGAAGATCTGGATGGCCGGGCGCGGCTTCGGCTGCCCCGGCACCGGCACGAGGCCCTTGCGGATGATCATCTTCGGCGCCTGCATGTCGCGTCCCCCAGCGTGATGGGCCCGGTGCGCGCGGTGCGGCACGGGCTCGAAGGTCATTCAACTGACCGCACTCTATTCGCATCTTCTTAAGGGAGACCGACGAGACGCGGTAAACCGGGCGTCAATGGGCGTGCCGATCTTGACAGGGGCGCGAAAGGGGAGAAAACAACGCCCCGACATCATGTCTTACGCCGCGGCTGGTTTGCGGCGAGTGAGCAACAGGAGAGAGAGATGACCGACGTCACCCTGACGTTCCCGGATGGCGCTTCCCGCAAGGTGAAGTCCGGCACTTCCGGCCTCGACGTGGCGAAGTCGATTTCGCCGTCGCTCGCCAAGCGCACGGTCGCCATGCAACTCGACGGGGCGCTCGCTGATCTCGCCGATCCCATCACACGAGACGCGAAGATCAACTTCGTCGCGCGCACCGACGCGCCGGCGCTCGAGCTGATCCGCCACGACGCCGCGCACGTGATGGCGGAAGCTGTGCAGGAGCTGTGGCCCGGTACGCAGGTGACGATCGGCCCGGTGATCGAGAACGGCTTCTATTACGACTTCGCGAAAGCCGAGCCGTTCCAGCCGGACGACATGCCGCGCATCGAGAAGAAGATGGCGGAGATCATCGCCCGCAACGCGCCCTTCACCAAGGAGGTGTGGTCGCGCGAGCAGGCGAAGGAGTTCTTCCGCGCGAAGGGCGAGCTGTTCAAGGTCGAGCTGGTCGATGCCATTCCGGCCGATCAGGACATCAAGATCTACAAGCAGGGCACCTGGCTCGATCTCTGCCGCGGCCCGCACATGACGTCCACGGGCGCCATCGGCAAGGCGTTCAAGCTGACCAAATTCGCCGGCGCCTACTGGCGCGGTGACAGCAACAATCCGCAGCTCCAGCGCATCTACGGCACCGCGTTCGCGACCGAGGCCGAACTCGACGCCTATCTGAAGCAGATCGAGGAAGCGGAGAAGCGCGATCACCGCAAACTCGGCCGCGAGATGGACCTGTTCCACTTCCAGGAGGAAGCGCCGGGCTCCGTGTTCTGGCATGCGAAGGGTTGGACGCTGTTCCAGTCATTGATCGCGTACATGCGCCGGCGCCAGCAGGCCGCGGGCTACAACGAGGTGAACTCTCCCGACATGATGGAGAAGCACTTCTGGGAGCTGTCCGGCCACTGGGAGAACTACGGCGAGAACATGTTCACGACCACGCTCCCCGACGAGCGCGTGTTCTGCTGCAAGCCGATGAACTGCCCGGGCCACGTGCAGATCTTCAAGCACGGCCTCAAGAGCTATCGCGACCTGCCGCTGAAGATCGCGGAGTTCGGCAAGGTGCATCGCTACGAGCCGTCGGGCGCGCTGCACGGCATGCTGCGCGTGCGCCACTTCACGCAGGACGACGCGCACATCTTCGTCACCGAAGACCAGATCATGCGCGAGTGCCTCGCCATCAACGATCTGATGTTGTCGATCTACGGTCACTTCGGCTTCGAGGACATCTTCATCAAGCTGTCGACGCGGCCCGAGAAGCGCGTCGGCTCGGACGATCTGTGGGACAAGGCCGAGAAGGCTTTGGGCGACGTGCTCGACGAGGTGACGAAGCGCTCCAACGGCCGCGTCAAGACGGCGATCAATCCGGGCGAGGGCGCGTTCTATGGCCCCAAGCTCGAATACGTGCTGAAGGACGCCATCGGCCGCGACTGGCAGTGCGGCACCACGCAGGTGGACTTCAACCTCGCGGGGCGCCTCGGCGCGTTCTACATCGACGAGAACAGCCAGAAGAAGACGCCGGTGATGATCCACCGCGCCATGTTCGGCTCGCTCGAGCGCTTCACCGGCATCCTGATCGAGAACTTCGCCGGCCACTTCCCGCTGTGGCTCTCGCCCGTGCAGGCGGTGGTGGCGACCATCGTCTCCGACGCGGACGGCTATGCAGCCGAAGTGCAGGCGGCGCTGAAGGCGGCTGGCCTGCGCGCCGACATCGACCTTCGCAACGAAAAGATCAACCTCAAGGTCCGCGAGCATTCGCTGCAGAAGGTTCCGGTGCTGCTGGTGGTGGGAAAACGCGAAGCCGAAGAACGCAAGGTTTCGATCCGCCGCTTGGGGAGCGACAAGCAACAGGTGATGACACTGGATGAAGCCATCGCCACGCTCGCCGCCGAAGCCATCCCGCCCGATCTGGCGGGGCCGGTGTGAACCGAGCGGGTCGGCAAGACCGTAGTTTCAGGGGGGGGCTAATGCTCGAGCGCCGAATGCGACCGTGCAATCTCTTGATGATCGGCATCTCAGTCGTCATGACGGGTTGCTCAATGCCCAACTACACCAGCGAGTTCGTCAAGCCGGGCATTGCCGACGCCCAGCGACAGGCCGACACCGAGGCATGCTGGCAGTACGTGCTATCGGAAGACGGGCAAAAGCAAGCGTCATTGATTGGTGCAGCGCGCGTCATCGGCGGTGGTGCGATTGCTGTTGCAACAGAGCCGAACGATGGCGGCGACCCGCGGAAGAATATCAATAATCTCGGTGCGCACCGGGACTGTATGCTCGGAAAAGGTTACACGCAGCAGTTTCGGAAGGAGTAGGCCCTATCAGTTCTTCGCGGCGCCCTTGAAGTAGCCTCCGCACAGACGCTGACCCGTCAACGAGTATCCTGTGCCGAAGCTAGCGTTCTGCAGCGAGGCGAGATCTACCTTCGCTCTAACCTTCGGCATGTTGGTCGTCACATACTCTTGTGCATGCGCGAGGCTCCCTGGGCCCTGGCTCAACTGAACAACGTGCGGCGGCGAAACGTCATCGAAATAGTGGTGCACTTCATACTTTCCGGCGATCAGGTTGCCGTGCGTCTGCACTTGGGTGTTGAGTTCTGCGTGGTGCTTTCCGGCTTCGAATGCACCGAGGTAGAGAACCTGCCCCGGCGATACCGAGAATGAATAGGTGTTGGCATGAAAGCAGAGCGCCCACTTCAACTGCTGCTGGAAACTGTGGATGGCGTACGTTCCCGGACTGACCTTCGCGTAAATAAAATGGGCCATGGGGCCTGACGAGCCGCGGAGATGCACCCAGCCACCCAATGAGCTTTCGGTGGTTTGCTTTACGTTCGGATCGAAATTCGTCACGTGCAAATCGTAGCTGATGGTAGTTGGCGTGGTGTAGAGCAGCAGCAGGGCATCCGAGCCTTGCGGGGCCAATTCAATCTCGCCGGGTTTCGGCATTCCGCAGGATGCCAATACGAGAGATGCCGTCACGGCGAACACTTCGCAAGCCTTGCCAATGGTGACGTTCATCGACGTTTTCCCACTCTGCCGTTGTCTGCAACCCAAAAAGCGCAAACTCATGCCGTGCGCAATGTCTACGGATTCTACGGCTACTCACTCCAGCCGGAACGAGCTGTGGCAGCCGTTGCAGCTCGACAGGATCGCGGCGAGATCGCCGAGGAGTTCGGTGCGCGAGGCATGGCGCTCCGCCTTGTCGGCGAGGGCGTCGAACTGCTGATGCGTGGCGAGGCTGAGGCTCGTGAACTCGAGCGGCAGCTTCAGCGCGGTCGCCGGTGACACGTCCAGCAGCGCCGCCGTGCCGGAGCGGCGGGCGGCAGCGGCAACGCGATCGGGCTTGTAGGCTGCGAGCGCCGAGGTGACGTCCTCGATGCTGGCGAGATAGACGCGCATGCCGACGAGCAGGTGCGCGCGCTCGGACGGCAGCAACGTGACGGCCGTTCTCTGTTCCGCGGCACTGCAGGTCAGTGCGCTCGCCAGAAGGACCAGCATGGTGTTCGAAAGCTGTCGTCGCATGAGCCCGCCTCCGCACATCGTTGCTGCGGTCCCGAAGGGACTGCCGTTTGCTGCACGCCGGTATGATATGCATCAATCGCGCGCGCGGGTGCGGGAGCGTTGCATGCACGGGTGAGGACTGGCAGTCTCCCGGCTGAGGGGCCTTGACGGAGGCACGCATGACGGCATCGCGAGAACGAACGCCCGAGGATGCGATGTGGCTGCTCGGCATCCTGAGGCAGACGTTCCTCGTCGTCGGCATCGTCTACCTCGCGCTGCATGCTTGGGTGAGCGGTGCGGCGTACGTGGCGGCAGGCGTGCTGGCGGCCATCGTCACGTTCATCACGCTCGGGTTCGGTGATTTCTACTGGGCCTTCACCGGGCTCGGAGATCCGGCCGTGCACCGCGCCGACTGGTATGTCGCGGTCGCAGCCACCGCCATGGCGTTCCTGTCATGGGGTATGCGGCCGTGGACCAACGCCTTCCTCATGCGGCTCGGCGCCGACGCCATGCGCGATGCCTTCGATGAGGTGCGCCCGGTGTCGGACCACGCCAGTGCGGCACACGCGCCGGAGCGCACAGGGGCGGCGGCCGACGATCATCGCCCCGGCGGCGCGGCATGAGCGGCGCGCACGTCGGAATCGAGATGTGGTTCGAGCGACCGACGCGGGGCAGGAAGTCAATGAAGGTGGTGGGTCGTCGAGGCTCCGCCTCCCGGCGGGGACGCGGGGCTAGCCCCGCTCGTGCCGCGAGCCGCGACTACGCTCGCTGCTTCCATCGCCGATGCCGGACGAGGATCATGACGCTTGCGAGTGCGAGCGCGAGCAGTCCCGCAAGTACGATGACCGCGTCTCCGGGCAGGTTGGGGTCGCGCACCAGCAGGGTCGCGAGAACGATCGACAGCGCCGCCGCGCCGGCCAGCATCACCCACGCCGTCACCACCATGATGCGGATGAGAAGCGGGCCCCGGCTTGCGGCCATGGCGGCGAACTCGGCATCGCTGAAGAGCGTCAGCAACTCGCGATGTCGCGGATAGGTCGTGCGCGTCGAAGGGGGCGGCATGGCGGGCTCCGCTGTCATCGCATCCGTGTTCGTGCCGGTGGTGTGGCGATCACCCGAGCATGAGCGCACACGCGGGCCGGCGCTGTTACGGCGGGAACCGGCCGGCATGCAAACGCGAACGGCGCCTCCCTTGCGAGAAGCGCCGTTGTTGTGGGAGAGACGAGCCGCGCCGATGCGTCAGGCAGCGTCCTTGCCGTAGAAGAGCATCGAGACGTGTTCGGCCTCGGCGAAGAACAGCCAGCGCTCGGTGACGAGTCCGAAGCCCATCGAGATAACGGCCAGCAGTGCGGCGAGAGGCGCCAGCACCGGGAACAGCAGCGCGGCGATGACGAACAGCACGGGCAGCACGAACAGCGCCAGCTTGGCGAGGCCGCGCAGTTTCTCGGCGTGCTTCCTCGCGACTTCGAAGCCCATTTCGCGCATGACGAAGTTGGCCATGGTGTGGGGCGGGTCGAGCGGGCGCACCTTGCCGATGCGGCCGAGGCCCGTCGCCGAGCCGACCGTGTAGCTCTTGCGCTCGTTGGCGATGGCGCTCCAGTAGGCCGACTTGATGGCGAACGCCGCGAGGATCGCAACGATGGCGACTGCGGCCGCCCACGTCGGCACACCGTCGAACAGAGCGAGCAGCAGTGTCAGAAGCACCGCGCCCGAGGCAAGGCCGAGCACGATGTAGACAAGCGGCACGGTCGGCTGATGCCAGGCGCGGATGGTCGGCAGCGAGGCGTAGATCATGCTGGTCGTGTAGATGGTGACGACGGCGAGGATGGCGGCGGCGACACCGGCGATGGCGACGATGCCGCCGGTCTCGCCCATGAGGCCCCAGCCGATGCCGAGCACCGCCGTCGGAATGTAGGTGAGGACGGCGGCGACGCCCTCGCGCGAAAGCCACGACGAGCGCCACTGCGAGAACGCGCGCCATGCGCGCTCGGGGCGGCCGAGGTGCGCGGTCGACGACAGCAGGCCCGCCGTCAGCAAGGCGACGGCGATGCCGACACCGAACAAGCCGAACCAGGAATCCTTCGGCAGCAGGCCGAAGGCGTTGCCGAGACCGAGCCAGACGAGCAGGCCGAGGCCCGCGCCCGAAGCGGTGGTGAAGAAGATGACCGAGTAGGCGGGATGCATGTTTCTATCTCCTCACTCGATCACCGCGACAGGACCTTGTCGGCCCAGCCGAGGAACTTGTCCATGCGCGAGCCGCTACTCGTCGAGGCGGGGCTTGCAGCCTTCGCATCGTTGGCCGTCACGCCGTCGCGGCGCGCGCGCGGCGGCAGGTACTTGTTGACCGGCTTGAAACCCATCTCGGGCAGCAGGTCGTAACCGCCGCGCTCCTTGACGAGCTTCGACACCTTGCTCGAAGGATCGCCGAGATCGCCGTAGTGGCGTGCGCCCGTCGGGCAGGCACGAACGCACGCCGGGATCCGATCTTCTTCCTTCAAATGCGGATTGTAGATGCGGTCGACGCACAGCGTGCACTTGCGCATCACGCCGACTTCGTAGTCGTACTCGCGCGCGCCGTAAGCGCACGCCCACGAGCACAGCTTGCAGCCGATGCACATGTCCGGGTTGACGAGCACGATGCCGTCTTCCGCGCGCTTGTAGGAGGCTCCGGTCGGGCACACGGTCACGCACGCCGGCGTCTCGCAATGCAGGCACGAGCGCGGGAAGTGCACCGTCTGCGAGCGGCCCTGGCCTTCGACCTCGTAGGAGTGGATGCGGTTCAGCCATGAGCCGTGCGGATCGGCGCCGTAGGGCTCCTGGTCCGACAGCGGCGCCGAATAACCGCCCGTGTTCCATTCCTTGCAGCTCGTCGCGCAGGCGTGGCAACCGA
>ERZ1645187.3117-NODE-3117-length-14107-cov-19.284017_pt1 | contig 14107 bp, 13 predicted proteins | sample MGYA00575352_ERZ1645187 | MGnify/ENA primary metagenome ERZ1645187 (study PRJEB40837, sample SAMN11349314) | freshwater sediment metagenome | isolation source: river sediment | host: Sediment | place: India: Wazaribad , New Delhi | collected 2017-02-21 ...
AAGTGGACAGCCTCCCGCCGGGCCGACGAGCAGGCTTTCGTGGCGCACCTGGAGCGTGCCGGGGTGCCGGTGACGGTCCGCGAGACCCGCGGTCGCGAAATCGACGGCGCGTGTGGGCAGTTGGCGGCACGAACACGGACGGCAGGCTGACCCCGCGAGTTCCCGCACGTTCGTTTGTCTCGGCCGGCCCCCCTGGTGGTCGCCGTGGTCGAAGTGGGTCAGACCGTTTGGCCGCGACGATGCGCTCCAGCCAGACGTCCCCGGCGAAGTGCTCGGGAGAGGTCTTGACCGTCGGGGGTCGGGATTCGATCCTCATGGCTTGCTCCTTCGGATTGGCGACAGTTCGCGTGCTACCGGGGCCCAGAGCCCCCGACACGGTCGGCGCAGCGGGGTCGTTGTGTCACACTGGGTCGGTGCGAACAGTGGTGATCATCGGGGCCAGCACCCCGCTCGGACAAGCAGCCTTGGCCCTGGTGGCGAGCCGAAGGGCCGACTTCTTGGTTGACGGTCTGACCGACGACGGCGCCGAGCCACGTCAGCTGGCAGAGCTGTGCCTGGAATTCACCCCGCTGCGCCTGGGCATCACCGATGACTACGCAGTAGGTAGGTTCTGGGGCGAGCGTGAGGACATCAGCATTGATCGCGGGCTGGTCGACTGGGAGGTCGCCGATGTAGATGTGGTGGCCGGCCCATCGGCAGCGGTTGAGGTGGCCGGTGTCGCGTCCGACATAGCGGTGATCGGGCTGACCGGCGATTCCGGAAACGCGGCGGCCGCCGCCGCCCTGGCGGCTGGGACTCCGGTCGTCCTGGTGCCCGTCGAACTTGCCGCTGACGGCCTGCGAACCACCAGCGAAGCCTCGATCGTCGACGACCTGATGGGTCTCCCGGCGCCCGGGCGATGACGGCGCTCGGTCTTCGGCCTCAGACGAGGAGCCAGCGATGTGGACGCTGACCGGCTTCGCCGATGAGATCTCGCCCGATGTCGACGAACAGATCGCATTGCTCAAGACCCTCGGCATCAGGCACATCGAGTTCCGGAGTGCGTGGGGTACCAAGGTGCTCGACCTCACTGACGCGCAGTTGGAGACCGCCAAGCAGAAGTTGGACGCGGCCGGCATCGCGTTGTCCTCGGTCGGTTCCGATCTGGGCAAGATCGCGATCACCGACCCATTTGAACCGCACCTGGCGCGCGTCCGGCACGGCGTCGACGTGGCCAAGTTCTTCGATGCCCGCTACCTCCGCGTGTTCAGCTTCTTCATGCCCGACGGCGAAGACCCCACGTCCTATCGGGACGACGTGCTGGCCCGCACCCGGGCCATGGTCCAAATCGCAGAGGCCGGCGGCATCACCTTGCTGCACGAGAACGAGAAGGATATCTTCGGCGACCTGCCGCGGCGGGTCGCCGACCTGGTCACCACGATCGGTTCGCCGAACTATCGTGCGATCTTCGATCCAGCCAACTACGTGCAGTGCGGCGTCAAGCCATTCGATGAGGCCTACCCGATCGTCCGGGAACTGACCGACTACGTCCACTGCAAGGACGCCCTGGCGCCAACAGGCGCGAGTGACCTGGGCAAGGTGGTGCCCTCGGGCGAGGGCGACGGCCAGTTCCGCGAACTGTTGGCGGCGCTGCAGGAGACGGGCTTCGACGGCTTCTTCTCCATCGAACCGCATCTGGGCGACTTCGACGCGTTCGGCGGCCTGTGCGGCCCCGACCTGTGGACGACCGCCCACACAGCCATCACCGGACTCTTCGGTGACCTCGGCGTGCAGTGGCAGTGATCGGCTGATGTCGGCCGACCGACTATCAGGCGCCGGCTGCAACTGCGGGGCACGCCAGTTCCTGGCAGAGGCGCCCCACGACTATCCTTGGGGCCAGTCACTGTGAGGAGAACAGAGCCCATGCCGATCAATCTCGGAACTCCGGCCGCCACCCCAAACCGCGTGCTTTCGCCGCGGCGTCCGACCCGCAAGATCAAGGTCGGCAAGCTGGCCATCGGTGGTGACGCGCCCATCACGGTGCAGTCCATGACCACCACCCCCACCAGCGATATCAATGCGACCCTGCAGCAGATCGCCGAGCTGACCGCGGCCGGCTGCGACATCGTCCGGGTGGCAGTGCCCAGCCAGGATGATGCCGATGCCCTGTCGGCGATCGCCGCCAAGTCGAAGCTCCCGGTCGTCGCCGACATCCACTTCCAGCCGCGGTACGTCTTCGCGGCGATCGAGGCCGGCTGCGCGAAGGTGCGCGTCAACCCGGGCAACATCAAGGCTTTCGACGACAAGATAGCCGACATCGCCAGGGCCGCGACCGAGCACGGCACCAGCATCCGGATCGGCGTCAACGCCGGTTCGCTCGACCCGCGGCTGCGCAGCCTGTACGAGACCGACCCGGCCGGGGCGCTGGTCCAATCCGCGCTCAACGAGGCCAGGCTGTTCGAGGACGTCGGCTTCGGCGAGTTCGGCATCTCGGTCAAGCACCACGACCCGGTGATCATGGTGGACGCCTACCGCCGGCTCTCGCAGGCTTGCGACTACCCGCTGCATCTCGGCGTCACCGAGGCTGGCCCCGCCTTCCAGGGCACCATCAAGTCGGCTGTCGCGTTCGGGGCGCTGCTGGCCGAGGGCATCGGCGACACCATCCGGGTCTCGCTGTCGGCGCCGCCGGTCGAGGAGGTCAAGGTTGGCATCAAGATCCTCGAGTCGTTGAACCTGCGTCCCCGCCAATTCGAGATCGTCAGTTGCCCCAGCTGTGGGCGCGCCCAGGTGGACGTGTACAAGCTGGCCGAAGAGGTTACCGAAGGCTTGAAGCACTTCACTGTGCCGATCCGGGTGGCTGTGATGGGCTGCGTGGTCAACGGGCCGGGGGAGGCCCGCGAGGCCGACCTCGGCGTGGCGTCCGGCAACGGCAAGGGCCAGATCTTCGTGAAGGGTGAAGTCATTGCGACGGTGCCGGAGGATCAGATTGTCGCGACCCTGATCGCCGAGGCCAACAAGCTGGCCGAGCAGTTCGCCCGTTCGGGGGCGCCGGAAGTGTCGGTGAATTGACCACCGGGCGCGCAGTCCCTGGAACCCTGCGGGTGCTCGACCAAGGTGACCTTCCCGAGTTCGAGCAGTTGCTGCGCCGCGAGCCGCTGATGAACCTGTTCGTGGCCTCGCGGGTGGCCCATCTCGGACTCGCCCCGGAGCGGCTGGGCTGCGCGGTCTACGGCTACCACGTGGGTGGTGAACTTGTCGCCGCCTGCCACGTCGGGGCGAACCTGGTGCCGATCGGTGACGACCGGGACGCGATCGACGCGTTCGCCCAGGCGATCGGCCCGCGCCGTCAAATCTGGTCGATCATGGGCTGTGCACAAGCGGTCCTGCAACTACACCAGGGCCTTGTGGAACGTTGGGGCGACGGCTGGAGACGAGCTCGCGACGTGCGCCCACACCAGCCGTTGATGGTCATCGACACCGATCCCGAGGTCGTTGGCAATCCAGCCGTGCAGCGGATCGGGCTGGTCGACTACGAGCCGTACCTGGACGCCGCGATCGCCATGTACACCGAAGAGGTGGGCGTGACGCCGTTGGACGGCACGGGCAGCTACCAGAGGTACGTCCGGATGCTGATCCAAATGGGGCACGCGATGGGGGCGGTGCACCGCGGCACGGGCCGTGCGAGCCGGGTCTGGTTCAAGTCCGACATCGGTTCTGCGTGGTCGGGCTACTGCCAGGTGCAAGGCGTGTGGATCTCACCAGAACTTCGCGGACGGCGGCTGTCGATCCCAGCGATGGCACAGGTGGTACGACTTTGCCGACAGCGCTATCCGGTCGTCTCGCTCTACGTCAACGACTACAACACCCGGGCCCGGCGGCTCTATCAAGGACTCGGCTTCCGAACGGTTGGCGAACTGGCGACAGTGCTCTACTGACCAACCTCCCTCGACAAACAGCGTGGCGACCGCGCCGCAGTCGGGTTCAATGGTCGACCAGCCCCAGCAGCGTGCCCCAGGCAATTGTGTGCTTGCCGATCTCGTCCAGTACCTGCTGGGTGGTCTCGGCGTCGACTGGCGCATCGAGGGCGTACACACCGAAGAAATAGCGATGCGTCCCACTGGGCGGGCAGGGTGGGACCCAGCGGGCCGACCGCCCGCTGTTCGGCCACTGCCGACCGCCGGCCGGGACGCTGCCCCCTTCCTCGATGCCGCCGTCGGCGGCGTCCAATCCGGTGACCAGCCAGTGCAGGAAGGTGCCTCGCGGCGCGTCCGGGTCGGCGACCACCAGCGCCAGCGCGCGGGCCTGCTTCGGCACCCCCACCCAGTTGAATGCCGGCGCGCTGCCTGCACCCTTGCAGGTGAAGCGTTCGGGGATGCGGTCACCAGCACCGAAACTGGGGCTGGCGACGGTGATCGCCTTCGGAATCGTGGGTTGCGGTACCTGCATTGTCGCCTCCTCGTCAAGTAACCCCATTGTCGCGGGCGCGGTCGCCGCGGGGGCCGATGGTGACGGATGCGTCCAGTCGGTGCCGGCCGCTAGCCTTGACCAAGCAACCAAGCCGAGGAGAACCCGTGATCACCCGAATGAGCCAGTTGTTCGTGCGCACCCTGCGCGAAGACCCTGCGGACGCCGAGGTTCCCAGTCACCGCTGGCTCGTCCGAGCCGGCTACATCAGGCGCGTCGCACCCGGCATCTACTCTTGGCTGCCGCTGGGTCTGCGTGTTTACCACAAGGTGGAACAGATCGTTCGAGAAGAGATGGACGCCATCGGCGCCCAAGAGGTGCGCTTTCCGGGTCTGCTGCCGCGCGAGCCGTACGAAGCCTCCAACCGGTGGACCGAATACGGCGACAACCTGTTCCGGCTCGTCGACCGCAAGGGCGCCGACATGCTGCTCGGCCCCACCCATGAGGAGATGTTCACCCTCATGGTCAAAGACCTCTGCAACTCGTACAAAGACCTGCCGCTGTTCTTGTACCAGATCCAGATCAAGTACCGTGACGAGGCCCGGCCGCGGGCCGGCCTGCTGCGCGGTCGTGAGTTCGTGATGAAGGATTCCTACTCCTTCGACATGGACCAAGCCGGACTCGACGCGTCCTATCAGGCCCATCGCGGTGCCTACATCAAGATCTTCGATCGGCTGGGCTTCGACTATGTGATCGTCAATGCGCACTCCGGCGCGATGGGCGGCTCGGCGTCCGAGGAGTTCCTGGCGATCGCCTCCAACGGCGAAGACACCTTCGTGGTCTCCCCAGGTGGCTTCGCCGCCAACGTCGAGGCCGTGCAACGTCGGCCTGCCGCCGAGCAGGACCCCACCGACGTGCCTGCGGCCAAGGTACACGACACCCCCGATTCGCCGACGATCGATACCCTGGTCGCCCAGGCCAATGCGCTGTTCCCGCGGGAAGATCGGCCGTGGCAGGCTCACGACACCTTGAAGAACGTGGTCTTCAAGGTGACCCACCCGGACGGTCGTACCGAGGCGCTGGCGGTGGGTCTGCCCGGCGACCGAGAGGTCGACGTCAAACGGCTGGAGTCGGCAGTCTCGCCGGCAGTGGCAGAGCCCTTCACCGACGAGGACTTCCAGGCGCGTCCGAAACTGGTCAAGGGTTACATGGGGCCGCTGGCGCTCGGCCTCGGACAGCTGGCCGATGGTCAGACCCCTCCGCCGGACGCGGTCCGCTATCTGGTCGATCCCGCCGTGGTACCCGGTACCCGCTGGCTGACCGGCGCCGACGAGTTCGGCAAGCACGTGGCCGACCTGGTGGTCGGTCGCGACTTCACCCCGGACGGCTACCTGGACGTGGCAGAGATCCGCGACGGCGACCTGGCCCCCGACGGTTCCGGCCCGCTCAGCCTGGCCCGCGGTATCGAGATGGGACACATCTTCCAGCTCGGCACCAAGTACGCCGAGGCGCTCGGTCTCAAGGTGCTGGACGCGAACGGCAAGCTGCAGACCGTCACCATGGGTTCCTACGGCATCGGGGTCTCGCGTGCGGTGGCTGCCGTCGCCGAGGGCACCTGTGATGAGAAGGGGCTGTGCTGGCCGCGGGCGGTGGCGCCCTACGACGTCGAGGTCATGTCGGCGGGCAAGGGTGACCAAATCGCCGACACGGCCGAGCGGATCGCCGCCGAACTGGCCGAACGCGGTGTCTGCGTCCTGCTGGACGACCGGAAGGCCAGCCCTGGGGTGAAGTTCGCCGACGCGGAGTTGCTGGGCATGCCCACCTCGGTGGTAGTAGGTCGGTTGCTGGCCGACGGCAAGGTCGAGATCCGCGACCGCAAGTCGGGCTCCGCCCGCCAGGTGCTGGTCGGCGATGCAGTGGCCGAAGTGCTGGCCGAGATCGGACGCTGACCCCCGCGGTGCCGGGTGGCCGCTAGACCCAGCCCGGCCAGTACGGCAACGGTTTGCCGAGACTGCGGACGCGGGCGGCCTGGCTCAGCGCCCGGCTGGCCGCCGTCTCGCGGTCGGCCGGGTCGGCTGCCGCCAGCCGCGTCCAGCCGGCCAGCACGGCAAGTTCCAGACCTGCCCAGACCTGGGCGCGCTGCGCGGGATCGGTGGCGTCACCCGGCAGCGTGTAGTTCGGCTCTGCCGGAGCTGGCGTGGCTCCGGACGCGGTGATCTGCGCGGCGGTCTCGTCCCGCTCGCGCATCGCTTCACCCAGCCGGCCACCGATCACGTCTACCAGCGGGTCGTCGGCCGCGACGCGGCCGAGCAGTGCCTGTAGGCCGAAGACCAGCGCACGCTGGTGGCCCAGCAGCACTTGCAGCGCGGTGGTGCGATCACCCACCTCGGTCTCGGCTGGCACCGCATCGCCCGGCACTGGGGACGGGCCCAGCGCATCGAGCGACGCGGCACCGAAGGCGGCCGTGGCCACCTGGGCGGCAAGCCGGAGCGAGATCCACAGCAGCGCGTTGCTGGCCGGCTGGTCGGCATCGGCGACGTTTGGGGACAGTGATTCGGCGAACCCCGCCTCCTCGTCCGCGAGCAGCGTCATCGCCTCGGCCTGCGTGGCGGGTACCGGTATCGGAGTGGGCTCGATCAACTCCAGTGGCGTGTGATCCGACTGCACACCGCCCAATGGGTCGGCCTGGCTCAAAACCGTCTGGTGAGCGCGATGCTGTTCGGCAACTGCGGTGCACCAGCCCACGAAGGGGGCTGCGGCATCGACCACTGTCGCGCAGCCGTCTGCAAGCGCCGCGAGGGTGGCCGATGCCCGGGCCGCCTCCCGCCGAGCGGCGTCCAGGCTGGGCGCGGGCACCGGGGAACGGTTCGCGTCGGGGGTGACCAAGGGGCTGGGAGCGCACGCCGACAACAGCAAACCGGCCCCGCCGCCGACGAACAACTGGAGCAGACCACGGCGCCGGCAGCGGGGCGCGGGCAGCGGGACGGTCATGCGCAGCACCTTACCGCGTGGGCTGGGGCTGGCCCGATGTCCTAGACTGGGCCGAACACGTCAAGTTCATCGGACAAGAGGATCACCCATGCGCTACACCGGGCTAAGCGAACTTCTGGTCTCCGTCTTGTCCGGTCACCAACTCGAACTGGACGACCTTGAGGTCGCCCCCGCCGGCAGGCGCCGAGTGATCCGAGTCACCGTCGACGGTGATGGCCCGGCAGGACGTGGACCAGACCTCGACCAGATCGCCGAGGCCACCCGTTCGGTCTCCCAGGCGCTCGACGACTCCGACCTGATGGGCGAGCAGCCGTACACGCTCGAGGTGAGTTCGCGCGGGGTCTCGCGTCCGCTGGTCACCCCGGCCCACTACCGCCGCAACATCGGACGCCTGCTTGCTCTCACCTTGGCCGACGGCAGCCAAGCCACGGGACACATCACCGCCACCGACGATGACGCGGTCAGCATCGATGTGGCCGGCGTGGTCGAGGTGTACCCGTACGTGCAGGTGAAGCGGGCAGTGATACAGGTCGAGATGAATCGACGCCCGGCAGACGACGAGGCGGCCGACGACGAGGGGTTCGATGATATTGAGGACGAGCCCGACACCGACGACCGCGAGGAGGACTGACCGGATGGAAATCGACCTTTCGCAACTGCGTGCCATCGAGCGGGACAAGGAAATCCCGTTCGACTTCCTGATCAAGGCGCTCGAGGAAGCGCTGCTCAATGCCTACCTGAAGACCGAGGACGCCCACCCCGGCGCGCGGGTCGCGCTGGATCGGAGGTCGGGCCGGGTCGCAGTGATGGTTCCCGAATTGGATGATGAGGGCAACGTGGCCGGGGAGTACGACGACACCCCGAGCGACTTCGGTCGGGTCGCCGCCGCCACCGCCCGCCAAGTGATCTTCCAGCGGCTGCGCGAGCACGAGGACGAGCAGAAGTTCGGCCGCTTCCAGGCATCCGAGGGCGACATCCTGACCGGTGTCATCCAGCAGGATCGAGACTCCCGAACCGTTCGGGTCGATCTCGGCCAGATAGAAGCGCTCATGCCGCTGGCCGAGCAGGCGCCCGGCGAAGATTACCGGCACGGCAAGCGGCTGCGGGTCTACGTGGTCACGGTCCGCAAGGAACTGCGCGGGCCGCAGGTGATCGTCAGCCGAACCCATCCGAACCTGGTCAAGAAGCTCTTCGCTCTTGAGGTGCCCGAGATCGAACAGGGCATCGTCGAGATCAAGGAGATTGCCCGCGAGGCCGGTCATCGCAGCAAGATTGCGGTGCATTCGAACAACCCGGAAGTGAACGCCAAGGGCGCCTGCATCGGCCCAATGGGGCAGCGCGTGCGAGCGGTGATGCATGAGTTGAACGAAGAGAAGATCGACATCGTCGATTGGGACGCCGACCCGGCGAAGTTCGTGGCCAACGCGCTGAGCCCGGCCAAGGTCAACCAGGTGAGCGTGGTCGATCCGAACGCGCGTACGGCCCGGGTGATCGTCCCGGATTACCAGCTCAGCCTCGCCATCGGACGCGAGGGCCAAAACGCTCGGCTGGCTGCCCGGTTGACAGGTTGGCGCATCGACATCCGGCCCGACACCGCGACCGAAGGCGTTTAGCTCGGTGCCGGACGCGCCGCTGCGCACCTGCGTCGGCTGCCGCCAGGCCGTGCCGGCCACCGACCTGGTGCGGTTCGTTCTGCTGGACCGCACCCTCCAGATCGACCTCGGCGGGACTGCCCGCGGCAGGGGTGCCTGGCTGCATCCTGCCCGCGAATGTGCAGATCGGGCCCGTCGGCGGGGCGGCTTCGCCCGGAGCTTCCGGCAGCAGGTGGATGACACCGTGCTTGCCGACTTGTTCGGCTGATCAAGGATCGGCCGGCCCCTGAGCGGTTGGGGCGGGATCGGGCAGCGGAGCCACGAATTGCCGTCTCGGTTGGGCATGCGCCGACGGACGCGATAAAGTTGTCCACGCGTGTCTTCCGGGAGGATCCCGAAGAACCTCAGTCCTGTCTCTCCAGCTGCGCGCCCACGGGCGCGGTCAGCTCGACAGGGGTGCCGAGGTATCGCTGTGATCACGCCTAGCCAGAAGGTGGGCAGCAGCTCATGACCACTCGATGAGTACGCCGAAATGAGCACCAACAACAACTAGTGGTCCTGGCCCCGGGCCTGGACCTGAAGGAGATCAGTGGCCAAGGTCCGTGTCTACGAGCTTGCAAAGGAGCTCGGACTGGAAAGCAAGGAGCTTCTCAGCACCCTGAACGAGATGGGCGAATTCGTCCGTTCCGCGTCCTCGACGATCGAGGCGCCAGTCGTTCGGCGGGTGACCGAGAAGGTGAAGAATGCGTCAAAGCACGCAGGTGATTCCGCTGCCGTGGCGTCGCAGACGCCGGTAGCCAGCGGCAGCGCAGGTGCCCCAGCGGCAGAGTCCGCAGCCGCCCCCAAGACAGCAGCCGAAACCCCGGCCCCCGGTGGCGCGGTCCAAGTTGGGCGGCGCGTGACCGCCACGCCCGGCCCGGCTGCGCGTCCGAGTGCCCCGGCTGCCGCGCGTCCGGGAGCCCCGGCTGCCGCCCGGCCCAGTGCCCCGGCTGCGGCCACCCAGCCTGCTCCGTCCACGGTGCCGGCGGAGCAGACGCCTCCGGCCGCCCCCGAGCAGCGCGAGCGTCCCCGTCCGGAAACCCCTCAACAACCGGAGCGCGCCCGTCCGACGACCCCGCCGGCCGCGCGCCCGGCGCCTGGGCCCCGGGCTGCCACCCCCGGTACTGCCGCTCCGCGTCCGGGCGCTCCCGCTCCAACGCCGCGGCCTCGTCCTGCCGGTCAGGCACCCAAGCCTGGCCCGCGGCCGGCGGCCCCAACCCCTGGTCAGCGGCCCGGCCCCACGCCGGCCAACGTGCGACGGTCTGGCACCCCGCGTCCTGGCAACAACCCGTTCTCGTCATCCCAGGGCATGGGGCAGACCCGACGACCGCAGAGCGGCGCACCCGCCCGCCCAGGTCAGGGTGCCCCCCGCAGCGGTGAGGCGCGCCCGCGGGGCGGTGCTGGCACCGACCAGCGGATGCCACGTCCGGGCGGTACCGGTGGCCTGCCGCGTCCCAACCCGGCGATGATGCCCAAGCACGCCAACCCCACTCTCGGCAGCCAGACCCCGACCCGCGGCGGTCGGACGGGAGCTCCCGGTCGTGGCCGCGGTCCCGGTGGCCCGGGCGGCGCTCCCGGTGGCACTGGCGGCGCACCCGGCGGTGCCGCAGGCGGCGGCCGCGGTCGTGGTGGTCGTGGTGGCACCCAGGGTGCCTTCGGGCGTGCCGGTACCAACCGTCGCGGGCGCAAGTCACGCAAGCAGCGTCGTCAAGAGTTCGACGAGATGCAGGCGCCGACGATAGGTGGCGTGCGCATCAGGCAGGGCGATGGCCAGATCGTGCGGCTGCGTCGTGGTGCGTCCCTGACCGATCTCGCAGAGAAGATCAACGTCGAGCCGGCGCAGTTGGTGCAGGTCTTGTTCAACCTCGGCGAGATGATCACCGCCACCCAATCGGTGCCCGATGAGACGCTTGAGATCCTCGGCACCGAGCTCAACTACCGCATTCAGGTGGTCAGCCCGGAGGACGAAGACCGTGAGCTGCTCGAGAGCTTCGACTTGGAGTTCGGTGAGGACACCGGCGACGAGGACGACCTTGCGGCACGTCCACCAGTGGTGACGGTCATGGGTCACGTCGACCACGGCAAGACCAAGCTGTTGGACGCTCTGCGCCACACCAACGTGCAGGCCAAGGAGGCCGGCGGCATCACCCAGTCGATCGGTGCCTACCAGATCGCCACCGAGGTGGACGGCGATGAACGTGACATCACGTTCATCGACACCCCGGGTCACGAAGCGTTCACCGCTATGCGTGCCCGAGGCGCCAAGTCGACCGATATCGCGGTGCTGGTGGTGGCTGCCGATGACGGTGTGATGCCGCAGACGATTGAGGCGTTGAACCACGCCAAGGCGGCCGAGGTACCGATCGTGGTCGCGGTGAACAAGGTTGACAAGCCCGACTCCGACCCGACCAAGGTCCGTGGCCAGCTGATGGAGTTCGGCCTGACACCAGAGGAGTACGGCGGCGACACCATGTTCGTCGACGTCTCCGCGGTCACCAGGCAGGGTCTGGACGAACTGTTGGAGGCGATCATCTTGACCGCCGACGCGGCGCTCGACCTGCGCGCCAACCCGACCATGGACGCCCAGGGCGTGGCCATCGAGGCGCATCTCGACCAGGGCCGTGGCCCGGTGGCGACCGTGCTGATCCAGCGCGGCACGCTGCATCGGGGCGACTCGATCGTGGCGGGTGCCGCACACGGGCGGGTACGCGCCATGATCAACGACCTCGGAGAGACCATCAACGAGGCACCCCCGTCGATGCCGGTCCAAGTGCTCGGCCTGACCAGTGTGCCGGGCGCCGGCGACAGTTTCCTGGTCGTCGAGGATGACCGGGTCGCCCGCCAGATCGCCGCCAAGCGTGACTCCATGCGGCGCGCTGCGCAGCAGGCCGCGTCCTCGCGTCGAAAGACCCTCGAGGAGTTGTTCGAGCAGCTGCAGAAGGGCGAGACCAGCGAGCTGACGTTGATCCTGAAGGGCGACGGCGCTGGTTCGGTCGAGGCACTGGAGGACGCGCTGGCGAAGATCGAGGTCAGCGACGAGGTCAGCCTGCGCGTCATCGATCGTGGGGTCGGTGCCATCACCGAGACCAACGTCTCGCTGGCGGCGGCGTCCACTCCGCACGCGGTGATCGTCGGCTTCAACGTCCGCCCGACCGTACAGGCGGCACGCCTGGCCGATCAGGAAGGCGTGGACATCCGGTACTACTCGGTGATCTACGACGCCATCGACGAGATCGAGGCCGCACTCAAGGGCATGCTCAAGCCGATCTTCGAGGAGAAGACGCAGGGCACTGCAGAGATCCGAGAGGTCTTCCGCAGCTCCAAGTTCGGCAACATCGCCGGTTGTATGGTCACCGACGGCCACATCCGTCGCAACGCGAAAGCTCGCCTGCTGCGCGATGGAGTGGTCGTCTTCGAGTCCTCGATCGCCTCACTGCGTCGAGAGAAGGATGACGTCACCGAGGTCCGTGAGGGCTACGAGTGCGGCATGACGTTGGCCAACTACAACGACATCCAACTCGGCGACATGATCGAAACCTACGAGATGGTCGAGAAGGCTCGCGACTGATCGCCTGATCAGCCACGGCAAGAACGAACTCAAGCGGGCGGAGCGCCAAGTGGCCTCCGCCCGCTGCCGACAGCAGGAGGAGAATTCATGAGTAACCCGCGGATCGCGAAGCTCGAAGACCAGATCCACAAGATCGTGGCGCGGATGCTTGAACGTCGGGTCAAGGACCCGCGCCTCGGGTTCGTGACCATCACCGAAGTGCGGGTCACCGGCGACGGCCGCGAGGCCACCATCTTCTACACCGATCTGGGACGGTCACTGGACGGCCGGGAGGCCGACGCCGAAGGCGGTGTGGTCGATACCGCAGCCGCGCTGGAATCGGCCAAGGGTCTGTTGCGCACCACGATCGGGCAGCAACTCGGGCTCAAGTTCACCCCCTCGTTGACCTTCGTGCTGGACGCCACCGAGAAGGCGGCGGCCGACATGGAAGACCTGCTGGCGCGCGTCCAGTCTCAGGACGCCGACCTCGCGGCCAAGCGTGAGGGTGCCCAGTTCGCGGGAGAGGCCGACCCCTATCGGCGGCCGAATCCGGCCGACGAGCAGGAGTAGGCCTCGGGTGGACGAACCCGGGCTGCTGGTGATCGACAAACCGGCAGGGATGACCTCACACCAGGTGGTGGGCCGAGTCCGCAGGATCTTCGGCACGCGCAAGGTCGGCCACGCCGGCACGCTCGACCCGATGGCGACAGGGGTACTGATCGTCGGGCTGAACCGCGCCACCCGGCTGCTCGGCCACCTGGCGCTGCACGACAAGGCCTACCGGGCCACGATCCGGTTGGGTGAGGCGACCACCACCGACGACGCCGAGGGAGAGCCCCTCGCAGGTGCGGACGCGTCCAGACTGGACAGGGCGGCCATTGAGGGCGCGCTGGTGGCGCTGCGCGGTCAGATCTTGCAGCGACCCAGCACGGTTTCGGCCATCAAGGTGGACGGGAAGCGAGCCTACGCCAGGGCGCGATCCGGTGAGGACGTCGTGCTGGCTCCGCGTCCGGTCACCGTCAGCCGCTTCGACGTGATGGCGCTGCGCTTCGAAGGCCGGTTCTGTGATGCCGACGTCGAGGTCGAGTGCTCGTCCGGCACCTATGTACGCGCACTGGCGCGCGACCTCGGCGACGCGCTGGGGGTCGGTGGGCACCTGACGATGCTGCGTCGAACCCGCATCGGCCGTTTCACGCAGGCAGACGCCGTCGAACTCGACACCCTCGCAGCGTCGACCCAGCTCATGACGATGGCCGAGGCAGCGAGCCTGAGCTTTCCCTGCATCCGAGTGGACGCTGCCGCGGCCCGCGATGTCTCATACGGCCGCGCGCTGGCCGTCGAGGTACGCTCCGACCCCACCGGCATCATCGGCCCGGACGGCACCCTGCTGGCGCTTTACCGCCCGGAGGGGCCGGTCGCGCGTCCGGTCGCGGTCTTCGTCTGATCCTGCGGGGATGGCCCCAGCTCGGCGGACAGCCACATCAGCGCGCGAGACCGAAGAACGCGGCGATCCCCTCCAGGCCCATCTGGGTGGCCACGATGACCAAGACCATGC
>ERZ1645187.3118-NODE-3118-length-14104-cov-7.675778_pt1 | contig 14104 bp, 13 predicted proteins | sample MGYA00575352_ERZ1645187 | MGnify/ENA primary metagenome ERZ1645187 (study PRJEB40837, sample SAMN11349314) | freshwater sediment metagenome | isolation source: river sediment | host: Sediment | place: India: Wazaribad , New Delhi | collected 2017-02-21 ...
GGTGCTGCGGCGGGTTGCGCGATTGGCGCGGCCGCCAAAGGGGCGCAGGGCTGTACCCCTCGCTTCAGGGCGCTGCCGCCGCGATGCGCGGATCGGTCCGCACGTTCACCCCAGGAGGACAGGTTCTGCCCGAACGCCGCGCCGCATGGGAACGGGCGCTGGCGGCCAGTTAACCGCGCGCGGCCAGCCCCAGTCGCTCGCGCAGCTTGGCAATCGCGCTGGGGGCAGCGGCCTCGCGTTCGCGCCAGCCGTTGTCGAGCCGCTTCAGCCGGGCGTGAAACCGTTCGGTCGCGCGGATCAACTCGCACATCTGGGGTGGCAGCAGCGCCAGTTTTTCGGGGTCGCTTTCCGGAAAGTCGGTCAACCGGCCATAGCGGCGGAGTTGGAACTCGCTGAGTTCACCATTGAAGAAGGCCCGGTGGTTCAGCAGCCAGGCCACCGCGTGCATCATCCGCGTGGTCGTGCGCAGCGCCTCGCACGACAGGGCGAGCCGCACATCGTCATCGTCGCCCGCAACCGCATCGATCCGCCCGGACAGCGCGAACGCTCCGCGCACTTCATCCGACAGGACGAGTGACTCGCAATACAGGCCCTCGATGATCCGGGGGTTGATGCTGGCGGCGGTTCCCATGGACCATGCGATTGGGCCGAAACGGACGTGTTGCCAACAGGGTGGCGGGGCAATTTGCCCGTCATTTTCGGGCTGTCCCGCAGGGGGACAATTTGGGCCTTGCCGACCCGCCGGGCGGGTCATTCGGTTTCAAAGGCTTAGGCGATTATATCGGGAATCAGATAGTCCTCGATCAGCGCCATCTGGTCTTTCAGGCGCAGCTTGCGTTTTTTCAGGCGCGCGATCTGCAACTGGTCTGCGCTGCCGGCGGCGGTCAGAGCGTCAATCGCGGCATCAAGATCGCGATGCTCGATCCGGAGTACTTCCAGACGCTTGCGCATCTCCTCTTCGTTCACGCACGCACTCCTTCGCAACCGGAAGCCCAAACTCAACCCAACGCGGTGCTCCGGCCAGAGTCCGCAACTGCTTTTGCCCCGCCGGTCGCACGGCCGGATCACCCCGCCGCACGCCCGTCACGAATGCGCTTCGCAAGATAGGCTTAATATGCTTGCATGACAATTGCACTGACCCCCAGCGGGCTGCGAGTCGGACCCGTCTGGTGGTTTTGCCAGTCCTGGGGCTGCATCTCCGGGCAACCGATGGAGGTACGTCGATGGAACAGTCGCATGTCAGCGCATTACAGCTCAAGCACGCGGGAATCGAACGCAAGATCCACGAAGAACTGAGCCGACCGATGCCTGATCTGGCGATGGTGCAATCGCTCAAGAAGCAGAAGCTGAGGCTGAAGGAAGCGATTACCCACGTCTGATGCACACCCGGTTTCCGGGTAGGCGCAAGGGCCGCCACCCGGAGGCCGGCGCATTGGCTGCAACCTGATTTCATCAATTCGTATTTTCACCGCCTCGCGCGTTCCCAACGGCAGTCCTTTGGGCTAGCTTCGGTTCATGCCTACACCTGCCGTCTCCGCCGCCCGGACGATCCTGACCCGCCTGCATGATGTTATGGCTTCGCGAAATCACGCGCAGGCCAAGCTGAATACCGTGGTCGAAGTGATCGGGGAAAGCCTCAACAGCGAGGTCTGCTCGATCTACCTGCTGCGCGAGGGGATGCTGGAACTGTTCGCAACGCGCGGGCTGGCGCAAGAGGCGGTGCACGTTACCCGCATGGCCATTGGCGAGGGCCTGGTCGGCACGATCGCGCAGAACAGCGAGATGCTGAACCTGGCCGAGGCGACCGCCCATCCCGACTTTTCGTATCGTCCTGAAACCGGTGAGGACAAATTCCACTCCTTCGCGGGCGTTCCCATCGTGCGGCGTGAACGCGCGGTCGGCGTGCTCTGCGTCCAGCACGTCGACCCGCGCCGGTATGAGGAAGTGGAGATCGAAGCGCTGCAGACCGTGGCGATGGTGCTGTCCGAGTTGATCGCCAACGCCGACCTGGTGGACGAGGAGGACGTCGCCAGCCTCTCGCCGCAGCTATCCGGCCCGCAGCGCTTGCAGGGTCTGGTGCTGGTGAAAGGGCTGGCCGCCGGTGCGGCGGTGTTCCACCAGCCGCGCATCACCATCGAACACGTCATGGCCGAAGACCGCGATGCGGAGCTGCAGCGGGTCTATCTGGCGTTCGACAAGATGCGCGAACAGATCGACCGAATGGCCAGCCAGGCCGAATTCGGCGTGGGGGGGGAGCACGAGGAGGTGCTCGAAACCTACAAGATGTTCGCCTACGACGAAGGCTGGAGCCGCCGGATCATCGAGGCGATCGACAGCGGGTTGACCGCCGAAGCCGCGATTGAACGCGTGCAGCAGCGCACCCGGATGCGGATGCGGCAGATCGACGATCCGCTGCTGGCGGACCGGATGCATGATCTGGAAGACCTCTCCAACCGGTTGCTGCGGATCGTGTCCGGCCAGATGGGGACGGCGGCCAGCATGGGGCTGCGCGGGGATTCGATCCTGATCGCGCGCAATCTGGGTCCGGCGGAACTGCTGGAATATGACAAGCGCCGCCTGAAAGGCGTGATCCTTGAGGAAGGCTCGCTGACTGCGCACGTCGTGATCGTGGCGCGGGCGATGGGCATTCCGGTGCTGGGCCGCGTCCGTTCGCTGCGCGGGGTGGTGCGCGAAGGCGATCAGCTGCTGCTGGATGGCGATCAGGGCAGTGCGACCGTGCGTCCGCTACCCGCGATGGTCGAAGCGTTCGAGGCCCGCTTTGCCAAGACCAAAGAGCGTCAGGCGGCCTATGCCGCGCTGCGTGATGTCGAACCGTTCACCCGCGATGGCACGCGGATCAAGGTGATGATGAACGCGGGCCTGCGCGATGATATGCCGAACCTGTCGCTGACCGGCGCCGACGGGGTGGGCCTGTTCCGGACCGAATTCCAGTTCCTGGTGTCTGCCACGCTCCCCGCGCGGGAACGGCAGACGCGGCTGTACCGCGACGTACTGGACGCGGCGGGCGACAAGCCGGTTGTGTTCCGCACTATCGATATCGGCGGTGACAAAGTGCTACCCTATCTGCGCCATAATGATGGTGAGCAGGAGGAGAACCCGGCGATGGGCTGGCGCGCGCTGCGCGTGGCGCTGGAACGCGACGGCCTGCTGAAGGTGCAGGCCCGCGCGATGCTGGAAGCCGCCGCCGGCCGCACGCTCAACGTGATGTTCCCGATGGTGGCCGAACCCTGGGAGTTCGAGGCCGCGCGCGCCGTGTTCGAAGGGCAGCGCCAGTTCCTGAAAGGGCAGAAGAAACTGCTGCCGGAAGCGATCCGCTATGGCGCGATGCTGGAAGTGCCGGCGCTGGCGGAACAGCTGGACGTCCTGGCGCCGCACCTGTCGTTCCTGTCGATCGGCACCAACGACCTGACCCAGTTCCTGTTCGCGGCGGACCGGTCCCATCCCAAGTTGGCGGAACGGTATGATTGGCTCAGCCCCGCGATCCTGCGGTTCCTGCGGCGGGTGCAGCTGTCCGTTGCCGGATACGACATCGACGTGACGGTTTGCGGCGAAATGGGCGGGCGGCGGCTGGAAGCGCTGGCGTTGCTGGGAATTGGCATCCGGCGCCTGTCGATCACGCCGGCATCAGTCGGGCCGGTCAAGGAACTGGTCCGCAAGGTCGACCTGGCCGACATCACGGAGACGATGAACCGATGGCTGTCCGCACCGCCGGGCAACTTGCGCGATGCCTTGACCAACTGGGCGCACGAGCGGGGAATCGACACGGATTGATTGCACTGCGCACCACACGGTTACCCCGCCCATCATGTTTTAAGAGCATTCCGCCGCGCGCGCCGGAAATCCCGTTGACTTTGGTTTACAAACGGTTTTCTTCCCACTCGCGCTTAATCAGGGCGGTCGCATAAATCGGGGTCGGAATGGCGGAAGATGAAGTCGCCGGGGCAGAGTTGCCCTTGGATAGCGCTGGCGTAAAGTTGCTGCGCGCGCGGGAGGCTGCCGGGCTGACCCGTGCCCAGCTTTCAGCGATCACCCGCATCCCGGAACGTTCGCTGGCCGCGATCGAGGCCGGTGATTTCGCAGCCTTGCCCGCACGAACGTATGCGGTGGGGTTTTCGCGGACTTACGCGCGGGCGGTTGGCCTGAGCGAGAAGGACGTGGTTGCCGCCGTGCGCGCGGAACTGGCCGCGCAGGCGCCGCAGCATGATGCGCGGACACCGGTGACGTTCGAACCGGGCGATCCGGCCCGCGTGCCCAGTTCCAAACTGGCCTGGCTGGCGGGCTTGGCCGTGGTCGTGGTGCTGCTGGGCGTGTTCGCGTTCTGGCGCAGCTATATCGCCCCGGCAGGAAGCCTGCCGTCGTTGATCCCGGCCGATCAGCCGGCACAGCCCGCGCCGCCGGTTTCGGTAGCCGCGCCCGCGCCGAAGCCAACCGACGGTCCGGTGGTATTCACCGCGTTGCAAGCGGGGGTCTGGGTCAAGTTCTATGACGGCGCGGGCAACCAGCTTTTGCAGAAGGAGTTGGCGCAGGGGGAAAGCTATACCGTTCCGGCGGGCATGGCGGACGTCAAGTTGTGGACCGCGCGTCCTGATGCGCTGGGGATCACGATTGGCGGCCAGCCGGTGCCAAAGCTGGCGGATACCCAGCGCACGATGAAGGATGTGCCGGTTTCCGCAGCGGCCCTGTTGGCGCGCGGTGCCGCGCCCGGTGCTGCGCCCGTGGCGGAAGTTACCCCTGCGCCTGCGCCTGCCACACCGCGCGTTCGTCCGGTCCCGCGCCGGACCAGCACGCCAGCGGCGACCCCGGCTGCCGATGATGGCGCGGCCGCAAGTGCGCCGATTGCGACCCCGGTTCCGGCCCAGGCGGTGGCGGAACCGGCTAACTAGGCTGAGGATAGCTTGGGGCGGCGGCTCGACACCGCCAGATGTCTGCGGCAAAACCGCGCACTTACGGTTAATCGCGGGTTCGCATTGGCTGTGGCAAGGTCGACACGCGCGATATCATTGACGGACGGGATGGCATGACGAAATTCAACTGGGCAAAGCGGTCGCTGCTGGCCGGATTGGTGCTGGCGATGACTGTGCCGGTTTCAGCGCAGAGCACCGCAGATTCATCCGGTGATGTCCGCTTGCGTAAGCTGGAGGCGGAAGTGGCCGCCCTTCAGCGCCAGGTCTTTCCGGGTGGCGACGGCAAGTATTTCGCCCCGCTGGTCCAGCCGGGGCAGGCCGCATCGGCTGCGCCCGGCACTCCGGCCACGACTCCGGTCACGGACCTGCTGGCGCGGATGGATGCGGTAGAGGCGCAGTTGGCCCGGATCACGGCCCAGAACGAGGAAACGCAGAACAAACTTGCCCAGCTGGAGGCCAAGCTGGCGACCATGTCGGCTGCGGCGCCGTCCGCCTCCGCGCCGACCAGTCCGACGGATGTCGGCACGACCACCACGACCAACCTGTCGGCGATGACCGGCGGGGCCTCCGCGCCGAAGCCCGCCGCCACCGCACCGGCTGAGAGCAAGCCGGCCGCGGCCAAACCTGCGGCAACCTCGGTTGCCAAGCCTGCCGCAGTTTCTGCGGACCGGGTTGCTGCCGTGAAGGCGGTGGAAAAGCCGGCCACCGCCGACGTGGGTGACGATGAGTACAGCTATGGCTTCCGCCTGTGGGAAGCCAAGTTCTATCCCGAAGCGCAGCAACAGCTTAAACTGTACTTGCAGAAGTATCCCCGGCACAGCCGCGTCAGCTATGCCCGCAATCTCCTTGGTCGCGCCTATCTGGACGAAGGCAACCCGCGTGAAGCGGCGAGTTGGTTCCTCCAGAATTACCAGGCCAGCAAGACGGGTGAGCGGGCACCGGACAGCCTGCTGTTCCTGGCCGAGGCCATGCACCGCCTCAAGGACACGAACCGCGCCTGCGTGGCACTGGCCCAGTTCGTGGACGATTACCCGCGCGAAGCGACCGGCCGCCTGAAGGGCCAGTACGATGCAGCCCGCACCAAGGTGAAGTGCAGCTAAGCGAGCGCTTCGCCGCCGATCTGGGCGCTCTGTGGCCGGGGGACGGGCGGCTGGGACTGGCAGTCTCTGGCGGACCTGACAGTCTGGCTTTGCTCCTGCTTGCGGCACAGGCTTTGCCGGGCCGGATTGCTGCGGCAACGGTGGACCATGGCCTGCGCCCGGAAAGTGCGGCAGAGGGCGCACTGGTCGCCGGAATCTGCGGCGATCTTGGTGTGCCGCACGACACGCTGACAGTTGCGGTGGGACCGGGCAACGTCCAGTCCGAAGCGCGCGCGGCGCGTTATGCCGCGCTGGCCGAATGGGCCGCGTCGCATGGCCTGGCCGCACTGGTGACGGCCCATCATGCCGATGATCAGGCCGAAACCTTGCTGCTGCGGCTGAACCGGGCAAGCGGCGTCGCTGGATTGGCCGGGGTGCGCGCGCGGGGGCTGGTGCCGGGAGCGCGGCTACCGGTGCTGCGTCCGCTGCTGGGCTGGCGGCGGACGGAACTTGCCGCCGTGGTCGCGGACGCCGGGGTGCGGGCGGTTGACGATCCGTCCAATCGCGATGACCGGTTTGACAGGGCGCGGCTGCGCAAGGCCCTGGCCGATGCAGACTGGCTGGACGTGCGGGCGCTGGCGCAAAGCGCGGCGCATCTGGCCGATGCCGACGCCGCGCTCGATTGGGCGGCCGCGCGGGAATGGGCGGAACAGGTTGAACGATCGGCCATGGGTATCTCTTATCGCCCGCAGGCGCCGCGCGCGGTGGCGCTGCGGGTGCTGGCGCGGATCGTGGCCGAACTGGACGGCGAAGCGCCGCGGGGCAGCGCCATCGCCAGGCTGTTCGACACGCTGCTGGCACGTCAACCCGCCTCGATCGGCGGACTGGTGGCGCGCGCGATGCCCGGCGGGTGGAGCTTTGCCAAGGCGCCGAAACGCCGCGTCTAGCCGCGCCGCTGCAAGCCCTTTTGCTGCATCCGCCACAACAGCTGATCGAACCGGTCCTGCCCGAAAAACGGTTCGCCATCGAACACCATCAGGGGCACGCCGTAATGCCCGCCATCGCGTTGTTCGCTCTCGTTTTGGCGCAGCGCAGCATCGATCCGGGCTTCCTCTGCCGCGATCGTCGCGTCCATTTCGGCCAGGTCGCAGCCGATTGTCGCGATGGCTTTGGCAAGGTGCTCGCCCTCGTGCCAGTGGTCGGTCTGCCCGTTCCACAGCAGCGTGCTGACAGCGCCCAGCAGCGCCAGGCCTTGCCCGCGCTCTGCCGCGAGTTGCCCAAGGCGGCAGAGCCGGTGGATATGGGGCTGCTCCTGGGGGTAAGTCCGGGTCGCGAAGTCCATCACCACCGGGTCCGGGCGTGGCCAGCGCAAGGGCATGCCCACATATTCGGCGCTGCGGTGACAGTCGCGCATCAGGTAGCTGGTCCACAGCGGGTCGGCGTTGGCGAAGAAATCCGGCTGGCGCACGGCGATCGGGGTTACCACTTTCACGTTGACGCGCGCGTCCCAGTCGCGCTCCAGCGCGGCCAGCCGGGGCGTGACCAGATAGCTGTAGGGTGAGCGGAAGGACCAGTAGAGGTCGACGGACAAGGTCATGGCCGGGCTTCGTATTCGAGGGCGGCGGTCACGGGCTGTTTCTCCCCTTGGTTTCCCCCATGCTGGAATTGTGCTTGCCGCAGGTCAATGGCCATCATTTCGTGGCATGATCACGTTGTGCGGCAGAGCATTGCCATGCTCCGCCGCGCGCGATCAGGCGGCAGGAACGTCCAGCACGAACGTCACCTTGCTCATCGGCTTGACCGCGTTGTGCCGGACCATCGTGCTGGCGACGGTCAGGCCGTGGCTGCGGAAGAACGCTTCCCAGGCATTTACGCGGCGGAAGGTCAGCGGCATCGGCATCGACGTGATGGCGAACTTGCCCAGCTGCTTCATCGCCTTGAGGCTGCCCATCAGGATGTTGGAGTAGTAGTCGTTCCACACGACGAAGGCATATTGCCACGGGCTGAAATAGGTATCCTCGAAAATCACCACGCGCTGGCGCGAGACGCGGATCAGTTCGCGCAGGACCGCGTCCTGATCGACCGTGTGGTGCAGCACGAACGCCGCCATGCTGACGTCGACGCTCTTGTCGGGCAGGGGGATGGTCTGGCCGTCGAACATCAGCACGTTGATGCCTTCGTCGCGGTAATCGATGATGTCGATGCCGATCATGTCCGCGCCGAATGCATCGCCCACCAGCTTCATGAAATCGCCGCGTCCCGCGCCGAAATCGAGCACGCTTTCCCCCGGCGCGACATGGCTGCGCAGCGCGGCGAGGCGTGCGGTCACTTCCCCGGCCCGGTTTGCATTCTGCAGCCGTGCGAACAGGCCGCGTGGGACCAGAGCGTAGAACACGATCGTCAGCAGCATCAGCGGGAAGTAGATCAGGCTCAGTGGCAGCCCGATCAGAAAGCGCACGCGTTCAGTCCAGCTCGGTCGGTACATGAAGGCTCCTTGCCGAATAGCGGGCACTCCGCATGGACGGGTGCCGGTTCGCGGCGCGGCTATCACACTGACGGCCGCAGGAGTAGCCTTCAGGTGCCGGTCAGGGAATCGCCCTTGCCGATGCGCTTGCCGCGCGTGATGTAAACCTGGTCCCCCAGTTTCGCGACGGCGAACAGTTTCTTCGCGAACGGGGTCGGCACGCCGACGCAGCCGTGGCTGGCATAGCCCTTTTCCACTTTCGTGCCGTGGATCGCGATTCCGTCATTGGTCAGGCGCATGGTGTAGGGCATCGGGGCACCGTCATAGATGCTGGAATAGTGGTCGGCCTTTTTCCAGATCACCGGGAATACCCCCAGCGGCGTTGGCTTGTCCTGCGTGCCGAGCAGCACCGCCGTCGCGCCGATTTCATAGCCGCCCCGGAACACGGACAGCACCCGCGCTTCCAGATCGACCGTCATCACCAGCGGGCCGTCCGGCACGCCGGTTTCGTCCCAGTGGAATTCGCCGTACCGGATCGGCCCGGTGATTGGCAGCACCCGCTTGATGACGAAGCGTTCGTCGCGCGGTTTGGCCGGCGGGGCGGGCCGGGCCGGCTGCGCGGGTGTCGCCGGCCTGGCGAAGTTGGCCTGGTCGATTTCGGTCGGCAGGGTCTGCGCGGTTGCGTCCGGTTCCTGGATCAACAGGGCACCGGCGGCAACCGACAGGCCCACAAAGCCTCCGATCATCACAGTTGCGGTGTTGAGCTTCAGGCTCATCGGGGTCCTCGCGTGGATTGATGCAGTCCGGACACTGGCCGATGGAGCGGGTTGGCACCAGCCCCCTGTTCCCGCCGTTCCGTGTCGGGACTGGCTAGCGCGGAAAGGTTAACGTCACGGCTCAGCCGCGTTGCCGCCCCGACAACCCCAGCGGGCGCGGATCATAGCGGCGGCGCGAGATGCGCGTCGTGGCGGTCGGGGCGACGATGCCCTGCACCCGCGGGTGATAGTGTTCGAACGGTTGCGCCTTGCCGAACAGCCAGCCCTGGACCATCCGGCAGCCATCACGGCGCAGCTGGACCAGTTGCTCGCGCTCTTCCACGCCTTCGGCCAGGGTGCACATCCCCAGCTGGTTGGCCAGCGCGATGACCGCGCCGACGATGGCGCGCGATTCCTCGCGCGTGATCAGGTCGTTCACGAACCGGCGGTCGATCTTGATCTTGTCGAACGGGAAGGTCAGCAGATAGTTGAGCGAGGCATAGCCCGTGCCGAAATCGTCCAGCGCGATCTTCACGCCCAGATCGTGCAGCCGGTTGAGCAGCGCGATGTTCGCTTCCGAATTGTGCAGCAGCACGCCTTCGGTAATCTCGAATTCCACCCGGCCCGGTTCGATCCCGCTGTCGGCCAGGGCATGGACGATCGTCGGCAAGAGGTTGGCGCTGCCGAACTGGATGGGTGACAGGTTGATCGAGATCGTCTCACCCCCCGGCCACTGTGCGGCTTCGGCAAAGGCGGTGCGGATCACCCATTCGCCAATCGCCACGATCAGGCCGGTTTCCTCGGCAATGGGGATGAACTTGTCGGGCGGAACCAGTCCGCGGTCGGGGTGCTGCCAGCGCAGCAGCGCTTCATACCCGGTGGTGCCTTCGCTGGCGACGTCGACCAGCGGTTGCAGGAACAGCCGCAATTCGCCGCGCGCCACGGCATGGCGCAAGTCGCGCGCCAGCGCATGGCGTTCGTGCAGCGCGGCGTCCATGCCGGGTTCGAACATTTCCCATATCCCGCGCTCGCTGCGCTTGGCGGCGGACATCGCGATATCGGCATAGGACAGCAATTGCTGTTTCGATTCGGTGTGGAACGGCGCCAGCGCGATCCCGATCGAGATCGAGGCCTGCACTTCGTGGTCGTCGATCAGGACTGGCCGGGCCATTTCGGCCAGCAACTGTTCTGCCAGCCGGACCGCATGATCGCAGGCATCGGCACTGCAGGTCAGGATGGCGAATTCGTCGCCCCCCAGCCGGGTTACCATGCGCCGGCTGCCGCCCAGCGCGCTCTGTTCCACCACGGCGGTCAGGCGCTGGGCGATCTGCCGCAGGAAGGCATCGCCGCCCGGATGGCCGAATTCGTCGTTGATCGCCTTGAAATGATCGACGTCGACATGCAGCAAGGCGACCCCGTCCGCGGGATCGCGCCCGTCCAGCATGTCGGCCAGCGTCTGGTCGCACAGCGCCCGGTTGGGCAACCCGGTGAGCGCGTCGAAATGCGCCATCTGCCGCGCCCGCGTTTCCGCCTGGTGGCGGCTGGTGACGTCGCTGATGACCCCGCGAAAGGCAACCCGCTCTCCGGCGGAAATATAGGTCGGTCGGCCGCTGACCGACCACCAGCGCGGCACGTCGTCCGGTCCCGCGACGAGTTGCAGGATGACATGGCGCAGCGGCTGGCGCCGGGCCAGCGTGGTGGTCAGCGTGTCGCGGATCGCATCCGCCAGGAACAGGCCCGCAAAGGGGGTTCCGTCCAGCTCTGCCGCCGGGCGGCCGACCGCCGCGGCAAAGCGGGGGGAGACGTTGACCAGTCGATGCGCCGCGTCGAGTTCGAACAGCCAGTCGGAACCGGATGCCTCATACTCGTTCAGCAGCAGTTTTACTGTACGCGCGCTGGCCGCCAGTTCGCGGTCGGACAGGATGCGGGTGACGAACAATTCGTAGGCGGCAAAGGCCATGCGGATCAGCAGCGCGCTGGCCGTCAGCAGCACGATGACGGCCGCAGTCGCGGCTGGCGACCCCAGCCGGGCCAGCCCGATGCCCAGCCCGATCGCCTGGACCGCGATATAGCTGGCGGCAGACCAGGGCATGGTGCGCACCAGAAACGCAGATGCCGCAATCTGCGAGGTGCCGCAGACCACCAGCAGCAATTGTTCGCCGGGGGAGACCAGCGGAAACCACAGCGCCATCGGAATCGCGATGGTGCCGCCCAGCCACAGGCTGCTGAGGTGAAAGGCGCGCAGCATCTTGGCGGTGCGCTTGCGGCGGCGGCCACGTTCGATCCCCTCGGCCAGCCATAACCGGTGCAATGCGGCCAGCGCGCTGGATGCGGCAAACAGCGCCAGTTGCAGCGTCGGCACATCGCCAAGCAGGACGATCAGGATAACGGCGGCATTCAGCAGCGAGCCCAGCACCAACTGCCGCACAATGCGGATGTGCGCGCTGATCAGCCGGTTATCGACCCAATCACGCAGCTCTGCCGGGATGACCGTGCGCAGCACGGCCTTGGGGCTCACCATGTCCTTGCGCGCATCCTGAAAGTTCCAAACCGCGTCATGGTAGGTCGCCAGGGTAAACATATTCCTAGCGCTTTGGCCGCCGCGCTGGCTATTTCCGGGGCAAAGGAGATTCGAACATGCGTTTCATGACTGTCCCGTTGACGCTGGCCCTGCTGGGCGCGGGTGCCGCGCCGCTGGCGGCTGCCCCGGCGACCTATCGCCAGGCCGAAGCGCAAGTGCTGGACCTGTCGAAGCAGCTGATCGCGCTGCGCACCGTGCGCGGCGAAGGCAACAAGACCGGCGAGGCGCTGGAACTGGTCAAGGCCGCGCTGGTCGCGGGCGGCTGGCGCGCGGATCAGGTGGAAATCACGCCGGTGGATGACACCGCCTATTTCATCGCCACCTGGCCGGGCAGCGACCCGAAGCTGAAGCCGCTGGTGATTTCCGGCCACATGGACGTGGTGGAAGCCAAACCGTCCGACTGGCAGCGCGATCCGTTCACCCCGGTGGTGGAAGACGGCTATCTGTTCGGGCGGGGGGCTAGCGACATGAAGTTCGACGCGGCGATGGCCACGTCCAGCCTGATCGAGCTGCGCCGTCAGGGCTATAAACCCAAGCGCACCATCATTCTGCAATTCTCCGGCGACGAAGAAACCACGATGAAGACCAGCCGGATCGTGGCCGAGCGGCTGAAGCACGCCGAGATGGTGATCAACATCGATGGCGGCGGCGGCACGCTGGAAGAAGCCACGGGCAAGCCGCTTTACTGGACCTGGCAGGGCGCAGAAAAGACCTACAACGATTACCTGGTGGAAGTGACCAATCCGGGCGGGCACAGCTCCGCCCCGCGCCCGGACAACGCGATTGTCCAGCTGGCGACCGCGCTGGAACGGATCGGCAGCTATCGCTTCCCGGCCGAGATCAACCCGGTGACCAAGGCCTATTTCGAACAGGCCGCGCGGTTTGAAACCGACGCGAAGCTGGCCGGCGCAATGCGTGCGTTTGCCGCCAACCCGCAGGACGAAGCGGCACTGGCAATCCTGCGCGCCAATCAGGCCTATGTCGGCAAGGTCGGGACGACCTGCGTGCCGACGATGGTCAGCGGCGGCCACGCGCAGAACGCCCTGCCGCAGCGCGCCACCGCCAACGTCAACTGCCGCATCTTCCCCGGCCACAGCCGCGAGGAAATCCGCGCCGAGCTGGAACGGATTGCCGCGGTGCCGGGGCTGAAGGTGACGGATGCGACCGGCGATGAATCGGTTGCCGCCCCGGCATCGCCGATGCGGTCCGATTTCCTGCGTGCGGCCGAACGCGCGATTGCCAAGGCGCGGCCCGGCACGCCGGTGTTCCCGATGCAGTCGTCGGGCGCGACCGATTCGATGTGGTTCCGCGCGCTGGGCGTTGACAGCTATGGTGCCAGCGCGACCTTCAGCAAGGATTCGGACGATTACGCCCATGGCCTCAACGAGCGCGTGGCGCTGTCCAACATCAAGCCGGGGCTGGTCTATTACCTCAGCCTGCTGACCGACCTGTCGAAATAAGCGCATCGAGGACGGAGCGGGCAATCGCGTCCGCTTCGTCTGCGCTGAAGGCCTCTGGCGAGAGACATAGTTCCAGCCACAGGCCGTCCACCAGCGCGGTAATCGCAATCGCCGCGTGGCGCAGGCGGGCGGCGGGCAGGCCGCATTCGGCGAGCAGGGCTTCCAGCCGCGCGCGGAAGGCGGCGTATTGTTCATCGTGCTGGCGGGCGATGTCGTCGCGGCTGCGCACCAGGCTCCAGAACGCGGTCCAGGTGGCGAGCAGTTCACCACTGGCGATGGGCGGGCTGAAGCTGGCGGTGACGAAGGCATCCAGCCGCGCGCGCGGGTCTGGCCCGGCGGCGGCGACGGCGGCGTCCAGCGCTTCGCTCACCGTGTGCTCGACGTGGGCATAGGTCGCCGCGATGAGCGCGTCGATCCCGGCGAAGTAATGCCCGACCAGCCCCGGCGAGACGCCTGCTTCCACCGCGATGGCGCGCACGCTGGCTCCGCCGGTCCCCTCACGCGCCAGCACCCGCGCGGTCGCGGCGATCAGGTCGGCGCGGCGGGCATCGGGTTCGGACCGGCGAAAGGCGGGCGGGTTGCTCACTTGCTGGAACCTAGCAGTTGTTGTACGACTGTCCAACAAGCATTGCAGGAATCGTCGCACCCATGGGCCACCCCGACCACGCTTTTGCCGAGATCGCCGCCGAAACGGCCGATCCCGACGCCGATTTCAGCCTGCCGGGGTGGATCTATCACGACCCGGAATTCTTCGCGCTGGAGCAGGAGCGGATCTTCCGCCCCAGCTGGCAGATCGTCTGCCATGTGAGCGAAATCGAGGGCGCGGGCGATTACCGCACG
>ERZ1645187.3120-NODE-3120-length-14103-cov-33.543138_pt1 | contig 14103 bp, 6 predicted proteins | sample MGYA00575352_ERZ1645187 | MGnify/ENA primary metagenome ERZ1645187 (study PRJEB40837, sample SAMN11349314) | freshwater sediment metagenome | isolation source: river sediment | host: Sediment | place: India: Wazaribad , New Delhi | collected 2017-02-21 ...
AGAACGCCGACTCGGGAATCCCCTACGATTCCTTCAGGTCGGAAACCGCTCTAGCGCCGGTCGCATCCTCCGCCGCGTCTCAACCGCCGAAGGCCTTGGCGAAGACCGGCGGCAGGACGATGTTGAGCCGATGTTCGCCGCCGTCTTCCGCCGTCAGGCCGATCTGCAACTGACGCGCCGCACGCAGCAGGACCCGCGCCACCTCGCGCGGAATGTCGCCCTTCGGAAAGACGAGCGAGAAACCGGACCCGCCGGAACGGACGATCACCGCCTCCGGATCGATCGGCTTGTCGTCGCGCGTCATGAGCCGGACGCTCGACACGTTGGCGATACGCGGTCGGTTGGCATCGGGGAACCGGATCTCGATCATGTCGCCCCTCGGATAGGGCGAGCCTTCGGCCGGCATCACGATCAGCAATGCCGAGAATGCCCCGGCCGCGCTCTCGACGCGCGCCTTGAGCACGTCGCGCGTCGGATCGCGCAGCGACACGGTGGGCGGATCTCGCCCCTCGGCCCAGGTCGCATCCCCCTTCGCGCCGTCGAGCCGCGCTTCGCTGCGCCCCGCAGGACGCGCCGCCTCAACCTCGCGGCGCACGGGCGTCGGTGACGGCGCACGATATCGTTCGACGGCGAAATAGGCTGCGATGCCGATGGTCGCGAGCAGCATGACGACCTTCAGGCGATCGAGGATCGAGGATCCGCCGGCCTCGCCGTCCGACGCGACGCGCTCCGGCTCGGACGACGCCGTCGCCGCGAAGAGCCCGCCGCCGGGGTCCTCTCCGCCCCCGCGCGGCCCTTCGGACCAGTCCGGGGAACGATGCGCTCTGCCATGGCCCTCGAGCGACGCCTCCCCGTGGGCGTCGGTATTGGGCTCGCCGTGGATCGGCCAGGGCTCTCCGGCTTCGGTCGCCGAGGCCGGTGCGTCCCGCATGGTCGTTCCCGGTTGGCGAGGCGGTTGCGGGGGCGGAGTTGCTACGGCGATGGACTCCGGGGCGGGGCCGCGTGACGGGTCTTCCGAGATCCGGTCCGGGGCCGCGACGTCGAACGTCGGCCGGTCCTGTCCGAACCGTGGCACGATCGGCTCGGAAACCGGTGGCACCGGCGGCGCAGTCCGCGGTATCGCTGTGTCGCGCTGCGACGGTGCCACGACGGGCGACGCCACCTCCGACCTCGGGATCGTCGACGACGCGATCGCCGCCGCGCCCGGCGCCTCGAATGGCGCGCCGGCTCCGATGGACGGGGGAGCGCCCGATGCGACGCCCACGCCCGAATCGGGCGGCGGGGCCTCCACGAAGGAGGCCTCGACCTCGAGGACGGCCCGATCGAACCGCGCGAGCTCGCGCGCGCGCGTCTCGGCATTGTCGCCGCCGGGGAAATACTGGGCGATGGCCGCGCGCGCGACCTCGTAGACGCGGCGCCTCTTGGCGGGTGCCGCGTCGTCGCCGATGTAGCGCAGGATCACCGTCCGATAGTGGGAATCCATCGCCGACTCACGCTTCCTGTGTCGGCAAGACTGTCGGCGACCGCGAAGGGGGCGTCAACGCGCGATGGCGGCGACGCTCGACGACGTGCCCACCGACGTTCCGATGAGCTGCAGGAACTTCAGATACTGCGCACCTTCGGCATTGGCGACGAAGATCTGATCCTGATCCCGCATCTGGAAGCTCTGCGCCACAAAATAACCGTCGGCCGAGCGCAGATCGAGCTTGTAGATGGTGGGAACCGTCTGGCGCTGCAGCGGATCGACATAGGTCGGCTGGGCGCGCCTCACCACGTCGACGGGCTCGTGCCGGAAGACGAAGACGCCGGTCGGATCGGCCCGCGAATCCTGCAGGCCTCCGGCCGCGCCGATCGCCTGGGACAGGGTCATGCGGTCGCTCTCGAAGCGAATCTCGGCGTTGCGTCCCGAAGCCCCGAGCGCGATCACGCTGCGCGGACGCTTCTCGAGGACGACGACGTCGCCGGGACTGACATAGACGTTTTCTTCCGGATCGTCCTGAACGGCCTTCAGGCTGAGCGAGGCCGTGGCCGGTCCGCGCAACAGACGCACCTGGGTCTCGTGCGCGCCCCCCTGGGCACCGCCGGCCATCGAAATCACGTCGAGCAGTCGCTCGTTCGCCATGCCGACGGGAAAGCGATTGGGCGTCCGTACGTCGCCGGACACGGTGACCATCGCCGAACGATTGGCGCCCAGCGTCACCACCACCTGCGGATCGATCGCGCGCCCGGTCAGCTTCTTCTCGATCGTGCGTTCGATCTGCGCCGGCGTCGAACCGGCGACCTTGATCGACCCGGCATAGGGAATGCGGATCTCGCCGTTGGGATCGACGGTGATCGGCGGCAGCTGGACGTTCTTGTTGGCCGCGCCCATCGTGTTCTCGGGGGGCGTGAAGAGGCCGCCCAGCGCCGATTCGTAGATTGCCACCTGAAGCACGTCGCCGGCCCCGACGACCGGTGTCGTCCGCGCACCCTTCGAGCCGAAACGGCCGCGAAATCCGTCTCCCCGGGTCGGCGCCACCACACGGGCGACCTCGGCGGTCAGATCGAAGACGGCATAGCCTTCGGTGGGCTTTTTCTCGTCGATGCTCTGGACGAGCTCGCTGCTCGTCGGTCCGCCCGACGGCAAGACCGAACAGCCCGTCAGAACGGCGAGCAGGAAAAGGACGAGATACGACTTCGAACTCATGCTTCTTCTTTAAGATAGCAGACCGAACTTTTCAACCAGTCCCGGCGCGCGGGCAGATTCCTCGAACCCGTGACACCCATCGGCAACACTCTCGACCCAGCCGCCGAACCGGCCGCTTTGCGCCTCGGCAGCCTCGCCAGGGCAATCGCTCGAAGATCAGGACTTTTCCTTTGATCGCTGCGCGGAGGTACTCGTCGTCCCATCCGAGGGTCTTCCTTCGGATTTTGAGGCTGGCCTTGTCTGGAATGGCCTTGATGAGGTTGAGGGCGCCGCGCCGTCGCAGACCCCCGCCGATGACCGAGCATGCTCTCTTCGACGATCCGGATCTTCTCCTCGTCCGTCCAGTCACGCCGACGCCCGGCATCCCCGGCCGACAGAACCTCGAACTCCGAAATGACCTTTGCGCATGCCATAAGGCATGCTCTTACCCGACGACGTCATCCTCGGGCAGACGGCCGCCGCCGGAGGGATACCTCCCACCATCGTGCCGTACAGCACGATCAACAGGATCTCGGGCAGCGGATAGACCACCTTCCACGACTGACGCGGGTCGGAGAGGGTGGAGAAGTGATCGAGAAGGGACGAGCCGGACATGGAAACCTCGCGATTCGAGGTCCCCTATGAATTACGACCCGCAACGCTCCGGAATCCAGCTCCGCTTCGAGCGATTGCCCTGGCAGCCTCGCAGCCAATCCTTGACGAAAGATTGACGACCCGTTTCGTTTCGGCTCGCCCCTCCGCACCGCACCGTCATGACGCAGTGTCGTCGGCGAAGGACACACGGCGCGCGGCCAGACGCGGCGGAGGATCGACGAAGGCCCCGAGCCCGTTGACCCGCCCCTCCAGAACCCGTCGCACGATCTCGCCGATCGCCGTCGCCCGCCCGTCGACGTCGTAGATCGAACCGCTCACCTGGATCGTCGCCGCCAAGGCTCGCACCAACGCGTCGACGAGGACCGGATCGACCGGGTCGGGCGCTCGCCAGAACGTCGCCAGATCGCCGCCGTGGACGAGGCCGGCGATGTCGTAGACCGCGTCTCCGAACACCATCACCGGCTTCGCCGCCCGAAGCGCGATCAACCCGACCGTCGAATTGGAGACGATCACCCCCTCGCAGGCCGCGATCAGGCGATTGAGATTGCCGCCGTCGAAACACAACACCCGATCGGCGACGCCATGGGCCCGGGCCATCCGTCCGACCCGCCGGCACCAGGCGACGAGGCCGGGATCGAGCGGATGGAGCTTGATCAGCAGATGCCGGTCGGCCGGCGCCTCGGCCGCGAAGGAGGCGATCACCGCCTCGAGCAGCACCAACTGGTCGCGGTAGGACGTGTTGCAACGGATCTGCGCGTCGCTCTGCAACTGCAGCGGCAGCAGCGTGAAGCACCGCTCTCCCGCTTCGAACGGGGCGAGCGCCGCCCGCGTACGCGATCGCATGATCCGCCGCCACACGACGTGCACCAGACCGGCGCCGTATTCGAGCGCCGCCGGAATGCCGACGCCGCGGCGATGGAACGGGAAGAAGCCGAAGTAATATTCGTTGATGAAGGCGAAGAACAGCTCGAAGGCGACTTCGGTGCTGCGGCGATGGGCCTTGAACCCCTCGGTCGACACCTCGCCCGCTCGTGCCGCCACCGCCGTGATCGCCGCCGGATCGCGCGGAAAATGCGACCACGCCCCCATCCCGCCGCGCTCGAGGGTGATCCAGCCCGGCCGTAGATAGCCGAACTCGATCGACAGCGCCTCGACGCCGGCCTCGCGCGCCACCTCCGCCGCCGCCCGATGCCAGGGAAAGCGGTCGGAGAAGTAGAGGATCTGCGTCACGTTCTCCCGCGCCACCAACCGGCGCAGGAAGTCCGGCCATTTCGACAGGCGACCCCGGTAGTTGATCGCGCCGCGCCGCCGCCAGTAGACCCAGTCGGCCGTGGAGAGATTGACCCGGACGACCCGCGCGCCGGCCGCCTCGAAGGCGTCCGCGAGCTCGTACCAGAAGGGCGAGGGCGGCCCCTGGAGAAACAGGACGGTCGGCCGGCGTCTGTCCCCGGTCGGGCGCGGGGCGCCGGTCGCGGCAGCGTCGGTCGCGGTGCCACCGGTCGCGCTCATGACCGCCCCATGAGAGACTGGACGGACACGTCGCCGAGGCCCGCGAGGATCGTCGCGGTCTTGTCCACGGCCGCGTCGATCGCGGTCGCGTCGTGGGCCGCCGTCACGAAGAAGCGCAACCGCGCCGTCTTTTCCGGCACGCCCGGCGGCAGGATCGGAAAGGCGTTGATGCCGGCTTCGAACAGGCGCTCCGCCAGCACCAGCGTCCGCGCCGTGTCGCCGACATGGACCGGCAGGATGCCCGCCCCGACGGCCGCGCCGGTGTCGAGCCCGCGCGCCTTCGCCCGCTTGAGGAAGCGGCGCCCGTTGGCCGCGAGCCGCGCCACCCTTTCCGGCTCGCGACGCATCACGGCGAGGGCCGCGAGCGAGGCCGCCGCCGTGGCCGCCGGCATTCCGACCGAATAGACGAACCCCGGCGCGATCGCCTTGACCAGATCTACCGCCGCCGCCGGCCCGGCGAGGTAGCCGCCGCATCCCGCGAGCGTCTTGGAGAGTGTGCCGAACCAGAGATCGACGGCACCGGGTTCGACGCCGGCATGTTCGAAGATCCCCCGCCCCGTGCGCCCCAGGACGCCGAGCCCGTGGGCATCGTCGATCATCAGCCAGGCGCCGTGGCGCCGCTTGATCTCCACCAGCCGCGCCAGGTCCGGCACGTCGCCGTCCATCGAGAACAGCCCTTCGGAAACGATCAGGCAGCGCTCGTGCCCCGCCCGCTCGCGCGCCAGCAGGGCCTCGAGCGCGTCGAGGTCGCCGTGGGGGAAACTGCGTCGGGCGGCGCCGCAGAGCTGCGCCCCGACGGTGATGCAGTTGTGGGCGAGCGCATCGAAGACGACGAGGTCGCGCGGGCCGAGGAAGGTCGCCAGGATCGACAGTCCGGCGGCGTGGCCCGAATTGAAGACCACACAGTCGTCGGCCTCGTAGACCGCCGCCAGCGCCTCCTCGAGAGCGCGGTGGATCCGCCGCTCGCCCGCCGTCAGGCGGCTGGCGGACACCGAGGTGCCGAAGGCCGCGATCGCCTCCGTCGCGGCGGCGCGAACCTCCGCATGGCCGTTCAGATCGAGATAGTCGTAGGCGGTGAAGTTGGAGAGCGTCCGCCCCTCGATCACCGCCTCCGCTCCCGACCGCGTCTCGTGGACCCGGAAATAGGGAACGGCGAGCCCCGCCGTCTCGGCGAAGCGCCGCTGCAGCAGGACCTGCCGATAGTGCGGCAGGGTCGCGAAGGACGTGTCGTGGGCGCTCTCCCGCGCCACCGGCGCGACGGGCGCGGCCGCCCCCGCCCCCCGCATGGTTCGCAGCAGGTTCTCCAGCCGGTCGTCGCCGCGATCCCCGCTCATAGCGCCGCCTCGCCCGGTCCGGTCTCGCCTTCGAGGCCCTCGAGACCATGGAGATTGATCAGCGTCGCCCGCGCCCGGTCCGGCGTCGCGTCATCGCCCCGTCCCGCCTCCCCCTCGAGCGCCGTCACGATCATCGCCGCGACGTCGGCCAGACGCCGATCGCCGGCGCCGACCAGCGAGAATTCCGCGCGGCAGACCCGTTCGATCGCCAGCTGGAGTTCGAGCGCCATCAGCGAATCGAGGCCGAGCTCGGCGAGCGGCCGCGATCGATCGATGGCGTCGGGCGCCGTGCGCAGGATCTGGGCGGCCTCGCGCACCAGCACCTCGGTGACGATCTCGGTCGCCTCCGTGCGCGAACGGCCGGCGATCGCCGTGGCCAGATCCTCGCCGTCGCCCGCGCCGTCCTGCTCGCGCGCCAGCGCCAGTCCGGCGAAGGTCGGCGAGGTGACGAGCCGCAGCTTCTCGGCGGCACTGCTGGCGGCGATGTTGGTGAAGTACTGAACCGGATCGATCGCGTCGCCGGCCGCCAGCAGGCGGCCGAGATGAGCGAGACATTCGCCCGAGGAGACCGGCGTGACGCCGGTCGTCCGCCGCAGTCGCTCGGCGAGCCCCTGATCGCGCGCGATGATGCCGGCATCCGAGATCGCGCCCCAGCCGACCGCCAGGGCGGGCAGCCCGCGCGCCCGACGCCGGCGGGCGAAGCCCTCGAGCCAGGCATTGGCCGCCACATAGGCGCCCTGCCCCGGACTGCCGATCAGCGTCGTCGCCGAGGAGCAGACCACGAAATAGTCGAGCGCCGTGTCCGCGAAGGCATGCTCGAGCGCCACGGCGCCGTCGATCTTGGCGGCGAGCGAAGCCTTCAGCCGATCCGGCTCGAGACCGGCGATCAGACCGTCGTCGAGATGGACGGCGGCATGCACGACCCCCCTGACCGGACCGTGTTCGGCGGAAAGCCGAGCCGCCAGCGCCGCTACCGCGGCGCGATCGGTGACGTCGAGCGCCTCGACCAGAACCACGGCGCCCGCCGCCCGCATCGCCGCGACGCCATCGTCCCGGCCCTCCTCCACCCGGCCGCGCCGCGAGGCGAGCACCACCTTGCGCGCGCCGCGCCCCACCAGCCAGCGCGCCGTCTCGAAGCCGAAGCCGCCGGTTCCGCCGACGACCAGATGGACGCCGTCGGCCCTTGCCCGCCATCGACCGGCCGCGAGATCGGGCAGCGCCCGACGCGGCGGCCGCACGACGATCTTGCCGACATGTTCGGAGGCCTGCATCAGGCGGAAGGCGCTGCCCGCTTCCTCGCCCTCGAAGACCCGGTGAGGCAGGGGCGCGTAATCGCCGCGCGCCAGTCCCTCGGCGATCTCGCGCATGACGCGTTCGACGGCGGCGCGATCGTGGGCGAGCAATTCGTCGAGATCGACCCCGAAATAGCCGATGTTGCGCACGAAGGGCCTGAGTTCGAGCGCCGTGTTGGCGAGATAGTCGCGCTTGCCGAGTTCGACGAAGCGGCCGAACGGCCTGACCAGCCGCAGGCTCTCGCGCATCGCCGGACCGGCGAGCGAATTCAGCACGACGTCGACGCCGCCGCATTCGCGCGCGATCGGCTCGACGAAGCGCTCGTCGCGCGACGGGAAGGCCGCCACCGCGCCGGCCGCCTGCGCGATCGCCCGTCGCTCGCCCGAACTGGCGGTCGCGATCGGTCGCGCCCCGAGCGCGCGGGCGATCTGGATCGCCGCGAGGCCGACGCCGCCGGCACCGCCGTGGATCAGGACGCTCTCGCCCGCCCGCAGACCCGCCCGGTCGACCAGCGCATGACGCGCCGTCGCGAAGGCCACGGGCACCGTCGCCGCCGCCTCGAGCGAGAGCCCGTCGGGAACCGCGAAGAAGTGCCAGTCCGGCGCCACCAGATGCGAGGCGAAGGTGGAGGCGGCGAAGCCCATCACCCGCTCGCCGACCGCGAAGCGCGAAGCGCCCGGCCCGACCCGCGTGACGATGCCCGAACACTCGAAGCCCAGCGCCGCCCCGGTGAGACCCGCGCCGAGCAGATCGTCGTCGAGAATGCCGAGGCCGACCAGCACGTCGCGGTAGTTGAGCCCGACCGCCGCGACCTCGATTTCCACCTCGCCCTCGCCCGGCGTCCGGCGCGGCTCGGCGACCCAGGCGAAGCGATCGAGCCGCCCCGCCTGTTCGAAGCGCAGCACGGCGCGCGTCTCCTCGTCGAGCGGTGCCGCGACGACCGCCCCGCGACGAACCCGCCGCGCGCTCGTGGAAGCGGCGTCCGCGTCGGTCTCGATCTCCGCCGCCGGGGCCGCCAGCACCGCCCGCAGGCGTTCGACCGCGGTGGTCGGCGCCATCGTCGCGTCGAGCCCGACGAGGCGCAGATCGACGGCCGGAAATTCGTTGACGGCGACACGCCCGAAGCCGCGCATCGCCTCGGCGATCGGCGACGTCTCGCCCCGGGCGACGTCGACGACGACGTGGAGCCGCGCCGCAGAGCGCGCCTCGGCGAGCGCCTCGATCCACCGGGTGAGCGCGAGAACCGCCTCCGCCACCGGTCCCGATCCGTCGTCGGCCGAAGGATCGATCGCGAAGACGACATGGCCGTCGGCGACCGGCTCGGCCGGCGCATCCGGCGACACGGTCCGCATCGCGGCGCCGAGCAGCCGCTCGTGCCACACCCCTCCGGGCCTCGCCACCAGGACGACGTCGCCCGAGGACGTCGACGCGGCCACGCCGCCGTCGGTCGACGGGATGACGCCGCTCGGCGCCGGAGCCGTGGCGATCACCAGATCGGCGAGCCCCCCGTGGAGCCGCGCCGAGACGACGTCCCGCCCGCCCAGCGATGCCAGCAGGGACGCCGCCGTGCCCGGCGCCGCCGGCCGGTCGAGACCGCGCCCGCCGGACGCGGGCTCGACGAACCAGCCGGCGTGAATCCCGCACAGGAGATCGAGCATGGCTTCGCCGGCGGGCTCGACGACGGCCATGGTCGCGCCTTCGCGCATCACCGCCGCGATCGTCCGCCGGGAGGCCTCGCCAACCCGCTCGCCACCCGCCACCGTCAGGCCGATCAGCAGGTCGAAGGGCGCGACGCCTGAGGATTGTTCGGCCTCCGCGACCAGATGTTCGGCCCAACCCTCGTGGCGACCGGAAGTCCGTGCGTCGTCGACCGCCTTGGACGTCTCCGCCAACAGCGTCGCCTCGACCAGCCCTTCCGCCACCGCCGCCTCGAGCGGTCGCAGGATCGTCTCGCGCCACGGTTCCGGCACCAGCACCCGCAGGCGCCGCCCCACGGACGCCGCCCGTTCGCGCAGGAGGTCCGCGACCGCCGCGCCGCAGACCGCCCGGTCTTCCGCCTCGCTCTCGAGCTGATCGCGCAGCGCCGCCCGGACGGGCAGGATCTCTCCGGACCGCGCCACGCCCTCCAGCTCGGCGAGAGCGGCGGCCGCGAGCCGGATCTCGGCATTGGCCTCGGGGAAGCGGGCGACCAGCGTCGCCAGGATCTCTTCGGGCGGCGGCAGCGGCGAGGTCGCCGCGACACGATCCTCGACGATCAGACCCAGTCCGTCGGCGACGGCACGCGCCGCCGCGACGATCGCGCCGACCGCCGGCGTCGCCGCCGTGCCGAAGGGACGAGCCGGATCGACCGGATCGGCCCCGTAGGCCCCGACGAGCAGGCGATGGGCGAGCGAGACCGCGAAGGCCCGCAGCACGACGCGCGCCGCGCCCGGTTCCGCTTCGCCCGCCGGGGGCGGCACCGGCGCCGGCAGCGACGTCGAACGCAGCACGTCCATGCGGAAGGTCCGTTCCCGCACCTCGGCCCGTTGCAGATGGACGGCGCGCAGGACGGCGGCATCGACCGACACCGCGAGATCGCCGTGCGTGTCGAACAGATTGATGGCGATCGTCTTGAAACGTTCGGTCTCGGCGATCAGCGTCGTGACGGAACGGACGATGGCGGCACCGGACTTCCAGACGCGGATGCCTCGGAAGCGCACCGGCATGTGGGCCTTGACCTCGCCCTCCTTCTGCGGCCGCTGCACGAAGAGACCGTGGAAGGCGGCATCGAACGAGGTCGGATCGACCTCGTGCAGATCGGCGAAGCCCCCGAGCCGGCCGTCGACCGGCGACGCCAGACGGCTGTCGCAGTTGTCGGGGTCGCGCAGATTGTCGACGACCAGCCGGAACATCGGTCCGTAGTGCAGGCCGGCGCGGCTCGCCTCGGCATAGACCTCCTCGGCCGTGTCGCGGACGAGGCCCGGCCCCGCCGGCGGCGCGATCAGCGGCGGCGGCCCGCTCGCGGGACGGCCGATCCGCCCCCTGGCGTGCAGCACCCATTCGCCCCGGGCGAAGCGTCTGCGGCTCCAGATCTCGATCGAGCCGGTCGCCTCCGCCCAGCGGGTCGACACTTCGCGGGTCTCGTCGCCGGCCAGGGCCAGGGCCCGCGAGACGTCGAAATCGTCGAGCTCGAGCGGCCCCTCGCCGAAGATTTCGCGCGCGGCCCGGAGCGCCGCGTCGAGCAACGCGGCAGCCGGCACGACCACGCCCGAATCGACCCGGTGATCGGCGAGCAGCGGCAATCGCGCCGTGTCGATCAGGCCGCGCCATTCCGGCGACCCGTCCGCCATCCGCCAGCCGAGGATCGGATGCGCCCGCTCCGCTCGCAGGTTCCGACCGAAGGCGAGCACCGCCTCGCCGGTCGCCACGGTCTCGTGGATCTCGCGGCGGAAGGGGTGGGCCGGCAACGCAGCGAACCGCGTCGGCCGCCGACCGAAGAAGCGATCCTGCGAGAAGGACGCGCCCGCCGCCGCCAGACGCAGGGCCGTCGCCAGCACGGGATCGCCCTCGCCCTCCTGCGCCAACGACCCCAGCACCTCCGCCTCGCGACCCTCGGCGCGCAGCGTGTCGCCGACCGGCCCGGCGAGGATCGGACGCGGCGAGATTTCGCAGAAGAGCGTCGCCCCCTCCGCCGCCACCGAGCCGATCGCCTCGCGGAACCGCACGGGATTGCGGATGTTGTGCCACCAATAGGCGGCGTCGAGCATCGCCCCCTCCACGCGCCGCCCCTCGACGGTGGAGTGGAAGGCCCGATCGCCGGCGCGCGGCGAAACGAAACCGAGCGACGCCTCGAGCTCGCCCTCGAAGGGATCGAGCGCGGCGGAGTGGAATGGATAGTCGATGTCGAGCAGCACCGAGGGCACGCGCGCCGTCCGCAGCCGCCTCGCGAATTCCTCGAGCGCTGCCTCGGCGCCGACGACCGTCGTCGAGGCCGGGCCGTTGCAGGCGGCGATCGCGAGACCCGCGCCGAAGGCGGCGACCAGTTCCTCCGCCTCCGCCCGGCCGACACCGATCGCCAGCATGCGGCCGAGGCCGCGAACCCGCTCCTGAACCCGGCTGCGATGATGGACGAGGCGCACCGCCTGTTCGCGCGGCAGGATGCCGGCCGCTTCGGCCGCGGCGACCTCGCCGAAGGAATGACCGACCACCGCCTCCGGCGTGATGCCGTAGTCGGCGAGCGCCGCGACGAGGGCCGACTGGATCGCGTAGATCAACGGCTGGGCGACCGACGTCGTCGCCAGTCGTTCGGGCTCGACACCCGCCGCGAGCGCCTCGGCGAGGCTCCATCCCGCGATCGGCCGGAACAGGGCGTCGATCGCCTCGACCTCGGCGCGGAAACGGGCGTTGCGGGCGAAGGCGAGCCCGCCCATCGCGGGAAACTGGCAACCGTTGCCGGCGAAGACGAAGACGGTCCGTGCCGCACCCGTCGTCGCCACGCCGAGCGCGCCGCCCGCCCGCGCCGCCTGATCGGGCGCCCGCAGCCGCGCCGCGACGTCGCCCGGCTCGCCGAGCGGCAGGAACAGCCGATGCCGCAGGAGATCGCGCGCCCGGCCGCCGGTCGCCGCCGCGTCGCGGGGCGTCACGCCGGCCTCGATCGCATCGGCCAACACGCGCGCGGCGGCGTCGAGCCCCGCCCGCGTCGCGCCGGAGACGACCAGCGCCTCGGCGCCCTCGCCCGCCCGTTCGTCGGGTGCGTCGGGCGGCACCCGCCGCAGGATCGCATGGGCATTGGTGCCGCCGAAACCGTAGTTGCACACCGCCGCGAGCGAGCCGTCGCGCGCCGGGTCGAGCGGTCGCGCCTCGGCGTTCGGCACCAGATTGAGACCCGCGAAGTCGATCGCCTCGCTCGGCCGGTCGAGGAACAACGACGCCGGCAGGACCCCGTCCTCGAGCGCGATCACCGACTTGAGCAGCCCGGCGAGCCCGGAGGCCGCCTCGAGATGGCCGATGTTGGACTTGACCGATCCGATCGGCAGCGGGCGCGACCGCCGCCGGCCGAGCGCCGCGCCGATCGCGGCCGCCTCGATCGGATCGCCGACCCGGGTGCCGGTGCCATGCGCCTCGACGAAGGCGAGTTCTTCGGGATCGACGCCGTGGCGGGCGTAGAGGCACTCGAGGAGCGTCCTCTGGCCGTCGAGCGACGGCAGCGAGATGCCCGACGTCCTTCCGTCCGAATTGACACCGACGCCGACGACATGGGCACGCGCGCGCTCGCCGCGCCGCGCCGCCTCGTCGGCCCGCCGCAGAACGAGCACCACCGCCCCTTCCGCGCGCACGTAGCCGTCGGCATCGGCCGAAAACGGTCGCGAAAGGCCGGTCGGCGACAGCATGCGGGCCTGCGAGAACCCGACGAAGGGACTGGGCGACATCAGGAGATTGGCGCCGGCCACGATCGCCAGTTCGATGCGCCCGCTCCGTAGCGCCTCCATCGCCTCGGCCAGGGCGACGAAGGACGACGAACAGGCCGAATCCACCGTGAAGCTCGGCCCGCGCAGATCGTAGACGTAGGAGATTCGGTTCGACACGATCGACAGGGAATTGCCGGTCATGAAGTGGCTCTCCATGACCGCCGGATCCTGCGACGCCCACGCCTGATGGTCGACCATCGAGGCGCCGACGTAGACGCCGACGTCGCGTCCCGCCAGCGACGACGGCGGGATGGCGGCGTCTTCGAGTGCCTGCCACGTCACCTCAAGCAGGATCCGCTGCTGCGGGTCCATCTGCGCGGCCTCGCGCGGCGAGATGCCGAAATGGGCGGGATCGAAGGCCGTCGGATCGTCGATGTAACCACCGGCGAACGTATAGGTGAATCCGGGCGCGAATTCGCCCGGGCGCAGAAAACGTTCGGTGTTCCAGCGCCCCTCGACCGTGGACCGCACGACGTTCCAGCCTTCGCGCAGCAAACGCCGAAATTGGTCGACGCCCGCCGCACCCGGCAGGCAACAGGAAATTCCCAGGATTGCAATCTCGTCCGAGCGCTCGAAAATCATATTTCGAAACCTCAACCATTTTAATGGAACGAACCGCTGGAGATGTCCCGAACGATGTTGAAATAGGGAGGGTGGCGTTGCTCGCCTTAAGCCGTTTAAATCAGGGTTTAGAATCGCCGAAGGCGAGAGGCGCCATTTTGGAGTCTATCACATCGGGAGGCCTTTGTGGAGGTCGAGCGCGCCCGTCGTGCCAGCTTCCTGATGGTGCCGTCGCTGGTGCGCGACAGTTTTCGTCACGCCATGCTGCCGAGCCGTTGCCTGCCGCGCGAAACCATGGAGACCTTCATCGACCCCGCGCACGAACTGGTGTGGCGACATAGAACGGGCAGAAAACCACGCTAAGCGGACATAAGGAGAACATTCGCTTCTGACGAGGATATGGGCGCGGTGAGCAACCCTCGCCGTCGAGCCGGGGTGGTTCTCTCCAGATATAGTCGCCGGTCAGGTTGATGTGTTGCCAGCCGAGCGACGCCAGGTAGGGCAGCAATTCATACGGAACCGCCTCGCCCCGGGCCTGCAGATGCCGGATGGCGCGCTCCATGTAGACGGTGTTCCACAAGATGATGGCGGCCACGACGAGGTTGAGGCCACCGACCCGGTGCTGCTAGAGCGGTTTCCGACCTGAAGGAATCGTAGGGGATTCCCGAGTCGGCGTTCT
>ERZ1645187.3122-NODE-3122-length-14099-cov-23.610439_pt1 | contig 14099 bp, 12 predicted proteins | sample MGYA00575352_ERZ1645187 | MGnify/ENA primary metagenome ERZ1645187 (study PRJEB40837, sample SAMN11349314) | freshwater sediment metagenome | isolation source: river sediment | host: Sediment | place: India: Wazaribad , New Delhi | collected 2017-02-21 ...
GCCGCCACCAGCGTCGATTTACCGGCATCGGAGGTGGTCCCCTGGACCATCAGTGAGTTACGGTGCAAGGCAACCCCAAGCTAAAAGGCGAGGATTATCCCCGCAAATGAGACGAAATAATTGAGGCACAATGCTGTCCATTCGATTTGCATTTACATCCTAAGCGATGAAACACGACCTGCCGAATTTTGCACTCCTGATTGACGCTGATAACGACACTCCCGACATCATTGCGCCGATTATTGAAGAAATTACTCGCGACGCCAGGCTCTCAGTACGGCGGGTTTATGGCGACTTCACATCCCCCAATCTCGCGAAATGGCGCGAGATACTCGCCGGTCATGGCATACAGCCCGTTCAGCAGTATCGGAATTCAACTGGCAAGAACGCGAGCGATAGCGCCCTAATCATTGATGCAATGGACTTGTTGCACGGCCGGCGTCTTGATGGCTTCTGCCTTGTCAGCAGTGATGGTGACTTTACCCGCTTGGCCACACGAATTCGTGAAGATGGACTCAGTGTTTTCGGTTTCGGACGTAAACACGCACCTAAGGCATTCGTCAGTGCTTGCGAGCGGTACACATACGTCGAAAACCTTGGCGTTGCCCCCATTGCCAACGAAAAGGAGCAATCGTCACCTTCAGGTATTCCCTCTTCGCTACTTGAGGCTCCAGAGGTACCGAAAGCAAAATCCGGCGATGCTGCAATCAACGAAAAAAACAAACTCAGAAATTTGCTGCTGCGCGCCTACACGAATGTCGCAAATGAAGATGGCTGGGCCTTGATTTCACGCATTGCCCTCTATCTACGGGCCAACCACAGTGACTTTGACCCCCGCAGCTATGGCGCAAGCAATTTCATCAAGATGCTGGAACAAAGTCAGAATTTCGATATCAAGCAGCGCAAGCAAGGAAATGGCACCGCGCATTTTTGCCGCCCGACCCAGAAGCCAATTTCGGAAACCTACATCAGCGCACTAAGAGCAGCCGTTATTTCGGGACAGAAATCCGACGGCTGGACTAACCAAGCAAGCATTGGCCCCTATCTTAAGGAACATGGTCGCAACCTTGAGGAATCTGGCTGCACCAGCTTGACTGAAGCACTACACTCGACTGGGCTGTTTGAGATGCGCTGGCTCGAAGGAAGCGGCAATGAGTTCCGTTTGCGCACTCCAACCTCCAACCCCAGTGCTCACCGCGGCAGCGGTCACTGAAAAGGCGCTTGCTCACACTAATCAGGTCAATTAGCATCGCTCCTCCCGAAGGACTCGGGAAAAGTGTCTCCCGGTGTCCCGATGCCGGATTCCTGCCACAGGCGATGCCTGGCGCGAAGACCCGCCGCCGACAGTGCGAATTGCACGGCAAGGCGCAGTCGACAAAGCCAGCCGTCGGTTGTGGCAGGAAGCCACAGGGAAGAATCGGGAAGGCGGTGCAACTCCGCCACGTGCCCAACGCTGTAAGGAGGACGTTTGCTGCACATTGCCACTGGCTTAAGCCGGGAAGGCGCGGCGACGGGTGAATCCAAGTCAGAAGACCGGCCGGGAGACGTGATCCGGCCCCGTGGACGGGGGTCGTTGTTTTTCCAGAAGGGGAAACCATGGAAAACCAGTCAGCACCGGCTGCACCCCCTGCCGAAAACGAACGGGCAGCGGTTTACCGCAACATCTTCAGCCGCCGCGACGTGCGCGGCCAGTTCCTGCCCGACCCGATTCCCGACGAGGCGCTCGCGCGCATCCTGATGGCGGCGCACCACGCGCCCTCGGTCGGTTTCATGCAGCCGTGGAATTTCCTGCTCGTCCGCTCGCCCGAGGTGAAACAGCGCGTCCATGCCGTCTTTGCCGAGGCCAACGCCGAAGCCGCGGGGATGTTTCCGGACGAGAAGCGCGCGCTGTATTCGCAGATGAAGCTGCAGGGCATCCTCGAATCGCCGCTCAACCTGTGCATCACCTGCGACCGGTCACGCAGCGGCCCAGTGGTGCTGGGGCGCACGCACATGCCGAGCATGGATCTCTACAGCAGCGTCTGCGCCGTGCAGAACCTGTGGCTGGCGGCCCGCGCCGAAGGGCTGGGGGTCGGCTGGGTGAGCATTTTTCACGAAAGCGCACTGCAGGACGCGCTCGGCATCCCGCGCGAAATCGTGCCCATCGCCTACCTGTGCATTGGCTACGTCAGCGAATTCAAGGACCGGCCGGAACTGGAAAAAGCCGGCTGGCTGCCGCGCCTGCCGATCAACGACCTGCTCTATGTCGACCAGTGGGGAACGGGTGATTTTGGGGCATTTTCCGGGTTGACCGCAGCGCTGGCCGAAATGCAGGACGCGGTGCAGACGCGGGGCGTTTTCCCGGCATGAATGCAAGCGAAGCGCTGACCGGCCCGCTGGCGATGCCGCTGGCCGCGCTGGTAGCCGTTATCCTCGACCGACTGCTCGGCGAACCGCGCCGTTTTCATCCGCTGGTCGGCTTCGGCAATCTCGCCGCCGCCATCGAAATACGCCTGAACCGGCGCAGCATCGCCAGCGGCCTGCTCGGCTGGGCGCTGGCCGTCCTGCCCTGGGTGGCACTGGTCTTCGCGCTCCGACCGCTGGCGCCGTTTGCCGTCGATGTCGCGCTGCTCTACTTCGCCCTCGGCGCGCAGAGTCTGGGCGAACACGCCGAAGCAGTTGCCCGACCGCTGGCGGCTGGCAAGCTCGAAGAAGCGCGGCAGCGGGTCGGCTGGATGGTCTCGCGCGACACGACGCAACTCGACGAATCCGGCGTCGCCAAGGCGGGCATGGAGTCGGTGCTGGAAAACGGCAACGACGCCATCTTCGGCGCGCTGTTCTGGTTCGTGCTGCTTGGCGGCCCCGGCGCATTGCTCTTCCGGCTGGCTAACACGCTGGATGCGATGTGGGGTTATCGCACCGAGCGCTACAACCTCTACGGCCGCTTCGCTGCCCGTTTCGATGACGTGCTCAATTGGTTACCGGCCCGCCTGACCGCGCTGTCGTATGCACTGCTCGGCCGGACCGGCAATGCGCTGGCCTGCTGGCGGGCGCAGGCGCCGGGCTGGGATAGTCCGAACGCCGGCCCGGTGATGGCCGCTGGGGCCGGCAGCCTCGGCGTGCAACTCGGCGGCGCGGCGATCTACCACGGCCAACTCGAACAGCGCCCGCCGCTCGGCAACGGCCCGGCACCGGTCGCCGGCGATCTCGCCCGCGCCATTGTCCTCATCCGGCGCGGCCTGTGGCTGTGGCTGGCCGCATTTTTTGTCCTCGCCCTGCTGGGCACCTCGCTGAACGGATTCATCCATGCTTGAACACGGCGGACGCCTGCGCGCTGCGGCAGCCCATTACGACATCCCGCTGGCTGACTGGCTCGACCTGTCCACCGGCATCAACCCGCAGCCCTGGCCGGTGCCGCCGCTGCCGGTCGAGGTCTGGCAGCGCCTGCCCGAACAGGACGACGGCCTCGAAGCCGCCGCCGCGGCCTACTACGGAAACGCCAACCTGCTGCCGGTCGCTGGCTCACAGGCGGCGATCCAGTGGCTGCCGGCGCTGTTGCCCCGTGCTGCGGTCGCCTGCATTGCACCGCTTTACGCCGAACACCCGCAGGCCTGGCAGCACGCCGGCCACAAAGTGCGATTCCTGCAGAACGCAACCCTGCCGCGGGCACTGGCCGTGGCCACGCCCTATGTGCTGTTCTGCAACCCGAACAACCCGACGGCGACGCGACAACCGCGGGACGCCGTGCTGGAAGCGGCCGACAGCCTGAAAAAACGCGGCGGCTGGCTAATCGTCGACGAAGCCTTCATCGACGCAACACCGGAGGAGAGCGTGACCGCACTGGCCGGCACGGCGGATGCCCCGAACCTGATCGTACTGCGTTCGCTCGGCAAATTTTTCGGCCTCGCCGGCGCGCGCGTCGGTTTCATTTTTGCTGCCGCCGACCTGTTGCAGCGGATGGCCGAAGCGATGGGCCCATGGACCGTCAGCGGGCCGGCCCGCGCCGTCGCCCGCATGGCGCTGGCCGACCGCGACTGGCAGGCGGCAAGCCGCAGCGAATTGCTGGCCGCCGGCGCCCGGCTGGGCGAGCTGCTGGCGGCTTACGGCGAGGTACGCAGCACGCCGCTGTTCGCCTCCCTCACCCATGCCGATGCTGCGGCACTGCATGTCCACCTCGCCCGCCGCGGCATCCTGACCCGCCATTTCGAACAACAACCGCTGCTGCGCTTTGGCTTGCCAGCCAGCGAAAGCGAATGGCAACGACTGGCCGACGCCCTCGGCGACTGGAGCAAGCCATGAAGACTTACAATTTTTGCCGCTTTTTCGGGTTCACCGTAGCAGTCACCTGTTGCCTCTTCACTGCCCCCGTCCACGCCGAAATCGCCCTCAAGGACGACACCGGCCGCGACATCCGCCTCAAGGCACCGGCAAAGCGCATCGTCGCGCTGGCCCCGCACATCGCCGAGAACCTCTATGCCGCCGGCGCCGGCGAGCGGCTGGTGGGCACCGTCGATTACAGCGATTACCCACCGGCGGCCAAGGCCCTGCCGCGCGTTGGCGGTTATTCCCGCGTTGATCTCGAAGCCGTCGCCGCCCTCAAGCCCGACCTCGTGCTGGCCTGGGAAAGCGGCAACAACATGCCGCAGATCGACAAGCTGCGCGCCCTCGGCCTGACCGTGCATGTCTCGCAGCCGAACACCATGGACAGCGTCGCCGATGATCTGGAGCGACTGGGTAAACTGGCCGGCACCGAGGCCGCCGCGAAAACCGCGGCCAACGCCTTCCGCCAGCGTCTGGCGAACCTGCGCCAGAGCAACGCCGGCAAGCCGCCGGTGCGCACCTTCTACCAGATCTGGAAAACGCCGCTGATGACTGTCGGTGGACCTCAGATCATCAGCGACGCAATCAAGCTCTGTGGCGGCGAAAACGTCTTCGGCCACCTCAGGCAGATGGCGCCGAACGTCACCGTCGAAGCGGTTCTGGAGGCCAACCCGGAGGCGATCATCGCCACCGGCATGGGGGACGCCAAGCCCGAATGGCTGCACGACTGGGACAAATGGACGCGGATGACGGCTGTTGCCCGCGGCAACCTTTTCCACATCAACCCCGACATCATGCAGCGGCACACGCCGCGCATTCTCGACGGGGCCACGAAACTCTGCGCCCATCTTGATGTCGCACGCAGCCACCGACCGGCAAAATAGACCCATGGCCCGCCTCCCCAAACGCATCGTCTGCCTGACCACCGAAACCGTTGAAATCCTCTACGCGCTAGGCGAACAGGACCGCATCGCCGGCATTTCCGGCTACACCGTCTATCCGCCGCAGGCGCGCAAGGAAAAACCCAAGGTCTATGCCTTCACCAGCGGCGACCTGAACAAGATCATGGCCGTAGCGCCGGATCTGGTGCTGACCTTCTCCGACCTGCAGGCGGACATCGCCCGCGACCTGATCAAGGCCGGCGTGCCGGTCTACGCCTTCAACCAGCGCAGCCTCGATGACACGCTGGCGATGATCGAGACCGTCGGCCGCCTGGTCGGCGCCGAAGAGCGCGCACTGGCACTGGTCGCCGGACTGGAGGCGCAAATTGCCGCACATAGGGCGCATGCCGAGGCACGCATCGCCCGTAGCGGCCACCGCCCCCGCGTTTATTTCGAGGAATGGGACGAGCCGAACATCACGGCCGTGCAATGGGTTTCGGAGCTGATCGAAATCGCTGGCGGTAGCAACATCTTCGCCGACCGCGCCGCGCTGCCGCTGGCCCGCGACCGCATCCTCGCCGATCCACTGGAAGTGGTCGCCCGCGACCCGGAAATCATCATTGGCTCCTGGTGCGGCAAGCATTTCCGGCCCGAACGGATTACTGCCCGTCCGGGTTGGGAAAACGTCAGCGCGGTTAAAAGCGGACGCATGCACGAAATCAAGTCGGCGATCATCCTGACGCCGGGCATGGCAGCCATTCGCGACGGCCTGCCACTGCTGCGCGAAATTTTTGATCTGTGAGAAGGCCAGCAGCGGCGGACTGACCAATAATCGGGCGCCAGTCCAAGGAGAATCGCCCTGATGAAGTCCCTGCTCCCGCTCTGCCTTGCCGCTGCCGTCGCCGGCTTCGCCCTGCCGGTGGCCAGCGCCACCAACAACACGGCCATCGAAGGCGCCGTCGCCGAACTCGGCAGCATCCACGGCACCGCCCTCGCCTGCAAACAGCCCGCCCTGGTCAGCCGCGCCCGCAATGCGGTGCAAACCACGGCCCCGAAGACGCGCGCCTACGGCGAGATATTCGAGAACGCAACCAGCGAGGCTTTCCTCGCCCAAGGGCGGGCGGCCTGTCCAGATGCACAGCGCCTTGCCAGCCAACTGGCCGAAGCAGAAAGCAAACTTGGCGACAGCGTCCGGAACGCCCAGTGAAACGGGGAGTCGGCCTGCTCGCCCTGACGCTGGCTCTGGCAGCCAATCCGGCAGCCGCTACCGAGTCCACCTCCGCGGCGGCAGCGCATTCCACGACATCGGAAGACGAGGCGCTCAGCAGCATCATCCCCCGTTATCTGCTGCAGGACCCCTATGGCCGCCCAGTCAGCAACGAGGATTTCCGAGGCCGATTCCAACTGATTGCCTTCGGCTATACCTACTGCCCGGACATCTGCCCGACAACTCTGGTCGAGATGACCGAAATTCTCAAGACGCTGGGCGGCAAGGCCAGCCGCCTGCAGGCCATTTTCATCACGGTCGACCCGGAGCGCGATACCGGCAAGGTGCTGAAAACCTACACCGAGTTTTTTGACCCGCGCATCCTCGGCCTGACCGGCAGCCCGCTGCTCGTTCGCCGGGCTGCTGACAATTTCCGCATCCGCTATGCCAAGGTGCAGGAGCCCGGCGCCAATGCCGGCCCCTATGCGGTGGATCACTCTGCCGGCATGATCCTGCTCGGCCCGGACGGCCTGGTGATCCGCAAATTTGCATTCGCTACGCCAGTGGCAGAAATCACCAGGCTTGTCGGCCGATATCTGAGCGAACGTTAATCGACGCAACAGACATTGCATTGGCATAGGCGCAACGGGTATAGTCGGCTCATGCTACCCATGTTGTCGGCACGACTCCTCCTGTGTCTGGTGCTTCTGCTCGCTCCTCCGGCCTGGGCGGGCAGTGTGACGTTGCTGCTTTCCGACAGCACCGGGCCCTACGCCGAATTTTCCAGCAACTTCAGCGAAGCGCTCAACAGCCGGCGCTGGACGATACATCTTGTCCCCAAAGCCGATGCCTACACGCCGGGCGCGCCACCAACGGACCTGATCGTCACCGCCGGCAGCGAAGCCTTGCGCCAGGCACTGCAGCGGGCGCCGCCCGGTACGCCGATTCTCGCTACGCTTCTGCCTCGTCAGGCCTTCGAGCGACTGGTTGGCGAGTCGGCGCGTCCCGGCCGCCGGCTCACAGGCGTCGTACTCGATCAGCCGCCGGCACGCCTCACGGCCTTCATCCGCTACCTGCTGCCAGGACAAACCCGTATCGGTCTGCTGACCAGCCCCGAGACGCGTACATTTTTGTCGGCATTGCGTCAAAGCAGTGGCAACCTGCAATTCGACAGCGAGGATGTCGACAACGACACTGCGCTGCTACCAGCGCTCAACGGCCTGCTGCCCCGCGTCGGTGCACTGCTCGCCTTGCCGGATGCCGCCATCTACCGCCGCGACAACCTCAAAAGCATCCTGATCACCACCTATCGCCAGCAGCGACCGGTGATCGCCTATTCGTCGGCGTTTGTCACCGCCGGCGCACTCGCCGCACTGTATTCGACGCCGACGCAGATCGCCCGTCAGGCAGCGGAACTGATCGAGCAGCCAGGTACCCTGCCTGTCATCGTTTATCCAACGCAATTTGCCATCGCCATCAACGCCAACGTCGCCCAGGCGCTCGGCTTGAATGTTCCCGACGAAGCCAGCCTCCGCCGCAGCATGCTCGGAGAGGGGGGACGATGAATCACCTCACCCTGCGTCACCGCCTGCTCATCCTGACGCTGCTGCCCAGCTTGCTCATTGGCATCGCGCTGGTCATCTACTTTACGGTCAGCGGCATCCGCAGCCTGGAGAGCGAACTTCACGCCAAGGGACTGTCCACCGCCCGCTACCTCGCACCGGTCAGCGAGTACGGCATCATTACCGGACAACTCGAGAACCTGCATACCCTGGCCTTGGCCACGAATCAGGAACCCAGTGTCAAGGCCACAGTGATTGTCAATCAACGCGGACGGGCGTTGGCGGTCAGCGGACGGGTCTCCATGGCCAGCGAAACCCTGCGCCAGAAACTGGACAAACCCGGGCTGGTAGCCGAGACCGAGAGCTGGCTGGCCTACGGTGCGCCGGTTTTCCGCTCGGTCAGCGAGAGCGATTCGCTATTCGACCCGACACAGCCGTCCGACAAGCCGTTGGCTCAGGAGGTCATCGGCCATGTTTTCATCGAACTCGACAAGAGTATCCTGATCACCCGCCAGCATGACTTGCTCATCCGCGGCCTGATGATCGTGCTGGTAGGCATGATCATCCTGGCGACGCTCGCCATCGCCGTTGCCGACAACCTGTCGCGACCGGTGATGCGGCTGGTCAATGCCGTGCGAGCGATGTCTGAGGGCAAGCTGTCGACCCGTGTTCCGCCAGCTTCAACCGGCGAACTCGGGATTCTGGAGCAAGGCTTCAACGAGATGGCTAAAAATCTCGACGAAATCCACCAGTCACTCCAGACACGGATCGAGGAAGCAACCGTCCAACTGGCCTTCCAGGCTCGTCACGATGCGCTGACCGGCTTGCTCAATCGCCGTGAATTCGAGATCCAACTGGAAAAGGCGCTTGCTGCGGTCCAGGCAGGCGGCGATCAGTGCAGTGTGCTGTTCATCGATCTCGACCGCTTCAAACCGGTCAACGACAACTGTGGTCATCTTGCAGGAGATGAGGTGTTGCGTCAGATTTCTCAACTCTTCCAGGGGCGCTTGCGCGACGAAGACACGCTCGCGCGCCTCGGTGGCGATGAGTTTGGCGTGTTGCTCCATAACTGTGTCGGTCCCCGTGCCCGCCAGGTAGCCGAGGATCTTTGCGGACTGGCCGGGGCCTACCGATTCATCTGGCAGGACAAGGTATTCGCCATTGGCGCCAGCATCGGCCTGACCCAAGTGACACGTGAGGTCCGCAACATCAACGAACTCCTCGCTGCGGGCGATGCCGCCTGCTATCAAGCCAAGGAGAGCGGCCGCAACCAGGTTTGCGAACAGGCCGCACATGCCCCGACTGAACGGCGACGTGAAACCGGTGAATGGGTAACGCGGATCAGCACTGCACTCGCCGAAAACCGACTGGTGGTTGAAGCCATTCCGGTTCGCGCCCGGCTGCAGCATGTGCTGGGTGGTCCGTTGGTCGAGTTGACCGCCCACCTTGTCGAACCGGGCCAGCCGTCCATCTCATTGAGCGCCCTGCTGGATGCCGCGGAGCGCTATGAACTGGGCGCGAGTATCGACCTGCGCTTCATCGAAGTCGCCATCGCAGCGATGGCTCGTGCCCACCAATCCGGCAAGCAGATCCACTGCCTCGTCCCACTGAGCGGCAGCGCCTTGGGGCGCAGCGAACTGATCACGGACATTGCACGACGGCTGGCCGCAGAAAATATCTCCGGCAGAGGGCTGTATCTAATGTTTTCGGAAGCCGCCTCTACCCACAACAGCAGCCGAGCTATCGATTTCACCCGGCAGCTACGCAACCTGGGCTGTCAGATCGCCCTGTCGGATTTCGGCAGCGGCCTGTCCTCGTTCAGCCACCTGCGCAGCCTGACACCTCGTCTTGTAAAACTCAATCGTAGCCTGACCCGCGACATCGGCAGCAGCCGTAGCTCGACTTCACTGCTGCGTGCGATTCAGGAGATAACGAGCGACCTCGATATCCTCACCGTCGCCGAAGGCATCGATGACCCCACGCTGCTGGAGCAACTCGATCAACTCGGCATCGACTTCAACGAAGGCCGCGCCATTGGCCCACGTGAGCCGTTGGATGCGTGGCTGGAGGGGGTTGCCTTACGGACACTCAGCTAGCCGTGCGCATCGCGAAGTCAATACGCTGTAAGGCTGTGCCGCACATCGCGTGCAGCTCAGAGATCCAAGCGAAGACTGAACCAGTAACGGCGCTCCACCAAGCGCGCCGTATCTGACCGATCATTACGGAACTCACCATGCGTCCCGTTTAAGGATTGAACGGTGTAGGCCAATTCACCACCATAGCCGCCCCACTTGAAAGGATAGGCGATTCGCCCGTCGACCCGGGTGTATTTGTCGACCGAGGAGTTATTTGTCCACTGCATCTTGTCCAGCCAATAGCCAGCAACCGAAGCATTGAATCCCAGCGGCAGTTTCTGCATCAACAGGATAGAGGTCGAATAGCGCGGCGCAGAATTCTCTGCCAGCGAATCGACTCTGCGTATCCGGTTGCCCTGACTCGAATTAAAAGAGCTGTTCGGATCCACCAGAACACCGTCCAAGTACTCGCTCTGAATCTGGATGAAAGCCTGCCCAATAGTCAAACGGGTGCTGTCGAAAGGCTGCCACTTCCACTGGTATTCAAATCCCCGAATCTGAATATCCTGTATCGCACCAACAAGATCAGGAACGCTATCCGAGGCCGTACTGCGCAAATCACGATCGTATTGGAAGAGCCGCCCCTTAACCTTCTCGTAGAACCAACGCGCATCAATACTCATGCGCCACGACTTCCAGTCCCCAAGATAGCCCAACTCCCAACTATCCAGTTGCTCCGCCGGCGTATTGGGATCTCCGCGAAACTGATACTTTGATCCGTCATACCAGTCCCCGCGGTAGTCGATCGTACTCGCTGTCCTGTAGGCGCGGCTGTAACCGACGCGGATTGTGTTCTGCGGTGTGACATGGAAGTTAAGACTGGCCCGTGGCGATGTATGCGCCCCGGCTAGAGAATCCCATTCAGTACTCAAACCAGTGTTTGCGGTCAACCACGAAAATGGCCGAAATTCCACGTTGCCGAAACCACGGATGATATCGCGGTCAACCCAGCCCTTACCCGGGAGCATAGTGGTCGAGCGAACCTCATCATGGCGCCATCCACCGCCCCAAACGAGCCTGACATCCTTGAAGGGCGAGAAGTTTTGCTGCGCCTCGATCTCGTGACGCCTACCGACATCGCCAAAAGTATCGTAGCGATAGGGCACTGAAGAATTATCTTTCGTTGTGTATTCGTCCGACCCGCCATCCTGCGTATAAGCGTACCGCAGCTGAAAATCCGCCCCCGGTGCATAAGCCCGCCGCCAGATCGCCTGAAAATGACTGGTCGATTGATTAAAATCATGTATCGGCCAGTTAGCATTACCCACCCGCCCACGTGTGGTGATTGCCTCTGTATGCCCAAGGCTCAATTGCAAATCATCACGACTGGAGAGCGCAAAATCAGCACGCATATCGAACACGCGAGCGCGAAAAGCATCCATCCAGTCGCCACGATTAGTCAGACCTTCATCATCACGCTGTTGATAGGTAAAGCGAAGATTCCCTTGTTCCCCCAGCCTGCTGCCGGCTCGAACGGTATAATCTCGAACACCCTGATTCCCGTGATTGACACCGAAGGAAACACCGCGCACGAGCGCCGGATCAACGGTAATAATGTTGATAACACCAAGGAATGCATTACTACCGTGAGAAACCGCGTTAGTGCCCCGAACGACTTCGATGCGCTCGATATCCTCCAACGCCACAGGGATCAGCCCCCAGTTCACCCCGTTACGGAACAATGGTGAATGCAATGAACGGCCGTCGACCAGCACCTGCACACGCGGAGAAAAATCCTCGTCAGTCAGCCCGTGATAGGTCACTCGTGCTGTATCAGTATTATTCGGATGGGTCTGAAACCCCGGTACCAACCGGAAGACGTCACTCAATTCACGCGCGCCGGATGCTTTGATCATCTCCCGGTCAATCACGGTCACCGACGTCGGGGCATCAGCCAATCGTTGCGGCAAACGGCTCACCGAAGCGACCACTGGCAGATCACTGAAGAAGGCATCTTCGGTGGTCAATTCGCTTGCTGAGGACATGCCCACCGCCCCCAACGCCAGCGCGATACCGCTCAGCGTCCGCTTCACGATACGCCTGCACTTTCAGATGAATTTACACCCGGCATCGCCTGCGCCAATATCCAAGCGCCGCCAAAGATATCGGACTGGTTACCGATGACCGCCCCATGCCGGTTTACGGCAACAAGGCACAGCGCCAAGCCGGCCTGCTCGACCGCGGTGACCCCAGCAAGGTCGATTTCATCGACGCCGACACGCGTGAGTGCATGCATGAAATCGTTGCGCAGCGCACCAACCATACCGCCCACGATACGCATCACCTTCTTTCCGCCCAGTTCATGGACCGAGAGGATCGAGGCCTTGCCACTAGCCAATGCCCCGTCGATGGCATCTTCGATAAGTACCTGATTGATCGGCCCGGTCTGGAAACGAACGCCATACAGATTGCCGACGCGGCTAACGACCGCCGCCGGCACATCAATGATCGGGGAGCCAAAGACCGAAAATTCGCAACCGGCGGAATGACCGATGGTGAGGGGCAAATCGGTACGCAGCATCATCCCCAAGAGCGAAAGGTTTTCAATTTCGCCGGAACCGACCGCCCCCCCATGGCCAATGGTGACCACAGGTGGCGTACTGAAGCGGATACGCTGATGACGTCTTTGGTCGAGCATGGCACGAACCGACCCCTTCCCGGGACCCCTCTTTAGATTTGTGGGGGCAGTTTAACAAAACTTAACACAGCCTGCCGCCTGAACATACCAAAACGCATAGGTGATCCTGTTCATTGACTTTTGAGGCCCCGCTAGGTATCGTCTTCAGTGGTCTATGTGACTATGGACTGCGCCGATTTGAGCTCTGATTGCGGGCGCCGATAAATGCCGCTAAAACGGGAACCACCCAGTTCGCCCGACGAGTTCTCGATGCCGGCAAACTGGGTTTTTTGTTTTCAGGAACAGCATGCCAGGACAATCCGTTGGCGCCGTCAGTTCGCAACGCGCCCACTTCAACGAACCGCTGACATTGCGCAGTGGTGGCACTCTGCCGGCCTACGAGTTGGTCTATGAAACCTATGGCACGCTCAACGCCGCGAAGTCGAATGCCATCCTCGTCTGCCATGCGCTTTCCGGTCATCACCATGTTGCCGGGTACTACGCCGATGCGCCGAACAACATCGGTTGGTGGGACAACATCATCGGCCCCGGCCGGCCACTTGATACCGACCGATTTTTCATCGTCGGCCTGAATAATCTCGGCGGTTGCCACGGCTCGACCGGTCCCTCATCGATCAACCCGAGCACCGGCAAGCCCTGGGGCGCCGATTTTCCCATCGTCGCGGTCAGCGACTGGGTGGAGGCCCAGGCGCGGCTCGCCGACCGTCTCGGCATCGACCAGTGGGCCGCTGTCATGGGTGGCAGCCTCGGCGGCATGCAGGCATTGAGGTGGACCATCAGCCAGCCGGAACGCGTGCGCAACGCCATCATCATCGCTTCCGCCCCCAAACTCTCGGCACAGAATATCGCCTTCAACGATGTTGCTCGACAGGCCATCCTGACCGACCCGGATTTCCACGGCGGTAACTACTACGAGCATAACACCCGACCGGTACGCGGCCTGCGCCTCGCCCGCATGCTCGGCCACATCACCTATCTGTCGGATGACCAGATGGGCGAGAAATTTGGTCGTGAATTGCGCAACGCCTCCTTCGGCTTTGATTTCGACGTCGAATTCGAGGTCGAATCCTACCTGCGCTATCAAGGGGACAAATTCGCCGGCTATTTCGACGCCAACACCTACCTGCTCATGACCAAGGCGCTCGACTATTTCGACCCGGCCCGCCTCGACGATGGCGATCTGGTACGGGCAATGGGGCGCAGCCACCCGAATACCGGCTTCCTGATCGCCTCATTCACCACCGACTGGCGTTTCACGCCGGCGCGTTCCAAGGAAATCGTCGCCGCGCTGCTGGCCAACAACCGCAACGTCTCCTATGCCGAAATCGACCTCAATTTCGGCCACGACTCCTTCCTCATGGAAGACGCGCATTACCA
>ERZ1645187.3123-NODE-3123-length-14099-cov-8.405796_pt1 | contig 14099 bp, 8 predicted proteins | sample MGYA00575352_ERZ1645187 | MGnify/ENA primary metagenome ERZ1645187 (study PRJEB40837, sample SAMN11349314) | freshwater sediment metagenome | isolation source: river sediment | host: Sediment | place: India: Wazaribad , New Delhi | collected 2017-02-21 ...
CGGGCTTCATGCAGCTGGCGGGGTTCATGAGCATGAACCTGGGCAACCACATGCTCAGCCACTATCACATGTTCAAGCATCTGGTGGATGGCGACGGCGAAAGCGCGGAAGCGACCAAGACCTTCTATGACGAATACCGTGCGGTCTGCGACCTTAACGCGGATTATTATCTGCAAACGGTGGAGGAAGTGTTCCAGAAGCATTCGCTGCCCAACGGCGAATTCGTCCATCGCGGCAAGCGGGTGGACCTGGGCGCGATCACCGACACCGCGATCCTGGCGATCGAGGGGGAGCGTGACGACATTTCCGGCATCGGCCAGACCAAGGCTTCGCTGCATCTGACCCCGAACCTGCCGGAATCGCGCAAGCAGTATCACCTTGCGCCGGAAGTGGGCCATTATGGCATTTTCAACGGCAGCAAGTGGCGGGAAAAGATCGCCCCGATCGTGGAAGACTGGATTGCCAAGCACGACCGCGCGCAGCTGAAGGTGGTGGCGTAAGCCACGCCTTCCGGGCGAAAGCTATCGTGACGGCGCATTGAAAATTCTGCCCGCGCCCCCGGATCCCGCTCTGTCGAGCAGAGCGATCCGGGGCGCGGGCAGGGGCATTGTTACAGGACCTCGAACAGGCCGGCCGCGCCCATGCCGCCGCCGACGCACATCGTCACGACGACATACTTCGCGCCGCGGCGCTTGCCTTCCATCAGCGCGTGCATGGTGCAGCGCGCGCCGGTCATGCCATAGGGGTGGCCGATCGAGATCGAGCCGCCGTTGACGTTCAGACGGTCATCGGGGATGCCCAGCTTGTCGCGGCAGTACAGCACCTGCACGGCAAACGCTTCGTTCAGTTCCCACACGCCGACGTCGTCCATGCTGACGCCAAACCGGCTGAGCAGCTTGGGGATCGCGAACACGGGGCCGATGCCCATTTCGTCGGGTTCGGTGCCCGCAACCGCCATGCCGACATAGCGGCCCAGCGGGGTCAGGCCTTTCTTGGCGGCGAGCGCGGCTTCCATCACCACCACGGCGGCGGAGCCGTCGGACAGCTGGCTGGCGTTGCCGGCGGTCACGATCCCGTCGGGCAGGACCGAACCCAGCGATTGCAGGCCTTCCAGCGTGGTTTCGGGACGGTTGCCTTCGTCCTTGGCCAGCGTCACGTCCTTCATGGTGACTTCGCCGGTGGCCTTGTCGGTCACGGCCATCGTGGCCGAGCAGGCGACGATTTCATCGGCGAACACACCGGCGGCCTGCGCGACGGCGGTGCGCTGCTGCGACTGGAGCGCATAGGCGTCGCACGCCTCGCGGCTGATGCCATAACGCTTGCCGACGATTTCGGCGGTCTGGAGCATCGGCATGTAGATCGCGTTGTGCATAGCGATCAGGCTGGGATCGGCGGCGACGCGCATGTCCTTGGTCTGGACCAGGCTGATCGATTCCTGCCCGCCGGCGGCGACCACGTCCATCCGGTCCATCACCACCTGCTTTGACGCGGTGGCGATCGCCATCAGGCCCGACGAGCACTGGCGGTCCATCGACATGGCCGACACGGTGACCGGCAGGCCCGCCTTCAGCGCGACCTGACGGGCGATGTTGCCGCCCTGGGTACCCTGTTGCAGGGCCGAGCCCCACAGCACGTCGTCCACTTCGCCGCCTTCGATCCCGGCACGTTCGATGGCCGCTTTCAGGCTGAGTGCGCCGAGCGAAGCGCCCGGAGTGGCATTGAATGCGCCGCGATAGGCCCGGCCAATCGGCGTACGGGCGGCGGCGACGATGACTGCGTCACGCATGGTAGTTTCCTTGAAGTATCGGTTGGTGTGTCGGTATCCGGGGGAGGACGCGGATCACACGAAGAACTGCATCACCCATTCGGCGATCAGGGCGGGCTTGTCCTCGCCTTCGATCTCGATGGTGTATTCGTTGGTCTGCTGCCACTGGCCGGGGCGCTTTTCCGTGAGGTCGAGCAGCTTGACGTGGGCGCGCACGCGCTTGCCCGCGCGGACCGGCGAGATGAAGCGGGTTTTGTTGCCGCCATAGTTGACGCCCATCTTCACGTTGCTGACGCGCGCGCCTTCGGTCATCGCCGACAGCACCGGGATCAGCGACAGGGTCAGGAACCCGTGCGCGATGGTCCCGCCGAACGGGGTCAGCTTGGCCTTTTCCTCGTCAATGTGGATGAACTGGAAGTCACCGGTGGCTTCGGCGAACTTGTTGATGCGCTCCTGGCTGACTTCGAACCAGTCCGAAACGCCGATGTTCTGGCCAACTTTGGCCTGCAGTTCCTGCGGGGTCATATGCCTCTCCTGACAGATGGAAAGGCCCGTTCATGGCCCAAGCGCGCGGCGGTTGCAACGTGCCTGACGCTGCCGTTACGGCAAGCAGGGCGCGCGCCGGGTTGCCCCGTGCGAATCACTCCGCTGGAACGGCGGCGGGGCGGCTGGCCCAGCGCGGCGGGCGGCGGTTGAGCCACCTTTGCGCGGGCTTTTCGACCCCGTGATAGAGCGCGACCGATGCCCCCGCGACCAGCGCGATGAACCCGGCCAGCTGCGCGGCGTCGAGTTGCAGGCTGTCATCCACGAACGCCAGCTTGAACAGGATGAACAGGAAGAAGTGGGCGAGGTAGGTGGAGTAGCTGATCTCGCCCAGATAGGTCAGCGCCCGCCCGCCCAGCAGGCGCGAAACGGCTGACCGGTCCAGCGCCAGCGCCAGCAGCAGCGCGAAGAATACCGGCGGGACCAGCGCGGTTTCGGGCAGATCCAGCATGGTGCCGCCCGCGCCCCACACCAGCCCCGCCAGCAAGGCCAGCGGCGCGGCGCGCGGGGCGGATTGCCAGCGCTGCCACAGGATGCACAGGATCATGCCCATGCCGAATTCGGGCAGGCAGCGCCACAGGCCCAGGCCCGCAATGTCCTCACCCAGCGCGGTGTGGCCATTGGCGGTGAAGATCAGGTGGACGCAAAGCGCCAGTGCGGTCGCCAGCATGAGCAGCGCCCAGTCGGGCCAGTCCTCCCACCGGGCGAGTGCGACCACGGCGGGGAACAGCAGATAGGCGGCGAGTTCGGTGCTGATCGACCAGGCGGGGTGGTTCCAGGTCAGCTCGCTCGTCAGGCCCCAGTTCTGGACCAGCAGGATATGCAGCGGCAATTCGGCCAGCGGGTATCCGGCCAAGTCGTGCCCGGTCACCAGTAGCAGCGCGGCAAAGCCGATGAACCCGGCAAGGATGAAGGCATGCAGCGGCCAGACGCGGGCAAAGCGCCGCCACAGGAACAGCCGCGTTTCCGCCGCGCCGCCCTGGCGGATGCGGGGGGCGTAATTGTACCAGATGACGAAACCCGACAGGATGAAGAACAGGTCGACCGCCAGATAGCCTTTGGCCAGCCAGTCGATCACCGGCGCGGGCAGCAGCCCCGCCAGTGACAGCCGGATGTGATAGAACACCACCGCCCAGGCCGCGATCCCGCGAATGCCGGTCAGCGCGTCGAGGTGGCGTGGGGAGGGCTGCGCCGTCATGCCTGCACCGCCGCACGGGTGCGCAGCAGCGGCTTGCCATCAGCGCTGGCAAAGCGCGGGCGCACCGGGTTGTCGATCCGCCGCAGATAGCTCCACAGCCCGCACTGCAACCCGATCAGCATGAACATCACCGGCTGGAACGCGATCCCGATGAACAGCGCGCCCACGAAATAGATCAGCTGCGCCAGTTGCAACGCATTGGCCAGCGGGGCCTGCCAGTTCTCACCCGGCCCCGTGCGGTCCTTCCAGCGGGCGCGCAGCCGTTCCATCTGCCAGATGCCCAGCACTTGCACCCAGGCCCACAGCAGGAATCCGGGATAGCCCTGTTCGCCCAGCATCTCGAAATAGGCGGAGTGATAGGCGCGCGCCTTTTCGATGTGGTATTCGGTCTGGTAGGTCACGTTGTTGCCGGTGCCGACGGCCTTCACCGTCTCAACCCGCAGGTTGTTGCCCAGATAGGCATCGAACCCGCCGCCCAGCGGGTTGTGCTTGGCGTAATCCCACGTCCATTCCCACACCGCCACGCGGGTGGAGGCGGACTGGTCGGACTGGTGGTTTTCGATCGTGCTCATCCGCTGGGTGTAGCTTTCCGGCAGGAACGGGATCGCCGCCAGCGCCACCACCCCGGCCAGCCCCAGATAGAGGAACCGCCGCTTGACCGCGCGCAGGGACAAGACGCCCAGCAGGCCGATGCACAGCAGGCCGGTGCGGGTCTGCGTGCCGATCGGGATCAGCAGCGCCGCGAATGTCAGCGCGACAGCAAAGCCGGTGACCAGCTTGCCCGGCTTGAACAACGTGCCGAACCGCGCGAGCCACCAGATCAGTGGGATGGTGGCGATGGCGATGGTCGACAGGGTGGACCCTTCATAGATGCCGGCGTTGTCCGGCACGAACAGCCGCAGCGAGCCATAGCCGCCGCCGCCGCCCAGCGTCTTGATCCCGCCCGAAATCACGATCGCCCCCACCGTCAGCACGATGGTCAGCGCCGCCGCCTCGATCCGCAGGCGGGTGCGCAGCGTCAGCGGCAGGAAGATCGCAAAGACCAGCGCCTTCCACACCCAAGCCCATTTTTCGGCCGCCGATTCGGGATAGTCCGCGGTCAGGGTGGTCAGCCCGCAGTAAACCAGCAGGGCCACGATCAGGCCCTGGCGCAGGGTAAAGCGGCTGTCGCGCTTGTCATCCAGCAGGGCCCAGCCCGCAAACGCCAGCACGAACGCGATCAGCGAAATAGGCAACGAGGCCAGCAGCCCCCACGAAATCCGCTGCGGGGTGAGGATGTCGATGTAGAGATAGGCCAGCACCCACAGGAACGGCTTGCGCAGGCCCAGGCCCAGCAGCACGAACACAAAGCCGGTCAGCGCCAGATCAAGCACGCGTGCGCAATCCTGGCCGGGTGGGGCCCGGTTTGGCGGCGGTTGGGCGCGCGGGTTCGGCGGGGAGGGCGGTTGCCGGATCGACCAGCTCTTCGCGGTCCAGATCCTCGCGCCCCAGCATCCGCCACGCCCCCAGGAGCAGCAGGCCGTGAGTCAGTGCCAAGGCGAAGTAGTCGATCATTGCGATACCGCCCTAGCACCGGCGAGTTGACGCCGCGTTAAGCGTTCCGGGGCTAGGGAATGCGGCTATGACGCGTATTCTCCATGTCCTCGACCATTCGCTGCCGATGCACAGCGGCTATACCTTTCGCACTCGCGCGATTCTGAAAGCGCAGGAGGCGATGGGGCTGGACCTGCGCGGGATCACCGGCCTGCGCCATGTCGCGGCGGGACCGGATACCGAGCAGGCCGAAGGGCTGACCTTTCATCGCGCGCGCGGCACGGCGGGCGGCCCGCCGGGTTTGCGCGAATGGCGCGAAGTGAACCTGCTGGCCGATGCCATCGTCGCCCTTGCGGCAGAGTGGCGGCCCGATCTGCTCCACGCCCATTCGCCCGCGCTGAACGGCAAGGCCGCGCTGATCGCTGCACGGCGGCTGGGCATTCCGGTGGTCTATGAAATCCGCGCTTTCTGGGAAGATGCCGCCGTCAGCAATGGCACCGGCAGCGAAGGCAACCTGAAATACCGCCTGACCCGCGCGCTGGAAAACCACGTTGTCGCCGGGGCCGATGCCATCGTCACGATCTGTCAGGGCCTGAAGGACGATCTGGTGCTGCGCGGGGTTCCCGCAGGCAAGATCACGCTTAGCCCCAACGGCGTCGACCTGGACCTGTTCGGGCAGGCCGCCCCGCGCGAAGCGGCGCTGGCCGCCGATCTGGAGCTGGGGGACGGGCCGGTGATCGGCTTCATCGGCAGCTTCTATGACTATGAAGGACTGGATGACCTGATCGCGGCGATGCCGGCGCTGGTGGAGCGTGAACCCGATGCCCGGTTGCTGCTGGTCGGCGGCGGCCCGTGCGAGGCGGAACTGCGCGCGCAGGCCGCCGCCAGTCCGGCGGCAAGCGCCATCCGCTTTGTCGGGCGGGTCCCGCACAGCGAGGTGGAGCGCTATTACGCGCTGGTCGATGTCATGGCCTATCCGCGCAAGCGCAGCCGCCTGACCGATCTGGTCACGCCGCTGAAACCGCTGGAGGCGATGGCGCAGGGCAAGCTGGTGGCCGCATCCGATGTGGGCGGGCACCGCGAGCTGATGACCGATGGCGTCAACGCCGCGCTGTTCGCGCCCGACGATCCGGCCGCATGCGCCGCTGCGCTGGCTGCGCTGCTGGCCGACCGCGCCGGGTGGGATGTTCGGCGCGCGGCGGGTTACCAGCATGTTACCACCAACCATGACTGGTCCTACAATGTTTATCGTTATCAGGATGTTTACCATCGCCTGATACCCGTTTCGGGTGATGACCGGATTTCCGCCGCGGCCTGACGTGGTGGTTCGGTCGGGTTGAGACTGAACCAACGGGGTATCGATAGTGGCGAAAACACAGCGCAAGGCGAGCCAGGCCAAGCCGATCACGGCGCACCCGCTGTTTCCGGCGGTGGTGGCCTTGTGGTTCGGCGCCTTGTTCGGGCTGGGCAGCCTGGCGGTGCGACCCACGCTGCTGGAAGCGGCGGTGATGGCCAGCCGGATCGACCTGCTGATCCCCGCCGCCGCCCCGCCGCTGGGCGTGACCGCGCGCATTCTGGTCGCGCTGGGCATGGCAGCGCTGGGCAGCGTGGTGGGGCTGCTGATTGCCCGCCGGATTGCCCGTCCCAAGACCGAGGTCCGCCAGCGCAAGCGGACCGGCGTCGCGCGCGACGTTCCCATGCCGCAATTCCGCGCCCGTGACAGCCATCCCGATGCCCCTGCGCGCCGCCCCATTTCCGCGCATGAAGAGTTGAACGCCGCTGATGCCGCCAGCGCTGGCGGGCTGAGCGGACGTCGCCGCCCGTTGGCGGTCGAACTGCCTGAACAGGCCTATGTCCCGCACGACATGGCACCGTTGCCGGGTGGCGCCCCGCAGATTTTCGCGATTTCGGAACTGGGGCTTGGCGCCAACATGGCCGAACCGGCCGATCTTGCCGATCAGCCCGTCGGCGCCGCGCCGCTTGACTTGGGCAGCTTTGCCCAGTCGGCCGACCCGGTACCCGCCCGGACGCTCGACTGGGCCTCTGCCGCGCCTGCGGCGGCGGCGCACGATGCGCCGCTGGACCTTCCGGCGGCGATGCAGCCCCCTGCCACGCGGCAGGAATTCGTTGCTCCGGCCGAGCCTGAACAGGCTGAACAGGCTGAACAGGCCGAACCGGCTATGGCGCGCCAGATCTTTGGCGTTGTCGCAACCGACGATCACGTTCCGCAAGAGTTCGTCCAGGCTGCCGGGTTCAAGACTTCGGTGTTCGAACTGGAAGAGGCCGAGCCGCTGTTCCGGCGCCCTGCCGCGCCGCTGCCCGCAGCGCCGGAACCGGCCAGCGCATCCCTGACCGCGGTTTCGGCGGATGGTCCAGCCGATTCGCTGCCGCCGCTTGGCGCGCTGGGCATGGCCGATCTGGCCGCGCGGCTGGCCGAATCAATGCAGCGTCGCCGCGCCGCCCGCGCCGCGCGCGCTGCCGAATCGGTGATCGAGGCTCCGGCCCCGACGCTGCCGGCGGAACCGGAACTGCAGACGCCGCCCTATACCCCGTTTGCCGAGTACGCCCCGACCGAGCCGGTGCCGCCGCCGTTCGCCCGCGCCGAGGCCGCGCCCACTGCCGTGCCAGCTGCGGAAGCTGAGTCGCTGGCGGTCGAAGCGGCCGCAGCCGAACGGCCCGCTGGCCTGGAACGCCTTGGCCTTGCCACCCCCCCTGCCGCCGCCGGGCCGGAGCCGGAAACGGTTGCCGTCGTGGTGGACGTGCCGCCCGCGCCGGTAACCATGCCCGCCGCGTTGCGCCCGCTGCCGCTGGATGCATTGGTGGCCGATGATGACGCCGCAGACGACATGCTCGCCAGCCTGCTGCCGCCGCGCCACTTGACCATGCCCACTGCCGATGCCGGAGAAACCGCGGCACCGACGGAAGGCCAGGGGCCGACGGAAGATGAGGGGCCGACGGAAGATGAGGGTATGGGCGCGGAGGACAAATGCGGATCGCTGCTCGATCTGGGCCTGCCGACGGCGGCCCGCATGCAGTTCGTGCGGATCGAGGAGCCGGAAGCCGAAGCGACCGCGTTCGAACCGGTGGTGATTTTTCCCGGCCAGGCTCCGCTGGCGATGGCGCAGGCCGGGTCCTATGCCCCCGCCGCGCCGGCCTTTTCGCCGGCACCCGCGCCGTTTTCGGCCCCGGCGGATTCCGCGCCGTTCCGCCAGTTCGATGCGCCTTCGGCGGTCGGTGCCGGACAGCCGGTGGTCAACCCCGCCGCCATCTCAGCGCTTGATCCGGCAGAGACCGAGCGGGCGCTGCGCGCCGCGCTGGCCAACCTGCAACGGATGAGCGGAGCGGCCTGATCCCGCCGGGTGGGCGCAAGGTCGCCCGCCGGCATCCCCGCTGAAATCCTGTTCCTCGAAACGCTTGGCCGCGCCCAGGCGTTTCTTGCCGCATTCGCAGTTGCAAAAGCAGCTTCCTGTCGTCATGGGGAACCTTAGCGCAACTTTCGCTGCTTATCGCGGCGTGACGGTTTGTGCTTAATTGCCGGAAATCCGGGATTTGCGTGCCTTTTCACGCGAATCAAGGATTTCGGCCAGACACAGGATGGATTTATCGATGGGTTTTCCGGCGCCTCAGGGCCTTTATGATCCCCGTAATGAGCATGACGCATGTGGTGTGGGCTTTGTCGCTCACATTAAAGGTGCGAAAAGCCACGCGATCATTAGCCAGGCGCTCGAAATTCTCAAAAACCTGGACCACCGCGGCGCGGTGGGGGCGGACCCGCTGCTGGGCGACGGCGCGGGGATCCTGATCCAGCTGCCCGACGCGATGTTCCGCAAGTGGGCGGACCAGGAAGGGCTGAAGCTGCCCCAGCCGGGCGACTATGCCGTTGCCATGTGCTTCCTGCCGCAGGATGAGCAGGCCCGCGAATTCGTGATCGGCACGTTCGAAAAGTTCATCGCCAAGGAAGGCCAGCGGCTGGTCGGCTGGCGCGATGTGCCGGTGAACACCGACGGCCTGGGCAAGACCGTGCTGGAATCGATGCCGGTGATCCGCCAGTGCTTCGTCGCGCGCGGGCCCAACTGCCCCGATCAGGCCGCGTTCGAGCGCAAGATCCTGGCGATCCGCAAGCAGACCCAGAACCCGCTGGCGGCGCTGGCCGAAAAGCACGGGCTGCCGGGGCTGACCGAACTCTACATGCCCAGCTTCTCCACCCGCACGATCGTGTACAAGGGGCTGCTGCTGGCGACGCAGGTCGGCGGGTTCTATCACGACCTGACCGATCCGGATTGCGTGTCGGCGCTGGGCCTCGTTCACCAGCGCTTCTCCACCAACACCTTCCCCAGCTGGAAGCTGGCACACCCCTTCCGGTTCATCGCCCACAACGGCGAAATCAACACCGTGCGCGGTAACGTCAACTGGATGAACGCGCGCCGCCGCACGATGGAAAGCGAGCTGCTGGGCGCCGACCTCGACAAGATGTGGCCGCTGATCCCGCATGGCCAGTCGGACACGGCGAGCCTCGACAACGCGCTCGAACTGCTGCTGGCGGGCGGGTATCCGCTGGCCCACGCGGTGATGATGCTGATCCCCGAAGCCTGGGCCGGCAACCCGTTGATGGATGCCAAGCGCCGCGCGTTCTATGAATACCACGCCGCGCTGATGGAACCGTGGGACGGCCCGGCTGCCGTGGCCTTTACCGATGGCCGCCAGATCGGCGCCACGCTGGACCGCAACGGCCTGCGCCCCGCGCGCTTCCTGGTGACGGACGACGATCTGGTCGTGATGGCGTCGGAAAGCGGCGTGCTGCCGATCAAGGAAGACAACATCGTTCGCAAGTGGCGGCTCCAGCCCGGCAAGATGCTGCTGATCGACCTTGAGGAAGGCCGCATCATCGAGGACGAGGAAATCAAGGCCCAGCTGGCCGGGGAAGAGCCGTATGAACAGTGGCTTGAATCCGCGCAGTACAAGCTGAAGGACCTGGAAGTGGTCGAGCCGGAGCTGGCGCAGGTCGCGGTGGAAACCACCAGCCTGCTCGATCGCCAGCAGGCCTTCGGCTATACCCAGGAAGACGTCGCCAAGTTCCTTGAGCCGATGGGCCGCAATGGTGACGATCCGATCGGATCGATGGGGACGGACACCCCGATCGCGGTGCTGTCCAGCCGTGCCCGGCTGCTCTACGATTACTTCAAGCAGAACTTCGCGCAGGTCACCAACCCGCCGATCGACCCGATCCGCGAAGAACTGGTGATGAGCCTGGTCAGCATGATCGGGCCGCGCCCGAACCTGCTGGGCATGGAAGCCGGCACGCACAAGCGGCTGGAAGTTGACCAGCCGATCCTGACGAACGAGGAAGTGGCCAAGATCCGCTCGGTCGAAGCCGCGTTGGACGGCGCGTTTCGCACCGAAACGATCGACATCACCTGGGATGCCAAGACCGGCGCCGATGGCCTGGAAATGGCGCTCAAGGAAATGTGCTGGGCCGCGACCGAGGCGGTGTTGCAGGACAAGAACATCCTGATCCTGTCCGACCGCGCGCAGGGTCCGGACCGTATCCCGATGCCCGCCCTGCTGGCGACGGCGGCAGTGCACCAGCACCTTGTCCGCCAGGGCCTGCGGATGCAGACCGGTCTGGTCGTCGAAACCGGCGAAGCGCGCGAAGTGCACCACTTCTGCGTGCTGGCGGGTTACGGGGCCGAGGCGATCAACCCCTATGTCGCCTTCGAAACGCTGGAAGACATCCGCGTGAAGAAGGAACTGCCGCTGACCACCTATGAAGTTCAGAAGAACTACATCAAGGCAGTCGGCAAGGGCATCCTGAAGGTCATGTCCAAGATGGGCATTTCGACCTACCAGTCGTACTGCGGCGCGCAGATCTTCGACGCGGTCGGCCTGTCGAGCGATCTGATCAACCAGTACTTCACCGGCACCGCGACCACGATCGAGGGCATCGGCCTGAAGCAGGTGGCCGAGGAAACCGTCCGCCGCCACCAGGCCGCCTATGGCGACAACCCGATCTATCGCAACATGCTGGACGTGGGCGGGATGTACGGTCTGCGCCTGCGCGGTGAGGAACACGCCTGGACCGCGCAGAACATCGCCGCGCTGCAACACGCGGTGCGCGGCAACGTGCCCGAAAAGTACAAGGAATTCGCCCAGACCATCAACGATCAGTCGGCCCGGATGCTCACCATCCGGGGCCTGCTGGAACTGAAGAAGGCGGATCATCCGCTGGACATCAGCGAAGTTGAACCGGCCAGCGAAATCGTGAAGCGGTTTGCCACCGGCGCGATGAGCTATGGCTCGATCAGCTGGGAAGCACACACCACGCTGGCGCTCGCCATGAACCGGATCGGCGGCAAGTCGAACACCGGTGAAGGCGGCGAAGACCCGGCGCGGTTCAAGCCCCTGCCCAACGGCGACACGATGCGTTCGTCGATCAAGCAGGTCGCTTCGGGCCGGTTTGGCGTGACGACCGAATACCTGGTCAACGCCGACGACATCCAGATCAAGATGGCGCAGGGCGCAAAGCCTGGCGAAGGCGGCCAGCTGCCGGGTGACAAGGTCGACAAGACCATTGGCAAGACCCGCCATTCGACCCCCGGCGTCGGCCTGATCTCGCCCCCGCCGCACCACGACATCTACTCGATCGAGGATCTGGCCCAGCTGATCCACGACCTGAAGAACGTCAACACCGGTGCGCGCATCTCGGTGAAGCTGGTGTCGGAAGTCGGCGTCGGCACCGTGGCTGCGGGCGTGTCGAAGGCGCGCGCGGACCATGTGACGATTTCCGGCTATGAAGGCGGGACCGGCGCTTCGCCGCTCACCTCGCTGACGCACGCCGGGTCGCCGTGGGAAATCGGCCTCGCCGAAACCCAGCAGACCCTGCTGCTCAACAACCTGCGCAGCCGCATTGCGGTGCAGGCGGACGGCGGTCTGCGTACGGGCCGCGACGTGGCCGTGGCCGCGCTGCTGGGTGCGGACGAATTCGGCTTTGCCACCGCGCCGCTGATTGCGGCCGGGTGCATCATGATGCGCAAGTGCCACCTCAACACCTGCCCGGTCGGCGTGGCCACGCAGGATCCGGTGCTGCGCGCGCGCTTTACCGGCCAGCCGGAACACGTGATCAACTACTTCTTCTTCGTTGCCGAAGAACTGCGGGCGATCATGGCCGAAATGGGCTTCCGCACCATCGCCGAGATGGTCGGTAGGGTGGACCGCCTGGATACCCGCCAGGCGATCGACCACTGGAAGGCCGAAGGCGTGGACCTCAGCCGCATCCTCTATCAGGCGCCGCAGGGCGAAAGCCCGTCGCTTGGCTGGTCGGGCACGCAGGACCATGGGCTGGAAAAGGCGCTCGACAACGATCTGATCGCGGCCGCCGCCGACGCGCTGGACAAGCAGCAGGCCGTGGTGATCGAGCGCAAGGTGATCAACGTGAACCGCACGGTCGGCGCGATGCTGTCGGGCGAAGTCGCCAAGCGCTATGGCCATGCCGGCCTGCCCGACAACACGATCTCGGTCCGCCTGACCGGGGTTGCGGGGCAGAGCTTTGGCGCGTGGCTGGCCCACGGCGTCACGCTGGACCTGACCGGCGATGCCAACGACTATGTCGGCAAGGGCCTGTCGGGTGGCCGCGTGATCGTGCGCCAGCCGGCCCACGTTGAGCGCGATCCGGCGCAGAACATCATCGTCGGCAACACCGTGCTGTACGGCGCGATCGCGGGCGAGGCCTATTTCAACGGCGTCGCCGGGGAACGTTTTGCCGTGCGCAATTCGGGCGCGGTCGCGGTGGTCGAAGGCACTGGCGATCATGGCTGCGAATACATGACCGGCGGCGTGGTGGCCGTGCTGGGCAAGACCGGGCGCAACTTTGCGGCGGGTATGTCCGGCGGGGTGGCCTATGTCTATGACGAGGACGGCCAGTTCGCGCAGCTGTGCAACATGGCGCAAGTCGATCTGCTGCCGATCAAGGCGGAGCGTGACGAGGAGGATGGCGCGGGCCGTCCGACGCAGCGTTCGGGCGGGGTCAACGACACCGGGATGGGCGACGTGCTCTATCACGATGCCGAACGGTTGAAGGTGCTGCTGGAACGCCACCACCTCCACACCGGCAGCCAGCGCGCCCGCGCGCTGCTGGACGACTTCGGCAATACGCTGGGCAAGTTCGTCAAGGTAATGCCGCGCGATTACGCAAAGGCGCTCAAGCAAATCGAGGCCGAGCGGCAGGCTGCCGCCTCGGTGGCCGCGGAATAAGGAACCGAACCATGGGCAAGGAAACCGGCTTTCTCGAACTCGACCGCCAGGACCGCACCTATGCGGACCCGAAGGAGCGGCTGACCCATTACAAGGAATTCGTGATTCCGCATGCGGAGCCGGCGCTGAAGGCGCAGGCCAGCCGTTGCATGAACTGCGGCATTCCGTACTGCCACAACGGCTGTCCGGTGAACAATATCATCCCGGACTGGAATCACCTGGTCTATGAAGGGGACTGGCAGAATGCGCTGGAAGTGCTGCATTCGACCAACAACTTCCCGGAATTCACCGGCCGCATCTGCCCCGCCCCGTGCGAGGCGAGCTGCACGCTGAACATCATCGACCAGCCGGTGACGATCAAGTCGATCGAATGCGCGATCGTCGACAAGGGCTGGGAAAACGGCTGGATCACGCCGCAGGGTCCGGCCAAGCGCACCGGCAAGTCGGTGGCGGTCGTCGGTTCCGGCCCGGCCGGGCTGGCCGCCGCGCAGCAACTGGCGCGGGCGGGCCATTCGGTGACGGTGTTCGAAAAGAACGACCGCATCGGCGGGCTGCTGCGGTACGGCATTCCGGACTTCAAGCTGGAAAAGCACCTGATCAACCGCCGGGCGGTGCAGATGGAAGCCGAAGGGGTGGAATTCCGCACTTCGACGGAAGTGGGCGTGACGATTTCGGTCAACTCGCTGCGTGAAAACTTTGACGCGATCGTCCTGTCCGGCGGCTCGGAAGAACCGCGCCGGCTGGAAATCCCCGGAGCGGAACTGCCCGGCGTGCGGCTGGCGATGGAATTCCTGACCCAGCAGAACAAGCGCA
>ERZ1645187.3125-NODE-3125-length-14091-cov-14.847535_pt1 | contig 14091 bp, 24 predicted proteins | sample MGYA00575352_ERZ1645187 | MGnify/ENA primary metagenome ERZ1645187 (study PRJEB40837, sample SAMN11349314) | freshwater sediment metagenome | isolation source: river sediment | host: Sediment | place: India: Wazaribad , New Delhi | collected 2017-02-21 ...
CAGCCTCACCGCCTACCCATACCTCAAACAGGTCAGAACTTCATGAGGTTGGTATGAGGAGCATTGCCGGGGTGGTGACGAAACGGTTCCAACGCTGAACTACACGGCGCCCCATACCGCCACACGTCGCATCGCTCCCTTCCAAATCGGCGATCCCGAGCACGACCATGCCGGCGATCCACGTCATGGCCGCAACGACGTGCAGGGAGACGAGCCAGAGGGCGTCCATCATACGGACCTCTCCGGCCGGGACGCATCGGCGAGCGCGGCTTCGCGCCGGCGCAACAAGCGTTCGTTCAGGAAGCCGCCGAAGGGGACGAAGGCGCGCACGAGGAGCAGGACGACCTCGCGCCGCGGCCAGCCGCCGGCGGAGGAAGCCTCGATCAGCACCCAGACGTAGAGGAGAAAGGCAAGGCCGTGAACCGGCCCGACGATCGAGGTCGCGGCGCGGAGCCCGCCGAGATGGCGCAGCGGAACCGCGACGAAGACGAGGAGAAGGAGCGTGGTCGCCTCGAGGACCGAGACGAGACGCATTCGGCGCAGGCTCGTGCGCTCCTCGGAGACGTCGCGGGCAGTGGCGAGAGCTTCGGTCATTGGACGTCCTTCAGCACCTTCTCGATCGCCGCGAGACGGATCTCGATCGCTGCGATTCCGGTTTCGAGCGTGGACAACGACGTCGCCAGTGCGGTGGTCGTGCCGGTGATCTGCGTCGCCAACTCCCGATAGGACGCTTCGCCCGCGTTTCGTTCGCGCGCGATGCGAGACGCGGCGAAGGCCCTCATGCCGAAGATCAGTAGAATCGTCAGCAACACCAGGACGCTCAGCAGGAAGAAGGAATTCGCGTGATCGGCCATGTCGGCCTCCTCGTCAGTCGGTGTTCGGGGGAAAGGGGGTCGTCAGCGTCGTCACGGCCTGCGCGACCACCTCGGGAGAGAGAAGCAGCGAGAAGGCGGCGACCTCGAAGAATTTGAGGGCCTTGCCGTCGGGCGAGAGTTCGAAGCGGCTCGTCACCAGTCCGGCGTCCTCGAGCTTCTGCAGATGGAGATGCAGCAGCGGCCGACTGATCCCGACTTCGCGGGCCAATCGACTGACGTAATCGCGCCCACGAGTGGCGAGTACCGCGACGATGCGCAGCCTATGGGGATGGCCGAGCGCAACCATCGTCGCCAACAGTCGGTCTCCCTCGATCATTGCTCAAACTTTCATGTTTCATATGTTATTTTTTTCTGACATATGAAACAGTGTAAGTCAACTCCGTCGTGGCCGACGGCTCGTCCGCTCCGGCACGAGAAGCCGTTTCTCGTCCGACCTCAATGAGGAGAGTTCACTCGTGTTCGACACCAAGATCGCCATTCTGGTCCTCGAAGACCTCGCCGTTTGGCAGAAGCTGAACGTCACGGCGTTTCTGGCTTCCGGCATGGCCGGCGCTGCACCCGAGGCGATGGGAGAGCCTTACGAGGACGCACTCGGACGGCGCTACGCGGCGCTTCTCGGTCAGCCGATTTTGATTTTCGCCGCGACTGGGAAGATTCTCCTGCGCGCCCGGGATCAGGCCTTCCGGCGCAATCTCGCCTGTGCCGCCTATGTCCGGGAGATGTTTTCGACCGGTCACGACGCCGCCAACCGCGACGTCTTTCGAGCTGCATCGGCGGAGGCTCCCGATCTGGTCGGCTTGGCGGTGCGTGGCCCGAAGAAGGATGTCAACCGGTCGGTCGAGGGAGGCCGGCTCCATCCGTGACCGGCGAGATTCCGGACTTCGGTGAATACCTCGCGCACGGCGGAGTGGCGCGCCGAGCCCGGCGGCTCGAGGGATTCGAATTTAGGGGAACCTAGCCCCGCTCGGGCGGGGGAGCCCCGTCTGAACGATCCGAGGCGAATCAATCCTCGGGCCGATCCTTGCCCTGGACGGGGAGCCTCTCGGCGAGAAGATACTGAATGAATTGATGATTTGAGAGGACACGTCGAGGGCGAGGTCTCGACGGAAGGGAGGTGGGCAGTTGCGGAGGTTGGGCCGCAGGGACGGATCCGGGTGCCGCGGACAAGAAGGCCGTGGTCGCCGATGCACCTCCACGGTGAACTACGAAAAGGTCGTCGACGTCGACGAGACGAACGGGCGGCAGGTCGAGCAATCTCAACATTCCGAGCCTGCCGTTCGTCATCGACCCATGGGTAGGCGCGACCCATGGGGCGACGCCGGCCGCCGAAGGTGTCGTCGTTTACAATCGAAAGCGCCGCCGGAGAGATGAGACGAAGCCACACGCCGAGCCTCCTCGGCACGAGAACCGGCCGGCACGTAACGAACGACCGCGCACGAAGGTCGTCCATCATATCGAAGTCACCAAGCGCGATCCGGAACGGACTGCCGTCCAGTTCTCATCTTCACCCTCTACAGTGCGCCAATTTACTGATTGATTTTGATTGTTGTTTTTAGCTCGATCGACCAATCGAGATTGCCGACTTCTGCTTTTGGGAACCACCAGGGAACCACCGCGAAGAGAATTGCGGTGCGCGCCGCTCACGAGCCACGCCTGCGCAGTGAAACGGAAATCGACGATTCCGTCCGCCACACATGCACGTCGAGCCCGGCGGGCATCGGCGGCAGGTAGTTGCCGGTCCAGCCTGCGCCCACATAGCGGCCGAACTCTCCCGCCTGGCGCTCGTCCATCCCGACCAGTTCAGCGACATGTCCCATCAGTGCGCCGAAGGGGCGCATCGGCTCGACGTCGGCGGTGGTCACCACCCCGCGATAGGTGGTCTTGATCGAGATCAGCCGGCCGTCGTCGCCAATCCCGAGGTCGAAGCCGTAGCGGGGGAGACCACCGTACCGCTCCGCGCTTTCGAAGCGACAGACTTGGCTGTGACCGCCGCCGAAGCGGTTGCAAGACTTCCGCTCGATCGCCGTCCCGAGACGCTCCCGCATGGCTGAGACGAACGGCTCGGCGTCGGTCCAGAACGTCGGCTCGGATGCCATTGCCGTGGAAACCACGGTGGTTACCACCGCAGTGGAAACCACCACGCCGGACAGGAGCGAAAGTCCTATCACCACCGCGCCGGTCCGGACCATGACGCCGCCCCCTCTCGTCTCCCTCGAGACTATCGGCCATGCGTTGTACCGTCGAGAGATGTTGCGCGGTCTGCGTGTTCTCGCCGATGATCCGATCGTCGTTTCCGAGGGGAGAGGAGCACGGCGATGGGCGTTCGACTGCGCTGGCGTTTCCGCGTCGCTCCTGGCGTCCACCTCAACGTTTCGAAATCCGGTCTCAGCATGTCGCTCGGAGGAGCGCCGGCGACGCTCAACATTGGTCGAAGAGGACTGAAGGGCACCATCTCGGCCCCCGGCACCGGACTATCCTACTCGAAGGACATTCCTTTCGTGCCCACGAGCGAGGCACCACCGCCTCAAGAAGCCCAAGCGCCGAAGGTCTCGCCATCTTCGGCGCCCCCGGCGTCGATCAGCGTAGGGCCCATCGAACGGCGACCGTGGAGTCCAGTCCCTACCCTGCTGACCTTCGGAATCCTCGTCCTGCTCGCGTTCGGTCTCTGGCAATTGTTGGGGCGAGGGCCGACACCGGAAACGTCGACGGCCGATGCTGCCGCGGAGATCGCTCCTGCAGCGATGCTCCAACCCTTCGATGCTCCGCTTCCTCGGCCTCGCCCGGTGCGGCACTGAAACTCGGCAGGTACGCGGGATCGCTGCTGCGTACCTCGTGCGTACCTGTGCGGTGCGTACCGCCTTGGGGAAGGGCTCACCTATGGAGGATTGACCGGGAGGCTGTAGGGCCTCCCGGCCTGCTGCATCCCCCGAAGCCGCCCGGCCTCGGTTGTGGATTCAGGTGTTCGGTGAAGCCGGCTTGGCCCTCGCCAGAACCGCTGATCGTCCCCTCGGCTTCGCGGCAACGCGCAGCTTCTTTTCCGGCTCCGGTGCGCCGAGGATGTCGAAGAGACGATCGAAGACGACTGTCGCGATCCCCCATGCCATGGGAACGATTGCGACGATCCTCCGGCATTGATCGCGGATCGCCGGGAGGTCGATACGATCGAAGGCCTCGAACCATTCTAGCCCACGATCCGCCCACTTCGGATGTGCCAACACGAGCCGCGACACCGCCTTGATCGTATGCGCGACCAGTTCATTCGCATTGCCGTCCGTCTCGGCGATGGTGCGAAGAACGAAGATGGTGTGCGGCTCACCGTGCTTTCGAAGCATATTCGCGATGGTGCGTTCGGCGCATGTCTGCGGGAGACCGACGGTGCTCCGCCGGCCGGGCCTGACGACCTCGATCCCTAGGTCGGCGCAGACTTCGTGAGCAGTGCGAACATTTTCGACCATCTAACTCCGCCAATTACATCAACCAAGATGATGATATACTCACAACAATACAATATCACTGATGCTTTGGTGGCCGCCAGCAGGGTCAATCTCCGACACATCCCCGCGGAGAAAGCGGAAACAGCGCATCTATCTTCGGCCGCGCTCTCGGAATTCGAGATCGGAGATTTCCCGAAGTCCCGTCGCCGTGATGATCGACACTTCGTGCAGGTCGTCGAGAAGCGGCGTCAGGTAGGTCAAAAGAGCGAAGGTCTTCATTTTTGCTTCTTCGGAGGTTCTCGGCTTCGCGGCCCGCACGCATTCCTGGATGGTATCGATCAACCCCTCGAACCAATCAGCCATTTCGTCGACAACCTTCCCCCCTGGCGTGAATTCATCTTTCTCATCAGAGAAGTGCGGCCGATCTCGAGCGGCCCAGATAGTGTTTCGAACGGCGATCGCCATCTCGATGATATCGACCAAATCCCGCATGCTGCAGGATCTCAGTCGTTCGGCGGAGATCGTCAACGAAGCACCTTCGAACATGAGGCGCCCCCCCCCTTCTCGAAGGCCCTTGGACGGATTGGCCGCGTTCATCGAAACAACTTCGTTCATGGCTCAGGCCTCACGAGCGAGGATGTCGATCGCGGCGCCCATCAAGGCGTCGTGCAGATCGCTCAATTCGAACGACTGGCATTCCTTGCGGACGAACCGCAGCGCGGCGAGCGCTCCAGCCGTCGTCGACGGCATGGCACCCCGCATTTCGTCTTCGATGAGGCGGAGGGTGTCATTCCAGCGTTTATCCTCGGCGCCAGAGAAGCCGGGGCAGGCGGCGAGGTGCTGCTCGTGGCGGTTGATGAGGGAGATGATCGGGTCTTCGGGCATCGCCGCCACGGACGGGGCGAGGCAGGCCGTCAGGGCGATGGCACCGGCTCCGAGGAACGCGGCACGACGAGTGGTATTCGTGTTCATGATCCACCTCACGCCAGCTCGAGAGCACGGTCCGCGCCACCGGTCAGAACCGGGGGCTTCGGCGCGGGAACGGCGAAGGCGGCGCCGCTGTCACGCTCGGCACGGGCGAAGGCCGCGGCGAGAACGGGATCGCGGAACAGCGACGAAAGCGGGGCTGTGGTGTCGGGCTTCGACATGGACTTCTCCCTCGAGCGGTTGGTTCCGAGCGGTGACACGGCGGCTCAGGCCGCGAGCCAGCGGATGCTCTCCTCGATCTCACGCTTCCGCCGGTCGGCATGACGCCAGTCGTCGAGGTAGACGAGGAACGAGAGCTCGTTCTTCAATTCGGCGATGCGCTCCGCCCGCTCCGCGGCGGGGATGGAACGCCGGCGGATCTCGTCTCGCGCTTCGGCCCACGCCTTCCTCAGGCACCACCCGAGACACTGTCGGCCGATCGAAGAGAACGGCAGTTGGCCGAGGTGGTAGAAGGTCCGCATCAGTTCCCAGGCGCGGAGCATGACGGCTCGCCGATCGACTGCGCCGGCGGTGGTGAGAAGCGTGGACATCACGGCTCCTTCGCGTGGCATGGAGAGGCCGTTCGCCGAACCTATCGGTCCGACGCCCATTGCCCTCTCGGGGTTGTTTTGATACTTTTCGTATAAACCTAGGGACATCCCATGTCAATACGAAAAGTATCAATTCGTCAGATCAAGGCCGCTCGGGCGTTGCTCGGCTGGTCTCAGCCCGACCTCGCTTCGGCGTCCGGCATCTCCGAACCGACCGTGAAGAGGTTGGAAGCGAATGACGGCGATCTCGGTGGCCGGGCGGACACCGCCGAGAAGATCACCACCGCGCTCGAGGCGGCCGGCGTCATCTTCCTGTCGTCGGACGATGGAAGCGGTGGTCCTGGTGTGAGGTTGAAGGTTGATCCCGCGAATTGACCGGCTTTCAGCCGCAGCTCGATCGGTCAGTGAACCACCGCGGGCACCCCCGGGCAGAGACGGATCGACGATCACCCGCTCGATGTGTGCCGAGAGCTCCAGCACGTCACCGTCTCGACCGGTCACTCCGCCCCTCGCCGGGCGGTCGAGCCCGAAGAGCTTCGCCTGCCGTTCGAAGATCCGCAGAACCCAGATGATCGCCTCTCTGTCGCCTTCGATCGCACGAGGCCACAGGCCGCTCAGGAGCGATCGGAGTTGCTCCGCGAGCAGCGCGCACTCTTCGTCGGCAACGGCTGCTGGGACCATCCGCAGCGCGGTGGTGACCATCTTGTGGGCCGCCTGTCGGCTCACGGGAGGGTCGAGAGCAGCGCCGATGGTCGCGTAATCGCACCCCTGCCTGCGCAACGCGAGAGCGGTTGACGTCCGTTCCGCGGTGGTGATCTTCGCCGCGCTGGTATGCCCTCCGGCCCGCCGGAGGCGCAGCGCTGTCAACCGGCCTCCCGACTTGGGGGTTTCATCAACCTGCTCGCGTTCGGTCATCTGAAAATCTCCTCGAGAAAGACCACCGCTCACGGGGCGACGATCGCGTCTGTCGACGTGTTGGAGCCCTTCGTCGAGATCGCGCCGAGTACCGCCTGACTGGCAGCGCTCGCCACGGCCGCGGCGGCGGCGCCGAGACTTCCGACGGTGACCTGAGGCGAGACGTTGACGGTGACCGTCCGCTGGTCGTTGCCGACGTTCGAGATGTTGGGGCGAGGCTGAGGGAAAGGAATTCCCCTGGGAGGCATCATGCTCTGCACGGCCCGGAGCTTTTCCAGCATGTCGGCCATCGCCGAAGCAACGGTGCCGCCCATCTGCTCGATCGATGGCCCCGCATCTTTCCCGACCCGACTGTCGCGAACTGCCCTCACCCCCTCGTAGCGTCGGCGGGCGTAATCGAGATCGGCGAGGGCCTGATTGGGAGGCGAGCCGAAGAGCCAAGCCATGAACCCGCTCGCATCGGGGTTTTCCGCCCCGAACCGCCGGGCGAGCGCGAGCTCAGGAGGTTCGGTGTGCCCCAAGCGAGCGACGCCGCGGCGAAATTCGCGGCCGGTTTCGGCCTCCCGGTCACGCTCGCTGACCGTCTTGTCGATCAGCCCGATGTTCTTCGCGAAGCCGTTGATACCGCCGGCGAAGGCTTCGAAGATCGGGAGCACCTGCTCCTGGATCGTCATCCCGAAGCGGTCCAGCGCACGCGTCACGCCACCGAGGACACCCTCGAAGTCGTTCGCCACGGCGATCCAGCGTTCTCCGATCGCGTCCTCTCGAGCCGTATCGGCAGCCGGTTCGGGTGGGTTCGCCTCATTGAAGAACCGCGTTTGGCGAAGGAAGGCAGCGAATGACGTCACCCCGGCGAGCGCTCCGACGAGCTTGTCTGAGAACCCGGCGTCCTTCTGGAATTGCTCGAGCGCTCGGTTCGCCTCGACCTGCTTCGTCGCACCCTTGGCAGTCTCCGCCTGCTTCCGGAGCCGGAACCATGCGCCGATCGTGTCTACAGCGATGGCGGCGGGATCGACGGGCTTTCCGGTCTTCGTTCCCACGCGCACCTTGTTCGGTCCGAAGATCTTGTCTTTCTCGGGATCGAGCCGTGCATCCCGCGCCTTCTCGGCGATGTCCCCAATGAATGCACCGGCCTCCTCCGGCCTCAGGCCCATCGCGAGGAACCCGCGTCCGATCTTGTCGATGTTGGCGACACGAGTCCCCTTGCCCTTCGCCGCGAGCTGCTGCTCGTTTCGCAGGAGCGCCGCCTCGGCGCGCGCCTTGGCGTAGGCAGAGGCGAGTTTGACGATCGCCGACGCGACGCTCAAGGCGACTGTTCCGACGAGAGTGATCGCTGCACCGAGGCGAGCCACGCTCCCTGCGAACAATGCAGCGTGGCTCACGCCCGCCCGAAAGGCGAGCGCCATACGTCCGAGTGCCGATCCAGTCTGAAAGCCGGCCTTGTTGAGCTTCTTGTGGACGACGGTGGCGATGTCCTCCATTCCCTTCTTCATGCCGAGAAGGAGCTGGTCGAATTTCTTCAGCTCCTCGGTGCCGGTGACCTTGAAGCCGAGTACGGCGGTGAGTTCCTCGACGACGGGCATGTCAACGGCCTCCGGTGGCGGTGGTGGGGTTCGGTCTGCGGAGGACTCCGCGGTTACGAGATTGATCGGCGCGGCCGGTGACGGCCTTCGTCAAGTGATCGAGCATGCCGATGATCTTGGGGTCGTGATCGGTCCAACTTCGGCGGACGACATCACGAGCGTCGGCGAGCAGGGTGGCGGCGTCGGACGCCGTCGTTCGAGGATCGCGAAGCACCAGCCAGCATCGGCGTCCGGCCTCGAGGACCTCTTCGTATTCGCCTCGCTGATCGCGGTTGCACTCCGGACCGATCCGCGCCAGGGCATCGAGGGCGGACGACACGTGCGAGGAGGTCTGTCCCCGAACCATGACTTCCCCCATCCTCAAATGAGACCGTGCCGTATTCTTTTCCTCGATTGGAAAAACAGGCTCCTGATTATTCCCCGACTCACTCGGGGTTCGGTTCAGGGTTCGGTGAACCGAGATTCGGGGTTCGGTGATCACTACTTCCCCAATTTTCATCAACCCATTGACCTCGCTCGATGTATCTCGATCGAATTCAGGGTTCAGGGTTCGGTGTTCCGCAGAGGCCGACAGCCGGGATGCGGCCCTGGCGTCCTTCCTCACTCTGATTTGTTCTGCGGCCTCGTCGAGGTCACGGTGGCGCGTGGCGAAGATCCTGCGCTTTCGACCGAGGACCACGCCCGACGGTTTCGAGATCGTCTCGGTTTCTCGCTCGAGCACGCCGAGTTTCACCGCCTCCGACAATGCCCGCTCGACGGCGGAGACGTGCTTCGCCCCCATGTCGTCCCGAAGAGCCTCGTTCGAGATCCAGGAATGCCCTTCGGTCGAATGCAGGACGGGTTCGATCGCGGCGATCAGCGCGACGACCACCGGACGCTTCTTCGACTTCGCGAAGGCTCGGGCATCCCGAGACCACCGCGCGCGTTCACGGTCGGGATCGCCCGGCGGCCACGTCACGCGCCTGTAACCTGGGAACCGTTCCTCCGGTGGGGCGACACGCTCACGAGGCGGCATGGACGCCTCCGGGGAATGTGAAGCGCGGGGGAAGCGAGGCGAGCCTGTCGCTCGCGGCCGGCGCGACATTGCGCGCCCGAGCGTGGCTGAAGGCGATCAGCGCATCACGACTGCGGAAGTATCCCTCGCTCATCCACCGGGCTCTGCCACCCCTTTCTCCCGCACGCCGCTGCAGCACCCATTGGATGCCGTCCTGACACACGATGACGCGCCACCGATCGTTGAGCACGGCGACGACCACCGCGCCGCCATCTGACGACGCCGCGGTGGTAGCCGGTTTGTGGAGATGGGCGCTCGAGGTGTCGGGCATCACGCGCCCCTCCCGAGTCGAGCCGTTGCCCGCCCGATCTCCGACGTCATCCGGCCGAGGCAGGCGGTGACAATCTCGCCCCCCTCGGCCTCTGAGACATCGCCGATTCGGTCCAGCACGACCACCGCGGTTGCCCTCAGGAATGCGGACACCTTGGATCGGTCGACATGGCCGGCCGTGGACAGTTCTTCGATCGCTGAAAGTGCACCCCAGAGGGGAACCGTGCGCACGAAGTTCGGGCGCGACCACCGCCAACGGAGCTCTACGTCGAAGATGCGCCGCATCCACTGCATGAAACGAGGCCGGATCTGGTCGGGGAGTTCCAGCGCGTCGACAAAATCGCCGATGGCGACTTCCGGAAACGAAGGCGCCCGCCTCGGATCGAAGAACCGCAGCCGGTGCCCGTTCATCGTCGCCTGGGCGATCGGACCGGCCCAGAAACCACCGCGGGCGCCCACAATGTGCGGCATGCCGGTGCTCTTCGGAGAAGGGAGCATCAGCACCTCCCCGAAGAGCGAAGATCGACGACGGGACAGCCACCGGCGGCCCAATGGGCCATGGCGTCCTCGACGCTCGTCTTCGACGACAGGTCGTCCCAGACGATGATCTCGGCGTCGCCGTCGCGCAGGGTCATGATCGTCGCCGCCGCACCGTCGAGACGTACTCGTTCGACGACGATGGTGGCGCGGTGGTCGGAGAGATGGATGATCTCGGCCATCAGGCGGCCCTCGTGTCCGAGGTCGATCGCCGGGCATGCTCGGCAGCCCATCCGCGGAGGTCGGCGACGGCGTAGCGAACGGCCTTGCCGAGCTTCGTGAAGCGCGGGCCGTTGCTCGACACGCAACGGAGCTTGGCGAGGTAGGATTCGCTCACACCGAGGATCTCGGCGGCGCGCTTGGTGGTGACGAACTCTTCGATGCTCATGCATCCCCTCCACTCATCTGAGGGGATCAGCATTGCTTGGGGTTCCTCTCCCGGCTAACCCAGAAACCGACGCTTTTCGAGGAGGGGCCGGAGGACGCGCGTCCAGCCCGCCCCAGAGTCGCCGGGCACAGCATCTACAAGGCCCCAAGGCTCGTACACGGCAGTTACGTCGCGCACGAATGCGGGCATTTCGCCGAGGGCGCAGAGTGCCGGGTCTCGCCCTGCCGGATCAGGCGACCGGATCGGATCGCCGCTGAGACATGACCACAACAGTGCGATCTCGCGAACGCAGTCGTCTCGCCAGTCCGCGGATGGTCGTCCCGAACCCTTCAATTCGACTGCGCGTTGGATCTGCCGACGCCGCTTGGTCCAATAGGCATCTTCGTCATGCCGAGCATCACGCTTCGGTCCGACCAAATCCGAGACGTGCTCGCCGAGCGAAAATCCCGGTTCCCCCATCTCGTCACGGGCATGGAAGAGCAATTTGCGTGTTTCATCCGTCAGTAGAAGGGATGCCTTCCGATACCGTTTCGACGATCGGGCATCGATGGCGGCAATCATCCTCTTCATAACTTTTGCGCCGGATGATGCCCCGTAAGTGAGATGCCGCCGGCGGGGTCTTTTCTCACCCGTATCGAAAGCGATAGCGGAGTGCCTTGCGAGAGCATCCCTGATCTCGTCGTCACTCAAAGAAACGGCTTCCTCAACATCAACCGTGTAACCGGAACTTAGGAAATATATGCGTCCGTATCGGGTGAGGGTCGGGAAGTGCCGATCGATGATGTCTCCGATCGATCCCACCATGGCCGGGATAGAGCGGAAGCGCGGCTCTTCCCAGTCGTCGTATTCAATCTCGTCGCATGACCAACCGGTCGCCGGGTCCCCTCGCATCGCCTGATAGGGCAATGGGATCGAGGTCTTTCCGAGCGCTAGGGCGTATCGTGCGATCAACTCGTCGTAGGGTGGATAAGTCCCGTCCTCGAGGCGATAGACCAGGCCGGGGGGAACCCCGAGCCGTCTCGCCACCTCGTCGCGATCGATGCCGCATTCCCGACGAATGCGCACCAGCGCCCGAACCACGTCTCGCTCTGAATCGCTCTCCGGCTCCCACGTGTCGGCCTCCCAATCGGGGTCGAAGCCGCTCGCGGTGATGGTCACTCCGCCGCCTCCGTCGCTCCCCGGATAAGTGCGAACACCCGTGCGGGGTCGCCTGCGACGGCGCGCATCAGGGAGCGGGCGGCGGGGTCGGGGATAGTCCGGCCCTGCTCCCAATTGCGCAGGGTCGCCACGGGGATCATGAGCGCCTCGGCGAATGCCGTCTGCGACATGCCGAGGCGCTGGCGGATCGCGGCGGGGGAGATGCTGTCCTCGAGCCGGTAGTCGGCGTCGGGGTTCCCGCCGTCTTCGACCATGTAGCGTTCGATGTCGGCCTCGGTGGTCGCGTCGATCCGAGCATGATCGATCATGGGCTTTCGCCGGCGGATGTCTTCGAGGCTTCTACGAACCATTGCCATGCGCTTCGCTCCTTCCGCCTCGCGGGTCTCGCCGAAATGATGCGGCGGACATCGCCGCGCTCGGTGTAGACGACGGCGATCACCGCCCCATCGGCCTCTCCGATGGCGACGATCCGCACCTCGCCCCATGCTTCGCGGATGTCGCACCACTCGAGGACCGGGCCGGTGAAGACGAGGGCGGCGTCATCGAAGCCGAAACCGCGTTCCCTTCGCGTCCGCTCGCTCTTTTCGTCGTCCCACTCGAACAGCATGAATATACGCTCCTAGCGTATGATTGAGAAGGACCGTGTTTGACGATCATTGCAATGGGCGGGGGCGCTCACGACGAGCCGTCTCGCCGCAGTGCGACGACCGCACCACCGCCGGCCGAAGAGGGGGTGTCTCCCATGGCGCGGGCGATCTCGCCGCCGATCCTGTCCGCGGCCTTGCGAAGGGGATCGTTGTCGAGATGGGCGTAGCGGGCCGTGGTGCTCGCTTGGCTGTGTCCGAGGAGCTTTCCGATGATCGGGAGACCGAGGCCGGCGGCGGCGCCGATCGACGCATTGGTATGCCGCAGATCGTGGATGCGGACCCCCGCAAGGCCCGCGCGTTTCGAGACCAGTTCCCACGGGCGTTTGAGGTCGGCCCGCGGCTTTTCGATCGCCTCCGCTGTCTCGGCTCGCGCGACAGGCGAAACCGTCTCCACCGGGCCTTCCTGCTCTTCCGTGGCGGGGCGACGCGGCTTCTGTGCTTCGCCCGGCACGACGTAACCGCCGATGCGGGGGAGGCCGGCGAGAACCGCCGATGCCGGCGCGTTGAGGATGATCGTCTTTCGGCCGGTCTTGGAATCGGGGAGGAGGAGCAATCCGCGCTCGAGGTCGACGTGCTCCCATCTGAGGTGAAGGATCTCGCGAAGGCGAGCGCCGGTCAGGATGAGAAGGCGAAGCGCAGCCGCCGCGTGCGGGCCGATCACCGTGCGGCGGTGTACATCGCTCTTCGGAATGTGCTTCGCCGTCGCCTTGCCGCTTTGGGCTTCCGTGATCTCCCAAGGAACGCCGTCCGTCTCGGCTTCGCGGATCGCCGCTCCGAGGCGCTCCAACTCGTCGGAGGAAAGGAAGCGTTCGCCCTTTTTGTCGGGGTACTTCGCCACCCCCCGTGTCGGGTTGTCCGTGCGCAGCCCTTGGCGGATGGCGAAGGTGAAGATGCCGCCGAGCAGCCGAACCGTCCGCGTTGCCGTCCCTCGCCCACCTGTGACGCGAACGCGACCACGCGGCTTGTCGGACTTTTCGTCCACGGCCGTCTTCCCATTTGCAACGTCACGCATGAACCGCTCGATGTCGGAACTCGTCACCTCCCTGACCCGCTTCCGCCCGAGCAACGGCTTGATGTGGCGCTCGATACGCCCTTTGTCGGTGGCGAGCGTGCTGGCCTTCTTCAGGTCGCAGCCCTCGGTGAGATAGAGGTCGGCAAGCGCCGCCATGGTGAGGTCGGCGCGTTCCTTTGCACGGTCGCCGGCCGGATCGCCTCCGGTCGCCGCTTCACCGAGTTTCGCCTTCGCCAGTCGGCGCGCTTCGTCCGGGGTGAGCTTGCCCACCGTGCCGATGGTGAGGCGCCGCGTCGGGGCATTTCGCCCAACACCGGCGCGGTACTTCGCGACGTAGGACTTCGCCCCGCTTTCACGGACGCGAACGCCAAAGCCGATCAGATCCGAATCCCAGACGAAATATTCGGAACCTGTCGTCTCAAGAGCATCGACGACGCGCTTCGTGATGCGGGCGGTGGGCATGGTGCCGGCCCCTTCCTCTCGCTGGGAACCACCGGGGAACCGCGCGGGAACCACCAGGGAACCACGTCCGCGTCAACCGCTGGGAACACTCAGGAGCCACCGTATCCGTTAATGCTTGTTTTTTCAATGGACATCGGAGTACGCAGGAACGATAGGGAAGCCACGTAACGCACCGACACCCGCCCTCCGAAGGCAAAGGTCACAGGTTCGAATCCTGTCGGGTGCGCCATTCCTGAACA
>ERZ1645187.3126-NODE-3126-length-14090-cov-12.034841_pt1 | contig 14090 bp, 12 predicted proteins | sample MGYA00575352_ERZ1645187 | MGnify/ENA primary metagenome ERZ1645187 (study PRJEB40837, sample SAMN11349314) | freshwater sediment metagenome | isolation source: river sediment | host: Sediment | place: India: Wazaribad , New Delhi | collected 2017-02-21 ...
CTTTGCAGCCAGGCGCGGCACTGGTTCACCCAGCCGGTCAGCAGCGGCGCCAGCACCAGCGCCAGCGCGATGGCGAACAACTGGCCGAGAAAACCAAAAACACTCATGGCCGCGCCTCGATACGGCACAGTCCGGCCGCCGGACCGTTCCAAGGCCGGACGGCACGTTCGCGGAGCAAACAAATGCAACCACGTCTCGACGAAGCGCCCCGTGATATGCGAGCAAAGCGAGCAAGCAGGCTCCCCCGCCTCGGGGCGGGGGTCGGGGGGTGGGGGGCGATTCTCCTCATGGCTGCGCCACCAGCAGGAGCACGATCAGCGTCAGGAAGCTGTACATCAGGTACACGGCGATGCGGCCGCCCTGCACGCGTACGATGAGCCCGGAGACGCGCTCGGCCAGCCTCGCCACCGGCAGGTAGAGCCAGTGCCAGAAGTGGTCCTCGACCTTGACCGAGTAATAGGGCTGGTCGTCGCGGGCGGTCGGGAAGTGCCGCGTCATGCGGAACATCGGCTCGAAGATGCGCCGGATCGGCTGCGAGAAGCCCTCGGCGGTATCCTGCGCGCGCGGCCCCTCGAAGAAGAAACCGCAATCCCAGGCCGGCGACCGCCGGACGCGGCCGTGGTAGAGGCGGCGCACCAGCCAGCGGCCGAGCAGCACCGAGGCGGCGATGGTGAGCAGGAAGACCAGCGGCTGGTAGCTGGCGCGGTCCACCGAGATCGGCGCCAGCATCCACCAGCCCGTTTCGCGCACCCGCGCGGCCAGCCCGGTGCCGAGCAGCTGGCGGGTGGCGGCGTCGAGATAGCCGATCACGGTGGATGGCAGCACGCCGAGCAGCAGCGTCAGCAAAGTCAGCCATGACAGACCGCCGCGCTCCCAGGGTCCGGCGTCGCGGGCGTCCTTGAGGGCGGGCTCGCGCATCTGGCCGAGGAAGATGATGCCGTAGAACTTGACCATGGCGAAGCCGGCCAGCGCCGCCACCAGCGCGATCACGGCGGCCGCCACCGGCACCACCATGTTCAGCCAGGAATGCGGCAGGCCGGGCGAGAACAGGAAGGCCTGCAACAGCAGCCACTCCGAGACGAAGCCCGACAGCGGCGGCAGGCCGGCGCCGGCGATGACGCCGACCAGCGCCAGCCAGGCCACCCAGGGCATGCGATGGATGAGGCCGCCGAGCTTGCCGAGGCTGCGCTCCCGCGTGGCGTGCAGCACCGAGCCGGTGCACAGGAACAGCAGGCTCTTGAAGCCGGCGTGGGCCAGGCAGTGGTAGAGCACCGCGGTCATCGCCAGCGCGGCCAGCGTCTCCATGGCGAAGGCATGGAAGATCAGCGCCAGGCCGATGCCGACCGCCAGCAGGCCGATGTTCTCGATCGAGGAATAGGCCAGCAGGCGCTTCATGTCCGACTGCACGGTGGAATGGAGCACGCCGAACAGGGCGGTGACCAGGCCGGCGGCCATGGCCACCACGCCCCACCACCAGAGCGGCGTGCCGACCAGGTCGAAACCGACGCGCAGCAGGCCGTAGATGGCGGTCTTGAGCATGACGCCGGACATCATGGCCGACACCGGCGAGGGCGCCGCCGGGTGCGCTTCCGGCAGCCAGACGTGCACCGGCACCAGGCCGGCCTTGGCGCCGAAGCCGGCCAGCGCCAGCAGGAAGGCGGCCGATGCCCAGAAGGGCGGCAGTTCCTGCGCGCGCATGCCGGCGAAGGTGTAGTCGCCGCTGCCCGAAGCCATGACGCCGAAGGCCAGCAGGATGGCGAGGGCGCCGACGTGGGCGATCAGCAGGTAGAGATAGCCGGCGCCGCGGATGGCCTCGTGGCGGTGGTCGGTGGTGACCAGGAAGAACGAGGACAGCGCCATGACTTCCCAGGCGACCATGAAGGCATAGGCGTCGTCGGCGAGCAGCACCATGAGCATGCTGGCGAGGAAGACATGGTATTCGAGGCAGAGCAGGCCGGGCGCGAAGCCCTCGCCCTTGCCGAAGTAACCGGCGGCATAGATGGAAATGCCGACCGAGGTAAAGCCCAGCAGCAGCGCGAACACGGCGGCGAGGTTGTCCAGCCGCAGGTGGAAGGGCAGCGTCGGCAGGCCGATGGCCAGGACGGCGGTTTCGGCCGGCTGGCCGAGGAAGCCGAGCGCCACGAGACCGACGCCCAGGCCGACCAGGGCGCCCAGCGGGAACAGCACCCTGGCGATCAGCCGCGGGTGGCGCGAAACGGGCAGCCCCGACAAGCCGACCGCCAGCCAGAGGCAGGCGGCGATCAGCAGGAAGTCGATGGCAAGCGGGCTGGACATGACGGCGCAGCGGCGTGATATCAGGCTGTCATTCTATCAGCCGGCCGCCGGCGGATTGCCCGGCTGCGAGGCATCGGCCGCCGAATGATCGACCCGCGCGTGGATGGCCGTCAGCGCCTGGTCGGCGGTGGCGTGGATGTTGGCCTCGGTGACGACATCGAACAACCCGGTGGCGCGCATGACGTCGAGCACCTGCTTCTTCAGCCCCGAGAAGACCACGGTGACGTCGTTGCCGCGCAGGCGATCGACGATGTGGCGCACCACCTCCTCGCCGGAGGCATCCATTTCGTTGATGCCGTCGGCGACGATCAGCAGGTACGGCGCCTTCGGATTGCTGGCGACGGCTTCGAGGATGGCGTCCTCGAAGTACGAGACATTGGCGAAGTACAGGCGGCCGTCGAAGCGGACGGCGGTCACCACGTCCGAGGCCGGCAGGTTGTTCACCTTGGCGTCGCGCAGCGTGCCGTCGTGGAAGCGGCCGAGGATGGCGACGCGCGGGGTCATTGTTCGATAAAGGTAGAGGCCGATGGCCAGGCCGGCGCCGATCAGGATGCCATTGTCAAGATGCGGCGCGAAACCGAGCGTGGCCAGGAAGGTGACGACGGCGGCGATGCCGTCGTGGCGATTGGCCTGCCAGGCGTGCTTGACGGCGCCGAAGTCGACGAGGCCGATCACCGCCATGATGATCACCGCCGCCAGCACGGCCTGCGGCAGGTGGTGGAGCAGCGGCGTGAGGAACAGCAGCGTCAGCAGCACCAGCAGCCCGGTGAACACCGAGGACATGCCGGTGATGGCGCCGGCGTCGATATTGACCGCCGAGCGCGAGAAGGAACCGGACACCGGGAAGGCCTGCGTGAAGCTGCCGACGATGTTGGCCAGGCCCTGGCCGATCAGTTCCTGGTTGGGGTCGATCTTCTGCCTGGTGCGCGCGGCGATGGCCTTGGCGATCGAGATCGCCTCCATGAAACCGACCAGCGAGATGACGATGGTGGCGGAAACCAGCTCCCTGGCGTGCCCCCAGGAGAACGACGGCAGCGCGACGGCCGGCAGTCCCGTCGGAATCGCGCCCACCACCTTGCCGCCCGCGGCCGCGAAATCCGTCAGCCAGGCGGTGGTGGTCGTCAGCACCACCGCGATCAGGACGCCGGGCCACTTCGGCCGGTACTTGCGCACGCCCCACATGACGGCGATCGCCACCGCGCCCATCGCCAGGGTCGGCCAATGCATGTCGCCCGCCTGGCGGATGACGCCGGCGATGTCCTGGATGAAATGCCCGGAGCGGCCCATGGGCACGCCGATCAGCTTGTTCAGTTGCGACAGGGCGATGATGATGGCCGCGGCGTTGGTGAAGCCGACGATCACCGGATGGGACAGGAAATTGACGATGACGCCGAGCTTGAACACGCCGAGAAAGAGCTGGAACAGGCCGACCATGAGCGCCAGCATCACCGCCAGCATGACGAACTGTTCCGACGCCGGCGCCGCGAAGGGCGCCAGGCTCGATGCCGTCAGCAAGGACACCACGGCCACCGGTCCGGTGCCGAGCTGGTTCGACGAGCCCCACAGCGCGGCGATCATCACCGGCAGGAAGGCCGCGTACAGGCCGTAAAAAGCCGGCATTCCCGCGAGCTGGGCATAGGCCATCGACTGGGGCACCAGCACCAAGGCCACGGTCACGCCGGCGATCAGGTCGGCCTTGAGCGTCGCGCCATCGAACGGCAGCCAGCGCAGGAAAGGCAACAGGGTTCTGGACGGGAGGTTCATGTGGTTTTCTTCCTGGGTGGCGCGGCGGTCACCAGCGGGCAAGCCAGCTTCGCCCAGGGATCGGCGGCGCGATCCTCGGCGACGCCTTCCCACCCTTCGAGCGAGTCGATGACCACGGTGATGATGCATTCGTGGGTATTGGCGTACTGGACGATGTCCCGCCGGCGCAAGTGCGGCTTCCTGGTCAGCGAGTAGACGACCCCGGCCTCGCGCAAGCTGCCCAGCAGCGTGGCAAGCTCGGCCGGGAGGCCATCCCCGGCCGCGACCAGCAGGATGTCGAGGCCGGCGTCCAGCCGCTGGCAAAGGCCGCGGGCGGAGGCGAGCAGACGCGGGTCGATATGCCCCTCGCGAATAGCGAGCAGCACCTTGCGCTCCGACTGGGCCTGCGGCACCGATATGGGTTTCGGGGTCATGGGTGAGCGATGGATTGCAGCTTCCGGGCCAGCCGGCCACGATGTCGGCCAAGTCCATGAATCCACGCGACAAACGGGCTTCGCGGGCGCGGATCGAGGCCGCGCCAAACCATTGCACTTCGCAACATGGGCATCATCGGAAAGAGGTTTTGCCCGTTCGATGGCTTGTTCGGAGCCTGTTGCATAACTAGAATCCAGTGTTGCGTAATGCAACCAAGGCTTGCCCTCCATGGATTCACTGCACCGGAAGATCACGATCGGGTTTTCGGCCATCGCCATCCTCGTGGTCGGCCTGTCGCTGTTCTCCTTTTTCGAACTGCGCCTGGCCGAGGAAAAGATCATCGCCGGCGAGCATGTTTCCCGGTTCCTGAACGCCACGCTGGAAATCCGGCGCTTCGAGAAGAACTATTTCCTGTACCGGCAGCCGGCCGATCTCGACGAAAACCGGGCCTATGTCGCCCAGGCGCAGGCGCTGCTGCGCAACCATGCCGCTTCGTTCGAAGCCATCAGCGACCGCGCCGGCACCGCGGCGCTGGCGGCCGCGCTCGACCGCTACGCCGGGCTCATGGCCACCCACGCGGACGAGGATGCCGGCGACCTGGCGGCCGCCGAGATCCGCCAGGTCGGCAAGGACATCGTCACCGTTGCCGAAGGCATGGCGGGCGCCGAACGCAAGGCGCTGCAGGCGGCGCTCGACCGGCACCGTTCCCTGCTCATCGGCGCCGTCGCCGGCGTTGCGCTGCTGGTGGTCGCCATCGTCGCCATGCTGACGCCGGTCTTCAACCTGGTGATGCGCCAGCTCGAAATGCGCCAGCGGCAGCTGATGCGTTCGGAAAAGCTGGCCGCGCTCGGCACCCTGTTGTCGGGCGTCGCCCACGAGATCAACAACCCGCTTTCGAACATTTCCACCTCGTGCGAGATTCTCGCCGAGGAAGTCAGTCATGGCGGCACGCCGTTCCAGAAGGAATTGCTGGAGCAGATCGACGCCGAGACCTGGCGCGCCCGCCGCATCGTCCGTTCGCTGCTCGACTACGCGCGGGACCGGGACTTCAAGAAGGAGGCGCTGCCGCTGGCGGGACTCGTGGATGACACGTTGAGGCTCATCCGCGGGCGCGTCCCCGCCACTACACACTTGTCGGTGTCCATACCGCCCGGCATGACCGTCGCTGGCGATCGCCAGCGTTTGCAGCAGGTATTGCTGAACCTGATCGGCAATGCGCTCGAAGCATTCGGCGGCTCGGGCGGCTCGGGCGACTTGAGCGTCGAGGCCGGAAGAACCAGCATGCCGCTCCCCTCCGGATTCCTCGTCTTCGGGCAATGTCCCGTCCCGGGGGAATCCGTCGAGATCGCGGTACGCGACAACGGCCACGGCATTCCAGCCGAAATCCTGCCGCGCATCTTCGATCCCTTCTTCACCACCAAAGATGTCGGCAAGGGCATGGGGCTCGGCCTGTTCATCGTTTTCGAAATCGTCGAGGAACACGGCGGCTGCATCGCCGTGCAAAGCGAAGCGGGCAGGGGAACGACATTCCTGGTTCGCCTGCCCGCGGGAGAAGCAAATGTCTAAGGGAAGATTGCTGATCGTGGACGACGAGAAGGTCGCCGTCCGCAATCTCGAACACGTGATGAAGAAGGAAGGCTACGAGGTCGTCGCCACCCAGAGCGGCGGCAACGCCCTCGCCCACCTCGAGAAACAGGCCTTCGATGTCGTGCTGACCGACCTGCGCATGGAGAAGGTCGACGGCATGCAGGTGCTGCAACGCTGCCGCGAAACCTGTCCCGATACCGAGGTCATCCTCATCACCGGCTATGCGACGCTGGAATCGGCGGTCGAGGCGATGAAGGGCGGCGCTTTCTACTACATCGCCAAGCCCTTCCGCCTCGACGAAGTACGCAAGGTGGTGGCCGAGGCCATGGCCAAGGTCGGCCTGCGGCGGGAGAACCGGCAATTGCGCGAGCAGGTGGAAAGCTTCCGGGGCAAGGTGCGCATCATCACCCAGGACGCCGGCATGCAGCGGCTGCTCGATCTGGCGCGCCAGGTCGCGCCCACCGGCTGCAACGTGCTGATCACCGGCGAATCCGGCACCGGCAAGGAATTGTTCGCCCAATACCTTCACCACCACGGCCGTCGTGGCCAGGGGCCGTTCCTGGCGATCAACTGCGGCGCCTTCAACGAGGAGCTGCTGGCGAACGAATTGTTCGGCCACGTCCGGGGCGCGTTCACCGGCGCCAATGCGGACAAGAAAGGCCTGCTGGTGGCGGCCGATGGCGGCACGCTGTTCCTCGACGAAATCACCGAGATGTCGCCGGCCATGCAGGTGAAGCTGCTGCGCGCCATCCAGGAAAAGGAAGTGCTGCCGCTCGGGGCCACGTCGCCGGTGAAGGTGGATGTGCGCTTCGTCGCCGCCACCAATCGCGATGTCCAGGAGATGGTGAAGCGCGGCGAATTCCGCCAGGATCTCTGGTTCCGCCTCAACGTCGTCAATCTGCACATTCCGGCGCTATCGAAACGCCGCGACGACATTCCCCTGCTGGCCTGCCATTTCCTCGCCAAGTGCGCGGCGCGCATGGGCAAGCCGGTGACGGAGATTTCGCCCGAGGCGATGAATATCCTCAAGGCCTACGATTTTCCCGGCAACGTGCGCGAGCTCGAAAACATCATCGAGCGCGGCGTCGCCATCGCCAACGGCGACACCATCGAAACCGCCTACCTGCCCGACGACCTGCGCGAGCTGTCGATCCGCACCTTCCGCAAGAAGGAAGGCCGCCTGCCCTCGCTCGAGGAGCAGGAGCGCGACTACGTCCAGTGGGTTCTCGCCGAGGCGGGCGGCAACCAGACGCTGGCGGCGCAAATCCTCGGCATCGACCGGGTATCGCTGTGGCGCAAGCTCAAGCGCTACCAGATGGAGTAGCGCCGCCGGCGGTATAGACGGGCGTAATGCGAGCATAGGCAACTCGGCTTCCCCCCTGTCGCGGCGCGGATAAAATATTGCGCTTTGCAATAGCCGCGATGTGTTTTGCACCGCCGGCGCATGAAGCTCGTTGTCCGGTCGCCCCGAGGATACTGATGTCCATCAACCCACTGCTGTTGCGCTTCTTCCCCTTCCTCGCCTGGTTTCCGGTCAGCTCCGTGGTTCTCCGCGGCGACATGATCGCCGGCGTCACCGGCGCCCTGGTGCTGGTGCCGAAGGCGATGGCGTATGCCCAGCTATCCGGCCTGCCGGTCTATTTCGGTCTCTACGTGGCCCTGGTGCCGGCCTTCCTCGGCGCCCTCTGGGGTTCGTCGCGCCAGCTGGCCACCGGCCCGGTGGCGATCATCTCCCTGATGACCGCCGCCGCCATCACCCCGTTCGCCGTGCCCTTCAGCGAGGAATTCATCGGCCTGGCCATCCTGCTGGCGCTGCTGGTCGGCATCATCCAGTTCTCGCTCGGCGCGCTCAAGCTGGGCACGATCGTGAACTTCGTTTCGCATCCGGTGATCCTCGGCTTCATGAACGCCGCAGCGATCATCATCGCCCTCTCGCAGCTCGACATGCTGCTCGGCATTCCCAAGGGCCGCAGCGATTCGTTCCTCAAGGACATCTGGGGAATGATGGGATACCTGCCGATGGCCCATCTGCCCACGCTGGCGATGTCGGTGTTCGCCCTCGCGCTGATGCTGCTGCTGAAGAAGGTCAAGCCGCTCTCGAAGCCGAGCGTGCTGATCGCGGTCGTCATCACCACGCTGGTCAGCTACTGGGTCGGCTTCGAGCACAAGACCAAGGGCACGGCGGAGGAGATCTTCGATCCGGAAACTCAGGCGCTGGTCTCCGCGTTCGTCCAGACCGACGCCCAGATCGCCACCCTGAACAAGATCATCACGAGCAAGTCCGGCCAGTTGCGCCAGGCCGAGAAGGCCAGGGAGGAGCGCACCAGCGTCAACATCGACCATCAGATCGACCTGTTCCGCATCGAACTGGCCAGCGCCGAGCAACAGAACGGCGAGCGCATGAAGCGCTTGCGGCGCATCCATTTCGAGCGCGCCATCGCACCCGAGAACGAATCGGCGCTGCTCTACATCAGCGGCAAGGTGCCGCCCGGCGTCGAGACCGACGGCCGCCAATGGCATATCAAGAAGATCGAGAACGGCAAGCTGAACCTCATGGGCGGCGGCGACGTGGTCGGCAACATCCCCTCGGGCCTGCCCGCTTTCCGGGTGCCGCCGCTGGGCCTGGAGGCCATTGCCTCCCTTCTGTCGGCGGCCCTGATCGTCGCGCTGGTCGCCTTCATGGAATCGATCTCGATGGCCAAGGCGATGGCGGCGCAGACCAAGGACAAGATCGACCCCAACCAGGAACTCATCGGCCAGGGCATCGCCAACATCGGCGGCGCGTTCTTCCAGTCCTATCCCGCCTGCGGCTCCTTCACCGGCTCCGCCATCAACCTCCAGGCGGGCGCCAAGACCGGCTTCGCCATGGTGTTCAACGGGCTTTTCGTCGGCGTCACGCTGCTGTTCCTCACCCCCTACCTCTACCACCTGCCCAAGGCCGTGCTGGCGGTCATCATCCTGCTCGCGGTCACCAGCCTGATCACGCCCGCGGCCCTCAAGCACACCTGGCAGGCGAGCCGCGCCGACGGCATCACGGCGATGGTGACCTTCGTGGCGACGCTGGTGGCCGCGCCGCATCTCGACAAGGGCATCATGATCGGCGCCGTGCTGGCGATCCTGCTCCACCTCTACAGCACCATGAAGCCGCGTGTCGCCATTCTCGGCCGCTTCCACGACGGCACGCTGCGCGACGCCAAGGTCAACAACCTGCCCGCCTCCCGGATCGTCACGGCGGTGCGCTTCGACGGCCGCCTCTACTTCGCCAACGTCTCCTACTTCGAGGATGCGGTGCTCAACGCCGTCGCCGAGAATCCCGAGGCGCCCTACGTGCTGATCGTCGGCGAGGGCATCAACGACATCGACGCCTCGGGCGAGGAAGTCATCCACCACCTCGTCGAGCGGCTCAACGAAAACGGCATCGTCATGCTGTTTTCCGGGCTCAAGAAACAGGTCCACGACGTCATGAACGCGACCGGCCTGCGCCAACTGATCGGCGAAAGACGGTTCTTCGCCACCGCCGACGAGGCCCTGGCGGCCATCTATGCGCGGCCGGAACACGCCGACGAGGACGACCCGCTGCGCCCCCTGCCCTTGCGCGCCCCGTCGCCGAACCCGGAGCAGGCACAGCCCTGAGCTACACTTCGGCGTCCCGCCACGACTGACTTTCGTCACCACCATCATGGGTCACCGCCTCTCGAAGATCGTCACGCGCACCGGCGACGCCGGCACCACCGGCCTCGGCGACGGCTCGCGCGTCGGCAAGGACTCGCTGCGCATCGCCACCATCGGCGACATCGACGAACTCAACTCGCTGCTCGGCCTGCTGCTCTGCGAGGAACTGCCCGAGGAGGCGCGCGAACTGCTGATCGGCATCCAGCACGACCTGTTCGACCTCGGCGGCGAACTGGCCGTGCCGGGCCGCGAATTCCTCGGCACCGGGCAGCCGGCGCGCCTCGAACGGGCGGTCGAGCGCTTCAACGCCGAACTGGCGCCGCTCAAGGAATTCATCCTGCCCGGCGGCACGCGCGCGGCCTCGCTGGCGCATCTCGCGCGCACGGTCTGCCGGCGCGCCGAGCGCTCGGCGGTCGCGCTCGGCAATGCCGAAACGGTGTCCGACACCATGCGCCGTTACCTGAACCGCCTGTCCGACCTGCTGTTCGTGCTCGGCCGCTGGCTCAACAAGTCGGCCGGCGGCGGCGACATGCTCTGGCAAAAAGGCAGGAATGCCTGAATCGGCGTCCCGTTAAGCTTCCCATAAGCCTGGCCTAAGAGACGCTTAAGCCAGCCTGTCCATACTCCGGCTCCATGTCCCCACGACAAGGAGCCGGATCATGCAACGCCTCATAGCCTTCGCATTTCTTGCCGCGAGCGGTCTTGCCGCCGCGGATACCCCGAGCCGGATTGCCGACCACTACGCGGCCGGCGCGTCGTCCAAACGCGGCGGCGAGTTCTACGCACGGGAATTCGGCGTCTCCGAGAAGATGCCGGCGTGCACCGCGTGTCACACGGACGATCCGGCCAGGCCGGGGCGTCACGCCGTCACCGGCAAGGGCATCAAGCCCTTGTCGCCCTCGGCCAATCCGGAGCGCTTCACCGACGCCGCGAAGGTCGAGAAGTGGTTCAAGCGCAACTGCAAGGAAGTGGTCGGCCGCGAATGCACGCCCGGCGAAAAGGCCGACTTCATCGCCTACGTCACGGAGGGCCGCTGAAATGAAAATATTGCCTTTCATCATCGCCACGACGCTTTCGCTGCCGGCGCTGGCCGATCGGCTGCCGATTCCCGCCGACGCGCCGCCGGCGTTCCGGACCGAGTGCGGCAGCTGTCATTTCACGTTTCCGCCGGCGCTCCTGGCGGCCGACGACTGGCGCCGCGTGATGGCCGATCTCGAACGCCACTACGGCGACAACGCCAGCCTGGACGACAGGACGCGTCGCCAGATCGAGGACTTTCTCGTGCGCCATGCCGGCAGCGGGCGCCGCGTGTCGGGCGCCGGCGCAACGGATGGCGTGTTGCCACGGCTGACTTTCACCCGCTGGTTCCTCAAGGAGCACGACGAAGTGCCGGCCGCCGTCTGGAAGGACAAGGCCGTCGGCAGCGCCGCCAATTGCGCGGCCTGCCACACGAAGGCCGAGCAGGGCAGTTTCCGCGAACGCGAGATCCGCATGCCGGGAACGGGAGGAGGCTGGCGCCATGAACGCGACTAAGGTGCGGATCTGGGATCTGCCGGTGCGTCTCGGCCACTGGCTGATGGCCGGCGGCTTCGCGCTCGCCTGGCTGACCGGCGACAGCGAGGAATGGCGGCTGGTGCATGTGTTCGCCGGCGGCAGCGTCGTCGGCGTCGCGCTGTTCCGGCTGCTCTGGGGTCTGGTCGGCACGCGCTACGCGCGCTTCGCCGACTTCGTGCGCGGCCCGGCGGCGGCGCTGTCGTACCTGAAGAGCCTGCCCGGCGCGCAACCGCAACATCATGCCGGCCACAATCCCGCCGGCGGCCTGGCGATCATCCTGCTGCTGGGCCTGGCGCTGGCGGGCGGCGCGAGCGGCTGGCTGACCTACCAGGAGATCGGCGGCGAGTTGTTCGAGGAAGTGCACGAGGCCGCGGTCAACACGATGCTGCTCGTGGTGCTGGTCCATCTCGCCGGCGTCGCGGTCGGCAGCATCGTCCACCGCGAGAACCTGCCGCGCGCCATGGTGACCGGCCTCAAGCGCGGCGACGCGGCGGACGCCATCGCCGGATCGCGGCCGATCGCGGCGATCGTCCTCCTCGTCTGGACGGCGGCGGTCGCCTGGTTCCTCGCCCGGTAGAATCAAGCCATGCGCGTGCTCCTGATCGAAGACGATCCCCAGCTCGGCGACGGCATCACCGTCGGCCTGCGCCAGGCCGGCTACGCGGTCGACTGGGTGAAGGACGGCCTGGCCGCCGATCACGCGCTGGCCAGCGAGGACTTCGACGCGGCGGTGCTCGACCTCGGCCTGCCGAAACTTTCCGGCATGGACCTGCTGCGCCGCCTGCGCGACCGCGTGCAGCCGCTGCCGGTGCTGATCCTGACCGCGCGCGACGCCACCGCCGACAAGATCGCCGGTCTCGACGCGGGCGCCGACGACTATCTGGTCAAGCCGGTGGACCTCGACGAGCTGGCCGCGCGCCTGCGCGCCGTGACGCGACGCGCCAGCGGCCGCGCGGCGCCGCTGCTGCGCCACGGCGAGGTGACGCTCGACCCGGCCGGCCGGCGTGTCACCATGGCTGACTTTCCCGTCGAGCTTTCGGCGCGCGAGTTCGCCGTCCTCCAGACGCTCATGGAAAACGCCGGCCGGGTGATGACGCGCAGCCAGCTGGAAAGCTCGATCTACGGCTGGCGCGACGAGCCGGACAGCAACGCCCTCGAGGTGCACATCCACCACCTGCGCAAGAAACTGGGCGCCGACTTCATCAAGACGCTGCGCGGCGTCGGCTACACGATTCCGCGATGAACACGCGCTGGTTCTCGCTGCGCCGCCGGCTGCTGACGCTGCTGCTCGGAGGCATCACGGCGGCCTGGCTGGCCACCAGCATCTGGGTTTACGTCGGCATTCACCACGAACTCGACGATCTGCTCGAGGACAGGCCGGCCCATTCGGAGGAATCGGCCGAGGAACACAAGGAGCTCATCCGCGACGTCGCCCGGCGACTGCTCGCCCCCATGCTGTTCGGCCTGCCCCTGCTCGGCCTGTGGATCTGGCTGGCCACCTGGCGCGCGCTCAAGCCGCTCGACGACGTGGCCAAGCAGATCACGACGCGGGAACCCGAGCGCCTGCAACCGCTGGCGCCCGCCAGCGCGCCCCGGGAAATCCGCCCGCTGGTCGAGGCCATCAACGACTTGTTCACCCGCGTCGAACGGACGCTCGAATCGGAGCGGCACTTCACCGCCGATGCCGCGCACGAACTGCGCACCCCGCTGGCGGCGCTGGCAACCCAGGCGCAGGTGGTGCAGCGGGCGCGCAACGCCGAAGAGCGCGACCACGCCGTCGGGCAGCTGATCACCAGCACCCGGCGCGCCGGCCGGCTGATCGACCAGTTGCTGACGCTGGCCCGGATCGACCCCGGGAAAGCGCCCGTCGGCGATCCGGTGGCGCTCGACCGGCTGGCCGAGGAAGTCTGCGCCGACCACGGCGCGCAGGCCATGGCGAAAAACATATCGCTGGAACTCAATGCGCTGCCGGCCATGGTTGCCGGCAACGCCGATATGCTGCGCATCCTGCTGCGCAACCTGCTGGACAACGCCATCCGCTATACGCCGCCGGCCGGTCAGGTGCTGGTCAAGGTCGCGCCGGGCATTCTCGCCGTCAGCGATACCGGGCCGGGCATTCCGGCGTCCGAACGCCAGCGCGTCTTCGACCGCTTCCACCGCCTGGCCGGACAGGACACGGAAGGCAGCGGGCTCGGATTGTCCATCGTCGCCCGCATCGCCGAGCGGCACGGCGCGAGCGTCGAACTCGGGACGGGAGAAAACGGGAAGGGGCTGCGGGTAACGGTGCGCTTCAGCGCGCGGCCAGTGCCAGCCGGCGCTTCCTGACCGCGTCCGCGAGCAGGTCCAGCACGACCATGGTGTCGTCCCAGCCGATGCAGGCATCGGTGATCGAGACGCCATGGTCGAGGGCGATGCCGGGCTTCAAGTCCTGGCGGCCCGGGTTCAGGTGCGATTCGATCATGACGCCGAAAATGCGGTCCTCGCCCTCGGCCAGCTGGCCGGCGACATCGTGAGCGACATCGACCTGCTTCTTGTAGTCCTTGCGGCTGTTGGCGTGCGAGAAGTCGACCATCACGCGCGCCGCCAGGCCCGACTTTCCGAGCTCGGTGCAGGCCGCCTCGACGCTGGCGTGGTCGTGGTTCGGATGCTTGCCGCCGCGCAGGATGACGTGGCAGTCCTCGTTGCCGTTGGTGGACACGATGGCGGAATGGCCGGCCTTGGTCACCGAGAGGAAGTGGTGCGTGGTGGCGGCGGCCTTGATCGCGTCGACGGCGATGCGGATGTTGCCGTCGGTGCCGTTCTTG
>ERZ1645187.3129-NODE-3129-length-14079-cov-6.776312_pt1 | contig 14079 bp, 13 predicted proteins | sample MGYA00575352_ERZ1645187 | MGnify/ENA primary metagenome ERZ1645187 (study PRJEB40837, sample SAMN11349314) | freshwater sediment metagenome | isolation source: river sediment | host: Sediment | place: India: Wazaribad , New Delhi | collected 2017-02-21 ...
GGCGGTGAGCAGGTAGCCGCCGGTGGGGGCTTCCCAGTCGAGCATCTCGCCGGCGCAGAACACGCCCGGCAGCTGGCGCAGCATCAGCCCTTCATCCAGCGCCTCGAAGGCTACGCCGCCGGCGCTGCTGATCGCCTCATCCAGTGGTTGCGTGCGCAGCAACACCAAGGGCAGGCGCTTGAGCTGATTGGCTAGGGCGAGTGGCTCGTCGAACTGCCGGGCATCGCCCAGCTCGCGCAACAGGGCGGCGCGCACGCCTTCCAGGCCGAGCTGGCTGCGCAGGTGGTTGCTCAGCGACTTGCGTCCGCGCGGCTTGCTCAGCAGGCTGGCGACTTTCTCCACGCTGCGCCCGGGCAGCAGATCGAGCCAGACCCTGGCCTGCCCGTTGTGGTTGATCTGTTCACGGATGGCCGCCGAGAGGGCATACACCAGGCTGCCTTCGACGCCCTGTGTGGTAATCACGAATTCGCCCTGGCGCGGCGCATCGTCGCCCAGGCTCAGCGCCACCGGCTTGACCGGCGCACCGGCAAAGCGCTCGCCGAACAGCTCGCTCCAGGGCTGGCTGACAAAACCGCAGTTGCTGGGTTGTAGTGGGGCAACCTGCACGCCGCGTTCGGCCAGCCAGGGTAGCCAGGCCCCGTCCGAGCCCAGTCGTCGCCAACTGCCGCCGCCCAGGGCGAGCAGGGTGGCGCGGGCGGCAACCTTGTGTTCCCCCTGTGGGCCGGCAAAGCGCAGGGCGCCGTCGTTGGTCCAGCCCAGCCAGCGCTGGCGGGTATGGATGACCACGCCCAGCTCGCGCAAACGGCGCAGCCAGGCGCGCAGCAGGGGCGCGGCTTTCATGTCCGTGGGAAATACCCGCCCGGAGCTGCCGACAAAGGTGTCGATGCCCAGGCCATGGATCCACTGGCGCAACTGGTCGGGTGAAAAGTCCTGCAGCAGCTGGCCGATCTGCTGGCGGCGCTCGCCATAGCGATTGATGAACTCGGGCAGCGCTTCGGCGTGGGTGATGTTCATGCCGCCAACCCCGGCCAACAGGAACTTGCGCCCGACCGAGGGCATGGCGTCGTACAGCGCCACCGCCAGGCCCTGTTCGGCCAGTACTTCGGCCGCCATCAGACCGGCCGGCCCGCCGCCGACAATCACCACGGGCAACGGGGCAGAAGAGGTTGAAGTCATGCGGGTCTCCAGGCAGGGGCGCGCATTCTAGCCTAGTCGCCCCTGGCTAATGGCTGGCTTTCCGGTGTTGGCGGCATTACCTTTAAGGGGTATGCGGGCCTAAAACACCTATAAAAGAGTGGCGCCGACCGATGTTGTCCAGTTTTGAAGAACTGTTTCGCGGAACCCCGGGTAACCCTTATCTGCAGCAACTGCTCAAGGGCTTTGCCTGGTTGCGCTTTGAACCGCAACTGGAGCGTGAATACGACCAGTACCTGGGCGCGGCGGCGATTCGCCAGCGCCGCGTTGCCCTTGTACTGGCCCTGCTGATCTGGTGCGGTTTCGTTGCGGTTGACCTGCATCGCCTGCAGCCGTTTACCGAGGGCGTACAGCTCAGCGAAACAGCCTGGTGGCTGCTGGATCTGCGCTGGGCGGTGCTCGGTTTGCTGCTGGTGGCGCAGCTGGTGATTCTGGTCAAACGCCTGGAATTTCTCACCCTGTCACTGACCCCCTGGGTCATCGCGCTGACCGGGGTGGCCACGGCGCTGATCAACATGCTCTACAGCCGCCTGGGCATGCAGGCCTCCTATGACGGAGTGATCCTGCTCACCATTGCCGCGTTCTTCCCCCTGGGCATGACCTTTTACACCAGCCTGTTTGTGGGGCTGGTGATCTCTGTCGGCAGCTTCCTGCTGGCCCAGTGGCTGCTGATCGGCGATTACCTGCGGGCCTTCAACCTGACGGCGGTCTACCTGTTCCTAGGCGTACTGGTCAGTGCCGGTGGTGGCTACCTGCGCGATCACAACCAGCGCGAGCAGTTTCTCTCCCGGCACCTGCTCAACTGGCTGGCCGAGCGCGACAGCCTGACCGGCCTGTACAACCGTCGCAGCCTGGAGCAGAAGCTGGCGTTGCTGTTCCTCCAGGCGCGCCGGCAGAAGTGTCGTATTGGTTTGGTGCTGGTCGATCTGGACCACTTCAAGGCCTACAACGACAGCTACGGCCACCGCGCCGGCGACCTGGCCCTGCAGCGGGTGGCGCGGGTGCTGCACGACTTTGCCCGTCGGCCGCTGGACATGGCGGTGCGTCTTGGTGGCGAGGAGTTTGCCCTGCTGCTGTTCGATTGCGATGAGCAGGCGCTGCACGGTCTGGCCGAAGAAGTGCGTCTGGCCATCGAGCAGCTGGCCATCGAGCACCGCGGCTCGGCTACCCTGCCGGTCATGACCGCGAGCCTGGGCATGGCCCTGTCCGTTCCGGAGGAGTCATCCGGGACGCTCTATCAGCGTGCCGATGAGGCGCTGTACCGGGCCAAGCATGCGGGGCGTAACCAAGTACTGCTTTAACCGCTAATCAGCGCCAGACCTGCCACAGCTCGGCCGCGCTGCGGTGCAGCAGCGCGTGGCGGGCGGCGACCTTGGCCGGATCGGGGTCATAGCCGCCGCCGAGCAGGCCGGTCACCGGGATGTCGCGCTCCAGGCAGCGCTCCAGCACCAGGCGATCACGCGCGGCAATGCCGCCATCGCTGAGTTGCAGGTAGCCGAGGGCATCATCGGCGTGCACATCCACCCCGGCGATATACAGCACCAGATCGGGTTGCAGGCGCGGCAGCAGCACGTCCAGGGCATCGCCCAGAATGCGCAGGTATTCGTCATCCCCCAGGCCGTTGGGCAGCTCGATGTCCCAGTCGCTCTGTGCCTTGCGCGCGGGGAAGTTCTTCGCGCAGTGCAGCGACAGGGTAAAGGCCTGCGGCGTATCCGCCAGCAGACGGGCCGTGCCGTCGCCCTGGTGCACGTCGCAGTCGACGATCAGTACCTGCGCCACCCGTTGGCTGTTCAGCAGGTAACGGCTGACGATGGCGGCGTCATTGAATACGCAGAAACCCGAGGGAAAGTCGTAGTGGGCATGGTGCGTGCCCCCGGCCAGATGGCAGGCGATGCCATGCTCCAGCGCCTGTTCGGCGGCCAGCAGCGAGCCGCCCACGGCGCGCACGGTGCGCCGCGCCAGCGCTTCGCTCCAGGGCAGACCAAGGCGGCGCTGTTCCTCGCGGCCGAGGGTACCGTTCATGAACCGCTCGATATAGGCCGGGCAGTGCGCCAGCGCAAGAATCTCCGGCGGGCAGATGGCCGGGCGCAGCAGCTGTTCTTCGCGGGTGATGCCGCTGGCCAGCAACTGCTCCTTGAGCAGGCGGAACTTGGCCATGGGAAAACGGTGCCCGGCCGGGAAGGGCGGGCTGTAATCCTCGTGGTAGATCAGTGGCAGGGGCATGGCGGGGCTCGGCAGCGGGCTTGAGGCAGTATGCTGTGCGGATTCAACGAGGCGCAAACCGTCAAACCACTCGGCGGCTGTTGCGACAGTGACAGGAATTCCAACATGACTGATCTGCGTGGCGTTTACGCCTATCACGCGCTGAGCAAGCACCGGCCGCAGCACTATGCGCCGGGGCCGGGTTATCTGGATTGGGCCAGCCAGCCCGCGCCGTTTCGCCGCTATGCCGGCGCGGCGCTGGTTGAACTGCCGCATCGCCCGCTGGAGCAGTCGCCAGCCTATGAGGCGGTGTTTGCCGCGCCGCTGGGCGAGCCGGCGCCGCTGAATCTGGCCAGCCTCGGCCAGTTGCTCTACGACAGCCTGGCGTTGTCGGCGTGGAAGGAGGCCGGCGGCAATCGCTGGGCTCTGCGGGTCAACCCTTCCTCGGGCAACCTGCACCCGACCGAGGCTTACCTGCTGCTGCCGCCCGGTGTTGCCGGCGAGTCGGGTCTTCTGGCCCATTACGCGCCGGATGAGCATGCGCTGGAGATCCGCAGTGAGCTGCCCTCGGCACTTGGGGAGGCGCTGGCCGGTGCACTGCCGGCCGGCGGTTTTCTGCTTGGGCTGTCCAGCATCGCCTGGCGTGAGGCGTGGAAGTATGGCGAGCGGGCGTACCGCTATTGCCAGCACGACCTGGGCCACGCCCAGGCGGCGCTGGCCATCGCGGCCAGTGCACTGGGCTGGCAGGTGCGCCTGCTGCATGGGGTGGCCGAGGCCCGGCTGGACGCGGTGCTGGGGCTGGATCAGGCCGGTTTCGCCGAGCATGAGCAGGCTGACTGTCTGCTCTGGATCGGGCCGCCGCAACACGCCGAGCCCCGTCTCTCCGAGGCGCTGCTGGCGGGGCTTTCCGCGCTGCCACGGCTGGGGCTGCCCAATCGGCTGTCGGCCGAACAGCGGCACTGGCCGGAACTGGAACGTGCGCAGGCGCTGTGCCGTGCACCGCAGTTACCGTCAGGGTCGTGGGCGGTGGCGGCAGGGCAGGCGCCAGTCGAGGAGCCGGAGCTGCTGCTGCGCCCCTTGTTGCATCGGCGCCGCAGTGCGCAAAGCATGGACGGGCGCAGCGGCATCCGCCGCGAGCTGCTCGACAGCTGGCTGGCGCGCCTGCTGCCGGGTCATTCGCCGGTGCCGCTGGCGCTGAGCGGCGATACGCCACGCGTCGACCTGCTGCTGTTCGTCCACCGCGTCGAGGGGCTGACCCCCGGCCTGTACTGGCTGGACCGGACCGGCAGCGGGCCGCAGGCCTTGCGCGCGGATTTCCTCTGGCAGCCGGTCAGCACGGAGGTGCCGCTGTACCGGCTGCTGGAAGGCGATGCCCGCGGGGTGGCGCAGTTCCTCAGCTGTGGTCAGGACATCGCCGCCGATGGCTGCCTGGCGGTGGCCATGCTGGCGCACTTCGATGACGCCCTGGCCAATGGCAGCTGGGCCTATCCGCGCTTGTATTGGGAGTGCGGCCAGATCGGCCAGTTGCTCTATCTGGAGGCCGAGGCGGCGGGCTTGTCCGGGACCGGTATCGGCTGTTACTTCGATGATGCCGTGCATGAACTGCTCGGGATTGCCGACAGCCGCCTGCAAAGCCTTTACCATTTCACCCTTGGTCGTGCCGTCTGGGACCTGCGCTTGAGCAGCCAGCCGGCCTACCCCACCTTGCGTCGACCCGGGCAAGCCTAAGCCCGGGCATTAATAGGAGAACCCATGACCCACGTGCTGGATAACCTGGTGGCCCTGCTCAGCCTTGAGCAGATCGAGGAGGACCTGTTTCGCGGTCTCAGCCAGGACCTCGGCTTTCGCCAGCTGTTCGGTGGCCAGGTGCTTGGTCAGTGCGTCTCGGCGGCCAGCCAGACGGTGGAGGAGGCGCGCCATGTGCACTCGATGCACGGCTACTTCCTGCGTCCCGGTGATGCCACCATTCCGGTGGTCTACCAGGTCGAGCGCATCCGCGACGGTGGCAGCTTCAGTACACGCCGGGTGACGGCGATCCAGAAGGGCAAGCCGATCTTCAGTTGCGCCGCCTCGTTCCAGTACGACGAGGAAGGCTTCAGCCACCAGCCGGAGATGCCCCAGGTGCCGGGGCCGGAGGAGCTGAAATCGGAAACCGAACTGGCGCGCATGGTCGCGCCGATGATTCCGGAGCGCCTGCGCGAGCGTGCCGTCAGTGAGAAACCCATCGAGATTCGCCCGGTCACACTGATCAACCCCTTCGCGCCCAAGCCCTGCGAGCCGGTCAAGCATGTCTGGTTCCGTGCCGCCGGCAACCTGCCGGACGAGCCGCAGCTGCACAAGTTCCTGCTGGCCTACGCCAGCGACTTCAACCTGCTGACCACCTCGATGCAGCCCCACGGCGTGTCGGTGTTCCAGAAGTTCATGCAGGTGGCCAGCCTCGACCATTCGCTGTGGTTCCACGCCAACCTGCGCATGGACGACTGGCTGCTGTACAGCATGGATAGCCCCTGGTCGGGCAATGCCCGCGGATTCTCCCGCGGCAGCATCTACAACCGTGCCGGCCAACTGGTGGCCTCGGTAGCCCAGGAAGGCCTGACCCGTCTGCGCGAAGACTGGAAATGACCCCCGCCGCGCTGCGTGACCGCCAGCACTGGGTGTTCGACATGGATGGCACCCTGACCCTGGCGATTCACGACTTCCCGGCGATCAAGCGTGCCCTGGACATTCCTCAGGAGCACGACATCCTCGCCCACCTGGCGCAGCTGCCCGAGGATGAGGCGGCGGCCAAGCATGCCTGGCTACTGGCCCATGAGCGCGAACTGGCCCTGGCGGCGCAGCCGGCGCCGGGCGCCCGTGAACTGGTGCAGACCTTGTGCCGGCGCGGTTGCCAGCTGGGCATCCTGACCCGCAATGCCCTGCCGCTGGCCGAGCTGACGCTGGAGGTGATCGGTCTGCGTGAGTGCTTTGCCGAAGCGGCCATCCTCGGCCGTGACGAAGCGCCACCCAAGCCTGACCCGGGCGGCCTGCTGTATCTGGCGACGTATTGGCAGGTGCCCAGCAGCCGTCTGGTGATGGTTGGTGACTACCGCTATGACCTGGAGTGCGCACGCCAGGCCGGAGCCTGCGCGGTGCTGGTCAACCTGCCGGATAACCCCTGGCCGCAGCTGGCCGACCTGCACGCCGGTAGCTGTGCCGAGTTGCTGGCGCTGCTCTGATCAGGGATGGATGAAGGGGTCGCAGGACTTCGGATCACCTGAGGCGAAGCCCTGTCTGAGTGCATATTCACGCTGGCTGGACGTACCGTGGCTGATGGGTTCCGGCCACTGGCTGGTGCCGCCCAGCTGCAGGCGGCGCTGGGTCACCACATTCGCCGCGATCAGCGCTGCGCCCAGATGCCGTTCCTCCAGCCAGTCCAGGCGTTTGCGGGCATAGCCGGCCCACACGCCGGTCAGGCAGTCCTTGAGCAGGTCGAAGCGCAGCTGGAGTTCGTCGCTTTCCTTGCCCTTGCCGGCCATCTGCTGAGCCATGTTGAAGCGGGCATAGAGCCCCGTCTGAGCGGTGACGTGTTGGCTCAGGGGGCGGATGATCAGGTAGGCCTGGGCGACGGCGCCTTCTGCCGGGTAGTCCGTCTGCAGTTGCTGGAGTTGGGCCAGATCGATGTAGAGGGTCTTGTTCTTGGGGCAGTAGAACGTACCGCTGGCCTTGGCCGGAGCGGTGCAGGGGTTGCTCACGCTGCCTTCGAACAGCTCGCTGTTCGGCTTCTTGTAGACCTGATCGCCGCGCGCCATCAGCTCGCCCAGCACATCTTCGCTGCTGAGCAGCACGGTCTGTACCAGTTGGCGGCTGTCGCTGGGCGGAACAATCGGCTTGGGCTTTTCGACCGGCGCCTGCGTGGCGCTGGAGGCCGGGATGGCAGGCCTGGTCTGGAGCGTGGCGAACAGCTCGGGTCGCAGCTTGAACAGCAGCGCCGCGCCGATCAGCAGCAGTATCACCAGTCCCAACAGCAGTTTCAGCAGGATGCCGCCCTGCTGGCGCAGGGCGGAAGGGCAGGCATGCAGGCTGAGCGGGACGGGCATACGACGAACCTTGTGCAGAGGGCTATCGCTGCAGTGTTGCCTTTCGTCGGACGCCCGGCAAGGGGGTGTGACTCAGGGGTAGCGCTGCACCACGCTTTCCTTGCCCTGGCGATCGAGGCCGATCACCTCGTAGCTGTCCTGGCGCCCGGTTTCCATGCCGGGCGAGCCGTGCGGCATGCCCGGCACAGCCAGGCCTGCCAGCTCGGGCCGCTGCTTGAGCCCGAGGACATCTCGGGCCGGTACATGGCCCTCGACGAACTGGCCATTGATCACCCCGGTGTGACACGACGCCAGACGTGGAGGCACGCCGAGGCGCTGCTTGACCGCACTCATGTCCTGCTCGATGTGCTCGTTGACGGTAAAACCGTTGGCTTGCAGGTGCTCGACCCAGGCCGAGCAGCAGCCGCAGTTGGGGTCGCGATAGACCTCGATGCTGGGGGCTTCGGCGGCGTGCAGGGCGCTGCTGAGCAGCAGGCCGGTCAGAACGAGAGTGCGCATGGCAGGGGCTCCGGCAAATGAAAGCAGGTTAGCCCCTCTGCGCCGGGCCGCCCAGCGCCACGCTGTTGCAGGATATGGCCGGGGCTTCCGGGCGCCGGGCTTTGTGCCTATGCTCGGGCGCACCGGTAAAGGAGGTATGTGATGTCGTGGAGCAAGCTGTTTCTGGCCGTGCAGGCGCTGGTGCTGGGCGGTTTCGGCCTGGCCTATTTCGCCCAGCCCGAGGCCATGGCCAACCTCAGTGGCATGTTGCTGATGCAGAGTGCGGCGGTCACCGATGTGCGCGCCTATTACGGCGGCCTGCAGCTGGGGCTCGCCGCCTGGCTGGGACTGGCGCTGCTGCGTCCGCGTCTGCAGGAGGCCACCTGGATGCTGCTGGTGTTGTTGTATGGCGCCCTGGCCCTGGCGCGCATTGGCGGCCTGTGGCTGGATGGCGGCGCGCAGCAGACCTTCAATTTCGCCGCGCTGCTGTTCGAAGCCGTGTCGGCGGCACTGGCGTTTCTCTGCCTGCGCCAGGCCGAGGGCCGGGCGCAAGTGTGAGCGCCTGAACCAGGCGTTTAGCGGCGGGCGGGAAAGTCGGCGAGGATCTTGGCGACGCCGCGGTCGAAGTTTTCCTGCGACATGTCCGGATTGTGCAGCTGGCGGCTGATATTGGCTTCGTAGAGCACGGCCTTGCTGCGGGCATCGAGGATGCGCAGGGCCAGGCGCGCGCGTTCTTCCTCGGTGGTCAGTGTCTGGGTGTAAGTCGCGCCACCCACCTGCACCGGCTTGAGTTCGACGCCGCTTTCCTTGTTCAGGCCCAGGGCATAGATCACCTGCAAATCCCCCTGGTCCAGCCGCTGATAGCCCTTGGCTTCCAGGGCGCGGACGACGGCGGTGGTGAAACGCTGTTCCAGGTCCATCCGGTGCCCCGGCGCGCGGATCGGCGCCACGCTGAAACTCTGGTACTGCGCGGCACTGGCCTGTGGCGCGACCTGGATGGCTTCGTTGGCGGGCGTGCTGCAACCGGCGAGGGCCAGTAATGCAAGAGCGGGAGCAAACAGGCGGGCGATCAGCATGGGCGGATTCCTGGCAGAGAGTCAGCTCATGTTAGCGGCCGGTGGCAGGCCATGGCGCCGAACTTGCGAAGGGCGCCCGGCCGCCGCCGGTAACACCGCCGGGGCTCAGGGCCCCGGGCGGTGACAGACCCTAGCCTCAGGCGCCGAGCAGGCTCTGCCCGCAGACACGCATCACTTGCGCGTTGAGGCTGCCCGAACTCGGTTGGGCGAACCAGGCCACGGCCTCGGCCACGTCCTGCGGCTGGCCACCCTGGTTCATCGAGTTCATGCGCCGGCCGGCTTCGCGGATGGTGAAGGGAATGGCCGCCGTCATCTGGGTTTCGATAAAGCCCGGCGCCACGGCGTTGATGGTGATGCCGCGTTTGGCCAGGGTCGGTGCCCAGGCCTGGGCCAGGCCGATGACGCCGGCCTTGCTCACCGCGTAGTTGCTCTGGCCGAGGTTGCCGGCAATGCCGGAGATCGAGGCGATCAGCACCACGCGGCCGTTGTCGTGCAGCTTGCCGGCGTCGAGCAGGGCCTGGGTCAGCACCTGTGGCGCCTTGAGGTTGACGTTGATCACCGAGTCCCAGAAGGCATCGCTCATCTTCGCCAGGGTCTTGTCGCGGGTGATGCCGGCGTTGTGCACGACGATGTCGACCCCCTCGGGTAGCGCCTCGACCAGTTGCGCCGGGGCATCCTCGGCGCAGATATCCAGCGCCACGGCACGGCCACCCAGACGGGCGGCGAGGCCTTGCAGCGCATCCTTGGCCGGCGGCACGTCGAGCAGGATCACCTCGGCACCGTCACGCGCCAGCACTTCGGCGATCGATGCGCCGATACCGCGCGAGGCGCCGGTGACCAGGGCCTTCTTGCCGGCCAGCGGGCGGGTCCAGTCCTTGACCTGTTCACTGGCCGGAGTCAGGCGCAGCACCTGGGCGGAGACATAGGCGCTCTTGGGCGAGAGGAAGAAACGCAGGGCGCCTTCCAGCTGGTTTTCCGCACCCTTGGCCACATACAGCAGCTGGACGTTGCCGCCGCGGCGGATCTCCTTGCCCAGCGAGCGGGTGAAGCCTTCCAGCGAGCGCTGCACGCTGGCGGCGACCGGGTCTTTCAGCGACTCCGGGGCGCGGCCCAGCACCACCACGCGCGGGCACTTGCCCAGGCCCTTCATGGCCGGCTGGAAGAAATTGCGCAGCTCGATCAGTTGCTCGAATGTGCTCAGGCCGCTGGCGTCGAATACCAGCGCCTTGAGTTTCGGGCCGTGCTCGGCGGTCCAGCGCTTGAGGCCGAAACGGCCGTCGACATCGGCGTAGCTTTCGTCGGTCAGCTTGTTCAGCACGCCGCTGGCGGCTTCGGCCAGGGCACCGCCGCCACCGAGCAGCAGGGCGCCTTCCACCGGGCGTGCGCGGCCGGCCATCCAGCGCTCCAGGCGTACCGGTGCCGGCAGGCCCAGGGAACCGGCCAGGCGGCGGCCGAAGTTGGAGTTGACGAAGGCAAGGTAACGATCGGACATGGACTGGCTCCCGAGGTACAGGGTTCGAAAAAGTGTCGCCACTCTACGCATGCCGGGCGATGGCGCAATTGACCGCGCTGCCTGGCACCCCGGCAAGGCGGCCAATGCGGCGAATCGGCCAGACGCTAGCCTGTGCGCCACTGGCAACAGCCTCAACTTCAGGAGCACCCCATGGCCCAGCTGCGTCGGGTCGCCATCGTCGGCGGCAACCGTATTCCCTTCGCCCGTTCCAATACCGTGTATGCCACGGCGTGCAACCAGGACATGCTGACCAGCGCCCTGGATGGCCTGGTCGAGCGCTTCAACCTGCACGGCCAGCGCATGGGCGAATTCGTCGCCGGGGCGGTGCTCAAGCACTCCCGCGACTTCAACCTGGCCCGCGAGTGCGTGCTGGGCTCGCGCCTGTCGGCAGAGACGCCGGCCTACGACCTGCAGCAGGCCTGCGGCACCGGCCTGGAAGCGGCACTGCTGGTGGCCAACAAGATTGCCCTGGGGCAGATCGAATGCGGCATCGCCGGCGGTGTGGACACCACCTCCGATGCGCCCATCGGTGTGCATGAAGAGCTGCGCCAGATTCTGCTCGAAGCCAACCGTGGCAAGACCACCAGCGACAAGCTCAAGACCCTGCTGAAAGTGCGCCCGCGTCACCTGGCTCCGGCCATCCCGCGCAACGGCGAGCCACGCACCGGCCTGTCCATGGGCGAGTCCTGCGAACTGATGGCGCAGCGCTGGGAAATCCCGCGTGACGAGCAGGACCTGCTGGCCGTGACCAGCCACCAGAAACTCGCCGCGTCCTATGCCGAAGGCTGGCACAGCGACCTGATCACCCCGTTCCGTGGCCTGACCCGCGACCAGAACCTGCGCCCGGACATCAGCCTGGAAAAACTCAAGACCCTCAAACCCTGCTTCGAGCGCAGCGCGCGCGGCACCATGACCGCGGCCAACTCCACGCCGCTGACCGACGGCGCCTCGGTGGTGCTGCTGGCCAGCGAAGAGTGGGCCAAGGCGCGCGGCCTGCCGATTCTCGCCTACTTCAAGGATGGCGAAGCGGCTGCCGTGGACTTCGTCAAAGGTGACGAGGGCCTGCTGATGGCGCCGGCCTATGCCGTGCCGCGTCTGCTGGCGCGCAACCAGCTGACCCTGCAGGATTTTGACTACTACGAGATCCACGAAGCCTTCGCCGCCCAGGTGCTCTGCACCCTCAAGGCCTGGGAAGACGCCGACTACTGCAAGACCCGCCTGGGCCTGGACAAGCCGCTGGGCGCCATCGACCGCAGCAAGATGAACGTCAAGGGCAGCTCCCTGGCCGCCGGCCACCCGTTCGCCGCCACCGGCGGACGCATCGTCGCCAACCTGGCCAAGCTGCTCTCGGTGGCCGGTGAGGGCCGCGGCCTGATCTCCATCTGCGCTGCCGGCGGCCAGGGTGTGACCGCGATCCTGGAAAAGTAATCCAAGGTTCACTGGGCCGCCGTGTTGTGTCGGTAGGCGGCCGAGTTCGACAGAGTTTCAACTCCGTGATTGGGGCGGCCTGCGCAAGCAGTGCCGCCTTCTTTTTTTGGGGCTGGAGTCAGGTTTCAGCACTCGATGATGTTCACCGCCAGCCCGCCACGGGCGGTTTCCTTGTACTTGCTCTTCATGTCCGCGCCGGTCTGGCGCATGGTGCGGATCACCCGGTCGAGGCTGATGTAGTGCTGGCCGTCGCCGCGCAGGGCCATGCGCGCGGCGTTGATGGCCTTCACCGCGCCCATGGCGTTGCGCTCGATGCAGGGCACCTGCACCAAGCCACCGACCGGGTCGCAGGTCAGCCCGAGGTTGTGTTCCATGCCGATTTCGGCGGCGTTCTCGACCTGCTGCGGGGTGCCGCCGAGCACTTCGCAGAGGGCGCCGGCGCCCATGGAACAGGCCACGCCGACTTCGCCCTGGCAGCCCACTTCGGCGCCGGAGATGGAGGCGTTTTCCTTGTACAGCATGGCGATGGCGCCGGCGGTCAGCAGAAAGCGCAGCACGCCTTCGTCACTGCTGCCGGGGCTGAAGCGCCGGTAGTAGTGCAGCAGGGCCGGGATGATACCGGCGGCGCCATTGGTCGGGGCGGTCACGACCCGGCCGCCGCTGGCGTTCTCCTCGTTGACGGCCAGGGCGTAGAGGTTGACCCAGTCCAGCACAGTCAGCGGGTCGCGCAGGCTGGCTTCGGGCTGGGCGCACAGCTGACGATGCAGGTCGGCGGCGCGTCGGCGCACCTTGAGTCCGCCGGGCATGATGCCTTCATGGCGGCAGCCGGCGGCGACGCAGTCCTGCATCACCTGCCAGATGCCCAAGAGTGCGGCGCGGGTGTCGGCCTCCGGGCGCCAGGCGGCTTCGTTGGCCAGCACCAGGGCGCTGATCGACAGCCCCGTGCTCTGGCAGTGGGCGAGCAGTTCGCGGGCGCTGTGGAAGGGATAGGGCAGGGTGGTCTGGTCCGCGACGATGCGGTCGGCGCCCACGGCTGCCTCATCGACCACGAAACCGCCTCCCACCGAGTAGTACTCGCGGGTGCGCAGCTGCAGACCGGCGCTGTCGAAGGCGCGGAAGATCAGGCCATTGGGGTGATAGGGCAGCGCCTTGCGGATCAGCGCCAGATGTTCCCTGTCGACGAAGCGGATGCGCTGCAGACCGGCCAGCAGCAGGCTGCCGCTGGCGTGGATCGCCGCCAGGCGCGCGTCGATCTGCCGGGTGTCGATGCTGTCCGGCTGCTCACCTTCCAGGCCCAGCAGCACGGCCTTGTCGCTGCCATGGCCGCGCCCGGTGGCGCCCAGTGAGCCGTAGAGTTCGACCCGCACCTGAGCGGTGTCAGTCAGCAGGCCGTCGCGGCGCAGTCCCTCGGCAAAACGCGCTGCTGCCCGCATGGGCCCGACCGTGTGGGAACTGGACGGGCCGATACCGATCTTGAACAGGTCGAGCACACTGAGGGCCATGGCGGCCTCCGCGACACAGGCTATGCCTTGAGCGTAGCTGCTGGCCGCGGCCCGGCCGTGACGGACTCAGCGCAGGATCATGCAGGTGGCGGTGCCGTAGGCGTAGAGGGTGCCGTCTTCGTCGCGGATGCTGCCTTCGGAGATGACCAGGCGCGAGCTGACGTTGATCACCTTGCCTTCGGCGCGGAGGGTGCGGTTGAACGGAATGGCCTTGCTCATCTTCACGTTCAGTTCGATGGTGCCGTAGCTCTCGCCGGCGGCCAGTGCGGTGTGGGTGGCGCAGCCGGTCACCGAGTCCAGCACGGTGGCGGCAAAGCCCCCATGTACGCCGCCCAGCGGGTTGGTGTGGCGCTCGTCGGCGGTCACCGCGAAGACCACTCGGTTGGGCTCCACCGTTTCGACTTCCATGGGCATGGTCTTGGCGATACCGGGTTTGGGGAAGTGCCCTGCGGCAAAGGCCTGCATGATCTGCAGGCCACTCATCTGTTGCGGGTTCATCCGTTTTCTCCTGGGTTCTGTCTGAAAGCCGGCTGTTCAGGCGGCGCGACGGTTGTTCTTCAGCTGTTCGAACCAGTCCAGTGCCTCGTCCCACAGAGGCTGGCTGCTGGAGC
>ERZ1645187.3130-NODE-3130-length-14076-cov-9.706226_pt1 | contig 14076 bp, 10 predicted proteins | sample MGYA00575352_ERZ1645187 | MGnify/ENA primary metagenome ERZ1645187 (study PRJEB40837, sample SAMN11349314) | freshwater sediment metagenome | isolation source: river sediment | host: Sediment | place: India: Wazaribad , New Delhi | collected 2017-02-21 ...
GCCCAGCCGGATGGCCGCGCCGGCGACGACGGCGACGACGGCGGGCCGCAGGCCGGCGAGGGCGGCGGCGACCCAGCGGTTTTCCCATTGGCCGGCGAACAGGACGGCGAGGGCCAGGATGATGAAGAACGAAGGCAGCGCCACGGCGAACGCGGCGACGAGCGCGCCGCGCTTGCCGGCGAGATGCAGGCCGGATAGAACCGCGAAGTTGACGATGATGACGCCTGGAACGGATTGGGAAATGGCGTAGGTCTCGGCGACTTCGCCCGGCGTGAGCCATTGGCGCCGCTTCGCGAGTTCCGCCTCGAACACGGGCAGCGCCGCCATGCCGCCGCCGAACGCGCCGGCGCCGATCCGGAGAAAACTCCAAAACAGGGAATGATATGTCGGCCGCGCCATGAAAAGGACCGTAGCATGTCCGCCGCGGGGCGACCAGCCTCGCCGGGAGGAAAGTTTGGGCCCCGTTCCGCCGTCCGGATTCCGCTTGGCTTTGCCGATCCGCTCTTCTACCCTCTGGAACCGGGTGGCGAGGCCCCGCGCGAAAACGAGCCAAGGGAAAACAATGAGGCGATCCATTCCATGTTGCGGCCGCTTCCTTTGGCTTTCCGCCGGCCTGGGCTTCCTGTTTTTGGCGCTGGCCGGGTTCGCCCAGGCGCCGGCCGTCACGCGCTGGATGGATCCGCAAGGCCAGCCGCGGCGGCTCCACTCCGTTCCGGCCGATCGCGGCTCGCTGGTCCTGTCCAAAATCCGCCTTCCGGACGGCATCCGTGCGGTACCGCGCGCCGCCGCGACCAACCGGGTCTGCGTGATCGTCCATTCCAACGCGCTGGCGGGGGCCGGCGCGGCGATCACCAATTTCCTGGCCGATCTGGCGGCGGATGGCTACGACCCGCTGTTATCCGTTTACTCCGGCGGCAGCGCGGAAGACCTCCGCGCCTATCTGGCCGCCCTCTACGCGGAACCCGCGTCCCTGAACGGCGCGATCCTGATCGGCGATCTGCCGCATATCGTCTACGAAATGGTTCAGGATTGGGGCTGGGGGGAGGAATTCGAGGATTTCGCCTGCGACATCTTCTACATGGACTTGGACGGCACCTGGGCGGACACCAACCAGACGTCGCCGTTCGCCGCCGGCAAGTACGATACGCGCGGCGACAACCTCGATCTGGAAATCTGGGTATCGCGGCTCAAGGCCGACAATCTGCCGGCGGCGGGAACGGAGAGCAACCTGCTGAACGCCTATTTCGGCAAAGACCGCCGCTACCGCGCGAGCCAGCTCCAGCCGGCCCGGCGGGCGCTGCTCTACAACGACGACGACTGGTCCGACCTGATGCCGGACGACGCGGAAACGATCGGCGGCATTTTCGGCGACGACCATCTCCGCGTGGTGCGGGACGCGGAAAGCACGCGAGCCGACGATTACATCGGGCACCTGACCAACGCCTACGAGTTGATGTTCGTCCGTTCCCACGGCTATTCCCACGGGCACGGGTTCTACGAAGACGGCCGGACCAATTTCAACTACGTCTACACCTCCAACTATCTGGTGCGGTCTCCTCCGGCCTTGTTCTATTCGTTCTACGTCTGTTCGGGGTGCGACTATACGGACAGCAACTGCCTGGGCGGCCTCGTCGTGCACAATACCAACGAGTCGGGGCTGGTCGCGTGGGGCAGCACCAAGACGGGCGGCATTTGGGAGGATCGCTATCTCTACGAGCCGCTGGCCCTCGGGCAATCCGTCGGCGAGGCGTTCGTGGCCTGGTTCAACGCCGTCCAGGCCTACTATCCGTCCTACGCGCCGCGCTGGTGGTACGGCATGGTCGTTTTCGGCGACGGCACGCTGCGGTTCAGTTCCTCCCAGCCGGTGGCGAGCGTGGGAGCGGGTGCGGAAAACCACCCGGAAATCCGCTTCAACGCCTTGCAGGGTTCCCGCTACGAGGTGCGGCGCGCCGGCGCCTTGGTCGCTCCCGCCTGGACCAACGCCAGCGGCGAATTCGTCGCGTCCAACTACGCCCCGGTCTTCGTGGACGGCGAGCTCGCGGAACCCGCCGCGTTCTACGCCGTGGCCCGGCTGGAAAACGGACCGAGCAACCTGCTCGCCAACGCGAGCTTCGAAGTGTCGGGGTCGTCCGACTCCCGGGCGCGCCATTGGGAGGCGGCCGCCGGGGAATCCCACGGCGATTATTGGGGCAGCGCGGCGCGGGTGGATTGGCGCTGCCATCAAGGCGCATCCGCGGCCGCCGTCCGCGGCGCCTGGTCCGGCAACGATTACGGCGGCTGGTGGCAGGAAGGCGCGGCGCAGGCCGGCCGGAGCTACCAGGCCTCGGCCTGGTTCTGGGCCGACCACGTCGAGAACACGTGGACCGCCGCCGTCCAGGAACTGAAACTCGAGTTTTACGACGGCTCCTTCGGGCTGCTCGATTCCAGCGGCATCGGGCTGGACGACGTGGAAGAAACCTGGACGCAAAAAACCGTCCAGGCCACGGCGCCGGCGGGGACCGCCTGGGCGCGGTTCGTGGTGAACGTCAGCGGAGCCAGCGCCTCCGGGGCCCTCCAGTTCGACCAGGCCGTGCTCGCCCAAGAGCCGTAACCGTAACGCCCGGGCAACGCCCGCCTCTGCCATTCGGCGCAGAAATCCAGCCTGAAGGCTGGACTACGAACCAGAACCGTTTGTAGTCCACGCTTTAGCGTGCAGCGGTCTTGGCCAACGTCCGGGGGAAATCGAAGGTTGCGGGCGCGGCGCGACGTGGCAGAATGGGCGGCCAGTGAAAATCGTTTCCTCCAGCCGGGATGAATGGATGGCGGCGGCCGGCGCCGCCGTTTCGGCGTTGCTGCTGTACGCGGCGTTCCCGCCGCTGGAATGGACGGGCGCGGCCTGGGCGGCGCTGGTGCCGCTGTGGGTCGTGGCGCGGCGGACCTCGCTCCGCGCGGCGCTGAAGATGGCCGGTTTCGCCGGGTTCCTGTTTTGGGTGCTGAGCCTGCGCTGGCTGACGAACGTGACGGTGCTGGGCTGGCTCGCCGTGAGCGCCTATTGCGCGATTTATTTCCTCCCGGCGGCGTTCGCCGCGAACCGCTGGCGCGGCGGCGCGGCCGGTTTTGCGGCCGCGTTGGCGGTGGTCTGGACCGGCAGCGAATTCCTGCGCGGCTGGATCTTCGGCGGCTTTCCGTGGAATCCGCTGGGCGCGGCGCTGACGCCGTGGCTGCCGGCGATCCAGCTGGCGGAGTTCGGCGGCGTCTGGCTGGTATCGGGCTTGGCGGCCTTCGCGAACGGCCTGCTGGCCTGGGCGCTGGCGGAACGGCGCGGATGGCGCGCGCTCGCGTTCGGCGCCGTGCTGGTGGCCGGCGCGCTGGGCTGGGGGGCCTGGACGGCCCACAGCGTGGAGGAGGGCGACCTCAACGTCAAAATGGGCTCGGGCCGATCGATCCGCGTGGCGCTGGTGCAGACGTCGATCCCGCAGGACGAAAAGTGGGTGACGGCCAAGGTCCTCATGATCTACGAGCGGCTGGCGGAACTGACGCGGCAGGCGCAGGGCGATCCCCGGACGGAACTGGTGATCTGGCCGGAAACGGCGTTGCCGGACGACGTGCGCAACAGCGAGAACAGCTATACCCTGGTCTGGAACCTCTGCACCAACGGAACGCCGATCCTGACGGGCTCGCTCGACACGGCGGTCCTGGATTCGGGCGAAGCCCAGTATTTCAACAGCGCCTTCCTGTTCGACGTCGATGGACGCCTCGCGGGGGAATACGACAAGCGGCATCTGGTGATCGGCGGCGAATTCATCCCGCTGGCGCGGTTCGTGCCGGCGGATTGGCAGGTGGCCTGGGGCTGGCCCGCCAGCATCACCGCCGGCCGGGCAGGCGCGGTGTTTCGCGCGGGGAAAGGCGACGTGCCGCTGGCGCCGCTGGTGTGCTTCGAGGACGTGTTTCCGGATCTGGCGCGCGCGGACGTGCGGGCCGGCGCGCGGATGCTCGTGAACGTGACGAACGACGCCTGGTTCGATGCCGTCATCGCGCCGTGGCAGCATCTGCGCAACGCGGTCCTCCGGGCGGTGGAAAACCGCGTGCCGCTGGTGCGCGCGGCCAACACGGGCGTGACCGGCGTGGTCGAACCCTCGGGCCGCCTCGCGGCGTTTCTGTCCGACGGCGCCGGCCGGACCGACGGCCCGGGCGTGCTGTGGGCGGACGTGCCCGTGCCGTACGACGCGTCGCCCTTGACGTTCTACGCCCGTTATGGAGATATCTACGGCATCGCTTGCGCGGCCGCGACGGTCTTGTGGCTGGCCCGGTCGCTCGGAAAACGGCGGAAAACGCCGCAGGCAGTTTAGACAGGAAAACAGAAACGCAAGAAAACGGGCTGAGATGGATTTTTCTGAATCCTGACTCCTGAATTCTGAATACAAAGGGTTGACATGCTCGACGAGCTTTCCACGCGCATCGCGTCCGTGAAAGAACACCTCGCAGGAATGAGAGGCTATCTTTGACGTCGATGGCAAAAAACGGATCATCGAAGAACTGACGCAGCGGATGGCCGCGCCCGATTTCTGGAACGACCAGAACGCGGCGCGGGCGACCATTGATCGGAAAAACGCGCTCGAGGCGGTGACGGGGCCGTACGAGAAGCTCGCGACGCTCCAGGAAGATCTGGAGCTGATGGTCGGCCTGCTCGAGGGGGAAGGGCACGTGGCCGAGGACCACCCCGACGTGGTCGAGCTGGGCAAGCAGGTCGCGGCGCTGGAGAAGCAGTACGAGCACGTCGAGCTGCAGTCGCTGCTGACGGGCAAATTCGACGCCAACAACGCCTTCCTGACGCTGCACGCGGGGGCCGGCGGAACCGAGTCGTGCGACTGGGCGGCCATGCTCCTGCGCATGTACGACCGCTATTGCCAGAAGCAGGGCTTCGAGGTCTCCACGGTGGACTACCAGCCCGGCGACGAAGCCGGCGTGAAGAGCGCGACGATCATGGTCAGCGGCCCGTGGGCCTACGGATTCCTCAAGGCCGAGCGCGGCGTGCACCGCCTGGTGCGCATCAGCCCCTTCGACGCCGCCAAGCGGCGCCACACCTCCTTCGCCTCGCTCGACGTCGTGGCGGAAATCAGCGACGACGTCGAAGTCGAGATCGACGAAAAGGACCTGCGCGTGGACACGTATCGGTCCGGCGGCGCGGGCGGCCAGCACGTCAACAAGACCGACAGCGCGATCCGCCTGACGCACTTGCCGACGGGCGTCGTGGTGGCGTGCCAGGCCGAGCGCAGCCAGCACTCGAACCGCGCCCGCGCCATGAAGATCCTGCGCGCCAAGCTCTACGAGCTCGAACAGGACAAGAAAAAGCGCGAGATGGACAAGTTCTACGGCGAGAAAGGCGAGATCGCCTGGGGCCACCAGATCCGCTCGTACGTCCTGCAGCCCTACACGATGGTCAAAGACCACCGCACCGAGGCCGAAACCGGCCAAGTCGACGCCGTCCTGGACGGCGACCTCGAAATGTTCATCGAGGCGTGGCTCAAGCAAAACCGCGGCGAAACCGGCCAGTAACGGCCGAAAGCCGTTTCGCCGCAGAGCGCGCAGAGCCCGGCGAGGAAGAACCCGTCATTCTCCGGACTCTCTGCGACCTCTGCGGCAAAAGGGTTCTCAGTCTTCCAGGCCCAGTTTTTTCAGCTTGGGCCGGATCACGGCGCGGCAATAGGGGGCGCGCTTGTTGAGGCGGTAGTATTCCTGGTGGTAGTCCTCGGCGGGATAAAACGTCCCGGCGGGAACGATTTTCGTGACGATCGGCCGGTCGAAATGCCCCGACCGGTCCGCGGCGGCCTTGGAGGCTTCCGCCGCCGCCCGCTGCGCATCGGAATGGACGAAGATGGCCGAGCGGTACTGCGTGCCGACGTCCGCGCCTTGCCGATTAAGCTGCGTGGGATCGTGCGCCGTCCAAAAGACGTCGAGCAACTTGTCGTAGGCGATCTTCCGGGGATCGAACGCGATCTGGATGGCCTCCGCATGGCCGGTCTTGCCCGAGCAGACCTGCGCATAGGTCGGCTTTTCCGTCGTGCCGCCGGTATAGCCGGACGTGACCTGGAGCACGCCGGGTTGCTGGCGGAAGATTTCCTCGATGCACCAGAAGCAACCGCCGGCGAACGTGGCGGTTTCGGTCGAAGCGGGAGCGGTCATGGCGTCTCCGGGTTGAGCCTGCGCGGCCGATGCCGCGAGGCAGATCAGGACGATGTATGGAATTTTCATGCGGCAACCCTACCGCATGCGGACATGTCTTGCTGGAAATTTAGACAGGATTCACAGGATTTACAGGATGGAGGGAAGGGCCGGGCATTTTGCGGGCAAAAGGACCTGGGGCTGCGTGCCTCTGTGAGAGGAAATATTCCCTCTGCTCTTCTTTCGCGTGATTCGCGCTATTCGTAGTTTCACTCCGGTCCCGGATCGAAACCTTGGCGGTCTTTGCGTTCTTGGCGAGAGATATCCGATCTGAGATCGAGGAGAATCCTGTGAGTCCTGTCTAAACGGGATTCGATCCATTTAGCAGGAAAACAGGAAACACAGGAAAACAGGAGAAATCCTATCAAATCGTTTCCGGATTTGTTGTAGCCGGCCCCGCTGGGGCCGGTCTTGCCACGCCTAAGGCGTCGGCACGCGAATGGGAATCGTTTTGGCGGCTTGAAGGGTAGGGACGGCACGCCGTGCCGTCCGTTTGTTATATTTGCGCGGACGGCTCGGAGAGCCGTCCCTACCAACCATCCTGTGAATCCTGTAAATCCTGTCTAATTTCCCGCGCAATAGAGCGGGTGCGGGATTTCGAACCGCGCCCACGGCGGCGCGGGATTCCGCGTGCCCCAGAGCTGGGCGTAGAATTCCGGACGGCTGCCCGGGAAGCTCCACAAATCGCGCTTCATCATTTTTTCCAAAGCGGAAACCAATTCAAACGCGGCGGCGGCGGGGCGATAGGCAACGGGATCGACGACGTCGAAGGCCAGCCCGCGCAGCACCTGCCCGTGCTTGTCGGGATATTCGCAGGGCGCGACGTTCAGGCCGGGCAGGGGCGGCAACGCCAGCGCGGACAAATCGGCGTGGGCCGATCCGATGCGCCGGAACGCCAGCGGCGTGCCGCGCGCGTGGTCGATCATCGGCAAGGCCTCGCAGAACACCGTCAACGGGAAGCACAGCGCGTTTTCCAGCGCCACGATGGCCGGCGAAGTCGCCTGCCACGCCGGGAATATTTGCGTCAGCGACAAATCGCGGCTCAAGCCCGCGCAGGGGGCGACGCGCAGATCGAGGCCGTCGAGCTTCAGAGCCTCTTTCAGGAACCGTGCGGTTTCGCCGGGCGTCATGCCAAAACAGAACGGCGTTGGCACCAGGCCGACGAACGACGCGCAGGCGGGATCGAGCGGCGGGCCGTCGGGCGGCGTCAACATCAGGGGATCGGGCCGGTCGGCCACGACGAGCGTTTTGCCGTGGCTTGCGCAGGCTTCCATCAGCAGGCGCAGGGTGGAGACGTAGGTGTAGGCCCGGCACGCGATGGTCTGGATATCGAAGACGAAGACGTCCACATGCTCCAGCATCGCCGCCGTAGGCGCGCGGGTCTCGCCGTAGAGCGAGAAAATGGGAATGCCCCAGTCGGCATGGGCGGCGTCGGGGACGTTCTCGCCGGCCCCGCCGCGACCGAAGAAGCCGTGCTCCGGTCCGAACAGCGCCGTCAGATTTACGCCCGAGTCATGCAGGAAGTCCGCGGAGTGGCGGCCATCGGCAACGAGGCTGGCCGGATGCGCCACCAGCCCGACGCGACGCCCGGCGAGCCATTCAGAGGGAATGGCTTCGAGGCCCGGCCGGATGGACGGCGATTGGTTCACGCGCGCATCCTAGCAAAGCCCGGGGGAGAGGGGAAGATTCACGCGGAGACGCGGAAAAAACCAGAGGGGAACATCCGGGGTCAGGCTTAGGTGATTTGTCGCCGATAGCCTAGCCCCCCCTTGTTGGAAGAATTATTTTTTCTTTTTCGGGACAGCGATTCTCTGAGTAATTGTTGTTTTGGGATGAGAAGCGACATATTTTCTTTTAACGAATCGCCCAGTAACGGCGCTTCTTCCAGCGAGACGAGTTTTAGTCATTCTGTTTTCCTCCTCTTTTTCTGAGTAACTTCAGTTTCTGCTGTTGTTCCTCAATCATTTCAATCGCTTTGCTGAGGGCATTGTCTTCATTATTATCGAGTTGATCGCCATACTTGTCCTCTATCGATTCAAGCCCCTTTTTCCAGCGTTTAAGCTCTTCTTCATCGTATGGCATATCTATGGCTTCTAACGGACTCATATGTATATTCCTTCCTTTTATCTTTCAACGTCAGGGGTCAAAGAGTCCCGACACCTTGTGGAGGTCACCCTGGACCGGCTTGTTATGCATTTGGTTTCTTTTCAAACCGCGAGTCATTTATACCAATCGTTCGAAGTAAAAGTCGGCCCAATGGACTCGTGTCGTAGAATGCCACTTTTATGTCACCAGAAGCCATGTCGAACTCGGGTTGTTTTGTGGCGATACCATAGGAAAGGTGCCGGCTAAGTAACCCGAGATCATACAAGTGAATTCGATAGCTTTCTTGAAGAGCATGCTTATCCATTTCTTCGATGGAGCACCCAATGCACGCATGCCTAGACTCAAGTATATTTGCGTGTTTCTGGCGGAAATCAGTATCGCCACTTATAGTCGGACGAAGAAAAAAGCGCAACCAGACTATCTCAATATCGTTAAGTTCCCCCAGAATGCGCAGAAGGTGTTTCGATTCGTTATGTTCTATAGCCTCGTTATTAAGACTATTGGCAACGAGTGAAGCCAGGTACTGTCTACGCTCGGGCGAGATAGAGCTGGCTGCTTGGTGTAATGCTTCTTCGAGAAGGTCGGTGAATTCCTCATCCTTGAACGCATCGCGAATATGATTCTCTTCGAGGCCTCGGATTCGTGTTTCTAATAGAGATGCGAATTGGGTGATTCGCTCGATCCGCTGGTTTGGGTTAAGGGTTCCAGCCACTTCGGCAAGGAGAGAGCCGATAAAGGGTACGGCGCCGACCAGTGCTTTTGCGCCAGACGCGACATAATCTACGGCCTTGTTTTTTATCTCGGCAGGAGGGGCGAGGCTTATGCTTTCGTTATTCATAATCATGCAGAACGTCAGGGTTCTGGCTGAGGCGCGCCTTGGCGCCGATAGCCAGAAACCCCTTGTTGGAATGTCTTCATTTTTGAGGCTCAGCCCGAAGCCCAAAGTATTCGGCGGGGGCCGTTCTGCAACCTTGGCAGCGAACGAAAAGGTGCAAGGTAATGGCTGTTGGCCTCACCACAGCAGTAAGTGGAGGAAGTTCGATTTTTACGGGTTCCTCTGGAGGCATATCTCCCTCTGATTCTGGTGCCGAGACCAATTTATGTCTTTTTGTATTCTCCTTTAGTTCCGACATCTTTTTTTGAAACTTCTTCCACTCTATTTCGCTTTTTTTCTGTTCCCTAAGAGCCTCAAGATATTCTTCATTCTGGAGAGGAAATCCTCCTTCAATGAGATCAAGTGCTCGAAGATGATCCAGTTCTCTGTCAATCCGGTGCAGATCATCATCATGCCATAACTCTATCAATTGCGGCGGTGTCAATTCGATGGATTCGGCATAGAGCAGGTTGTCCAAGGACAGCTTCTTCTCGGCAGCCACGCACGCATGATTAAGTAATCTTGCCTGCGCGGCATTAATCTGACCAAGCAAGTTGACAAAGAGCAGGTTGCTTTCGTCCTGTCCATCAGACGTGCAGGCGGATGCGAGTAATCCTGCCCACATATTTTGAATATCGTCCTGAGGAGACCAAGACCCTTTCTCGAGAATATCGTTAATGATTCGCGGATGGGCTTGAAGGTTGCCGATGCCGCCATGCTCAGTTAGTAGTTTTTGTGTTCTCTCAGAAATGGCTACTAGATTTCGCGTGCGCCAATGGCTTACGCGTTCTTTGATCAATAAGCCGAATTCCTCAGCAGCAGGGAGGCAGATGCGGCTCAAGAAGGCGGAGGCGCCGTCCACGGCCCCCTTTGTAACGATCTTTACAGATTCCGCAATTGGTTTGACGCCAAGAAGGTCTAAGCTCTTATTTGCGTCTGTCATATATTATTCTCCATTCCAACGTCACGTGTGAGCTTTGCGGAAATTGATGCCGGGCATGAAAATTGTGCGTTTTACCGCGTAAGGTCCACGCGCTGGCTGGAAGTTTATTGAATTCATTACTTTTAGTGAAATTCGCACTGTGAACGACAAGAAATCTATTAAGTTAGTCTTCTTTATATTTGTCAAATGCGCCTGCTGCACGTTGCTCTGCTATCAGTTCAGAATTAAGCATTCTCCAAGATCCGTGCCCATTTCTTTGAGCCCATATTTCGAGTGATCCAAGTGGCCCTTCCTGAACTTTATTCCTACCTTCGAGCACTATGTAATTTCCGCTCTTCAATTTCTGAATTCTAATTTTAGCCATTGTTATATCCTTTGTCTTCCAACAGTTTTATTCCCCGTACATAGAGTAGTTTGTTCCAAATCTCCGGGGAAAGCCTTTACTGGCCTGATATTAGCCAATAGGCGGAGTGGGGTCAATGGCGCAACGGGCTGGGAATATGTGGCAGAAGGAATCGTCTGGATGGCGTGCGAAATCGATGATTTGCACCATCGTAGGCATCTGCAATCTGACTACTTCGCGGGCAGGGCCTTGCGAGCCGCGATTTTTGCTGAAAGAGGGGCGCAAAAGGCGTTTTCGGTCATTTTGGGGGCAAAATTTGTCGCGCAGGAGCGTAAAATGGTCGGGTAGGCCGTCGGCGGGAGGCGGTGGACGATTTTGGGGGCACAGAGAGCGTCAAAATGCTTAAAAATGGCCAAAAAACCAAGAAAACAGTCCGAAAATTGCCACAAAGAGCACAGAGAGTGCCCAAATGTCCGAAAACGAGCAAAAACCACGAAAAACAGCCCGAATTTTGCCGCAGAGAGCGCAGAGAGCGTCAAAACTCCCGTAAACGGGCAAAAACCGCGATAAAATGGGGCTTGAAAACCCCGGAATTTAACGCAAAAGGCGCAAGAGGCGCAAAAGTCACGCCATCGCAGGATTTGGAAGGGGGGTGGAGGCCATCCCGAGGCGGATTCCATGCGGTTTGGAACCGAACGGCGTTGGCGTCGTTTGCGTCGCTTGCGTTGAATGGAATTCCTTAAAGCGCGATAAAATGAGTCCCAAAACCGCGAAAAGCAGCCCGAATTTTTGCCGCGAGAGCGCAGAGAGCGTCAAAATGCCCGAAAACAGGCAAAAACCGCGATAAAACAGCCATTTTTCACGCAAAGACGCAAAGTACGCCAAGGGGAACCAAATTCTTGTCTGTTTCGACCCGAAATCCAGGCTTCGTTTTGAACTTGGCGCTCTTTGCGTCTTTGCGTGAGAATTCTTCGGTTCGGGCGGCTTGGCGGCGCGCCTGGCGAGGTAAACCGTTTTTTGCTGGAAAATTCCTGCGATTCTGGGATTGACTCGGGGACGGGCGGGGCGTATGGTGTCGCGCAATTCCGCCGGTTTGCGGACGGAACGAAACGGAAATTTAAAAAGAAAACACACGGAGATCACGGAATATGGCTATCAAAGTTGGCATCAATGGATTCGGACGCATCGGCCGCATGGTGTTTCGCGCGGCGATCAAGAATTTCAAGGACATCGAAATCGTCGGCATCAACGACCTGCTCGAGCCGGAATATCTGGCCTACATGCTGAAGTACGACAGCGTGCACGGCCGCTTCCAGGGCACGATCGCCGTCGAAGGCACGACGCTGATCGTCAACGGGCAGAAGATCCGCCTGACGGCCGAGAAGGATCCGGCCGCCCTGAAGTGGAACGAAGTCGGCGCCGAAATCGTCGTCGAATCCACGGGCCTGTTCCTGACGAAGGAAACCGCGGAAGCCCACCTGAAGGCCGGCGCCAAGAAGGTGCTGCTGAGCGCGCCCTCGAAGGACGACACCCCGATGTTCGTCTTCGGCGTGAATTCCAAGAGCTACAAGGGCGAAGCGATCATCTCCAACGCGAGCTGCACGACGAACTGCCTGGCGCCCGTGGCCAAGGTTCTGAACGACAAGTTCGGCATCGAGAAGGGCCTGATGACGACGGTCCACGCGGCGACGGCCACCCAGAAGACGGTGGACGGCCCCTCGAAGAAGGATTGGCGCGGCGGCCGCGGCATCCTCGAGAACATCATCCCCAGCAGCACCGGCGCGGCCAAGGCCGTGGGCAAGGTCATCCCCGAGCTGAACAAGAAGCTGACGGGCATGGCCCTGCGCGTGCCGACGAGCGACGTCTCGGTGGTGGATCTGACGGTCGTCCTGAAGAAGGAATGCACCTACGACGAGATCAAGGCCGCGATGAAGGCCGCCAGCGAAGGCGAGCTGAAGGGCGTCCTCGGCTACACCGAGGAAAAGGTCGTCAGCACCGATTTCGTCGGCGAGACCCTGACCAGCGTGTTCGACGCCGGCGCGGGCATCCAGCTCGACCCGACCTTCGTGAAGGTCGTGGCCTGGTACGACAACGAGTGGGGCTATTCCAACAAGATGCTGGAAATGGTCCGCGTGATGGCCAAGTAGGCCGGAGACGGTTCCATTCCATTCCGCCGGGGCGCGCGCCCCGGCGGAATGTTTCGCAATCGCACCCCACCGCAAAAGGACGACGGACATGAACAAGAAGACCTTGAAAGACGTGGACTTGAAGGGCAAGCGCGTGATCATGCGCGTGGATTTCAACGTGCCGATCAAGGAAGGGAAGATCGGCGACGACACCCGCGTGACCGCGGCGCTGCCGTCGATCCGCTACGTCCTGGAGCAGGGCGCGAGCCTGACGCTGATGAGCCACCTGGGCCGGCCGAAAGGCAAGGGTTTCGAGGCCGAATTCAGCCTCAAGCCCGTGGCCGAGCACCTGGCCAAGCTGCTGGGCAAGCCCGTCGCGTTCGCGGCGGACTGCCAGGCGGCCGACACCGAGGTCGCCGCGCTCAAGCCCGGCGACGTCCTCGTGCTCGAAAACACGCGCTTCTACAAGGAAGAAGAAGCCAAGGTCAAGAAGACCGACGACATGACCGACGACGAGCTCAAGGCCAAGAAGGCCGAGCTGAAGGAAAAGCAGAAGGCCATGGCCCAGAAGCTTGCGTCCTACGGCGACGTGTTCGTCAACGACGCCTTCGGCGCCGCGCACCGCGCGCACGCCTCGACCGCCGTCATCTGCAAGTATATCGGCACCAGCGTGGCCGGCTTCCTGCTCGAGAAGGAAATCCGCTATCTCGGCAACGCGGTCAACGATCCCGTCCGCCCGTTCGTGGCGATCCTCGGCGGCGCGAAGGTCAGCGACAAGCTGGCCGTCGTGAACAACCTGCTCGACAAGGTGGACGTTCTCATCATCGGCGGCGGCATGGCCTACACCTTCCTGAAGGCGCAGGGCCACGACGTCGGCAATTCCCTGTGCGAGCTCGACCAGCTCGATTACGCGCGCCAGATGATCGAAAAGGCCAAGGCCAACGGCAAGCAGTTCCTGCTGCCGGTGGACAACGTCGCGGCGGACAAGTTCGACGCGGCGGCCCAGACCCAGGTCGTGGGCAACGATATTCCGGCCGGCTGGATGGCGCTGGACGTCGGCCCGAAAACGATCGCGCTCTACGCGGCGGCGATCCAGGGCGCCAAGACGGTGGTCTGGAACGGCCCGATGGGCTGCTTCGAGATGAAGCCGTTCGCGGCGGGCACGTTCGGCGTCTGCCAGGCGGTGGCCGACAGCGGCGCCACGAGCATCATCGGCGGCGGCGACAGCGTCAGCGCCGTGAACAAGAGCGGCCTGGCCGCCAAGATGACCCACATCAGCACCGGCGGCGGCGCCAGCCTCGAATTTCTCGAAGGCAAGGAACTGCCCGGCGTGGCCGCCCTGAACGACAAATAGGCGGATTTTTCCCGAACAACCCGAAGAACGAAGAGGAACGAACATGCGCAAGAAGATCGTGGCCGGCAACTGGAAGATGAACATGACCACCGCGGAAGCGGCGGCCCTCGTGAACGCCCTCAAGGCGGA
>ERZ1645187.3131-NODE-3131-length-14074-cov-6.029817_pt1 | contig 14074 bp, 13 predicted proteins | sample MGYA00575352_ERZ1645187 | MGnify/ENA primary metagenome ERZ1645187 (study PRJEB40837, sample SAMN11349314) | freshwater sediment metagenome | isolation source: river sediment | host: Sediment | place: India: Wazaribad , New Delhi | collected 2017-02-21 ...
CACCAGGTCATGGGCGGCGATCACCTCGCGCAGGGGGGGCAGGCCGTCGATCGTTCCCACTCGCGCTTCTCCGCCTTTCATCTGTCCTCAAATATCCCGGGGGTCCGGGGGCTGGCCCCCGGCGGCCTAACCCAGGCGCGCCGCCGCCATCTCTTGCGCCATCCGCAACGCCGCCACCAGGCTGGAGGGATCGGCCACCCCGCGGCCCGCGATGTCATGCGCGGTGCCATGGTCGGGCGAGGTGCGCACGAAGGGCAGGCCCAGCGTCACGTTCACCCCGCCGGCAAAGTCGATGGTCTTGATCGGGATCAGCGCCTGGTCGTGATAGCAACACACCGCCACGTCATAGCCCGCCCGCGCCGCGGCATGAAACATCGTGTCGGCGGGCAAGGGCCCGCGGATCGCCATTCCCCCGGCCGCCAGCCGCGCCACCAGCGGGCGGATCATCCGCTCGTCCTCCCAGCCCATCGCGCCGCCCTCGCCGGCATGCGGGTTCAGCCCCGCAACGGCGATCCGCGGCGACGCCAGGCCGAAATCGCGCACCAGCCCGGCATGGGTGATGCGGATCGTCTCTTCCAGCAGCGCCTCGGTCAGGGCGGCGGGCACCTCGGACAGCGGGATGTGGATGGTGGCGGGCACCACCCGCAGGCCGGGGCAGGCCAGCATCATCACCACCCGCCCCACCCCGGCCAGATGGGCCAGGAATTCGGTATGGCCCGGAAAGGCAAAGCCCGCGCCGTCCTTCAGCGCCTTCTTGTGGATCGGCGCGGTGACCACCGCGCCCGCGTCCCCGGCCTGCACCAAGGCCACCGCGCGTTCGATGGCGGCGATGGTGCCGGCGGCATTGGCGGGGTCGGGGCGGCCGGGCGGGGCGGCGGCGGCAAAGCGTTGCACCAGCACCGGCAGGCGGTCGGGCGGCACGGCCGCCGCCTCGGCCGGGGCGGCGATCTCGGCCACTGCGGTGCCTTCGGGCAGGTGGCGCGGATCGCCGATCCAGGCAAAGGGCAGGGCGGCGCCCAACAGGGCGCGGGCCTTGACGGCGATCTCGGGGCCGATGCCCGACGGGTCGCCGCAGGTCAGGACGGGCGGGCGCGGCGTCACGGTTCGCGGATGAAGGCCGCGGCCTTGAGTTCGGCCATGTAGCCCTGCGCCAGGGCATCCAGCTTCTGGTTGCGCACCTGCTCCAGCATCGCCTCGCGGGTCGGCGCATCCTCGGCGGTGACGTCGCGGCTGCACAGCATCAGCAGCATCCGCATCCCCGACCGGGTCAGCGCGGTCGAGGTCTCGCCCGGGTCCAGCCGCGCCAGTTCCAGGCCGATGTCCTGCGGAATCTCGGCCATCGGCGCGGTCTCGATCACCAGCCGGTCCTCGGGCAGGCCGTGCGCCTGGCCGTAAAGGTCGTTGCAGCTGTCGGTGGCGGCGATCACCCGGGCGATTTCGGCCGGGTCGTCGGGCATCAGGAAGCGGGCATATTCGACCGAGACCGCGATGGGTTCGGCGGTTTCGTCGCGGGCCACGTCGCGCAACAGGAACAGCACCACCGCGCCCGGCACCTGGATCGGGGCCGAGGCCTCGCCCACGCCAAGGGCCAGGATCTGGCCGGCGATGGCGGGGGGCAGGTTGGCCAGCGGCAGCCAGTCCAGCCGGCCGCCGCGACCGGCGGTGGGGGCGGCGGAATGGCGGCGCGCGGCGGCGGCGAATTCGGCCTCGCTGCCGATCTCGTCCGACAAGCGGGCGGCCAGCGCCATCGCCGAGGCCTCGTTGCCCGGCTGTGCCGGGATCACCAGTTCCGAGGCCAGAACCTTCAGCGCGCGCGGCCGCGCGATGGCCTGCAGGGCGCGGTCGACCTCGGCCTGCGAGACGGTGACCTGGCCGGCAAAGCGCGCCCGCACCGCCTGGCGCCACAACAGGCCCGCCACCACGAAATCGCGGAAGGTTTCGGGCGCGATGCCGACCTTCTGGAACTCGCCGATCAGCTGTTCGGCCGTCAGGTTGGCGCGGGCGGCGAATTCCTCCATCCCGGTCCTGACCTCTTCCTCGGTCACCTTCAGGCCCAGGCGCTTGGCTTCGGACATCCGCAGGCGGTCTTCGGTCAGCGCCTTCAGCGCCTCTTCCATCGGATCGCCGGGGGCGCGCAGCAGTTGCAGGAACAGCGCGCGCTGGATCACCTCATACTCGGTGATGACCTGGTCGTTGATGTAAAGCCGCGGGGCGAACAGGTCCTGCGCAGGGGCCGCCGCGGGCGCCAGCATCGCCAGCGCCGCCCCGAGGACCAGCCCCGCCACCATCCGTCCTGCCCGTGCCTGCCGCATCCTGCCCTGCCGTCCGTCGCCTGCGTCTTCTGTCGTCCGATGCCCGCCCGCGCGGCGGGTCTTGCCGTTTCGAGGCTAGCGGCAGCGTCGCGCCGGCCCTGCCGTCGCCCCGCCGCCAAACCCGATGAGTCCGACCGAAAGGCCAAAATCCGTGGTCGGGCTTACACTAGTTGAGGATGTGAACCGACGCGAGAGGGAAAGATCGACCGTCATGCAGTCGGTCCGGAATTCCACGCCCAAGGCCGCCAGCGTGCCGCGGCCGGCGACGAAATCGTAACTGCCCGACAGTTTCGCGGTGACCCTGCCGTTGGCGCGGTAACGCGCGTCGAAGGTGAATTCGCGGGTCGGGTCGGGACGGTTCTCCAGCAGGTCGGCCGGCGCCCAGAACACCGAGGTCGCCAGCGCCAGCTTTTTCCGGTTCACCGTCATCCGCGCCTCGGCCTTGGTCAGGTCGAAGCTGTCGTCAAAGACAGCGCGGGCGGCCAGGGCATAAGTGTCGTCCAGCGTCAGCGTCACGCCCGCCAGCCAGTCCGACCGCGCGCCGTCCAGACCCGAGGCCAGTCCGTACTGGCCGTAATCGCCGTCGCGGTAGACCCGGCCCAGGGTAGCGCCCATCGACCAGCCGGCCGGGTCGTGGCGGGTCCAGCTGATCCCCAACGTGGCGCGGTCGCCCAGTTCCACCGCGTCCGAGCCCGGAAAACGGTTCAGCGAAAAGAGGTTGCCCTCGTCGAATTCGACCAGGGTCGAATCCTCGTTCAACAGGCCCGCGGTGTCGCCGCGCGCCCAGACCACCTGCGCCACCGGTTCGATCACATGCACCGCCCCCGAGGCGGCGGCCTTGACCCAGGGCCAGCGCAACTCGACCCCGGCGGCGGCGTTGCTGCGGGTCAGGCCGCCGGCAAAGCTGGCATCGTCCGAGACGCGGTAAGCATCGGCGGTGGCCTCGCCCAGCACGGTCGCCTCGATCCCGCCGGGCAGCACGAAGCTGCGCCGCCAGTCGATGCGGGCCGACAGCCGGCTGACGTCGCGGCCGTCGGCGATGCTGTCGGCATCGACGCCGGGCAGGTCGGTGGCGTCGTCGGAGCTGCGCCAGTGGCTGTGGCTTTGCAGCCGCAAGCCGCCCTCGCCGCCCAGCGGGCCCAGCGAAAACCGGCGGTGAAAGGTCAGGTCGGTGACGACCGAGGGGATGGTGGCGTTGTTCTCGTCATCGCGCAGGGTCTGGAAGCTGATCACCCGGGCCGCGATATGTTCGTTGCGCCGGGTGCGCGACACCTCGATCCGGCTGTCCAGCCGGTCGGTGTTCAGCACGCCGTAGTCCAAGAGATAGGCCGGGTCCGACACGGTCTTGACGTCGAAGGTCAGCCGGAAATTCTGCGGCAGGGTGAAGGCGCCGGTGGCGAACAGATAGCCGCGGTCGTCGCCGGGCAGGATGTCGTCGCGCGACAGGGCGCCCGTCACCTCGATCTGGCCGGTGGCAAAGGCCTGGCGGTAGCGCAACTCGACCGAGCGGCCGTTCTTGGTGGTCAGGTAGGGCGTGATCGTCAGGTCGCGGCTGGGGCCGAGCGTTATGAAATAGGGCATCTTCAGCCCCAGCCCCAGGTTTGAGGTGGACCGGAACGACGGCATCAGGAAACCGGTGGCGCGGTCCAGCGTCGGATCGGGCATCCGCAGGCGGGGGATGTAGAACACCGGCACGCCCGACAGCCGGAACTGCGCGTGGTCAAAGTAGATCTGGCGTTCCTGTTGGTCATGCACCACCCGGCGGGCGCGGATTTCCCACAAGGGCGTCGGATTGGCCGCGCAGACCCGGCAGGACGAGGCGACGACGTTGTCGAGCGTGGTATAGCGCCCGGCGGTGCGCATCATCCGGTTGGCGGCCAGTTGCAGCTGCTGGTCCAGCACCATCCGCGCGCTGGTCAGCAGCCCTTCGGAGAGGTCGGCCGACAGGTCGGCCTGCGAGGCCAGGATGATCGTGCCGCCGCCGGCATCGGTCAGCACGATGGGGCCGTCGATCACCAGCCGGTCGGCGGCCTGGTCATAGGTGATGCGGCTGGCGCGCAGCCGGCTGCCGCGGAAGAACACCTCGACGTTGCCTTGGGCGATCAGGCGGCTGTCGCCGGCGATCTCCAGCCGGTCCGAGACCAGCGTCGCGCGGTCCTGTGCCAGCGCGGCGGGGGCCATCAGCGCCAGGATCAAGGCCAGCCAGAGATGCCGGAAAAGCGCCGCCATCTCAGCCATCCTCCAGGTGCAACAGCAGCGCCACGGCCAGCATCGCCGCCGCCAGCGGCGGCGTCCAGGCGGCCAGAGCGATGGGGATTTGCCCAGTCTCGCCAAGCGTTTGCGCAAAGTTCCTGAGAAAGAAGATGGAGAACCCCGCCAGCATGGCATAAAGCACCATCGTGCCGGTGCGGCCGAACCGGACGTGGCGCATGGTGAAGCCCGCCGCCACCAGCACCATCGCCGCCAGCAACAGCGGCTGCGCCAGTTCCATCTGCAACCACAGCCGATAGGACCGGGCCGAAAAGCCCGCCGTCTCCAGCCCGCCGATATAGGCCGGCAGCGCCCAGATCGGCACCGCCGAGGGCGTGCCAAAGCTGTCGCGGATACGTTCCGGCGTCAGGTCCGAGGGCAGGCGGGTCTGGTCGGGCCAGCTTTCGGCGGCGCGTTCGGGGTTCTCGGCGGCCAGGTCCCACATCTTGGCGCCGTCCACCATCCAGGCGCCGGGCACCAGCAGGGCGCGGTCGGCCTCGATCCGGGTCGAGGGGATGCCATCGGGGCCGAAGGTCAGGAAGGTGGCGCCGAACAGCTCGGTCCCGTCCAGATTGGCGCGGGCGGCGCGGATCACGGTCTGGCCGTAATCGCCGCCCTGGCGCAGCCAAAGCCCGGTGTCCGACACCGACAGCGCCGCCTCGCCCGGTTGCAGATAGCCCGCGCGCAGCTCGTCATAGGCCTTCTGGGTGGCGGCGACCAAGGGGTTCAGCACGCCGATGGCAAAGAGGCCAAGCGCCAGCGCCACCACCACCGGCGTCACCAGAAAGCGCAGGCCCGACTGCCCGGCGGCCCGCACCACCACCAGTTCCGAAGACCGCGCCAGCGACAGGAACAGCGCGATCGACCCCATCACGAAGATCAGGGGCAGGATCGCGTAGAGCGATTCCGGCACGTTGAACAGCGACAGCCGCAGCGCCTCGGCCAGGCCGACGCCGCGGTCGGACAGCCGGCGCAGCTGTTCGATCATGTCGATCAGCACCAGGATCGCCAGAAAGCTGAGCAGCACCTGGCCCACCGACAGCACGAAGCGCCGCGCGATATAAAAGGTCAGCGTCATCCCGCGGCCCCCAGGCTGCGCCGCCGGCGCGGCCGCTGCGCCTGCCACAGCAGCGCCCCCGAGACCGCCAGCCCCAGAAGCGGCGCGACATAGACCAGCGGCCAGGCCCGGTCATCCCCCATCGCCACGCCCGAGGCTGCGGTCGACGTCATCTGCATCCCGATCAGCAGCCCCAGGGCCAGCATCATCTGCGGCCAGAGGCCAAAGCGCGAATAGCCCCCCAGCATCAGCGCCGAAAACCCCAGCAGCGGGGCGGCCAGCGCCATCAATGCCAGCGCCAGCCGGCTGTGGCCTTCCTCCAGCAGCACGGCGCGGGTCTCTCCGGTCGCCTCCATGTCGGCCTCTGCGGGCCAAAGCAGCCGTGCCGTCGACAATTCGTTCACCGACAGCCGGCCGCGCCCCGACGCGCCCAGGATGCCCGACAGGTCCATGCTGAAGCTGGAAAACCGGGTGATCGCCAGTCGCTCGCTTTGCCGGTCCAGCCGCTGCGCGGCACCGTCCAGCATCACCAGGCTGGGGCCGGGATCGGACCGCACCAGTAGCGCGCGCTCGGCGGTATAGACCACCCGCTCGACCGGGTCGCGTTCGTCGGCCAGGAAGATGTCTTCCAGCTCGCCCAGCTGGGTGATCCGGCGGATGTAGATCGTGACCCCGGTGGCGGGGTGCATGAACCGCCCCTCGTTCAGGAAGCGCGCGGTGACATTGTCGGAAATCTCGGCGGTGCGGTCGGCCAGGCGGCCCTGGCTGAGCGGCACCAGAAGGTTGACCAGAACCAGTTCCATCGCCGCGACGCACAGCCCGACATACAGCACCGGCCGCGCCAGCCGAAAGGCGGAAAAGCCGGTCGCCTGCATCACCACCAGCTCGCTTTCCTGCATCAGCCGGTTGATGGCGTGAAGGCAGGCCGCAAAGGCCGAGACCGGCAGCACCAGGCGCACCACGTTGGGCAGCGTCAGCACCGAAAATTCCAGGAACACCAGCGCCGACTGGCCGTCGCCGATCAGTTGGTCGAACAGGCCGACAGCCCGGTTGACCCAGTAGACGGCCACCAGGATCAGGCTGAAAAAGCCGAACAGCGCCAGGAGGTGCGACATGAGATATCGGTCGAATCTCGACACGCGGACCGGGCTCCCCACAAGATGTGGGGGAAGCTATCGGATATTGCCGGCAGCCGAAACTGGTATCTGGCAAAGCCCGCGGGCAATCTGTAGCGTGACGGCGGGCGCCCGCCGACCGGCCGGACCCGCGCCCGCCGCAGCCATCGCGCAGGCCCTGCGCCGACCGAATTCCAGGACCAGACCATGACGCATCCCGTTCCGATCCGCTTTGCCGAAACCGACCTTGACCAGCTGGCCGGCCACCCCGGCCGCATCGCCATTCTGGCCGATGCCCCGGGCACGCTGTCGCCCGCGGCGCGGCGGCTGGACAAGGCGACCCGCGGCGCGCTTGGACGCGCCCTGGCCTCCGAGGCCTGGGGCAAGCTGAAACCGGGCGAGGCGATGGAGCTGGCCTGGCCCGCGGGCCTGGCCGCGCAAAGCGTGCAACTGGTGCGCCTGCCCAAGCGCACCGACACCGCCAGCGCCCGCAAGGCCGGCGGCGCGATCGGCGCCCGGCTGACCGAGGCGCCGACGCTGGTGCTGGCCGAAACCCATCCGCGCGCGGCCGAGGTCTCGTTTGGCCTGGCGCTGCGGGCCTATGACTTCGCGGTGCACAAGACCGGCGAGAAGAAGGACAAGGGCGGCGTGACGATGATGGTCGCCGCCCCCGAGGCGGTCGCCGCCGAGGCCGGCCCGATGGCCGCGGTGGCCGAAGGCGTGTTCTTCGCCCGCGACCTGGTGAACGAACCGGCCAACGTGCTGACCACCTGGGATTTCGCCGCCCGTCTGGCCGCGATGCAGGAACTGGGGCTCGAGGTCGAGATCCTTGAGGAAGAAGAGCTGACCCGGCTGGGGATGCGGGCGCTTCTGGGCGTGGGGCAGGGCTCGGAAAGCCCCTCGAAGGTGGTGGTGATGCAGTGGAAGGGCGGCGCGGCAGGCGAGGCGCCCTTTGCCCTGATCGGCAAGGGCGTGGTCTTCGACACCGGCGGCATCTCGATCAAGCCCGCGGCGGGCATGGAGGAGATGACGATGGACATGGGTGGCGCCGCCACCGTCGCCGGCGTGATGCGCACGCTGGCGCTGCGCAAGGCGCGCGCCAACGTGGTGGGGCTGGTGGGCCTAGTCGAGAACATGCCCGATGGTCGCGCGCAGCGGCCCGGCGACGTGGTGCGGTCGATGAAGGGCGACACGATCGAGGTGATCAACACCGACGCCGAGGGACGGCTCGTGCTGGCCGACGTGATGTGGTACGCGCAGGACCGGTTCCAGCCCCGGGGGATGATCGACCTGGCCACCCTGACCGGCGCGATCATCATCGCGCTTGGGCATGAAAACACCGGCGTCTTCTCGAACGACGACGAATTGTGCGGCGCCTTCCTGCGCGCCGCGACTGCCGAAGGCGAAGGCGCCTGGCGGATGCCGATGGGCGAGGCCTATGACGCCAAGCTGAAAAGCCGCATCGCCGACATGATGAACGTCGGCGGCCGCGACGGCGGCGCGATCACCGCGGCGCAGTTCCTGGCGCGCTTCGTGCGTCCGGGGATGCCCTGGTGCCACCTGGACATCGCGGGCACGGCACTGTCGAAGGCCGACGGCGCCCTTGCGCCCAAGGGTGCGACGGGCTGGGGCGTGATGGCGCTGAACCGGCTGGTGCGCGACAGGTTCGAGACCCGCTGACCGCCATGGGCGCGGTGCTGTTCTACCACCTGACGCAGTTCTCGGCCGATGCCGTCGTCGACATGCTGGTGCCGAAGGCGCTGGATCATGGCTGGCGGGTGATGATCCGCAGCCCCGACGCCCAGGCGCTGGAACGCCAGGACGCCCGGCTCTGGCTGCAGCCCGACGACGGCTTCGTGCCGCACGGGCTGCAGGGCGGCGCGCACGACGCCGACCAGCCGGTGCTTCTGGGCGCCGGTGCGCCGTCGAACGGCGCCCAGGCGGTGCTGCTGCTGGGCGCTCAGGCCGTCGATCCGGCCGAGGCCGGGGGGCTGGAGCGGACTTGGCTGGTCTTCGACGGCGGCGACGAGGCGCAACTGGCCGAGGCGCGGCGGCAATGGAAGGCGGTGACCGCCGCTGGCCTGGCCGCGCAATACTGGAACGACGCCAGCGGCCGCTGGGAAAAGAAGGCCGAAACCGCAGCGACCGGCGGGTGAAGCAATTGCGCGGCTGCCGCCGCAAGCCTTTTTTGGTTTTTTTCTCTGACGTTCGCGCCCCTGGCTGGCGTTGCCTGACGAGGGGCGCTGCCCCTCGAGCTCCCCGGGGTACTTGGGCCAGAATGAAGGTCTTGTGCTTCAATCCGGTGGAAATACCCCGGGGGGTTTGGGGGGCTGGCCCCCCATCGCCCAAGGAGGAGGCGAAGCCCGACGACGAGACAAAAGACTTCGCCGTCAGGCGTCCGTTGCTTCACCGCCGGTCAGCGCGTCAGGATCATCCGGTCGCCCGTGATCTCGATCCGGAACAGGCCCAGGTAATCCATCCCCAGCAGCGAGCCCTCCATCTCGCCGTCGGTCACCCAGGCCTGGAAGGGCGCATCGCGGAATGGGCCAAGCTCGACGCTGTCCAGCGCTACCCGGGCGGTGCGGACGGTGCCGTTCGCGGTCTGCGCTTCGGCCAGGTAGATCAGCGTGGCCGGGTCCAGGCCGATCCGGCGGGCATCCTGCTGCGACAGCACCATGTTCGTCGCGCCGGTATCCGCCATGAAGCGCAGCTCGGTTCCGTTCAGCGTGAGCGTGGCGTAATAGTGCCCGTCGGGCGCGCGCGGCAGTTCGACCTTGCCTTCGGAGACCGTCATCTGCGCCGGTCCGATGTCGGTGCGGATGTCGGTCCACAGGCCATAGCCCGCCACCGCGCCCACGAAGATCAGCCCCCAGGCCGCCGCCGAGCGCAGGGCAAGGCCAAGGCGCTGGCGGTATTCGACGATCACCCAGCCGCCCACGGCGGCCAGGAGAAGGCCGAGATAGGCCATGCGGGCGATCGTGTCTCCGTCCATGGAAGGCTCCGTTGCTGCCAGGAATATGGGGAGGCGGGACGCCTGCGGAAAGGGTCAGCCGACAAGGCCGGTCTGGCGCACGCCGTCGATCACGAATTGCACCGACAGCGCGGCCAGCAGCATGCCCAGAAGCCGGGTGATGACGATCACGCCGGTGCGGCCGAGAATGCGCTCCAGCGGCGGCGAGGCCAGGAGGAAAGCGAAGGTCACCACCATCATCACCAGCAGAAGCCCGATCACCCAGGCCGCGCCCTGCCAGCCCGAGCCAGCCCCCGCTTCGGCCTGGCCGACCAGCAGGATCATCGTGGCGATCGCGCCGGGGCCGGCGATCAGCGGCGTGGCCAGCGGAAAGACCGAGGGGTCGTGGTCGGGGTCGGGGTGCTGGCCCTCGCGCCGCTGGGTGCGGCGTTCGAACAGCATATCCAGCGCGGTGAGGAACAAGAGGATGCCGCCGGCGATGCGGAAGGCGGGCATCGAGATGCCGATGAAGCCCAGGATGGATTCGCCGAACAGGCCGAACAGCGTCAGCAGTGCTGCGGCGATGAGGCAGGCGCGCTGCGCCATGGCGCGGCGCCGGTCGGGGTCCATGCCGCGGGTCAGCGCGATGAACAGCGGCACCAGCCCCGGCGGGTCGATCACCACGAAGAGCGTGGCGAAGGCGGTGATCAGGAAGGCGGTCTCGGGCATGGCGTCCTCTGCGGCAAGGCTAGCCGCGGCGGGGCGCGAAGGGAAGACGCAAGGTAGGATGGGCAATATTGCCCATCCTACGGGCCGAGGTCACAGAATTCGCGGGCCAAGGGTGGCCGGGTCGATGCCTGGGGTCGACCAGAACTCGGCCGCAAAGGCGGGCAGGCGGGACAGCGCGCGGTCGAGGTCGTCGCGCAGGATGGCGCGGCGCAGTGCCCAGGCGGTCGCGGCAACGCAGTGCGGCGGCGTCAGGTTGTGGTGCGGGCGCAGCGCCTGCGCCTCGGCCGTCCAGTCGGCGCGGGTGCCGGGCGGCGCGGGATCGCCCAGTTGCCAGTCGGCGACGAAGAGCGCGCGCAGGACCGCGGGCAGGACCTGGGCAAAGTCGATCGCCTGCTGCGGGGTCAGGCGGCGGCGGAAGGCGAATAGGACGCCCTCGACCGCGGTGAAGGCGGCATTGTCGGAGGCCAGGCCCATCGCCTCTTTCGCATCGGCCAGGAAGGCCTGCCATTCGCAACTGGCCTGGCGGTAGGTCCAGGGCATCGGCATCGGCGCCTCTTTTGCAGGGCCTGCCCTTGGCCTGGGTCAGGCCGCGGCCTCCAGCCGTTCCTGGGCGGCCAGCCACATCGCCTCGGCGCGGTCCAGCGCCTGCATAAGTTCGGCATATTTGGCGTTCCAGGTGGCAAGCTCGCCCTTGCGGGCGTCTTCGTACAGCGCCGGGTCGGCCAGCTTTGCCGCCAGCTTGTCGCGCATCTCGTTCAGCTTGGCCAGCCGGTCCTCGCATTTGCGGACCTCGGAGCGCAGGGCCAGCACCTCGTCGCGGCTGGCCTTCTTCGGCTTCTCGGCCGGCTTCTCGGCCGGCTTCGCGGCCGGTTTCGCCGGCTCGTCGCCCTGCAGAAGCTGGGCGCGATAGGTCTCGAGATCCTCGGCAAAGGGGGTGACGGTGCCGCTCTTGACCAGCCAAAGCCGGTCGGCGACCAGCGACAGAAGGTGCATGTCGTGGGACACCAGGATCACCGCGCCGGTGTATTCGGTCAGCGCCTCGACCAGCGCCTCGCGGCTTTCGATGTCCAGGTGGTTGGTCGGTTCGTCCAGGATCAACAGATGCGGCGCATCGATGGTGGCCAGCAAGAGCGACAGCCGGGCCTTTTGCCCGCCGGACAGGCGGCTGACCTTGGTATCGGCCTGGTCCGCCAGCAGGCCAAAGCCCGCCAGCCGGGCGCGGTGCCGGGCCTGCGCCTCGGTCGGACGCAGGCGCGCGACGTGGACAAGCGGCGTCTCGTCGATGTCCAGCTCATCGACCTGATGCTGGGCGAAGTAGCCGATGCGCAGCTTCGACGACCGGTGCAGCCGCCCCTCGGTCGGTTGCAGCTTGCCGGCCAACAGCTTGGACAGCGTCGATTTCCCCTCGCCGTTGCGGCCCAGCAGCGCGATCCGGTCATCCTGGTCGATGCGCAGGGACAGGCGGCGCAGCACGGGCGGGCCGCCATAGCCGGTGGCGACACCGTCCAGCGTCAGGATCGGCGGCGACAGTTCCTCGGGTTCGGGGAAGGTGAACTTGGCCAGCGCCGCCTCTTGCGGGGTGGTGGCGAATTTCAGCCGCTCGATCATCTTCAGCCGCGACTGCGCCTGACGGGCCTTGGTGGCCTTGGCGCGGAAGCGGTCGACGAAGCTTTGCAGATGTGCGCGGCGGGCTTCGGCGCGGCGGTTCTCGGCCTCGGCCACGGCGATCCGGGCCGCGCGGGTTTCCGCGAACGTGTCGTAAGGCCCGGAATAATATGTCAGTTTCCGGTCTTCGAGATGCAGGATGCCGGTGACCGCCCGGTTCAGAAGGCCGCGGTCGTGGCTGATGATCAGCACGGTATGGGGATAGCGCGCGATATAGCTTTCCAGCCAGAGCGCGCCTTCGAGGTCCAGGTAGTTGGTCGGTTCGTCCAGAAGCAGGATGTCGGGCTGGGCGAACAGCACGCCGGCCAGCGCCACCCGCATCCGCCAGCCGCCGGAAAAGGCGGAACAGGGCATCAGCTGCTTGTCCGGCTCGAACCCCAGGCCGCGCAGGATCGAGGAGGCGCGCGCCTCGCCCGACCAGGCGTCGATGTCGGTCAGGCGGGCCTGCACCTCGGCGATGCGGTGGGGGTCGGTGGCGGTCTCGGCCTCGGCCAGAAGGGCGGCGCGCTCGGTGTCGGCGGCCAGCACGGTGTCGATCAGCGAGACCTCGGACGAGGGCACCTCTTGCGCCACGCCGCCGATGCGGGCGCGCAGCGGCACCTGGATCGCGCCGCCCTCCAGCGCCAGTTCGCCCCGGATCAGCCGGAAGAGCGTGGTCTTGCCGGTGCCGTTGCGCCCGACCAGGCCCACCTTGTGGCCTTCGGGAATGGTGGCCGAGGCGCCCTCGAACAGCGGGCGGCCTTCTACGGAATTAGTGATGTCATCAATGCGCAGCATGGGCAGGGGATGGCGCAAGGGGGGCGAAAGGTCAACGGACTCTGCCTTCATCTGTCCTCAAATATCCCGGGGGTCCGGGGGCTGGCCCCCGGGCAGGTGCAACCGGGGCCAGCGCATCTTTTCATTGCGCTCGGCCCGTGCTAGCAGCCCGGCCATCCGATGCGGGCCACCGTGGCCCCCGAAGAATGGAGAGCCAGATGGCCATCGAACGCACCCTGTCGATCATCAAGCCCGATGCGACCAAGCGCAACCTGACCGGCAAGATCGTCGCCAAGTTCGAGGAGGCCGGGCTTCGCGTCGTCGCCTCCAAGCGCATCCACCTGACGCCCGCCCAGGCCGGCGCCTTCTACGCCGAGCACAAGGAACGCCCGTTCTATGGCGAGCTGTGCAGCTTCATGGCCTCCGAGCCGGTGGTGGTGCAGGTGCTGGAAGGCGAAGGCGCCATCGCGAAGAACCGTGAGGTGATGGGCGCGACCGACCCGGCCCAGGCCGCCGAAGGCACGATTCGCAAGGATTTCGCACTGTCGAAGGGCGAAAACTCGGTCCATGGATCCGACAGCCCGGAATCGGCCGCGCGCGAGATCGCCTTCTTCTTCTCCGGCCTCGAAATCGTCGGCTGAGCCAGGCCGCCGCGGTGCGGCAGGGGTTTCCCGATCAGGGAAGCCGCTTGTCGCGCTGCCGTTCGACCACACCCAGAAGCGAGAGGGCCGCATCCAGATCGGAGCGGCCCTTTTCTTCGCTGCCGCGGATGCTGGCCTTGATCGCATCGAAACGCGCGCGCAATCCCGCCTTCTCGGCGCCCTGGGCGTCGTTCCAGGGCCGGCCCTGCAGGCCCATCACCAGCACGTAATAGCCGATGAAATGCGGCTGGGCACCGGACAGGAGCAGCCGCCGGTAGGCCTCGTCCGGGCCAAGGGCACGGATTTCTGCCGCCGTGCGGATGCCGGCCCGGGCAAAGGCCGCCTCCGAGGCGGGGCCGAGATTGGCGATGGACGAGACGGGATCGGACATGGCAGGCGCCCCTGAAGACTGGACAGGGCCAGCCTCGCGGCCGGCCCCGTGTTCCGTCAAGCGGATTGCGCGACCCGCATATCGTCAGGCAGTTGCGCGACCCGCGCGGTGCCGGGCCGTCGCGCCAGCCATGGCATCCCGGGGCGGCAGGGCAGGGCCGCGGGGTGCCGGGACCGCAGGGTGCGGTGCCGGCTGGGCTGGCGGGCGG
>ERZ1645187.3132-NODE-3132-length-14072-cov-6.798673_pt1 | contig 14072 bp, 11 predicted proteins | sample MGYA00575352_ERZ1645187 | MGnify/ENA primary metagenome ERZ1645187 (study PRJEB40837, sample SAMN11349314) | freshwater sediment metagenome | isolation source: river sediment | host: Sediment | place: India: Wazaribad , New Delhi | collected 2017-02-21 ...
CCCCTTGACCGCCTGCATCCGTCAGCGCCAGCATTGGCGGAACGCAGTATCCCCGACGCATCGCAGGCCCCGCCATGACATCCGTTTCCGCCGCATCTTCCCCGATCCCCTCGCCCGAGGATGAGAACGTGGCGATGATCGACCGCATTTCGGATCAGGGGATCATCCTGGCTTGCGACGACCGTCAGGCCGCATGGCTGGGTTATGCGACAGAAGAGATCACGGGCGCCGACTGGTCGCGGATCTACAGCCGCAGCGCCCGCGCACATCTTTCCAACATCCTTGACCACCCCGAAGACGCGCCCAAGGCCCTTGTGCTTGAACTGCGCCGCGCCGATGGAAGGCCACAGAACGTCTGTGCCGTCGTCGAGGTCGAGGGTTCGGGTCCGACACGGACCCTGCGGACCTTCAAATGGCATCACGCCTCTTTTGCCGACCGCGACGCCCTTGCCGAGGGCAAGGCGGTGCTGCTGGACATCCTCAACGCCTCGGACGATCCCAGCTGGTGCATCGAATATGCCGAGCCGGTTGACCTGTCCGCCCCGGAGCAGGAGATCGTACGCCAGATGTTCGAGAACCGCCGGCATTGGCGGTTTTGCAACGCCGCGATGGGGCGGTTTTACCGGCTGCCGGATGATCAGGATCTGAATGACCGGCCGGTGCGAGAGATCTTCGACCGCAACCCGGGAAACGAGGCCTTCGCGCTTTTCCTGCTGCGCAACAACTTTGACGTGGTGCGCGCGCTGTCCCACGACACCCGTTATGACGGCACCACGGTCGATGTCGAAAACGACGTGCGCGGGCTGATCCGCAACAACCAGCTGCACAGGATGTGGGGCACGGTGCGCGATGTCTCCAAGCACCTGCGCCGCAATGACGAGCTGCGCAAGCGGATGGGCGATCTGGAACTGGCCCTCGTGGCAGTGCCCGAGGCCCTGCTGCTGGTCGATGGCAGCGGCCTGATCCTGCTGGCCAACACCGCCGCCCGGGTTTTCTTTGGCATGAACACCGACATGATCGTCGGCCAGCCGCTGGAAAAGCTGGTCAGCGCCGCCGCGCATCCGCATCGCCTGATGACCCTGACCGAGCAAAGCGTGACCGGGGCGCTGCGGGCGCCGATCCTGGTCGACGCCCAGCACCATGACGGGCCGATCCAGGCTGAAGTGAACGCCCGCCGGTTCGAGACGCGCGGCCTGCCCTATCTGGCCGTCACCCTCCGCAAGCCGCAGGCGCGGATGCCCGATGATCCCCAGCAAGACGAGATCATGGCAAAATGACCAGCCCCCGCCCAGAGGAAACGGCACCTTCCCACAGGTCGCGCCCGCCCACTCTGGGCGACGCGACCGACCTGATCCTGCGCAGCGTTGCCTCGTTTGCCGACGGGATCGTCGTCATCAACCGCGACCGCCGCCTTGTGTTCATCAATGCCGAGGCCGGGCAGATCCTTGGCATCAAGGGCGCCGATCTGGCCGGTCAGGATGCCGAGGCGCTGGGCTCCGTGGGGGGCTATGACTGGGATACCGTGCTGGGCGCGGTCGAACGGCAGGGCAATGGCGATTTCGTGCTGCGCGGCGGGATCCGCGGGGCGGTTTTCGTGACCCTGCGGCGGGTGATGGGCGGGGATGGCGGCATGGTGATGCAGCTGCGCGACCTCGAGGTCTTTGACCATGCCCGACGCCGCGCGACCGGCCTGCCCCATGCGGGCCGCACGCCCGGCGCCGAACGCAAGGTGCGCCCGGATTTCCTGCGCCAGCGGCAGATCTGCTCCTACCTCGACCGCATCATCGCCCTGGGCGAACGCGCGCTGGTGCAGGATGCGCGGGTCATCATCACGGGCGAAAGCGGCGTCGGCAAGACCGAGATCGCCCGCCACCTGCACCGCCACGTCAGCGACGCCTCTGACCCCTTCATCGTCGTGAACTGCGCGGCCATTCCCGATACGCTGTTTGAATCCGAGCTGTTCGGCTATGAGAAAGGCGCGTTCACCGGCGCGCTCAGCTCGGGCAAGAAGGGGCTGATCGAGCAGGCCGAGGGCGGCACGCTGTTTCTCGACGAGGTCGGCGAGATCCCTCTGCATCTGCAATCCAAACTGCTGTCGTTTCTGGAGGATGGCACGGTGCAGCGCGTTGGCGGCTCAAAGCCGCGGGCCGTGCATGTGCGGGTGATTTCGGCCACCAATCGCGAATTGCTGGAGATGGTGAACGACCGGACCTTCCGGCGCGATCTCTATCACCGGCTGGCGGTGGTCAAGCTGCCGATCCGCCCGCTGCGCGACACGCCCGAACTGATCGCGCATCTGATCGAGCGGTTTGTCGCCATCGTCAATCAGCGCCGGTCAGAGCCGCTGGTCCTCAGCGCCGAACTTCACGCCCGGCTGATGACCTATGATTATCCCGGCAATATCCGCGAACTCTACAACATCATCCAGCAGATCTCGATCATGGGCGAAGATGAGCTGACGCCCGTCCTTGAAGGCGGCACCGTCACCGCGGATGCCCCGCCCCCGGTCACGCCGATCGAAGGCAAGACCCTCAAGGAGATGGTCGCCCGCTACGAGCGTCAACTGATCGAGTCCGCAATTGCGATGCATGGCAGCAAGCGCAAGGCGGCCGCGGCCCTTGATGTCGATATCGGCACGATCGTCCGCAAGACCAAACCGGCCGACTGACGCCACCACCATGAAGATCAGTCCGGGCCTCGATCTTCGACAAAAGCGGCTGCTGGCGCTGACCCCGGACATGCAGCGGGCCCTCGCGATCCTGCAAATGAATGCCATCGAACTGACAGCGATGCTTCAGCGCGAGGCGGATGCAAACCCCCTGCTGCGCATCAGCGCCCCGCCACTCGAGCTGCCTTTTTCGCGCAGCCCATCGCCGGGCGGGCTGGACGTTGACGACCTGCCCTTTGCCGCCGGTTCGGCCGATGGCCCCTGCCTGATGGATCACGTTCTGGCGCAGATGGGGCTTTGCGGGGTTTCACAGGCCGAGCGTGGCCTCGCGCTTCTGCTGACGGATGCGCTGCTGCCCGCTGGTTGGCTAGCCGAGCCCCCCGAGCAGATCGCTGCCCGCCATGGTGTGCCGGTGCGGCGTCTGGAAACCGTGCTGGAAAAATTGCAGCGGATCGAGCCCACCGGGCTTTTCGCCCGCAACCTGGCCGACTGTCTGCGGCTGCAACTGGCCGAGGCAGGGGCCTTGGACGCAGCCGCCGAGACGGTGCTGACCCATCTGCCAGAACTGGAACGCGGCGGCCCCAACGCGTTGACCCGCGCAACCGGATTGCCTCGCGCATCCGTTGATGCGGTTTTGCAGCGGCTGCGGCGGCTGGACCCAAAGCCGGGCCTCGCCTTCTCGATCCCGCCCGTGCAAACCATCCGCCCCGATCTGCTGGCAGAGCAGAATGCGACCGGCGCGTGGCAGGTGCGGCTTGACCGGTCGATTTTGCCCACTGTCGCGGTTGATGAAACGCTGATGCAGCGGTTGGAGCGCGGCAAGCCCTCGCCCGAACTGCGGGCGGCTTATGGCACCGCGCGCTGGCTGGTAGAGGCCGTCGCCCGCCGGCAACGGACCGTGCTGAATATTGGCGCTGCACTGGTGCAGCACCAACGTGATTTTCTGGAACGCGGCCCCGGCAATCTGCGGCCCCTGTCGCAGCGCAGCCTCGCCGAGCAGCTCAATCTCAGCGAAAGCACTGTCAGCCGTGTGGTCAATGCGGTTTTCATCCAGACGCCGACCGGCACTCTGGCCCTGAAACGATTTTTCCTGCAATCCATCGGCGGCGATGATGCGGCGGAAGGTGTGTCTGCCGCATGGCTCTGCGGGGCGATCCGCGCCCAGATTGACGCCGAGCCCCCCCGAAAGCCCGTCAGCGATGCGGCAATAGCCGCGCGTCTGTCGCAGCGCGGCCTGTCCATTGCGCGGCGCACCATCGCGAAATATCGCGCGCAAATGGGCATCCCGGCCACCTCAGGCCGTCGCAAGCATCTGAAATAAAACCTTTACCCAAAAGGATGCGCCTGCACCCGGCCGCGGCAGCATCCCGCGTGCTTACCCATTTTGGCAAACTGGCACGGCAATTTCATAGGCCCTGATGACACGCGCAGCCAGAACGCATGCATCAGGGAGATACCGATGGATACCGCCACACTCGACAATGCCCCTTACCTTGATCTGACCGACCCGAACTTCTCGATGCGGTCGCAGGAGGTCGCGGATGCGCGCGAACGCAGCTGGTATGCGCGCACCCCCTATGGCATCGCCGTGCTGCGCTATGCAGAGGTCTCGCAACTGATCCGCGACACGCGGCTGCGGCAGGGCTCCTACGCCTGGCCTGCGCATAATCAGGCGACCGGCAGCTGGGCCGACTGGTGGCTGCGCATCATGCTGAACCGCGAGGGCGCGGACCATCAGCGCCTGCGCAAGCTGGCCAACCCCGCCTTTTCGCCCAAGCTGGTCAAGGTGCTGCGCCCCGAATTCCAGAACCTCGCGAATGAGCTGATCGACGGTTTCGCCAAAAAGGGCGAGTGCGACTTTGTCCGCGCCTTTGCCGAGCCCTATGCGACGCGGGTGATCTGCCTGCTGCTGGGCACCAATCAGGGCGATTGGGAGTATCTGGTCGATCTGGCCGTGCAGATGGGCATGGCCTTGGGCACCAGCTACAAACAGGATCAGGACCAGATCAACGCGGCCACTGACAAGATGTTCGCCTATGCGCAGGGGATCGTCGACGATCTGCGCGCCAAGGGGCTGGATGACGGCTTTGTCTCATCGCTGATCCGCGCCAATCAGGAAAGCGCCGATGCGCTGAGCGAACAGGAAATGATCGACATGATCGTGCTGTCGGTCTTTGGCGGCATCGACACCACCCGCAACCAGATCGGCCTGGCGATGGACACCTTCCTGCGCCACCCGGATCAATGGGCGCTGCTGGGCCAGAACCCCGATCTGGCGCGGGTGGCGGTGGAAGAGGTGATGCGCGTGCGCCCCACCGTCACCTGGGTCACGCGCGAGGCATTGGAGGATTTCGAGTTTCAGGATCTGGCGATCAAGAAGGGCACCACCGTCCACATCTTCAGCCAGTCTGCCTGCTCGGACCCGCGCGCCTTCGACACTCCCGGCTTCGACATCACCGTCACCGACCGCAAGAACCATTTCGGCTTCGGGCTGGGGCCGCATCACTGCATCGGCCACTTCATCGCCCGTGGCGACATGACCGAGGCGCTGTCGCTGCTAGCGCAACGCATCCACAACCCGCGCTACAGCGCCGAGCCGACCTTCCTGCGCGACAGCGGCAATACCGGCCCGCTGACGATGCCGATGGCCTTCGATCCCGAAGTCTGAACGCCAAGCCACGCGCGGGGCTGCGGCTCCGCGCGCCCCCTTCCCCAACAGGACCGAAATTCCATGGCCAAAAGCCTCAGCCAACTGCTGCATGACCACGGTTACGACATCATCCATGTCGGCCAGTTCGACAATATGGGCCTGTTTCGCGAACGCAGGCTGCGCCGCGACCAGTTTCTGCAATGGGCCGCAGAGCCACGCTTTGCCAATGTCGTCGGCCATTGGGATGCGGGCGAAGCCCTGTTCGGTGGCGGCCCCTATCGCACCGAAGAGCTGGAGATCGACACCGCGTCGCTGCGCCCCTTCGGGTTCGAGGCGCGCTCGGCCGCGATCATCGCCGATCTGGCGGGCCAATATGCGCCGATCATGCCGCGCAACGTGCTGAAAGCGCAGATCGCCCGTGCGGCCGAGATGGGCTTTGACGTGCGCGCCGCCTTCGAGTTCGAGGTGATCTTTCTCAATGAAACTGCGTCCAGCCTGCGCGCCAGGGGCTTTGCGCCGCCGGCCCAGTTTGCCGCCGACAACAAGTGCTGGTCCGGCACGACCGCCGCGACCGAGGCAGCCTTTGTCACCGCATGGGAACAGGCGCTGCTGGCCCATGGCATCGACCTGTTCGGCGTCGGCGGCGAGCTGGGGCCGGGCTGTTTCGAGGCCACGCTGGGCGCAACCAACGGCCTCAAAGCCGCGGATGACGCCAGTTTCTTCCGGCTGGCCAGCCGCGCCTTTGCCCGCCAGCGCAACATGACCGCGACGTTCATGCCCTCGCTGGGGCCGGATTATCCGGGGCTGGGCGGCCACGTCACGCTGTCGCTGATCGACAAGGCGACGGGGCGCAACCTGTTTGCCGATCCTGCAGGCGAAACCAACGCGCTGGCCCGCAGTTTCATCGGCGGCATGACCCAGATCGTGCCCGAGGCGTTTGCGCTTTGCGCCCATACCGTCAACGCCTATCGCCGCTTCGCGCCGGGGACCTGGGCGCCGAAATCGGTCAGCTGGTCGGATTGGTGCTTTACCACGGCGGTCCGCTCCTGCCCCTCGGCCGGCGACACCGCGCGGTTGGAGTTCCGCCTGCCCGGCACGGATTGCAACACCCATCTGACGCTGGCGCTGATGCTGGGCGCGGGCCTCGACGGCATCGCACGCGGGCTGCAGGCCCCCGATCCCAGCCCCAATTCCGGCCCGGATGACATCGTGGGCGCACGTCTGCCTGGCACCCTGCCCGAGGCCGCCGCCCGCCTGGCCGCCAGCGATCATGCCCGCCGCCTGTTCGGCGGGGCCTTCATCGACAATTTCACGGCCTTTTGCGCCGCCGAAACCGCCAGCCTCGCCCGCGAGGTCAGCGATGCCGAAAGACGCCGTTACCTCGAAGGGTGACGCGCCAAACAAGACCAGCCATTCACAGGGAGAAACAAGATGGCAAAAGATCACTTTTCCACACTGGCAGAATGCGATCTGTTCCGCGAAATCGCGGACCCGCAGCGTCAGGAGCGGATTGCCCGGGTGCGCGAGAAGATCAACGCCACCGGCGTGAAATACATCTACTACCAATTCGTGACGATCACCGGTCGCGTTCTTGGCAAGGCGCTGCCCGCCCGCCATTGGGAACGGACCGCCAAGAAAGGCATCCAGACCTGGATCGGCGGTGTGACCGACGTGGCCAGCGACATCCACGGCCAGCTTTACGGCTTTTCGGCCAATGACGGCGAGTTGCTGGCCCTGCCCGACCCGGAAACCTTCGTGCAACTGCCGTGGGACAAGAATGTCGGCCGGGTGTTCTGCACGCTGTTCCGCAGCCTTGAGGAAGACGTCAACCCGGGCATGTATTTCGAATGCGACGTGCGCGGCAACCTCAAGCGTTTCGAGCGCGAATTCCGCGCCGCCCATGACGGTCTGCACCTGCGTCTGGGGCTGGAGCCCGAGATGCTGTGGCTGCGACCCACCAATGACGGCAGCGCCTTCCCCTATGAAGGGATCACCGGTCCGCATGCCTATCACATCGGCCAGTTCGAGTCGGTGCGCGGTCTGTGGACCCAGGTCTATGAATATGCCGAGGCGATGGGCCTCGATATGGTTCAGGGCGATGTCGAAGACGCGCCGGGCCTGCTGGAACTGAATTTCAGCTTCGACAATGCGCTGCGCACCTGCGACCGCCTGACCACCTATCGCCAGATCGCCGACGAGGTGGCGCGGCAGCACGGGCTGAAGGCCTGCTTCATGGCCAAGCCGATGGTCGGCTATCCGGCGCTGGGATGCCACCACAACTGCTCGCTGTGGCGCGGCGACGGCGACGAGATCGTCCGCTCGGTCGAGGGCGATCTGCCGGGCATGGAAGAGGTGTTCACCTATAACCGCGGCGGCACCAACGAGTTCGAGGGCAAGGACGGCAGCTGGATGCCGTCGCAACTGGGTCTGCATGCCCTGGGCGGCGCGCTGAAGCATATCGGTGCGCTGACCGCCATCGGGGCCTCGACCGTCAACTCCTATCGCCGCTTTGCCGATGTCGGCCTCTGGGCGCCGATCGGGGCCAACTGGGGTCCGCAGAACCGCTCTTGCACCATCCGCATCTCCTCGCCCGACCGGTTCGAGTTCCGCGCGGTGGATGCGATGGTGAACCCCTACCTGTTCTGCGGCGCGCTGCTGAAGGCGATCGACGAAGGCATCCGCGAAGGCATCGACCCCGGCCCGGCGGAAACCCGCAACGTGGTCGAGGTGATGAAGACCGGCGAGCATGTCGACCTGATCCCGATGAACCTCAAAGAGGCGCTGGACGCGTTGGCGGCCGACCCGATCGTGCTGGAGGCCATGCCTGGCCGCCTCTACGAGCTGTATGACCTGATGAAGCGCGACGATTGGCAGCGTTTCCTGAAGGAAGTCACCAATTGGGACATCGGGCGTTACATGAACTGCCTGCCCTGACACCCGCCTTTCCGGCATCGGGGGCGCGCATCGGCGCGCCCCCTTTTTCATCCTCAGGAGCCCCCATGACTTCGCGCCCCATCCCTGCCAGCAAGACCGAATGGCACGCCCTTGCCGCCAGCCACGCCTATGAAACCCGGATGTTCATCGACGGCGCGCTTTGCGATGCCGCTGCCGGTGGCCGCTATGACAGCGTCAACCCTGCCACCGGGCAGGTGATTGCCGCGATGGCCGCGGGCACGGCGGAAGATGTCGATCGCGCGGTAAAAGCCGCCCGCCGCGCCTTCCGCGAGGGCGTCTGGTCGCGCCTGCCGCCGCGCGCGCGCATGGATGTGCTGCTGCGCTTTGCCGATCTGATCGGCGCCCACGCGGCTGAATTTGCGCTGCTGGACAGTGTCGAGATGGGCAAGACCGTATCGGGGATGCTGGGCTTTGACGTGCCTTCGGCGGTCGCCAACATCCGCTTCGCCGCCGAGGCGATCGACAAGATCGAAGGGGCCGTGACCAATACCGACCCGGGCGCCCTGCACTATGTGCTGCGCCAGCCGCTGGGGGTCGTCGGGCTGATCGTGCCGTGGAACTATCCGATGCTGATGGCCTGCTGGAAACTGGGTCCGGCGCTGGCGATGGGCAACTCGGTGGTGCTGAAGCCCGCCCAACAGACCGGCATGTCGGCCGTGCTGCTGGCGCGGCTGTTTGCCGAGGCCGGCGGGCCGGCGGGGGTGTTCAGCGTCGTCAATGGCTCGGGTTCGGATGCCGGGCAGGCGCTGGCCCGGCACATGGACGTGGACAAGATCGGCTTTACCGGATCGGTGCCGGTCGGCGGGCTGATGATGCGCTATGCCGGCGAGTCCAACCTCAAGCATGTCACCACTGAATGTGGCGGCAAGTCGCCCCAGATCATCCTGGCCGATTGCGATCTGGATCGCGCCGTGGAGAACGCCGTGCATGGCATCTATTCCAATCAGGGCGAGGTTTGCGCCGCCGGATCGCGGATCATGGTCGAACGGTCGATCCATGATGAATTTCTGCAGCGTTTCATCGACAGAACCGCAGCACTTTACCAGCCTGGCGATCCACTGGACCCGGCCACCAGCATGGGGCCAATGGTGGATGGCCGCCAGCACCGGACGGTCTGCAGCTATATCGCCAAGGGCCGGGAAGAGGGCGCGCATCTGGCCATGGGCGGGGGCGCACCCGAGGGGCTGGAGGATGGCCTCTACATCTCGCCCACCCTGTTCACCGAGGCGCGAAACGACATGACGATTGCCGCGCACGAGATCTTTGGGCCGGTGGGCGTCGTGCTGCCCATCCGCGACATGGAACATGGGTTGGAACTGGCCAACAGCTCGATCTTCGGTCTGGGCGCCTCGGTCTGGACCCGCGACCTGGGCCGCGCCCACCGTTTTGCCCGCGATGTCGAAAGCGGCATGGTCTGGGTGAACACCTATTTCGACCGCGATGCCACGGCGCCCTGGGGCGGCGTCAAGCAATCTGGCAACGGCCGCGACAAGTGCCTGGAAGCCCTGCACCAGTATTCCCAGACCAAATCGGTCTGGATCCATCTCGGCGGCTGAACCGCAAAAGGAAGACGCGATGAAAATCTGCATCATTGAAAACGGCCTTACCCCCGAGCAATTGCGCGACCAGCACGGGACGTATCCGCAGATGGCGCGCAACTGGCTTGGCCCGGCCCTGCCGGAAGCCACATTTACCACTATCAGCGTCGTCTCGGGCGAGGCCCTGCCAGAAGATCCGGCGGACTATGACGGCTATCTGCTGACCGGCTCAAAGCATGGCGTCTATGAAAACCTGCCCTGGATGCTGGATGTGCAGCGTTTCCTGAACCGTCTGGCCGAGGCGCGCATCCCGATGTTCGGCATCTGCTTTGGCCATCAGATCATGGCGGCAGCCTTTGGCGGCGCGGTGCGCAAATCCGACAAGGGCGTGGCCACCGGACCGCAGCCCTATCATTTCGGCGATCTTGGCCTCGCCCCTCAGGACGTCCTGGTCTTCCATCAGGATCAGGTCGAGGTTCTGCCACCCTCGGCCCGCTCGTCCGGGGGCAATGATTTCTGCCCCTTTGGCGTCATTGCCTATGACTTCCCGGCCTTGAGTGTCCAGTATCACCCTGAATTCACAAAGGAATTCATGCAGGATCTGACGGATGATCTGGCGGGTGAGTGGATCAGCCACGACCACGCCGCCGAAGCCAAGGGCAAACTCGCGCAGTCCGAGGTCGACAATGCCCCGCTTGCCCGCAAGGTCGCCGCCCTGATGCGGAGCGCAGGTATCGAGGCGAAGGCCGGCTGATCCGCGCGCCCCTTGAAACCGAAAAGGCCGCGCCCTTGACCGGGGCGCGGCCTTTGCCGTCCTGAAGGAGTGCGATCAGTAAACGTCGCGCAGATAGCGCCTTTCGCGCCGCAACCGCGCCAGATATTCCTGCGCCCCCGCAGCATCCAGACCGCCATGCTCGGCAATGACCTCAAGCAGCGCCGCCTCGACATCGGGGGCCATGCGCTGCGCGTCACCGCAGACGTAAAAATGCCCCCCTGCCTCCAGTGCGGCAAAAAGATCGGCCCCGGCGACGCGCATCCGGTCCTGCACATAGACCTTTTCCGCGCCATCGCGCGAGAAGGCCAGATCCAGCCGGGTCAAAACCCCCTGCTGCTGCCACGCCTCCAGCTCGGCGCGATAGATGAAGTCATGCGCGCGGCGCCGATCACCGAAGAACAGCCAGTTGCTGCCCGTTGCGCCGACCGCCGCACGCTCCTGCAAAAAGCCGATGAACGGGGCGATGCCGGCGCCGGGACCAACCATGATCATCGGCACCGCCGGGTCCGACGGCACCCGGAACGCCGAATTGGGCGTAACAAACACCTTCACCGCGCCACCGATCGACAGCCGGTCCGCCAGATAAGTCGAGCAAACCCCGCCATGGGCCCGCCCATTTCTGTCAAAGCGCACCACCGACACCGTCAGATCCACTGCATGCGGCAAGACCCGCGCACTGGAGGCAATCGAATAGGACCGATGCTGCAGCGGACGCAGCACCGATACAAGCTCCTCAGGCGACACCGTGACTTCAGGCACCTCCGCCAGAATGTCCAGCGCATCGCGCCCCCACAGCCAGGCCTCAAGCCCGGCGCGGTCGCCTTGTGCCATCAGCCGCCCAAGTGTCCCCCCCGCTGCGCGTTTGGCCATCAAAACCAGCAATTCCCGCGAGGGGGCCACGATCTCCAGACCATCCCGCAGCATGTCGGCAAAGGGGCGATCATGGCCCGGAAGGACCGTCGCGGGCGCGACGCCGCTGCGGTCAAGCCAAGCCTCGACCAGTGCCGGATCGTTTTCCGGCAGGATGTTCAGCGCATCCCCGACCTCATAATCCGGCCCGTCCTCGCCCAGCTCGATGCGGAAATGCCGGATTTCCTTGTCCGAGGCGGGATCGGACAACAGACGGTTTTCCACCAGCCGCGCCGCGCAGGGATGGGCGCGGGTCCATTTCGGGCGCTCACCTTTTTCCCGCAGCACCACGGGCGCGGCCACGGCCGCCACCGCAACCTCGGCGCGGCGTGTTTGCAGCACCGACAGCACGCCCTCCGTCCAGGTTTCGGCAGCCTGCTCATAGACAATGTCGCAGCTTCCGCGAGGGTGGATACGCAAGGCCCCACGGGCCGCCAACGCCTCGTCCAGCAGACGACCGGCCGCGCAGAAATCGTCATAACCGCTGTCGCCAAACCCAAGCACAGCAAAGCTGAGACCCGTCAGATCCGGCGCATCCGGCGCGGTCAGCGCCTCGTAGAAATCGACCGCCGCATCCGGAAACCAGCCATCGCCATAGCTTGAGCAGACAATCAGCACCGTGCCCAGACCGGAAAGCTCGGCCATGGTAACCTCATCCAGACCGCGCGGGGCAGAGACCGCAAAGCCCTTGGCCGCCAGCGCGTCCTCGATATCCGATGCGACCATTTCGGTCGTGCCGGTCTGGGTGCCGAACAATACATGAATCGAAGCCGCGCCCTGCTGGCTCTGCGCGACGGGAACTACCTGCTGCATGGGACATCTCATCTTGACGGAAACCTTTCCCTCCCCATGCAAGACCTGTGCCAGATTGCGCAGGGGGGTAAAAAAACGGCACATCCATCCTTCCGGAACGCTGCACGCAGAACAGGTGCGTGCCGTCCATGCACATCAACCAAGGCCACGCCCCCGAAAACGACGTGGTGAAAGAGCGCCAAACCGCGTATGCACCCGACAGAATGGAGGACGGCAAGATGGCGGATATCGTGGTGAAGGCGGGCTATGCCACTGTGACGGCAGAGGATGGCCGGCGTTTCGTTGGCTTCGTCGACCCGAAGCGCGACGATTACGTGCTGTTCAGCCAACCCCTCGACGGCGGCCCGATCTGGTTCGAGGTGAATGACGAAGGCTTTGGCGCCGAGGATGCGTTGGACGCGCTGACCCTTGGCCCGCTGGGTCTGGAAGCGACGATCCGCCCCGCGCTGTCGGGCCGCTTCGGCTATGCAGGCACGGTGGCCGTGCGGCTGAAAACCTGCGAGGGAGCTGAGGCCGCGCTGACCGCGCTGCGCGAGATGGGGCTGACGGTCTGAGTGGGGGGCGTCACGCCCCCCGCACCGCCGCGATCATCCGCGCCACATTCTCGGGATCAGCGTCCGGCGTAATGCCATGGCCGAGGTTGAAGATATGCGGACCGTTGCGGAAGGCCTCGACCACGCGCCGGGTTTCGCGCACCAGCGCCTCACCCCCGGTCACCAGATGGTGCGGTGCCAGATTGCCCTGCACGCAGCCATCGACCTGCACATTTGCCGCCGCCCATTCGGGCGTGACGGAATTGTCGATTGCCACGCAATCGGCCCCGGTCGCCTTGGCAAACCCGATATAGCCCTGCCCCGCCTCGCGCGGAAAGGCGATGATCGGCAGACCGGGGTGGCGGGCCTTGAGTTCCGCAATGATGCGGGCGGCCGGTTTCAGCGCGAAATCGGTAAAATCCGCCCCCTTCAGGCTGCCTGCCCAGCTGTCGAACAGCTTGATTACCTCGGCCCCGGCCTTCACCTGCTCGGAGAGGTAGTCGATGGTTGCCTCGGTAATCACCTCGATCAGCGCAACAAAGGTCGCGCGGTCGGCATCCTTCAGCCGATGCGCCGCGCCCTGATCCTTCGACCCGCGCCCGGCAATCATGTAGGTGGCGACCGTCCAGGGCGCCCCGGCAAACCCGATCAGCGTGGTCTCGCGCGGCAGCTCTCGTGACAGGATGCGCACGGTTTCATAGACCGGCGCCAGCATGTCATGGATCGCCGCTTTCGGCTTCAGCGCCTGCACCTGCGCCATCGTCGTGGTCGTCTCCATCCGCGGACCTTCGCCGGTTTCAAACCACAGCTTCGGTCCCAGCGCCTGCGGCAACAGCAGGATGTCGGCAAAGAGGATCGCCGCATCAAAGCCATACCGCCGGATCGGCTGCAACGTCACCTCAGCCGCCAACTCCGGGTTATAGCACAGCGATAGAAAATCCCCGGCCTCTGCCCGCGTCGCCCGGTATTCCGGCAGATAGCGCCCTGCCTGCCGCATCATCCAGATCGGCGGCGTTGGCAGAACCTCGCCCTTCAGCGCACGGAGGATCAGCTTTTCAGTCATGGCGGGCTCCTGTCCAGTCGCCAACCGGTCTGCCTGTCCGGCCCCGGAAGGTCAAGCGTGTCAGGGTGTCGCCATGTGCCTGCCCATCATTCAGGCGCAAATATCCTCGGGGGTGAATTGGCCGCAGGCCAAGCGGGGGGCAAAGCCCCCCCCGCGCCCCTGCCCCAC
>ERZ1645187.3135-NODE-3135-length-14070-cov-6.322583_pt1 | contig 14070 bp, 8 predicted proteins | sample MGYA00575352_ERZ1645187 | MGnify/ENA primary metagenome ERZ1645187 (study PRJEB40837, sample SAMN11349314) | freshwater sediment metagenome | isolation source: river sediment | host: Sediment | place: India: Wazaribad , New Delhi | collected 2017-02-21 ...
GCCGCCTGCAGACGGGCAAGCGCCGAAATCGCCGCGCGCATCCCGGCCGAATCGCTTTCCTCGTCGGGCACGGCAAGCATGAGGAGATTCGCTCCGAGGGTTTCGGGGGATGCCGCAGCCGCTTCGAGAAACGCCATTTCCAGCGCGATGCCGAATTTCATATCCGCTACGCCCCGTCCGAAGAGATACTCGCCGGAATCAAGGTCGCGGCGGGCATCGTCCGGGATTTCGCGTTCCCCGATGCGCTCCGTGCAGCGATCGGGATCGAAGGCGACATCTTCGAGGAAACCGTACCCTTCCGCGCCGACAACGTCGAAGTGCCCCGTGAGGATGATCGTCCGGTCGGTCTCCGGCCGCGCGCGGACGCGCGCGAGCACGAACGTGCGGCCGAGTTCGTCTCCCGGGATCGGAACGAGGGAGACATCCTCCGCCGGCAGCGAGCGGGAAAGCGTATCGGCGATGAACCGCGCCGCCCGATTCTCTCCGTCAGGGGAGGCGGAGAGGCTTCGGATCTTCACCAGATCCGTCAGAATCGACCGGATCCGTTCGGGACGGGGTATCGGAATCATGCGGGTTCCCTTCTTTCACGGGGGTTTCGACGATCCGCAGATCGACCGGTTTCACGCCGGAGAGATGGACGTCCAGCTGCGGGTACGCGATGGAAATTCCGGCGCGCTCGAAAAGCGCAACCAGGCGGAAGCGGATGTCGCTCGGGACTTTCAATGTCGAGGCGTTCGCCATGTCGATCCAGAAGAAGAGCGTGAATTCGAGCGCGCTCGGGCCGAAGTTCTGGAAGACCACGAACGGATCGGGGTACTTGAGCACCCGGCTGTGCTCCGACGCGGCGAGCACGAGCAGGCGTTCGACCTCGCGGGCGTCCGATCCGTACGCGACGCCGACGGTGATCTTCAGTCGGATCTTCTGGTCGGTGAGGGTCCAGTTCGTTATCTTGTGGTCGAGAAAGTAGCTGTTCGGAACCACGACATCGACGTTGTCGAATGTCTTGATGCTCGTCGAACGCGCCCCGATCTCCTCGACCGTCGCGGTGACGCCGTCGACTTCGATGACGTCGTTGATCCGGAAGGGTTTGGAGAACATCAGGATAAAGCCGCTGATCAGATTGCTGAAGAGATTCTGCGCGCCGACGCCGATGCCGAGGGCCAGGGCGCCGCCGATGAACGCGAAGGCCGTTATCGGAACGTTGATGATGTCCAGCGCCACCATCAGGAAGACGAAGACCAGGAAGACGAAGAAAACACTCTGGATCATCATCGACTTCGTCGGATCGAGGTCGAAGCGGTTCAGCACGAAACGCCGGAATCCGGAGGAGATGCTCCGGCTCGCCGTGAATCCGAAAACGAAGAGGATGATCGAGACGATGAGCTTGAGCACCGTGATGTCGTATCCGTCGTCGCTCCAGAGCCGGGCGTTCAGAAATCCCAGGATCTTTTCCTTCCCCATGGTCGTGACGCGTTCCGCGAGGCGTAGCGCGTTGAGCGTGTCGTCGATCTCGGAAAGGAGTCGCGTATTGAGGGTAAAGACCGTCGTCATGCGTGACGCGAAGTTCACGAGATCTTCGGCCGTCTGCGTGAGGGCGTCCCGGCGCGACCGGTAGTGCGCGGGAAGATCCCTGTCCTCCGGAACGCCGTCCATTTCCTTTCTCGCAGCGACGAGGGCGGCGTTGGTGCGCGACTGCTCGTTCTGAACGGATACGAGCATCGTCTCGAACCCCTTGAGCCGGGACTGCGCGTCCCCGCGGATCTTCCAGACCTCTCCGTTCTTCAGGTCGTCGTTCAGGATCGCATAGCGGCTTCGCCAGATTTTCTGCGCTTCGGCGAGAAAGAGCACCTCCTGCTCGGACCGGTCCACTTTCCCCTGCCAATAGGAGAACCACGCGTCCTTTTCCGCGGCGACCGACTGCGCCGTCTTCTTTTTCCTGTCGTCCCTCGCGCTTTCCAGATCGCTCTGCGCCCTGAAGAGCTGTCGCTCCGCCCTGATTCGCTCCTCCTGCATTTTCGGCAGCGACGCCCGGACTTCGTCGATTCTCGACTGAAGCAGCGAAACCTGTTTGTCGAGATCCTCCTGGCTGAAGGCCAGCTCCTTTTTGATCTTTTCGAGAATGACATTCTGTCTGTTGAGCGAGAGGTCGATGATTTCCGTGCGGAGTTTCGCGATGCTTCTGATCGTGATCTTCAGCGCTGCGTCTACCCGGAGGTTTTCGACTCCTTCCCTCGCGAGCGCGTATTCCCAGGCTTCGGAAGGAGACGCGGCAGCGGACGAATTCGCGCCCTGCAACGAATGATCGCCCTTCCGGATCTGTTCGCGAAGGGATTCGAGAGACGCGTCGATATAGGACGACGCCGCGGTGACGGATGCTTTCTGGAGCCTCAGATCGTCAATCCTGTCATGGACGCCGTCCGCCGCGGAAAGCGCGTATGGCGGTTTGCCGTCCACCATCGCCTGTGTTTCGTTCTCCGCCTTGATCTGTTCCAGTTCCTTCTTCGTCTTTTCGAGAAGCCCCAGTTGCGACGCAAGGCGCCCGTAGAGACTGTGCAACGTCCCGAGCGAGAACAGGCGCCTCGAATACAGGTCGTCGGACACCGTTTCCTTCTCGGGGGTCGATGCGTTCAAAGCGTCCAGAAGCTTCTGAAGCTCTTCCGAACGCGCCCGGATCACTTCGGGGGGGAAAGCCTGCACCGGGTCTCCTGCCTGCGCCTGCGCAGCGGGTTTGGCAGATGTGGGCGCAGGCGACGCGTCGGGGGAAACGGCTGCGCAGGAACGCTCCGCCCCGAAAGCGACAAGGGAGAAAAGGAAGACAAGCAGAATCAGGCGCTCAAGCACTGCCCGCCGGAACATCATGCGCCGTCACCTCCCGACAATATGAATGGAGGCGGGATCTCCCCGCCTCCGGATGCTCTATTCCGCCGCGGCTCCCCCTTCAGGGAAAAGTTCCGCGATGATGTCCGGAACTCTGTCCTGCTTCGTGACCCGGGTCACGTTGGACCCGCAGAAGAAAAGTCCGGTGTCCCAGCGTCCCTGGAAGGCGTCGACGAGCGCCTGCGCGATGCAGAAGGTCTCCCGTTCGTTCCGGTACCGGCAATGGGTCAGGCAGTTCGCGATACAGGGTTTGCTCTCGACGTGTCCCTTCAGGTACTGGTCGATGAACGGATTCCGCAGGGCCCGCCCCGGAAGTCCCGCAGGGCTCTGGATGATGACGACGTCTTCTTCCTTTGCGTCGATGAACGCCTGTTTGAAGCGGTCCGAAGCGTCCCCTTCGACGGTGCAGGCGAAGCGGGTGCCCATCTGGACGCCTCGCGCGCCGAGCGAGAACGCGTGTTCCATATCCCCGCGGTCCCAGATCCCGCCCGCGGCGACGACGGGGATGTCGAATCCGCCGTCCGCAAGATACTGAACGAGTTCCGGCACGACTGTCTCCAGCGAAAATTCGGGGGCGTCAACCTGCTCTATCTTCGTGACCCCGAGATGCCCGCCCGCGTACAGGGGCGTCTCGACGACAAATCCGTCGGGAAGCCGTCCGTAGAGCTTTTCCCATCGGCGCAGGATGAGACTGGCGGCCTTCGTCGAACTGACGATCGGCACGAGCGCCACGTCCGGGTATCCCTTCGAATACTCCGGAAGACGAAGCGGAAGGCCCGCCCCGGAGATGATGACGTCGACCCCTCCCTCGCAGGCGGCGCGGATATGCTGTTCGTAATCCGTCAGGGCCACCATGCAGTTGATGGCGATGACGCCCTCCGGAGCGATCGAACGCGCGCTCTTCAGCGCGTCGACAATGGCGACCTTGTTCGCCTCGAAGTAGTTCCGCCCGTTATACATCGGGTGGTTACAGGCAAGTCCGACGCTGGCGATGGTGCCGATACCGCCGCACAGGGCGACATGCCCCGCCAGGGATGGCCCGGAGATGGCGACGCCCATCCCGCCCTGAATCAGGGGAAACTTCGGCTGGTACTTGCCCAGTCGCAAAACAGGTCGTTCTCTAGTCACTGAATCCCTCTCCTCGACAGAAATTGTCTTTTTCATCGGAAAACCGGACTATTTTAGACCATAACGGGACGGAGGTGCAAGGAAAACTACCGATCTGCTACAATTATTCCTGAAACACATGGGGAAAGGCGTTCCCCGAACCAGAGGAGGGAAAAACGGTGTTCACAATCAGGGAATTTCTTCGGTCCGAAGTCAAACCGGCGCTTGGGTGTACCGAGCCCGGCGCGGTCGCCCTGGCGGTCGCACGGGCAAAAGAGGAGATCGGCGGATCGGACATCCGGTCCATTCACGTTGTCGTCAGCGACAGCATCTATAAAAACGGCGTCGCGGTCGGCATACCGGGAACCGAAGGACTCAAGGGAAATGCGATAGCAGCGGCGCTCGGCGCTCTGGGAGGGGTTTCCTCCTACGGTCTCGAAGTGCTCCGGGACTGCACGCCGGACGATGCGCTCCGCGCAAAGAAGATGGCGTCCGAAGGCGCCGTCCTCGTAACGGCTCTCTCCGACAGGCACGGCGTCTACGTCGAGGCCGAAGTCGTCACGGAAAACGGAAATGCCGTCTGCATCATCGACGGATCTCACACCTCCATCAAAAAGGTCACGAAGAACGGAGCGACAACCTTCGAAGCGACGAGCCCGACAGACGTCTCGAAGCCGAAGGAGACGGCGATATCGGAACAGATCGCCGGCATGAAATACACGTCCCTCGTGCGTCTGGTCGATGACATGGACCAGGCGGACGTGGATTACGTCATGAACGGCGTGGATATGAACCTCGCCATCGCCGAATACGGATTTGACGATCATCACAGGTCCGGCCTCGAAATCGGCAAGACCATCCGAAACGCCGGCGGTCTCGAAATCGGCGACCTGGGACTCAAAATAAAAGCCTTTTCCGCGGCGGCCGCGGACGCGCGCATGTCCGGAGCCCCGATGCCCGTCATGAGCAGCGCGGGAAGCGGCAACCACGGCGTCACCGCGATCCTTCCCGTGGCGATTCTCGGGAAGGACAAGGGAAAGACCCGTGAGGAGATTGCGAAAGCCGTCGCTTTCAGCCATCTGTCCACAAGCTTCATCAAAAGCCGCACCGGGCGCCTGAGCCCGATCTGCGGATGCACGGTCGCGGCAGGCGCCGGCGCAGCGGCCGGAATGACCTACCTTCTCACCGGGGACGTCCAGCGGGCCGTAAAGGCCATGTCGATCATCCTCGGAAATCTCGTCGGAATGCTCTGCGACGGCGCAAAGGACACATGCGCGCTCAAGGTCGGCACGGGCGCGCTCGAAGCCTACCACGCGACGCTGCTTGCGATGAACGACAGAAATCTCGACCCGCAGGGGGTCGTCGACGATACGATAGAAAAGACGGTCCAGAATGTTGCGGATATCAGCTTCAAGGCCATGAAGGACGTCGACGGAACCGTCATCGAACTGGTTTCGAGACGTATGGGCAAAGCCCTGTAAGCGGCGTGCGAACGAAAAAAGAGAGCGAAGCGTCCCCGAAAAGGGGATCCTTCGCTCTCTTTTTTTCTTCGGTTATTCGGGGAGCGATGTCCTTCGCCGGCGAATCCGTTCCTCGAGATCCTTCAAAAGGGACCGGGTCTCCCCGTCCCGGGGCAGGCGTCCCTCGATCCACTCCACGTACCCCCGCTCCCGAAGCATATCGAAGGACGGGGAGTAGTTCAGGTCAAGCGCCCAGGTCAGCTGAACCAGAAGAAAATCCACGAGCGAACGGACCGAAGCATAGCTCGCGGCGCCGTTCGCGCGCACTTCGTCGCACAGAGCGGGCGAGAGGGGGCCGTCGGCCCGGATGCGCGGAAGGAGATCCGCGATCCTCCCCTCCCGGACGTAGCCCTGCACGAGCTGGTACACATCCAGCTTGTCCCCGTCGCGAACGATCCGGGCGAAGGGCTGACTTCCCGGCGCGAGGTCGGACGGGAGCGTTTTTTTGTTGTGATGCCGGACCGCATCGAGAATGATTCCCCGTACCGGAGCATCGACATCCCCCCACGGGAACGCGCCCGCGAGCGTTTCCGCCCCCGCGTCGCCGTGATCGATCGAGTCACCGTCGTAATAGGTTCCGTAATCGCGAAACTGGCCGAACCGCCCGACGTCGTGCAGAAGCCCGACGGCGTCCGCAAGGCGAATCCTCGCATCCTCCCAGTGGAGGGAACGCGCGATGCTGGCGACGTTCGTCTCCACGCGAAGGCTGTGCTCCTTCTTCACACGCATGAGCGGAACCAGCTTTCCGGATTCGTCCGCGAAGCCGCCGACGTACGACTCGAACCAGCGGCGCGTTGTAATGAGCTGGGCAATTTTCATTCCGGGACACCTCGTTCGGAGCTATCGTTCACAATGGGGTATTATACCGCACTGCGCCCGACATGTTCCGGTGCGAAACCGGGCGAATGCGCCACATTCCAGGCGATGTATCGGTATTCCATGGCTTTTGCGTATGCGCGTTCGTGCGACTTTCGCTATCTTTTGAACATCGGTGCATACGGTTCGGCGCCGTCCGTTCCGTTACGATGCGCGAAAAGCGCGCATGCGCGTCTTTGCGCCGTTTACGCAGTATACTATGCAGGATGCGATCTGTAGTACTAGTCGGGTAAAACACACTCAAAAGGAGATGAGATCATTGAAACAACCCTTGAAAAGCGTTCTTTCGGCGTTGGTCCTCGCCCTCGCGTTCCCCTGCCTCACCATTGCCGCGCCGGGCGGCGCGCCGTGGAAGGGCGAGCTCAAATGGCAATACGACGCGGGGTTCGGGATCACGGGAACGCCGGTCGTCTCCGACGGCAAAGTATTCGTGGGCGACGGAGAGGGAACGCTTCACGTCGTGAACGCCGCCACGGGACAGCTCGTATGGAAGTTCAAGAGCGGCGCCACGATCAACGGCGCTCCCGCGATCATGGACGGCTCCGTCTACGTCGGCGGCCGGGACGGAACGCTCCTAGCACTGAGCGCGCAGAACGGCGCCATCCGCTGGGAATACCGTTCCGGCTCCGGAACCACGCCCGGCGCGATATGGGCCTCGCCGGTCGCGGCGGACGGCAAGGTCTTCTTCTGCAGCGCCGACGGAAAGGTCTATGCGCTGAACGCACGGTCCGGAGCCCTCGTCTGGTCGTTCGACACCGGCCGGGAATTGCGATCCTCCCCGCTCTACGCGGACGGGATGATCTATGTTGGAGACTATAACGGGCTCTTCCACGCGATCAACGCAAAGACCGGTAAAAAGGTCTGGGGCGGCGGTTCGGCCGGACCCATCAACGCACAGCCGACGACGGCGGACGGCGTCGTCTACTTCGGCAGCTGGGACGGAACGCTCCAGGCCGTCCGGATCAAGGGCGTCATCCCGCTGTGGAAGGCTGCCGTGGGAGAATCGGTCACGACTTCGGCGACGATTTCGGGCGGCCGCATCTATCTCGGAACGGTGACGGGAAATCTCGTTTCGCTGAGCGCCGGCAACGGGGCTCCGATGTGGTCGTTCAACTCCCCGGGAGGGATTCACTCCACGCCGCTCGTCGCCGACGGGCTCGTCTTCTTCGGCAGCGACCAGGGGATCCTCTTCGCCCTGAACGCGGCGACCGGGAAATCCCAGTGGTCCTTCGCAACCGGACGCGAGATCCTCTCGGCTCCGGCGCTCGACAACGGAACGCTCTTCTTCGGAAGCATGGACGGCTTCCTGTACGCGATTCACTGATTCACACCGCCTGCGGCGTTTTTCCCACTGGAAGTTCGCCGCGCTTGAGAGCGAGCAATCGATAGAACCGACAACGAAGCCCCCGGAAAAACCGGGGGCTTCGTTCATGAATCACATCGAGTCCGTGTCAGTCTTGCGAGGTTTGATCTCAGGCCTTCCCCGCCGCCTTGCGGATGGCTTCCGCCTTGTCCGTCAGCTCCCACGAAGGCATCGGATCGAGATCGATCCGGCCCATGTGTCCGTAGGCGGCGACGCGGCGGTACTGCGGCTTCCGCAGGTCGAGCCGGCTGATGATCGCGCCGGGGCGGAAGTCGAAAATTTCCCGGATGATCTCGGTGATCCGCTCGTCGGAAACGCTCCCGGTTCCGAACGTGTCCACCATGATCGAAACAGGCTCGGCGACGCCGATGGCGTACGCCACCTGGATCTGGCACTTGTCGGCCACGCCGGACGCCACGACGTTCTTGGCGACATACCGGGCCATGTAAGCGCCGGAACGGTCCACTTTCGTGGGATCCTTGCCGGAAAACGCGCCGCCGCCGTGAGGCGCCCACCCGCCGTAGGTGTCCACGATGATCTTCCGTCCCGTGAGGCCGGTGTCCGCCATCGGTCCCCCCTTGACGAAGCGTCCCGTCGGATTGACGAGCATCCGAGTGTCTTCCTTCATGAGGTAGTCGGGGATGACGGGATTGATGACGTGCTCGATGATGTCCGCCCGGATCTGGGACTCCGTCGCGCCGGGATGATGCTGCGTCGAAACGATGATCGTGTCGGCGCGCACGGCCTCTCCGTTCCGGTACTCCAGCGTGACCTGGGTTTTTCCGTCGGGACGGAGATACGGGATGGTCCCCTCCTTGCGCACCTTCGCGAGCCTTCGTGCGAGCCGATGTGCGAGGGCGATGGGCATCGGCAGGAATTCGGGCGTCTCGTTGCACGCGTAGCCGACCATCATTCCCTGGTCTCCGGCGCCCGTCTTCGCGATTTCCTCTTCGTGGGCCGCCTGGTTCCGGATTTCGAGCGCCGCGTTCACGCCCTGGGCGATATCGGCCGACTGTTCGTCGATCGCGGAGATGACCGCGCAGGTATCGCCGTCGAAGCCGTACTTCGCGCGCGTGTACCCGATTTCCTTGATGATATCCCGGGTGAGCTTCGGAATATCGACGTAGGTGTTTGTCGTTATCTCGCCCGCGACAAGCACGAGTCCGGTCGTCACGAGCACCTCGCACGCCACGCGCCCCTTCGGGTCGTCCTTGAGGATCGCGTCGAGGACGCCGTCCGAAATCTGATCGGCCACCTTGTCGGGATGGCCCTCCGTCACGGATTCCGAAGTAAACAGAAACTTTTCCGCCATATGTCATAACCTCCTTCATGTAATCGTGAAACTCGTTGTTCCGGACACACCACACAAAAAAAGGCCCTTCCTGAGGAAGGGCCTTTCATTCGCATACAGCCGCTTTCCTCTTATCATCCGCCGCTCGGGCGCTGGTTTTGGCACCATGCCCGGAAGGCAGGTTGCCGGGCATCATCGGGCCAGTCCCTCCGCCGCTCTCGATAAGAGATTTTTCAGTTGTCAAAGAATCACAAGCGCCAGAGAATTATACGCGATAGCGGGTGCTTGTCAATCGCCGGTCATTTGCACGGCGAATAGCCGCAGCTGAAGCAGTAGGCGCAGCCCGAGACCATTTCCATCGGGCTGTCGCACTCGGGGCACTTCTTCCCGCGGTCTTCGGAACCGTGAACGGTCTCACGCCGGATCAGTTTCTCGAGAAGAAGCGCCACCGCATCCGGAATGGAACGCGCCACCTGCTCCTCGTCGGAGTCGAAGAGCCACGCCTCCTTGCCCGAGAGCCCCTTGAGCGTCGCGATGAAGTCCTCCAGCTTGCCGCCGCTCCGAAGGCCGATCGATATCGCCCGGGAGAGCGCCTCGGTCATCGCCTTGAGTTCGGAGCCGCTTTTGCCGATCGACGCGAAGACTTCAAACGGTTCGTCCCCGTCGAAGTTCAGCGTGACGTAGACGCTCCCCCACGGCGTATGTTCCTTGATCGTCTTCCCGAAGACGATCATTCCGGGGCGTTCCTTCACGCGGCTGGTGTGCGGCACCTGCTCCTCCCGCTTCGCCCCCGCGGCTTCCTGCTTGCCCTTCACGTCGACGGGCTGGTCGTTGCGCGATCCGTCGCGATAGATCGTTATTCCCTTCGCGCCGAAGCGATAGCACATCTCGTAGACGCCGCGAACGTCCTCCACCGTGGCCTCGTTCGGGAGGTTCACGGTCTTGCTGATGCCGCTGTCGATATGCGCCGCAAAGCGTCCGACGACGCTGACGTGTTCCTCCGTGCCGATGTCGTAGGCCGTGACGAAGACGGGGTCCGCAACCCGTCCCGAACGCCTGAGTTCTTCGCGCTGATCGGGAGTGAGCAGGCGGTGCCAGAACTCCCGCGTTTCGGCGCCCGAGGCGTCGGTCCGGACGATCCGGCGCGACCAGGACCACGCGAAATTCGGCTCCACTCCTGGGCTCGCATCGATGAGCATGGAGATGGACCCGGTCGGCGCGATCGAAAGCCTGCGGCTGTTGCGCAGTTGTCCTTCAAAGAGCGCCCGGACCACGCGCACGGCGTCTTCGGGAGATCGCCGCGCAAGCGCTTCGACGGCGTTGACGAGCGTGTAGGGGATCCGGTCCCCGCCGCGCATCGCACGGACCAGTCCGGCCAGGGTTTCCGTGCGGATTTCTTCGGGAATCCGCTCCGTCCCGCCGTCGGTCCTCCACGCCCCGAACAGCTCGCGGACGAGCCCGGACTCCGGGAAGGACGATTTGCCCATCTCGTCGACCATATCGACGGTCGCCTGGAGCGCGGCCGAAGACATCAGGGACGCAAGCCGGTCGCAGAACGCGAGGAAGTCATCGGCGCCGTACCGGAGCCGCAGACGGATCGCCGCATCCGCGAGCCCCATGATTCCGAGGCCGACGGGACGGATCCGCTTCGTGCGGTCCTCGATCCGCGGCAGCGGGTAGGAACACGCGTCGATCACGAGGTCCAGGTAGTACATGGAACGAAAGACCTGGTTCTCGAACGCGGCGGCGTCGAACCCCGAACCGACGAATGCGTCCGCGTTGACCGAGCCGAGGTTGCAGCTCGTGTAATTGGGCAACGGCTGTTCGCCGCAGGGATTCGTGGACTCGATGCGCCACTCGGGCCCCATCTTGAGCAGGTTGTCGGCGTTCGCCCGGTCGATGAAGAAGACTCCCGGATCGCCGCGTTTCCAGGCGCTTTCGCAGATCGCCGTCATGAGTTCGGCCGCAGGAATCGTCCGGACGACCGAGCCGTCCTTCCGGGAGCGAAGCGCGAATTCCTCTCCGGCTCCGGCCGCGCGGATCAGCGCGTCGGAAAGGCAGACCGAGATGTTGAAGTAGGGGAACCTGCCCTCCTCTTCCTTGCTCCGGATGAAGTCGAGGATATCGGGGTGATCGTCGTAGAGCATTCCCATGAGCGCGGCGCGACGGCGACCGCCCTGGACGACCACAGCCCCCATCGTGTTCCACGTCTCCATGAACGATATCGGTCCGGAGGCCTTGCCGCCGACGCCGCCGTTGATTTCCGACCCCCGTTCGCGCAGGTTCCCGAAATTTCCGCCGACGCCGCCGCCGAACTTGCTGATCACTGCAGCATCCTTCACGGAGTCGAAAATCCCCTCGATGCTGTCTCCGACGGAGATGACAAAACACGCAAAGAGCTGCTGGTTTTTCGTCTTCGACTGCTGCAGCAGCGCGTAATCCGCGAAGGTCAGCGTCTCGGGATCTCCGTAGATCCGCGCGGCCATTTCGGGCTGGATGGTCAGCCCGGCCCCGGCCCCGAAGAGGCACGGCGAGTTGAACAGGAACCGGCGCATGCACAGGTCGGCGTACATGTTGGCTTCGAGCGTCCGGAGCCATTCGAGCGACGCCGGATCGTCCGCGTCGAGATACAGCGACTCCGCCGAGGCGACGATCCGGGAAACGCGGCGCGCGAACTCGTGAAAGCTGCTCTCCCGGCGGACGGAGGCAATCGTTTCATCGTAACGGAGCGAAAAGTAGCGCTGGGCGAGAAGCCACTCCGCATTCTCCGACAAAACCGGGGGCTGAATGACCCTGGAAACGGAGAACGGAACAAACCGGTCACGGTAACGCAAAGAAAAACCACCCTTCCATAAATAGCGTATTCAGTCTAAATAATTCAATAAAAACGTTATATATTGTGTGTCGGGCGAGAACACACTCTACCATGAAGCCGCTGCGCGGACAAGGGACTGAAGAACCGCAACGCTTTTTTCGGGATGGTGTAGTATATCCACAGTGGATCCAAAAACGGATACGAGGTGTTTTTTGAGAGGAGAGGAACATTTTTGGGACGATATGATTTCGACACCGTCATCGAACGAACGAACACGTGCAGCTCGAAGTGGGATCTGATGACGCCGCTCTTCGGACAGAACGATCTGCTGCCCATGTGGGTCGCCGATATGGACTTCAAGGCGCCGCCCGAGGTGAATGAGGCGCTCCGGGAGCGCGTGGAACACGGCATCTACGGGTACACGAAGCGAATGACGCCGTATTACGAGGCGATCGTTTCCTGGGTCGGGCGCCGTTTCGGATGGGAGATCGATCCGGACTGGATCTGCCACTCGCCGGGCGTCGTTCCGGCGCTCTCGATGGCGATCCTGACCTACACACAGCCGGGCGACGGAGTTCTCATCCAGCCTCCGGTGTATTATCCGTTCTTCGACGTCATCGGGGGACGCGGACGCCGGATCGTCGAAAACCCGCTCCGCTTCACGGGGGAACGCTTCGAGATCGACTTCGGCGATCTGGAGCGCAAACTCGATTCATCCGTGACCATGATGTTCCTCTGCTCGCCGCACAATCCCGTCGGACGCGTCTGGACGAGAGAGGAACTCGCCAGGCTCGTGGATATCTGCGCCGAACGGAACGTTCTCATTGTCGCGGACGAAATCCACTCCGATATCGTCTTCCCCTGGGCGAAGCACACGCCGCTCGCGTCCCTCTCGGAGAAGGCCGCATCCATTTCGCTCACGACGATCGCACCCAGCAAGACCTTCAACATCGCGGGGCTCTCGACATCCGCGGTCATCGTCCCGGACAAGCGCCTGCGGGAACGATACAGGAACACGACGTCCTTCCTGCACATCGACGGCGGCAACACGTTCGGAACGCTCGGATGCGAGGCCGCCTACCGCAAGGGCGAGCCGTGGCTCGGCGAACTCATGGAATACATCCAGGGGAACCTGGAGTATCTGGATTCGTTCCTCAAGACGAACATTCCCGAAATCCGCCTGATCCGCCCCGAGGGGACGTATATCCCGTTCCTCGACTGCCGCGCGCTGAAAATGAACGCGAAAGAACTCCAGGCCTTTTTCGTCAACGAAGCGAAGGTCGCAATGGACGGAGGCGACTGGTTCGGAACGGGCGGCGAGGGGTTCATGCGCATGAACATCGCGACGCCCAGGGCGCTTTTGCGCGAAGGGCTCGAGCGGATCGAACGGGCGGTGAAGGCCATCCGGTAGCCGATCCGTAATGCGACGCGCTCACATGACGAAGGCCTCCGGCTGAATCCCGGAAGCCTTCGTTTCATTTCAAAAGGAGTTGGGCGATGGGCGCGCGACCCGCAGGAGACTACTTCAACGCCTTCACGACGTCGCGGCAGACGCTCGCGAACAGCAGGATGTCCATGCTGTACGCGATGTAGCGGAACCCCTGCGATATCCGGCGCTTCGCCTCTTCGACCGAGGTGACGAAGATCCCGGGGATCTTCCCGGCGTCGAGCGTGATCCGGAGCGCCCGGTCGACGGCCTCGACCATCGCGGGGTGCGAGATCTGTCCCGGGATGCCCATCGACTGGGAGAGATCGTACGGTCCCACGAAGATCACGTCGAGTCCTTCGACGCCGGCGATCTCCGGCAGCCGTTCGAGCCCGTCCCTGTTTTCGCAGTGGACGATGACGAGCGTATCCTCGTTGGCCTGCCGGAAATATTCGTCGAGTCCGCGCATGCCGTAATTGCTCGAACGCGGCATCGCCGCGCCGCGGACGCCGAGCGGAAAGTACTTCGACCAGCGCGCGACGTTCCGCGCGCACTCCGCATCGTTGACCTGCGGAACCTGAACCCCGGCCGCGCCGACATCGAGCGTCCGCAGGATCGTCTGCGAATCGGCGGAGGTCACGCGAACGATCGGAGCGATGCCGCGGAGTTCCGCCGCCCGGATCAGGTGCTGGATCGATTCCGGGTTCCCCGGTCCGTGCTCCGTATCGATGATCAGGAAATCGAATCCCGCGAGTCCGGCGATTTCGACAAAATCCGGACACCCGGTTCCGAAGA
>ERZ1645187.3137-NODE-3137-length-14065-cov-6.517059_pt1 | contig 14065 bp, 11 predicted proteins | sample MGYA00575352_ERZ1645187 | MGnify/ENA primary metagenome ERZ1645187 (study PRJEB40837, sample SAMN11349314) | freshwater sediment metagenome | isolation source: river sediment | host: Sediment | place: India: Wazaribad , New Delhi | collected 2017-02-21 ...
TGCCGCAGGATCAGCCGGCCCGCATGACCTCCCCCTGGTCGCTGTTCACCACCCCCCTCACCCCCGAACCGGTCGAACCGACCGAGCCCGCAGCCGCGCCCGCACCCCAGAACGAAGACAAGCCCGAACCGGCCAAATCCGCAGGAAAATCCGCAGCACAGGACAAGTGGAAGCTGGTCAAGGTGCCGCTGCCGCCGATCCCCGACCGTCCGCGCCTGATCGGCAGCGCCAAGGCTGCGACCATGAAAAGTGAGGCGGACAAGGCCGGCCAGCCGGAGATTGCGGTGGCCGAGCCGCCGCAGCCCAAGCCCACCGGCATCTTCGCCCTGCTGTTCACCACCCCGCCCGCCGCGGCCGATGGCGAGGTCACGACAGGCGACAGCGACAGCGCCCGCCCGGTCAACACCGCTGCACTGGCCACGCCGGCCGAGGCGGAAAAGCCCCGGCAGGTCGCGGCCCGCAGCACGAAGATCGACCTGTCCGATCCCTTCCGGCCAAAGAACCTGCCCGGCCCGGGCGAGGCGGAGGATGACCTCGACGCCGAGGAGACCGCCGCCGGCGTCGCCAAGCAGATCGCCAGCGTCTCGATTTCCTGCCTCAAGCCGGATCTGCTCGAAATGATCCGCAAGGCCGGCGAGCATTTCGGCGCCATGCCGGTGATCACCTCGGGCCATCGCGCCTCCGGCCGCCGCGGCAGCCTGCACCGCACCTGCGAAGCGGCGGATTTCACCATTCCCGGCGTCGAGACGGCGACACTGGCCGAGTTTCTGCGCAAGATGCCGGGCGCCGGCGGCGTCGGCACCTATTGCCACACCAAATCGGTGCACCTCGATACCGGCGAGCCGCGCGACTGGCGCTATTGCGGCTTCTCGCGCCGCTTTGCCCTGCGCACCCCGGTTGTCGCCGCCAGCCAATGAGCATCGCGGAAGCACCGGGCACGCTGGAGGCGGCTTCCGCAGCGCTGGCCGGCGCCTCCTGCTGGGTGTTGTCCGATGGCAAGGCGGGCGACGAGGCCCAGTGTCTCGGCGTGGCCGAGCGGCTGGGGCTCACCGCCAGCCTCCACCGGGTCGCTCCGCGCCCGCCCTTCGTCTGGCTGATGCCGTGGGGCGGCATCGACCCGCGCGAAGGCCCCTCCCGCCCCGGCAGCCCGATTGCCCCGCCCTTTCCCGATCTCGTCATCGCCTCCGGCCGCCGCACGGCCAGCTATCTACGCGCGGTGAAGACGGCCTCGGACGGGCGCAGCTTCACGGTGTTTCTCAAGGACCCGCGCTGCGGCGCCGGCACCGCCGATTTCCTCTGGGTGCCGGAGCATGACCGGCTGCGCGGCGCCAACGTGCTGACAACGCTGACCTCGCCGCACCGCTTCTCGCCCGGACGGCTGGCCGGCGCCCGCGCCGCCGCACCCTACGGGCTCGACCGGCTGGCCGCACCGCGCGTCGCGCTGATCATCGGCGGCAACAGCGCCCACTACAGCTTCACGCCCGAAGCGATCGCCGATCTGTCGGCAAAAATCAGCGCCCTTGCCACCACCGGCGCCGGGCTGATGGCCACCGCCTCCCGCCGCACGCCGGCCCCGCTGGCGGCGGCAATCCGCGCGACGGTGGAGGCGAGCGGCGGCTTTTACTGGGATGGCAGCGGCGAGAACCCCTATCCCGCGATGCTCGCCCTGGCCGACTACCTTGTCGTCACCGCCGATTCGGTGAACATGGTCGGCGAGGCGGCGGCCACCGGCAGACCGGTTCTGCTCTATACGCCGCCCGGCGGCAGCGCCAAGATCACGCAGTTCCTCGCGGGATTGGCCACAGCCGGCGTCACCACCCCCTTTACCGGCGCGCTCGCCGGGCGCACATACACCCCGATCGATTCAACGCCGGATATCGCCATCGAACTGGCGCGCCGCTACACTGCCCATCGCGCCCGCCTCGCCCGGGCAGGAGAATGACCATGACCACGACGCCCAGCCACGCCAAAGTCATCATCATCGGCTCCGGCCCCGCCGGCTACACCGCCGCGATCTACACCGCCCGCGCCATGCTGAACCCGGTGATGATCTCCGGCTTCGAGCCGGGCGGGCAATTGATGATCACCACCGATGTCGAGAACTACCCCGGCTTTGCCGATGTCATCCAGGGCCCGTGGCTGATGGAGCAGATGCGGCTTCAGGCCGAGCATGTCGGCACGACGATGATCTCCGATCACGTCAGCGCGGTCGATTTTCAGGTCCGCCCCTTCGTCATCACCTGCGATTCCGGCGCGGTCTACACCGCCGATGCGGTGATCATCGCCACCGGCGCCAAGGCGAAATGGCTGGGCATCCCCTCGGAGGAGACGTTCAAGGGCTTCGGCGTCTCGGCCTGCGCCACCTGCGACGGGTTCTTCTATCGCGGCAAGGATGTGGTGGTCGTCGGCGGCGGCAATTCGGCGGTGGAGGAAGCGCTCTATCTCGCCAACCTCGCCTCCTCCGTCACGCTGGTGCACCGGCGCGACAGCCTGAAGGCCGAGAAGATCCTGCAGGACCGGCTGCTCGCCCACCCGAAGATCAAGCCGGTGTGGCACAGCGCGATCGAGGAAATCTGCGGCACGAAAGACCCGCTCGGCGTCACCCATGTCCGGCTGAAGAATGTCCGGACAGGCGCGATCAGCGAGGTGAAGACCCACGGCGTGTTCGTCGCCATCGGCCATGCGCCGGCTTCCGAGCTGTTCGCCGGCCAGCTGGACCGCCGCCCCTCGGGCTATCTCGCCACCACGCCGGGGGCGACCGCCACCAACATCCCCGGCGTCTTCGCTGCCGGCGATGTGGCGGACGAAACCTACCGCCAGGCTGTCACTGCCGCCGGCATGGGCTGCATGGCCGCGCTGGAGGCGGAGCGCTGGCTGCACGCCGAAGCCGCCGGACTGCGCGGCACTGCCTGAAAAACAACCACGCCACCGGCGGAATACTGTATTATCGCTTGCGTTTGAGGCCACTGCTTGCCAACCTGCCAAACTGACAGGGGGGCGGCGAAAGGGGGATTCGTCGTGACGGGCTTGGTTTGCCCGCGCGCGATCCGGGAATGGACCCGATGCCGATCAGGACAATGGACTGGGATAAGGTACGCATTTTCCATGCTGCGGCGGCAGCGGGCAGCCTGACGAAAGCCGGGGATGTTCTGGGGTTGAGTCAATCGGCGGTCAGCCGGCAGGTGAGCGCACTGGAAGCGGACCTCAAGGTTCCGCTGTTTCACCGCCATGCGCGCGGGCTGGTGTTGACCGAGCAGGGCGAACTGCTGTTCCGCACCGCGCGCGATCTGGTCTCCAAGCTGGAACAGACGCAAGCCATGCTGATGGACAGCCGGCAGAAGCCGGATGGCATGCTGAAGGTCACGGCCAATGTCGGCCTCGGCGCCCATTGGCTGACCCCGCGCCTCGATGAGTTTCTCGGCCAGTATCCCGATATCCGGCTGGAGGTGATCCTGACCGACGACGAACTGGATCTCGCCATGCGCGAGGCGGACGTGGCCATCCGCCTGCGGGAGCCGATCCAGGGCGATCTGATCCGCCGCAAGCTGTTCACCGTGCATTTCCACGCCCTCGCCTCGGCCGAATATCTCAAGCGCCACGGCCAGCCGCGATCTCCGGCGGATCTTGACCAGCATCGCCTGCTGGCCTTCGGCGGCGATATCCCCTCGTACCTGAAGAACCTCAACTGGCACCTCACCGCCGGGCGGGAGACGCGCGAGCCGCGCGAGGCGGTTGTCACCGTCAACAACCTGACCAGCCTGATGCGCGCCGCCCAGCAGGGCGCCGGCATCGCCGTGCTGCCCGATTATCTGATCGAGCAGAACAGCGGGCTGATGCAGGTGCTTGCCTCCGAATCGATGCCGGAGCTGGAATGCTTCCTGGTCTTCGCCGAGGCGCTGAAGGGCGTCGCCCGTGTGCAGGCCTTCCGCGATTTCATCGTTGCCAAGGCCCAGCGCTGGTCGTTCTGACGGCGCGCTGCCCCCGACACGCCCCGAGTGAAGCCTGAATGATCCCGGGCGCCGGTTTTTCCGCCGGCGGCCCGCTTGCGGCTGCCTGCCGGCCACGCAGCGAGGGGATGCGCAGCGCAGCATGCCCAGTTATGAGGCAGACGCATAGCAGTTATACTTTTTTTACGATTGTGCGTCGCAATAGATTCAACGATATCTAAGCAATCGAAGCGTTGGCCGCACATCTCCTCCCGGTGTTGAGCCCCTTCGGTACAGTGGTGTCCATTCTCCTCCCGTTGGACACCCCTAAGCCGGTTGCCCTGACGTGTACTGTGTCAGGGCAGCCGGCCTTATTTTTCACCGGAACAAGCGCTCTTTTTCCAGCCCCTTGTACAGGTGGGCCACCTCCGCCGCATAGCCGTTGAACAGCTGCGTCGGCCGTGTTTCCACCGGGCTGCCGATCAGCTGCTCCTCCTTCTGGCTCCAGCGGACGTGGTTCACCTCGGGGTTCACATTCGCCCAGAAGCCGTATTCATCGGGCTGCAACTGCTCCCACAGGCTGACGGGGCGCTTCTCGACAAAGCTGATCTTGCGAATCGACTTGATGCTCTTGAACCCGTATTTCCACGGCAGGGCGAGGCGCAGCGGCGCACCGAACGGATTGGCCGCCGGTTTGCCGTAGGCGCCGGTCACGAGGAAGGCGAGTTCGTTCTCCGCCTCCGCCATGGTCATCCCCTCGACGTAGGGGAACGGATAGGTGGGCGAGCGCTGCCCCGGCGCCATCTGCTTGTCGAGGAACGATTCGAGCCGCACGAACTTCGCGCTCGCCAGCGGCCGGGCCATGTCCATCAGCGCCTTGAAGGCAAAGCCGCTCCACGGCACGGCCACCGTCCAGGTTTCCACGCAGCGCATGCGATAGAGCCGCTCCTCGCGCGGCATTGCCTTCAGCAGGCTGTCGATATCGATCTCGATCGGCTTTTCCACCAGCCCGTCGATTGTCACCGTCCACGGCCGTGTTTTCAGCGATTGGGATGCCCGCGTCACCCCGCTGCGCGAGGGCGAGAACTCGATGAAGTTGTTGTAGTTGGTTGCGTGCTTCTCGTCCGTCACCGGCCGGTCGAGCGTGTATTTGCCGTTGCGCGGGAAAGGGTAGAGCGTCATCGACGGATCATCCCCCACCCGCTGCGCATGGGCCGGCCCCGGCAGCGCGGCGGCAAGCCCGGCGCCCGCCGCGCCCCGCATCAGCGTCCGGCGGTTCAGATAGACGGATTCAGGCGTGGCCTCCCGCTCCGGGAGTTCCCAGCGTTTGCGAATCTTGCTCAGCATGGCAGTCCCCTCTCTGACAGGGAACGATAGGCCAGCCCGACGTCACGGACAATTCACGAACGCCGCAGCGGCTCAGTGGCCCGCCTGCCCTTCCTCGCGCAGCGCACGGCGCAGCAGCTTGCCGACATTCGTCTTGGGCAGGGAGTCGCGGAAGTGGACGTGCTTGGGCACCTTGTAGGCGGTCAGTCGCTCGCGGCAGAAGGCGCGCACCGCCTCCACCGTCAGGCCGGGATCCTTGCGCACGATATAGGCCGAGACCGTCTCGCCCGAGTTCTCATCCGGCGAGCCGATCACCGCCACCTCCAGCACGCCGGGATGGCTGGCGATCACCTCTTCCACCTCGTTGGGATAGACGTTGAAGCCGGAGACGAGAATCATGTCCTTCAGCCGGTCGACGATCTTGAACTGCCCGTCCGGCAGCATGATGGCGATATCGCCGGTGCGGAAGAACCCGTCCGGCGTCATTACCCGCGCCGTCTCGTCCGGCCGCTGCCAGTATCCGGCCATCACCTGCGGCCCGCGCACGCACAATTCCCCCGCTTCGCCGGAGACCACATCCTGCCCTGCCTCATTGCGGATCACCACATCGGTCGAGGAGATCGGATAGCCGATGGTGCCGGAAAACTCGGCAAGATTGGGATCGTTGAGAGTGACGACCGGCGATGTCTCGGACAGGCCATAGCCTTCGAGAATGGCGGCACCGGTAATGTCCTTCCATTGCCGCGCGACGGTGGACTGCATCGCCATGCCCCCCGCCACGGCAGCGACAAGCCCGGAAAAATCCACCTCCCGGATGCCCGGGTGATGGTTGAGCGCGTTGTAGAGCGTGTTGACACCGGAAAACAGCGTGATCTTGCTGCCCTTCAGCGTCTTGATGAACCCGTCGAAATCGCGCGGATTGGCAATCAGCAGGCACATCGCGCCCCAGCGCGCCATCATGATGCAGCAGCAGGTCAGGCCGAAGATGTGGTAGAGCGGCAGCGCCGTGACCATCACATGCCGGTCGCTCGCGTCCTTCTTCGATTTCAGCCACGCCTCGCATTGCAGCACATTGGCCGCGACATTGCGGTGCGTCAGCGTCGCCCCCTTGGAAACGCCGGTCGTTCCGCCGGTATACTGGAGAAACGCCACATCATCGGGGCTGATCGTCACCGGCTGCATCGGCTTGGCCCGCCCGCCGGCGATCACCGAGGCAAAGCGGGCTGCCCCGGGGATGGCAAATTCCGGCACGGCCTTCTTCACATGCTTGGCGACGAGATTGATGATCTTGCCCTTGAGACCGAGCAAATCGCCCGGCTGGACGATGACCACCCGCCGCACGCCCGCCGGCCCGACCGCGCCTTGCGCCACATGGGCGAAATTGGCGAGAACGAACAGTGTCGTCGCCCCGGAATCCTTGAGCTGGTGCTCCAGTTCCCGCCGGGTATAGAGCGGGTTGACATTGACCACAGTGAAGCCGCCGAGCAGAACGCCGAAGATGGCGGCGGGATAGGCCATCACATTGGGCATCATCAGCGCGATGCGCTCGCCCTTCACACAGCCCTGCTGTTGCAGCCAGGAGGCCACCGCCTCGGCCGCAGCCAGCGTCTCGCGGAAGGTCTGCTGCTTGCCGAAGCTTTCGAACGAGGGACGGTCCGCATAGGTGGCGCAGGCTTCGCGCAGGATATCGGCCAGTGTGCCGATCCGCCCGCTGTCAAGCTCGGCCGGAACGCCGGTGGGGTAATGCCTCAGCCACGGTCGCGCAATCGCCGATCCAGCGGTCATCCCTTCCTCCCATGGCTCGAATCACGCCGGCTCGGGCCGGTCTGGTGTCGTTCACATATGAAGGACTATGGAGCGCCGGCGCATAATGTCCAGCCCCATTCGCGCGGGGTGCCCCGCGCGGATGGCTCAGCGGAACGCCACCTTCGTGATCTCGTAGGATTTGGCGCCGCCGGGAGTGCGCACTTCGACGCTGTCGCCCAGCTTCTTGCCGATCAGCGCCCGCGCGATCGGCGAGGAGATCGACACGCGGCCCTGCTTGGCGTCCGCTTCCGGATCGCCGACGATCATATAGGCCTTCTCCTGCTCGGTCTCCTCGTCCAGCACCGTCACCGTGGCGCCGAACTTGACCGTGTTGCCGGAGAGCTTGGCCGGATCGATCACCTCGGCCCGCGAGATCAGGCTTTCCAGTTCGGTGATCCGCCCCTCGTTCAGTGCCTGCGCTTCCTTGGCGGCGGAATATTCGGCGTTTTCCGACAGGTCGCCATGGGCACGCGCTTCCTGAATGGCCAGGATGATGCGCGGGCGCTCCTGCTGCTGGCGGAACTTCAGCTCCTCTTCCAGCTTCACAAAGCCCGGCGGCGTCAGCGGCACACGTTCCATGGTCACGTCCAATCAAGCAAAAAGACCGTCAGGGCAGCAACGCTGTCCTGCCAGCCATTGGTTTTTCCGTTATCACAGGGCCGGCTGGCCGTTTGCCCGGCCGATGCGCACACCCCGCACCGCCCCGGGGTACCCCGAAGCAGCATCAACAATTGCACTGCGAGAGTGATTCAAATTGCCGGCCTGCGCAAGCGATTTGAACGCTCATGCACTCCGCGCATACTCCTGCAACGCACGCACTTCCAGATCACCCGAGAGGTAGGCGCGGATGCCCTCCGCCGCCGCCAGCGAGCCGGCGAGCGTGGTGTAATACGGCACCTTGTGCAACAGCGCGGCCCGGCGCAATTCCTTGGAATCGGCCATCGCCTGCGCCCCGTCGGTGGTGTTGAAAACGAGCTGCACCCGCCCGTTCTTGATCTCGTCGACGATGTGCGGCCGCCCCTCCAGCACCTTGTTGATACGGCGGCAGTCGACGCCATGCTCGGCGAGATAGCGCTGCGTGCCGCCCGTGCCGATGATCGTGAAGCCGAGCGAGACCAGATCCCGGATCGAATCGAGGATGCGCGGCTTGTCGTCGTCGCGCAGCGAGACGAACACCGTGCCACCCTTCGGCACCTTGGAGCCGGCGCCGAGCTGGCTCTTGGCGAATGCGATGCCGAACGAGCGGTCGAGCCCCATCACCTCGCCGGTGGACCGCATCTCCGGCCCCAGCACGGTATCGACGCCGGGGAACCGGTTGAACGGGAACACCGCCTCCTTGACGCCGACATGCTCCAGTTCGACCGTTTTCAGGCCGAAGTCCGACAGCTTCTCCCCGCCCATGATCCGCGCGGCGATCTTGGCAAACGGCGTGCCCACCACCTTGGCGACGAACGGCACGGTGCGCGAGGCGCGCGGGTTCACCTCGAGAACGTAGATCACCCCGTCCTTGATCGCGTACTGCACGTTCATCAGCCCGACGACGCCGAGCGACAGCGCCATTTCCTTGGTCTGGCGCGTCAGTTCGGCGATCATCGCCTCCGACAGCGAGCGCGCCGGAAGCGAACAGGCCGAATCGCCCGAGTGGATGCCCGCTTCCTCGATATGCTCCATGATGCCGCAGACGAACGCATCCGTGCCGTCGGCAAGACAATCGACATCCACCTCGATCGCGTCGGTCAGGTAGCGGTCGAACAGCAGCGGGTTGCGGCCCAGCACGGTGTTGATCTGCCCGGTCTTGTCGTTGGGGTAGCGCGCCTTCACATCCGAGGGGATGAGGCTGGGCAGCGTGCCGAGCAGGTAATCGTCGAACGCCTCGCGGTCGGGGATGATCGCCATCGCGCGCCCGCCGAGCACATAGGACGGGCGGACGACGAACGGGAAGCCGAGCTTCTCGGCCTCGTCGCGCGCCTTTTCCACCGAGTAGGCGATGCCGTTCTGCGGCTGGCGCAGCTTCAGCTTGTCCAGCAGGCGCTTGAACCGGTCGCGGTCCTCGGCCAGATCGATCGCATCGGGCGAGGTGCCGAGAATCGGGATGTCGTTGGCTTCCAGCGCCTCGGCCAGCTTCAGCGGCGTCTGCCCGCCGAACTGCACGATCACGCCGGCGAGTTCCCCCGCCTCCTGCTCCTTGGCCATGATCTCGAGCACATCCTCCTCGGTCAGCGGTTCGAAATAGAGCCGGTCCGAGGTATCGTAGTCGGTCGAGACGGTCTCGGGGTTGCAGTTGACCATGATGGTCTCGAACCCGGCATCCGACAGCGCGAAACAGGCGTGGCAGCAGCAATAGTCGAACTCGATGCCCTGGCCGATGCGGTTCGGCCCGCCGCCGAGGATAACGGCTTTCTTCCGGTCCGAGGGGCGCGCCTCGTCGGCCGGCACGCCGGCGAACGGTGTCTCGTAGGTCGAGTACATATACGCCGTGGGCGAGGCGAATTCCGCCGCGCAGGTATCGATCCGCTTGTACACGGGGCGCACGTTGAGCGCGTGGCGCCTGGCGCGCACCTCCGCCTCCGTCGCCTTGACGAGGCTGGCCAGCCGCTTGTCGGAAAAGCCCATCGCCTTGATCTGGCGGAAGGCGCCCGCCGTCTCCGGCAGGCCGTGCGCGCGCACCTTGGCTTCCATGTCGACGATTTCCTTGAGCCGCTCAAGGAACCACATGTCGATCTTGCACGAGGCGTGAATGTCGTCGAGGCTGAAGCCGGCGCGCATCGCCTGCGCCACCTGCAGCAGCCGGTCCGGCGTCGGCGTGCCGATCGCCTTGCGGATGGCGTTGTGATCCTCGCCCTTGCCCAGACCGCCGATCTCGATTTCATCGAGCCCCATCAGCCCGGTTTCGAGGCTGCGCAGCGCCTTCTGCAGGGATTCGTGGAAGGTCCGGCCGATCGCCATCGCCTCGCCGACCGATTTCATCGAGGTGGTCAGCACCGGGTCGGCGCCGGGGAACTTCTCGAAGGCAAAGCGCGGAATCTTGGTGACGACGTAATCGATCGTCGGCTCGAACGACGCCGGCGTCACTCCGCCGGTGATGTCGTTGGCGATCTCGTCCAGCGTATAGCCCACCGCCAGCTTGGCCGCGACCTTGGCGATGGGGAAGCCCGTCGCCTTCGAGGCCAGCGCCGAGGAGCGCGAGACGCGCGGATTCATCTCGATGACGATCATCCGCCCCGTCTCGGGATCGACCGCGAACTGCACGTTCGAGCCGCCGGTTTCCACGCCGATCTCGCGCAGCACCGCCAGCGAGGCATCGCGCATGCGCTGGTATTCCTTGTCGGTCAGCGTCAGCGCCGGCGCGACGGTGATCGAATCGCCGGTATGCACACCCATCGGATCGATGTTCTCGATCGAGCAGACGATGATGCAGTTGTCCTTCTTGTCGCGGACCACCTCCATCTCGTACTCTTTCCAGCCGAGCACGCTCTCCTCGATCAGCACTTCCGAGGTCGGCGAGGCATCGATGCCGCGCTCGACGATATCGATGAACTCTTCCTTGTTGTAGGCGATGCCGCCACCCGTGCCGCCCATGGTGAACGACGGGCGGATGATCGCCGGCAGGCCGATGTCCTTCAGCGCCTCCAGCGCCGCGCCGAGCGTCTTGACATGGTGCGAGCGGGGCGTCTCAAGCCCGATCCTGGTCATCGCCTCGCGGAAAAGCTCGCGGTCCTCCGCCTTGTCGATCGCATGCGCCGTAGCGCCGATCAGCTCGACATCATACTTTTCCAGCGCGGAAATTCTGCCGCCCTTGCCGTCGTCGATGGTCTTCTTGTTCAGCGACAGCGCGCAGTTCAGCGCGGTCTGCCCGCCCATCGTCGGCAGCACGGCAAAGCCCCTGGCCCGGTCGCCGCGCTCCTTGGCGATGATCCTCTCGACGATCTCCGCCGTGATCGGCTCGACATAGGTCGCGTCCGCCAGTTCCGGGTCGGTCATGATCGTTGCCGGATTGGAATTGACCAGAACAATCCGGTAGCCTTCTTCCTTCAGCGCTTTGACCGCCTGCGTGCCGGAATAGTCGAACTCGCAGGCCTGGCCGATGACGATCGGGCCGGCGCCGATGATGAGAATGGTCTCGATATCTGTTCTTTTTGGCATTTCGGATCGCTTTTGGCGCAAGTTCTGCCACGCGGAACCTGTGAGGGACGACCACAAGGCGCGGGACAAAAGAGGAGGATGTTCGCTGAAGCGCCGCTATAGCCCGGCCCGGCCAAAGGGCCAAGGGAAAAAGCCGTGAGCAATGGCTGCCTTGTGGGCAAGCGCCGCGGCGCGCCCCGCCTCGCCAAACCGCTGCGGTTGCGCTACAGCGGCGCGATGCTTGCCCTGCTCCGCCAGTTCCTTGCCTTTTTCGGTGTCGGCCTTGTTGCCGCCGTGGTGCATTATTCGGTGCTGGTCGGTGCGGTGGAAGGGGCCGGCGTTGCGCCCGTTCCGGCCACGCTGGCGGGCTACATCTTCGGCGGCATCGTCTCCTACAGTCTCAACCGCCGCCACACCTACCGCTCGGCCCGCCCGCATGACGAGGCGGGCTGGCGCTTCGCCCTCGTCGCCGGCGTCGGCTTTGTCATGACATGGCTGCTGATGAGCCTGTTCGTCACGCGCTGGGCGCTGCCCTATGTGCCGGCGCAGATCGTGACGACAGGTCTCGTGCTGCTGTGGAGCTTTTTCGCCCACAAGTACTTCTCGTTCGGCGCACCGCCCGCCTCCTAGGCAGGATCATCGTCCCGCGTCAGCCGGTACGCCAGGCTGCGGATCGCCGGCGCGGCGAGGATGACCACTGGCAGCATCACGCCCCAGGAGAGCAGCCAGGCCATCATCCAGTGGCTGAAAAACGTGCCTTGCCCCAGCAGCGCGGCGCTGCCGACTCCGGAAGCCACCAGCGATGTCAGACCGGACTGGATAATGCCGAAGACAAAATGCAGGTATCTGCGCGAGACAAGCAAGACCGGCCCTCCTCATGTCGAGCAGAGCCATGCGAACGGCGCGCCAGATGCACTACGCGCCGGACGCAAGCCGCGCCTCGAAGCTCATCCGCGCCGGATTGTGGCCGATGTTCCGCTCAAGCCGCCTGACGCTGAAACCATGGCGTTCCAGCCGGCTGGAAATCTCCGCCTCGGTATGGGTGGAAAACCCCAGCTCCCCGCGCAGCTTGCGATAATCGGAAAAGAACGTCCGCACCAGCCCGGCCAGCGCCGCGGCGAGAAAGCCGCCCTGAACCGCAAAGCCGATCAGCGCCTGCGCATCGGTCAGCGGCGAGACATCGGGCGGAATGACATCGGCCAGCACCAGCCGCCCCGTCGGCTTGAGGAGCCGCTTCCACTGCGCGAGCGAGATGTCCAGCGTCGCCTCGTCGAGATATTGCAGCACCGAATTGGCGACAATCAGGTCGCACGAGGCAGCCTCCAGCCCGTCGAGATCGTCAGGCGCGACGGCGACGATCTTCGGCTCGTCCCGGAACTGCGCGGCGATCTTGTCGCGCGTGTTCGGCGCCGCATCGCACAGGTAGAGTTTCGCGCAGCGCGCGGCGACCAGCCCGGCCGATGTCGCCTCGCCCGAGCCATGATCGAGCACCACGCTGTCCTCGTCTTCGATCAGCCCGGCAATGTCCTTGGCCACGCCGCGATAGTGCAGCATCTTGTGCCGCTCGCTGACATAGATGGCCGTGTCGCGATTCCAGAAATCAACCCAGCTGGTCATGATACCGTCCGTACGATGCTCCGCCCCGCATTCAGCGCCGGAGCGATTTGAGATAGGCGATCAGCGCGTCCGTCCGCTCGGGCGTGAACTCGAACTCCGGCATGTCCGAGCCGCGATGGCCGACCGCCACGCCTTCCACCAGCGCTTCCTGGAGGTTGTCGAGATCGTAGCGCCGGTGCAGCGTGCGGAACGGCGGCGCCCCCTCGCGCGGGCTGGCCCCGGTCTTGCCGATGGCATGGCACGGCGCGCAATGGACCCTGGCGATGCGCTGGCCCGCCGCCACGGCAGCCTTGCCCTCCTGCGCAGCCGCAGGCAGGGCCGGCCCCGCCAGCAGGCAGAGACAGGCGAGAACACGAAAAACCGGCAGCATGGGCCACTCCCGAAGGCAAGCAAGGCGATTCGGGCGTCACTTTATCACCAAGGTGATGAGCAATTGCTGACCGGCCTCAATCGCCGCTCAGCCGGCTGCCGCCGGCACCGGCCACCAGCGTCACCTGCCGCGCCTTCAGCGGGCCGAACCCCGCGCGATGCGAGGCATAGAGCACGCTCGACCCCGCCAGTTCCTCGGTCAGGATGCTGATCAGGTCCGCCTGCCCCGGCTCGTCAAGCGCCGATGTCGCCTCGTCCATGATCACCAGCGAGGGCCGGTGCAGCAGCAGCCGCGCGAAGGTCAGCCGCTGCTGCTCGCCGATTGTCAGGTCGCGGTCCCATCGCGCCACGCGGTCGAGCTTGCCGGTCCACGGCGCAAGGCCGCAACGCTCCAGCGCGCCGGTGATCACCGCATCGCCGAACGCATCGGGCGGGTCGGGATAGCACACGGCATCGCGCAAGGTGCCGAGCGGCAGGTAGGGCCGCGCCGGCAGGAACATCATCGCCCGCGCCTCCGGCAGGGTAATGCTGCCCTGCCCCCACGGCCACAACCCGGCCATGGCGCGCAGCAGCGTCGTCTTGCCCACGCCGGCAAGGCCCGCCAGATGCACCCGCTCGCCCGGCGCAAGGGATAGCGAGGCCCCGGCGATCACCGGTGTCCCGTCCGGCAGGGTGACGCCGACATCCGCGACGGTCAGCGCCCCGTCTCCCCCCTCGTGCAGGGCGATGCCCTTGAGGTCCGCATCTTCCAGATGCGCCTCGCGCAGTTCCTGCTCGAACCGCATCACCCGGTAGAGCGCGGCGCGCCAGTCGGCGATCTTGGCCACGTTGTCGACCAGCCAGCGCAGCGAGGCCTGCACCTGCGAGAAGGCATCGACCAGCCGCATCAGCCCGCCGAT
>ERZ1645187.3138-NODE-3138-length-14062-cov-7.538516_pt1 | contig 14062 bp, 11 predicted proteins | sample MGYA00575352_ERZ1645187 | MGnify/ENA primary metagenome ERZ1645187 (study PRJEB40837, sample SAMN11349314) | freshwater sediment metagenome | isolation source: river sediment | host: Sediment | place: India: Wazaribad , New Delhi | collected 2017-02-21 ...
GGGTGAGGGCAAGTGGCGCTCCCCCAACTCGTTTGGGGGAGCTGTCCGAAGGACTGAGGGGGTTACACCAATGTTATTCCAGCCCCAGCATCCGCCTTGCCTTGCCGGTGTCCTTGTTGCCGGCGGCGAAGTCGTCGAAGGCCTTGGCGGTGGTCTTGATGATGTGGCTTTCGATGAAGGGGGCACCTTCCTTGGCACCCTGGGCTGCGTCCTTCAGGCAGCATTCCCATTCCAGCACGGCCCATGAGTCATAGTTGTGCTGGGCCAGCGCCGAGAAGATCGCCGAGAAATCCACCTGGCCATCGCCCAGAGAGCGGAAGCGCCCGGCGCGGTTGGTCCAGTTCTGGAAACCGGAGTAGACGCCCTGCCTGCCGTTCGGGTTGAACTCTGCGTCCTTCACATGGAAGGCGAAAATGCGCTCGTGGTAGATGTGAATGAATTCCACATAGTCCATCTGCTGCAAGAGAAAGTGCGAGGGATCGTAGTTGATGCCGCAGCTCTCGTGGTTTCCGGTTTCGGCGAGGAACATCTCGAAGGTGGCGCCATCGAATGTGTCTTCGCCGGGGTGAAGCTCGAAGCCCACCTTCACGCCGTTGTCTTTCATGGCATCGAGCAGAGGTGTCCAGCGCTTGCCCAGTTCCTTGAAGGCCTCCTCGACAACACCGGGCGCGCGCGGCGGCCATGGATAAAGGAAGGGCCAGGCGAGCGCGCCGGAGAAGGAGACATGGGTCTTGAGGCCCATGTTCTTCGAGGCCTTGGCGGCGAGCTTCACCTGTTCGCAGGCCCAGGCCTGACGGGCTTTGGGGTTGCCGTGCACCTGCGGCGGGGCAAAGGCATCCACCGCCTCGTCATAGGCCGGATGGATGGCGACGAGATGGCCCTGCAAATGGGTGGAGAGTTCGGTGATCTCCACGCCGTTCTGCTTGGCGATGCCCTTGAGTTCATCACAGTAGGTTTTCGATTCCGCCGCCTTCTTCAGGTCGATCATGCGGCCGTCCCAAGTGGGCACCTGCACGCCCTTGTAGCCGAGCTTGCCCGCCCACTTGGTGATCGCCTCGAAGGAATTGAACGGTGCCGCGTCGCACGCGAACTGGGCCAGGAAAATGCCGGGGCCCTTGATGTCTGTTGCCATGATTGTGTGTCCTCCCGATTGATGTTCAGCAATAGCGGTTGATGAGATTTTCGAGGCGTTCCTGCTGCCCCGACTTCGGCTGCGGGTTAATGTTCTTCTTCTCCACCCGCGCGGCGATCTGTTCGAGGCTTTCCTTGCCCGCGAGCATGGCCTTGTTCTGCGCGGTTTTCCAGCCGCTGTAGCGCTCGTCCACAATGGTCTGCAGCTTGGCATCCTCCATCATGTCCGCCGCATTGAGCAGCGCCTTGGCGCAGGCATCCATGGAGCCGACGTGGGCGTGGATCAGGTCATCGGGGTCGATGGACTGGCGGCGGATCTTGGCATCGAAGTTCATGCCGCCCGTGGTGAAGCCGCCGGCTTTCAGGATTTCATACATGGCGACGGTCAGTTCCGGCACATCGACGATGAACTGGTCGGTGTCCCAGCCGGACTGGTAGTCACCACGGTTGAGGTCGATGGAGCCGAAGATGCCCAAGGCCGAAGCCAGCGCGATTTCATGCTCGAAGGTGTGGCCCGCGAGGATGGCGTGGTTCTGTTCGATGTTGACCTTCACGTCCTTCTGGGCACCGAGTGACGAGATCAGTGAATAGACCGTGGCCACGTCGTAGTCATACTGGTGCTTGGTCGGCTCCTGGGGCTTGGGTTCGATCAGGATCGGACCCTTGAAGCCGATCTTGTGCTTGTACTCGATCACCAGTGCGAGCATGCGCTTGGCCGCTTCCAGTTCATGGCCGATGTTGGTGTTGAGCAGCGTTTCGTAGCCTTCGCGCCCGCCCCACATCACATAGTTGGCGCCGCCCAGACCCTTGGTCACGTCCATGCAGTGCTTGATCTGCGCGGCACACCAGGCAAACACATCCGGGTCCGGATTGGTGGCGGCACCGGCCATGAAGCGGCGGTTGGAGAACATGTTGGCCGTGCCCCAGAGCAGCTTCTTCTTGCCCTTCGCCATCTTCTTTTCGATGTAGTTGGAGATGGCCGTGACGTTGGCGTTCGATTCCTTCAGCGAATTTCCTTCCGGCGCGATGTCGCGGTCGTGGAAGCAGAAGAAGTCGATCGAGGTGAGGTCCATGGCGTCGAACATCACATCGGCCTTCTGGCGGGCGGCGGCCATTTCATCCGTGCTGTGGTGCCAGGGCCGCAGGAAGGTGTCGCCGCCGAACGGGTCGCTGCCCGGCCAGCAGGTGGAGTGCCACCAGCACATGGCAAAGCGCAGATGCTCCGCCATGGTCTTGCCCATCACCTTCTTGTTCTTGTCGTAATGGCGGAAGGCCAGTTCGGTTTTCGACTTGGGGCCTTCGTATTTCGCCTTCTTCGCTGTGAAGAATGTCATGTGAGCCTGATCTCCTTGATGGCGGGATAAATTTGCGTGTAGCGACGGTACTGGTCGTCATAGGCGGCGCTGGCCGACTTTTCCGGTGTGAAGGTTTTTGCCGTCTTCGGCTTGGTGAAGACCTTGCGGAAGTCCTCGCCCGTCGATGCAACAAGCCCCATGCGGGCCGCGCCGAAGGCACCGCCCACTTCGCCCGAAGCCGGCAGGTCGATGGGTACACCCATGACCGTGGCCATGATCTTCATCCAGAGTTCGGACCTGGTGCCGCCACCCACCGCCATGAGGCGGTTGATGGTGGCGCCACCGGCCCGCAAGGCATCAAGTGAATCGCGGAAGGCGAAGGCAATCGAGTCCAGCACCGCGTGGGTCATGGTGTTGCGGTCGGTTTCGTGGCCGAGGCCCATCATGAGGCCACGGACCTGCGCGTCACCCACCGGCGTGCGCTCACCCGAAAGATAAGGCAGGAACAGCGCTGAAGATGGTCCCTTGACCTTGGTGCCGAGCGCCCTGGTCAGTTGCGGCGCGGGTGTCTGCAACACGCCGGAGAGCCATTCGAGGCTTGCGGTTGCCGAGACGATCACACCCATCTGGTGCCAGGTGCCGGGCACGGCATGGCAAAAGGCATGGACGTAGCGTTCGGCGTTGGGCGAGAACCTGTCGTTGGAGACAAACATCACACCTGACGTGCCGATGGAGAAGAAGCCTGCACCATCGGTGACAGCACCAATACCGCAGGCCGATGCGGCGTTGTCACCGCCACCGCCTGCCACCACAGGGCGCTTGGGCATGCCCCAGGCCCTGGCGACGGAAGGCGTGAGCTGTCCCGTCGGATCGGTGCCTTCGAAGAGTTCCGGCATCTGGTCGCGGCGCATGTCGGAAGCGGCGAGCAACATGTCCGACCATTTGCGGCCCGCGATGTCCAGCCAGTAGGTGCCGGAGGAATCCGACATGTCGGAACCATAGGTGCCGGTCATGCGGTAGCGGATGTAGTCCTTGGGCAGCAGGACCTTGGCCACCTTCTCGAAAACCCTCGGCTCATGCTTCTTCACCCACACCAGCTTGGGCGCGGTGTAGCCCGCCAGCGGAATGTTGCCGGTGAAGGGCACGGCCCGCGGCTCGCGCGCCATGATCTCCTGGCATTCGACAAAGGAGCGGGCGTCATTCCACAGGATGCAGGGGCGCAGCACCTTGCCGTCCTTGTCCAGCAGCGTCGCGCCGTGCTGCTGACCGGAGAGGCCGATTCCCTCCACCGCCGCGATGGCCTTGGGCTTTGCCGCTTTCAATTGCGCGATGACCTTGTTGGTGGCCTTCCACCAGTCCTCCGGGTTCTGCTCGCTCCAGCCGGACTGGGGCCGCGACACCTTCAGGGGGGACGATGCGATGGCGATGATCTTCTGCTTCGCATCAATGAGGACGCCCTTCACCGAGGACGTGCCGAAATCAAGTCCGAGATACATGGGGCCTCGCTTTGCTTGTGCTGGTCATGGTGCCGATCATGGCAGGTTGTCCCGCAGGAAGATGTCGATGGAAATGCGTTCCTGTGCCGCAAGGATGGGTTGGCGGTCGCAGCGCGCCATGAGCACGCGCATGGCGCTGCGGATTTCATGGCCGGGGTCCTGGGCAATGACGGCGGAGAGCGTGCCGTCCATCAGGGCGGCGCGGGAAAAGGCTGTGAGTTCGTGGGCAATCACAACGGCATCGCGCCGTCCCGCCTGGCGCAGCGTGTCGATGATGCCATCGGTCCCGGCCCCCACATTGTAGAGGCCGATCAGGTCGGGGTGGTGCGCGAAGAGATCGCGCGTGGCTTTGCCGGTGCGGCTGGCGCTGTCGCGCTCTTCGCGCAGCGGCAGGAGTTGCAGGGATGGATACTCCTGCCCCATCACCTGCACGAAACCGAAATGGCGCTCGGCATGGTCACGAAGCGCGAGCGAGCCCGCGATGATGCCGACCTTTCCGCCGCGGCCCCCCAGGAAGCGGCCCATCAGCGTAGCGGCGGTGCGGCCTGCGGCGGAATTGTCGATGCCGACGAAGTGGGCGCGCGCCGCACCCGGCACGTCCGACACCAGCGTCACCACTTCGGTGCCGCGCGCCATGAGGCCGTTCACGGCTTCGCGCACGCGCGGGTGGTCGAGCGCCACCACAGCGACGCCGTCATAGCCGTGGATCGCGTCCAGTGCGGAGGCCAGCTTGGCGGCATCAAAGACATCGGTGTGGCGGATGTCGGCTTCGACGCGTTCGGCGGCGAGGTGGCTGGTGTGGGCGGCGATCTCGTCCTCAAGTCCCTTCATGAAGACGTTGTCGCCCTCCGGCAGGACAAAGCAGAAGCGGTATTCGCGGCCGCGGGCAAGGCGCGCCGCCAGCCGGTCCGGGTGATAGTTGAGGGCGCGGATCGCCGCTTCCACGCGTTTCACATTGAGCGGTCGCACCGTGGAGCGGGCGTTGAGCACGCGGTCCACCGTCGCCACGCTGACGCCAGCGCGCGCCGCAACGTCCTCGATGGTTGCCCGTGCCATGGGACGGGAGTGAATCCCATGGACAGAATTTTGTCAAGAACTGATAGGCGTATGTCAGTTTGGAGCCGACACGCTCCCTCCCCCCTTGTGGGGAGGGATGAAAATCGGATGTCTTCTGATTGCGCCTACCGTCCGTTGAAGCCGGTATCGATGTGCGGTTCCCAGAAGGCGACGGATTCGCGGATCGCGTCCACCACATTGCTGTCGGTGGGTTCGCGTTCGCGGAAGGACAGTTCCATGCAGATTTCGGTGTCGTGGCCGCCCGCCTTCTTCACCGTGTCGATGAGCTTCGCGGGCTGGATGCGGCCGTCCTTGTTGTGCTGGGCGGTGAAGGGCCAGTGTCCGCCCTTGTTCATGGAGGACTGCTTCACATGGATGATTGGGCTTTCCACCGGGAAGGCGGCAGCCCAGGCGTAAGGATCGGTGTCCGCCGGATTGGACGAGGTGACATCGCCATGGTCGATGTCGACGATCATGCGGAAGGGAATGGCGAGTTTTGCAGCGGCCAGACGCTTGTCGAAACGGCGACATTCCTCGATGGTGTGGCCGAATTCACGGCCCACGGACATCGGCTCCCAGAACACATATTTCAGGCCTGCCGCCTTGGCGTGCTCGGCGACTTCGCGCCAGCAATCGATGACAATGTCGATCAACTCCTCGCGGCGCTTTTCATCGTTGTAGTCCTTCTGGGTGAAGATGGCGAACTGCGAGCCCATGGAGTCGGCGCCGATGGCGCCCGCGATGTCGGCCAGCGTCTTGAACCAGTTGACGTAGTAGCGGCGCACGTCCGCGTCCGGATGCCCCATGTGGTTGAGGCGCGAATAGGTTGAGGTCATCACCGAGGTGGCACGCATGTGGTTGCGGGCAAAGGCGGCGCGGAACTGGCGCTCGCGCTTGGCAATCACGGCGGACGGCCAGGAGGGATTGAGGAACTCCGGATTGAGCTGGATGTAGCCCGCCCTGATCTTTTGCGCGATCGTGTCACAGAGATCATCCACATCGGCGAAGCGGTTGACCAGCGGATTGACGTTGAGCGAGAGGCGAAGGGGCATGGGGCTTGTCCTTAGGCTGGGGCGAGAATGCGCGTGAGGGCATCGGGGATGGCGGCAAAGCTGTCGAGAACGGCATCCGGTGCCAGATCAGCCAGCGGAATCTTGGTGTAGCCATAGGTCATGGCGATGACCGGGCAGCCCGCGCGTTTGCCGGTTTCCACGTCCACCTCCGAGTCGCCCACGAACACCAGCGGCGCGCCGCCGTCCACGGCCCTGGCCGTTTCCAGCAGCTGGCGCGGATCGGGTTTGGCCACGCCAAAAGTGTCCGGGCCGCTGGTGAAGGAGATGAAGGGCGAGAACTGGAGATCAACCACGATCTGGCGGGCGAAGGCCTCACGCTTGTTGGTGCAGATGCCCATGCGCCAGCCCTGTTGCTGGAGCACGCCGAGGGTTTCCTCGACACCTGCGTAGGCGCGGGTCAGGCGGGTCAGGCGGCCACCATAGATTTCGGTGAAGCGAGCAATGAGGGGTGGCGCCTTGGCGTCGATGTCGGCGATTCCACGCTGCTTCAGCGCGCCCTTCACCAGATTGGCGATGCCATGGCCGATGAGCTTGCGGCCCTGCTCCAGCCCGAAGGGCGCGAGGCCCTGCTCCTGCATGAGTGTGTCGAGCGAGCCCGCGATGTCCCCGGCGCTGTCGACCAGCGTTCCGTCAAGATCGAAAATCAATGTGCCCCTGGCCGCCATGCGCTACGCTCCGTTACCGGAGCAGGGCATAGCGAGTGGCCGGGCGCACTGCAACGGGAACACCTCGACCTGCCGTCACACCAGCATCAATCCCGGTTCTTCGAGATAGCCCTTGATGGCATTGATGAACTCGGCCCCCAAGGCGCCGTCGATGCAGCGGTGATCGGTGGAAAGCGTGATGGTCATCTGCTGCACGACGACAACCTGTCCGGCACGCACCACGGCGCGTTCTTCGCCGGAACCCACAGCGAGGATGCTGGCGTGGGGCGGATTGACGATGGCGCCGAAGCTCTTCACGTTCAGCATTCCCATGTTGGAGATGGCCGCGGAGCCGCCCGAATATTCCTCGGGCTTCAGCTTCCGGTCCTTGGCGCGCCGGGCATAGTCCTTCATCTCGGCGGAAATCTGCGCCAGTCCCTTGGTTTCGGCCTTGCGCACGATGGGGGTGATGAGGCCGCCCGGGATGGACACGGCAACGCCGATGTCGGCGTGCCTGTGTTTCACCATGGCATTCTCGGTCCAGCTGACATTGGCGTCGGGAACCTTGGCCAGCGCCATGGCCATGGCCTTGATGACGAAGTCGTTGACGGAGATCTTCCAGGCGGGCTTGCCATCGGCATCCTTCGGGGCCTGGGTGTTCAGTCGTTCGCGCAGTGCCAGCAGTTGGTCCAGCGTCACATCAACGGAGACATAGAAGTGCGGGATGGTCTGCTTCGATTCCGAAAGCCTGCGCGCGATGGTCTTGCGCATGCCGTCATGGGGCACGAGATCATAGGAGCCTTCAGCGAAGAGCTTGAGCACCTGATCATCACCCGGCGGCTGGGCACGCGCAGCGCCGGCAAAGTTCAGGACAGTGGCAGTCGCCGCGGCGGACTGGCGGAAAGCCTCCACGTCCTTCATCACAACAGAGCCGCCGGGACCGCTGCCGGGAATTTGCCGGATGTCGAGACCGGCTTCACGGGCCAGCCTGCGGGCCAGCGGCGATGAACGGCCCGAGCCCGCATCGGCGTGCAGGGAGGTCACTGCCGCGGCGGTCGCGGGCGCGTTCATCGTCGCATGAGTCACAGGGGGTGAAGCGGGAGCCGCAGCAGCCGCTGGCGGTGCCGCCGCTTGCACTGCGGCAGATGCGACTTCGCCTTCGTCGCCCACCATCATGAGGGGCTGGAGCACGGTGGCGTTGTCACCCACCTTGTAGCGGATGTCGATGATGGTGCCGGTTTCAAAGGCTTCCACGTCGAAGGTGGCTTTTTCAGATTCCACCTCGGCGACGATGTCGCCCTTCTTCACCTTGTCGCCGACTTTCACCTTGATGGCGACAACCTTGCCTTCCGTCAGATCCTGTCCGACCTGGGGCATGAGAATGGGGCGGGCCATTGTGTCAGTTCCTTTGCTCAGGCGGCGCTCTGCGCGGCTTCCACGGCCTGGGCCACGAAATCCACGGTCTTGCGGGTTGCGCCTGCGAATTCGGTTGCGGTCGCGGCGAAGGCACCGAAGCGAGAGAATTCCTCGGGCTTCATGCCATCAGGCTCGTAGGCCTGGCGGAAGTAGGGAATGCGCATCAGCTTGGCGATCACGTCCTTCGGTTCTTCCTCGTTGATGGCATTGGCATCAAAGGGCGGGAGACGGTCTTCGGCCTGCATCAGCTGGGCGATGTAGCCGGGCGGGCAGGTGTAGACGAAGTCGCCGCCGGCAATGCGCGAGATGTGCCACGACGACGCGCTGCCGCCCGGACCTGCATCGGACACGCGCATGGAACACTGCAGCATCTTGCTGGGGTGGCCGGCGTTCTTGCCGTGGAAGTAGGCACGCTTCATCACGGCCGTTTCGCCGTGCAGGATGTCTTCCGGCGAGAGCGCGATGCCGCGCGCATCGGCCTGGGCCTTGAGGTCGCCGATGTTGCCGAGGCGTGCCGACATGTGGGTGATGACCGAGCGCCAGCGGCTGGTGTCGATGCCCGCCTTCTTGGCACGTGCAAGGCCGCGCGAAACGGCATTCATGCAGGCGATGTACTGCGGCACGGTGAAGGAGGTGGTGTTGTTGGTGGAGATGCCGCGAGCGGTCAGCTCCTCGATGACCTCGTAACCTTCCTTGGAGCCCGGAATTTTCACCATGACGTTGGGGGCGATCTTCGCCAGTTCGAGGCCCTGGGCCAGCATGACCTCGCCTTCGCTCACGAAACGCGGATCGACCTGACCGGAGACGACGCCGTATTTGCCGTTGGAGGTGTCATAGACCTTGCGGATGAGATCGGCACCACGGCGCACCACGTCGAGATAGGTTTCCCAATAGATGCCTTCGATGTCGTTCTTGCCGTGCCGTGCCGCGATCTTGCGGATTTCGCCCGCCCAGAAGGCAGGGTTGGCCTGGAGGGCCTGCAACGACAGGGGTGGATTGGTGGTGACACCGCGGAAGCCCATGGTGCCCTTTGCCTTCAACGTCTCCTCGTCGAACAGGCGCGTCAGCTGTTCGGTCCACGCCTGCTTCTTCTCGGGCGGCGCATCCTTGATCATCTTCTCCTTCCAGCCGGCATAGACCAGCGGCGAGGAATCCCACCAGATTTCACATTCGGGATTGGTTGCGGCGAGTTTCTCAAGGACGTGCAGGGTCATGTCTTTATCTCAACTGCTGGCGTGCGGTTATTGCGCGGCAAGGGCGCGGGGCTGAAGGTGGAGGGTGCGGCGGGCGGCGGCAATGATGTCAGGCACCTGCGGCACACTGGCCTTTTCCAGTTCCAGGTTGAAGGGCACCGGAATGTTGAGGCCGGCCACGATCTCGACGGGAGCATCGAGGGAATAGAAGGCCTCTTCCTGAATGATGGAGCAGATGTCAGACGCGACACCGCCACGGCGGACCGCTTCCTGGACGATCACCACGCGGTTGGTCTTGGCGACGGAGGCGAGGATGGCCTCCTTGTCGAGGGGGACCAGCGTGCGGGGGTCCAGCACTTCCGCCTCAATGCCTTCTTCGGCGAGTTTCGCGGCAGCCTCGAGGGCGCGCGGCACCATGTTGGACCAGGCAATGATGGTGACATCCTTGCCCGGGCGCTTGATGTCGGCCTTGCCGAATTCGATCACCAGTTCACCCTCGGGCACCGGGCCCTTGGTCATGTAGAGGTGCTTGTGCTCGAGGAAGATCACGGGGTCCTGCTGGCGCAGGGCATATTTGAGCAGGCCCTTGGCGTCAGCCGGCTGTGACGGGATCACCACCTTGAGGCCCGGCACGTGATAGAACATGGCTTCGAGGCTTTGCGAATGCTGGGCCGCGACACCGCCGCCGGTGCCGCCCTGCGTGCGCATGATGAAGGGCACACGGCCGTTGCCTCCGGTCATCAGGCGAAACTTGGCGGCCTGGTTCACCAGCATGTCCATGCCGAGCATGGCGAAGTCCACATAGAGGATTTCAACAATGGGGCGCGCGCCGGCGATGGCAGCGCCAACACCAACACCGATCATGCCGGCTTCGGCAATGGGCGTGTCGCGCACGCGTTTGGGGCCGTACTTGCCAAGCAGGCCTTCGGTCACCTTGTAGGAGCCGCCGCGTTCGGCAATGCCCTCGCCGATGATGAAGACCAGCGGGTTCGCCGCCATTTCCTCGTCGATCGCCTCGCGGAGCGCGTCACGGTACATGATTTCGCGTGTCATTGTTCGTACTCTCTCTTGCGCGCTCAGTAGCTGTCGATGAACTGCTGGAATTCCGCCAGCGTGATTTCGCGGCTGGCCTTGGAGAACTCCACGGCGTCGTCGAATTCCTTGCGGATCGCCTCTTCGATGGCGTCAATCTGGGATTTGTCGATGCCGGTCATCTCAGTCAGGGCATTGCGGGCGCGGTCGACGGGATCGCGCTCCTTGTAGTGGGCCAGTTCCTTCTCCGGCATGTATTTGCCGGGATCGTTCACGTGGTGGCCCATGTGGCGGAAGGTCTTGGCCTCGATCAGGATGGGGCCCTTGCCTTCCCGGCACTTCTGCACGGCATCGCGCATCAAGTGATAGACGGCGAGCGGATCGTTGCCATCCACCTGGTGGCTTTCCACACCAATGGCGAGGCCACGCTTGTAAAGATCGGGTTCGCGGGTCGAATCCTCGATGCGCGTTGACACGGCATAGTGGTTGTTCTCGATCACCAGCACATAGGAGAGGTTCCAGATGGCGGCGAGGTTGAGGGATTCAAGGAAAGTGCCGTTGTTGGAACCGCCATCGGAGGAGAAGGTGACGGTGACGGCATCATTGCCCTTGATCTGGTTGGCCAAGGCCGCGCCCACGCCGAGCGGCGTGCCCGCACCGACGATGCCGTTGGCTCCGAGGTTGCCCTTGGAAATGTCGGCAATGTGCATGGAGCCGCCGTAGCCGCGGCAGTAGCCCGATTCCTTCTGCAAGAGTTCGGCAACCATCTTCTTCACGTCGGCGCCCCAGGCAATGCAGTGACCGTGGCCGCGATGGGTGGAGGCAATGATGTCGCCCTCGGAGAGGGCCGCGCAGACGCCGGTGGCGATGCCTTCCTGCCCGAGATAGGGATGGAAGTAGCCGCGGATCAGGCCCTGGCGGTAGAGCTTGATGCCTTCGGTCTCGAAGACACGGATTTTGTAGGCCGTCCTGAAAAGTTTTTCCAGAAGTTCGGCGGAGGGAGCGTTGGCGCGTTTGGCTGATGCTGGCATGAATCCTGAAATCCTGTTGGGCCCGCAGTGCACGGTCAGGCTCGTGACTAACACCGGCCCTTGATGCTGTCGAGTAAAATTTTCTACACAAACCCCAAGGTCCGGGATTCGGGTTCAACATGGTCCTGAAGTATCATCACCAAAACACAGTTTATAAATCTTTTAATTGATCATCTGAGCGCCGGAAAGGGACTATCGAAACAACGGTCAACCGCGCCCACAACAGCATTTTTTCCACAGTCCGAAACAGTTCCTGAAAATTCTTGCCAAAAACTGCTGTTGTGGTTTTCAGGATCGGGTGAAGCGCTGCCCGGACCTCCCTGCACGGTCTTGCACGGGACCCAACAGATACAAAAAGCCTGCGGTGCCTGTCAAAAGTGTGGAACTTTTTTCCGCTTGTGACAATGTGACGGCCTCCAGCAACCGCATACGTTCCCGGCACGAATTTCAGGACAGTCAGAGGGCAAGCACAGCATGAGCGAGAGTTCCGGCGTCAGCGCACCGCTCCACGGAAGCCTTCTGGAACGGATACAGGAGCGCTACGGCAGCCTGCGCAAGTCCGAGCGGGTGGTGGCGGACTACCTGCGTGACAATGCCGGAACACGTCTCGACTCCTCGATCACCGAGCTGGGCCGCAAGCTGGGTGTCAGCGAGGCGACCATCAGCCGGGTAAGCCGGGCGCTGGGCTATGAGGGCTTTCCCGATCTCAAGCTGTCGGTGGCCGAAGGGGCACGGCCAGGTGGGGCCTTCGCCAACATTCCGGTGGAAATTGCCGCAGGCGATTCCCTCATCCAGACCAGCGGCAAGCTGCTGTCGCTTCTGGTGGCCGGGCTGGAGGGCACGCAGCGCATGCTGGATGCACAGCGGCTGGAGCAGGCCGTGGAAGCACTGAGCAAGGCGCGCAAGATCATCTTTGTCGGCGTGGGCGGCGGTGCGGCGATCTGTGACGAGGCCGCGCATCTCTTCCTCAAGGCGGGCTTTGACGCGGCCAGCTACCGCGATGGCTATACCCAGACCATCATCGCCGCCAAGCTCACACAGGATGATGTGGTGGTGGGCATTTCCCACACCGGCAGCACCCGCACCGTGTCCGATGCGCTGCTGCTGGCGCGGGAGAACGGGGCGACCACGCTGGCCATCACCAGCGCAGCGGACTCGGAGGTGGCGCGCGCGGCCCATGTCTGCCTCACGACCTGGGGGGCGAGCCAGCAGGTGGTGCCGCTGCATGGCGATTTCCTGGAAGGGCGCCTGAGCCAACTCTTCCTTGTCGCCCTGCTCTATGTGGGCGTGCTGTTCCGGGCGGAGGAAACCACGGCCCACAACCTGCGCCTCACGGGTGCCGCGCTGGAAAAGCATTACCTCAATCCGGGCAAGGGCACGGGCGCGGGCAAAGGGTAGGCCTGCGGCGCCGGTTCAAAGCGGCCCGCAGCGGAGCGCCGCAAACCAAAAAAGAAAACCGCCCGGACTTGCGTCCGGGCGGCTCTTTCAAACGGGCAGACCGATTACTTCTGCCAGGACTTGATCAGCTCGTCGTAGTTGACGGTGATCGGCTTTTCCTTTTCGTTCTCGATCTTCAGCTGCGGGGCAAGGCCACCGGCAGCCACAGCGGTCGCGTTCCAGGTGGCCAGATCGCTTTCGTCGGCGAGCTTCGGACCAATGTCACCCTGGACGCCAGCCTTCTCGAGACGGCCAAGGACCTTTTCCTGCTCGGCGCAGAGAGCGTCCATGGCTTCCTGAGGCGTCTTGGCACCCGACGACGCGTCACCGATGTTCTGCCACCAGAGCTGAGCCAGCTTCGGATAGTCAGGAACGTTGGTGCCGGTCGGCGACCACTGCAGGCGGGCCGGCGAGCGGTAGAACTCGATCAGGCCGCCGAGCTTCGGCGCACGGTCGGTGAAGTGCTGGAGGTCGAGCGTGGACTGACGGATGAAGGTCAGGCCGACGTCGGACTTCTTGCCGTCAACGGTCTTGGAGGTGACGAACTGGGCATAGAGCCAGGCCGCCTTGGCGCGGTCATCCGGGGTGGACTTGAGAATGGTCCACGAACCGGCGTCCTGATAGCCAAGCTTCATGCCTTCCTTCCAGTACACGCCATGCGGCGAAGGAGCCATGCGCCACTTCGGCGTGCCGTCGGCGTTCACCACGGGCAGGCCTTCCGTCACTGTACCGGCGGTGAACACCGTGTACCAGAAGATCTGCTGGGCGATGGAGCCCTGGGCAGGAAGTGCACCGGCTTCGCCGAAGGTCATGCCCTGGGCTTCCGGCGGCGCGTACTTCTTCAGCCACTCGAGGTATTTGGCGATCGAGTAGACCGAGGCCGGGCCGTTGGTGTCACCGCCACGGGCGACGCACGAGCCGATCGGCTGCGACTTCTCGTTCACACGGATGCCCCATTCGTCAACCGGCAGGCCGTTCGGAATGCCCTTGTCGCCGTTGCCGGCCATGGAGAGCCAGGCGTCGGTGAAGCGCCAGCCGAGGGACGGGTCCTTCTTGCCGTAGTCCATGTGGCCGAAGACCTTCTTGCCGTCGATTTCACGGCCCGTGAAGAATTCGGCGATGTCTTCGTATGCCGACCAGTTGACGGGAACACCGAGGTCATAGCCATACTTGGCCTTGAAGTCGGCCTTGTTCTTCTCGTCATTGAACCAGTCGTAGCGGAACCAGTAGAGGTTGGCGAACTGCTGGTCGGGCAGCT
>ERZ1645187.3139-NODE-3139-length-14062-cov-5.632898_pt1 | contig 14062 bp, 16 predicted proteins | sample MGYA00575352_ERZ1645187 | MGnify/ENA primary metagenome ERZ1645187 (study PRJEB40837, sample SAMN11349314) | freshwater sediment metagenome | isolation source: river sediment | host: Sediment | place: India: Wazaribad , New Delhi | collected 2017-02-21 ...
TCAGCACCACCTGGTACTGGTAGTAGTGCTGCAGGCGGTTCGGGTTCTCGCCGTAACGGCCGTCGGTCGGGCGCCGCGACGGCTGCACGTAGGCGGCACGCCACGGCTCCGGGCCGAGCGCGCGCAGGAAGGTCGCGGGATGGAAGGTGCCGGCACCGACTTCGGTGTCGAGCGGCTGGATCAGCACGCAACCCTGCTCCGCCCAATAGCGGTTCAGCGTCTGGATCACGTCCTGGAAGGTCGGGCCTGTCATGGGAGTTCCGGTTCGGGGCGAAAAGCGCCGTAGTATAGCGGCGGCGCGGCCTGCGGCCGGCTTCAGCGACGACGTGTCGCGCCCGGCACCCGCACCGGCGGCTGCAACTTCATGCGGTCGGCACGACGGGCGAATCCGCGGTCGTCGAAGCTGGCGACGTGCTGGCAATCCGCATAGCTGGCGTGATGCAGGGCGTCGGCGAAGTCGAATCCTTCCGCGTAGTTCGCCAGCGCCTGCTCGACGGCACCGCGATCTTCAAGCTCGACATGCGTTTGTGCGGCCAACCAGGCCAGGGCGCGGGCGATGTCGGCGCGCGGATACCGGTAGTAGCCGCGCAGCACCCATTCCAGTTCAAGCAGGACGGTCTTGCAGACCCGCAGCGGACGACCGCCGTCGACCAAGGTCCGGGCGAGCGCGCACTGGTGGCGTTCGGCCGCATCTTCGCCCGGTACGACGAAGTATCGAACCAGAACGTTGGTATCGAGGCCGAGCACGGCGCTCATCGCGTGCGTTTGCGGCGAACGACGGCGGGATCAAGCAGGCCGGCCACGTCGAAGTCCGGCGGACAGGGCGGCGCGCGATGCCGCAACATGCCGGCCGCGCTCTGGGCAGCCGCCGCCAGCGGAGGACCGACGCGCTCGATCTCGGCGCGGTCGCCGACGACGCGGAAGCGCACCTTGCTGCCGGCGCGCAGCCCGAGACGCTGCCGCACTTCCTTCGGGATCGTGACCTGGCCCTTGCTGGTGATCGAGAATGCCGACATCGCAGGCTCCGGTAATACCAGGTAAGAATGCTAGTCGCGACGAGCGCCCGGGGCAATGCCGCACTCGCGTCCCGCCCCGCCCCGGTTCACAATGCGGCACGGCGCGTGGCCGGCATGGAAGGATGGCGATGAGCAAGCACGAATCCCACAAGGCGGTGCCCATGGATGGCCGCGCGGCGTTCACCACCAGCAAGTTTTCGGAAGGCAAGCGCGTCGAGCTGGACGAGGTGCTGGCGGCGCTGATCGTCGAGCAGCTGGTGACGCCCGACGCCGCCAAGAACATCCGCCTCGGCAAGGGCCTGTCGCGGGCCGAGATGCACCCGCTGATCCTCATCGCGAACGCCAAGCTGCCCGACCCGCGCGAGCCGGGCCGACATCTGAGCCTGGAGACGCTGACCGAATGGCTGGCCCACAAGGCCGGCCTGCCCTACCTGCGCATCGACCCGACCAAGATCGACATCGCCCGCGTCGGCGAAGTGGTGGCGCCGAGCTACGCCACCCGCTACCGGATCCTGCCGGTGGAAGTCGGCGCCGAGTCGCTGACCATGGCCACCAGCGAGCCCTTCGACACGCGCTGGTTGCCGGACCTCGAGCGCCTGCTCCGCCGCAAGATCACGCGCGTCGTCGCGAACCCGCTCGACGTCAACCGCTTCCTGATGGAGTTTGCCGGCATCTCGCGCAGCGTGCGCAAGGCCAAGGACGGTGGCGAAACGGTCGACGGCCGCGGCATGCCGAACTTCGAGCAACTGGTCGAACTCGGCAAGTCCGGCGAGATCGGCAGCGACGATTCGCACGTCGTGCGCATCGTCGACTGGCTGCTGCAATACGCCTACGAACAGCGCGCCAGCGACATCCACCTCGAGCCGCGGCGCGAGATGAGCGCGGTGCGCTTCCGTATCGACGGCGTGCTGCACAAGGTCTACGAGCTGCCGACGCCGGTGATGGTCGCGGCGGTGTCGCGCATCAAGATCCTCGGGCGCATGGACATCGCCGAGCGCCGCCGCCCGCAGGACGGCCGCATCAAGACCCGTTCGCCCGGCGGGCGCGAGGTGGAAATGCGCATATCGACGATGCCGACCGCCTTCGGCGAAAAGGTGGTGATGCGCATCTTCGACCCGGACGTGGTCGTCAAGAACTTCGCCGAACTCGGCTTCAACGCCCGCGACGAGGCCCAGTGGCGGGACATGATCGAACGTCCGCACGGCATCGTGCTGGTGACCGGCCCGACCGGTTCCGGCAAGACCACGACCCTGTATTCGACGCTGAAGCACCTGGCCACGCCCGAGATCAACGTCTGCACGATCGAGGACCCGATCGAGATGATCGCGCCCGCGTTCAACCAGATGCAGGTGCAGCAGTCGATCGACCTGACCTTCGCCGCCGGCGTGCGCACCCTGCTGCGCCAGGATCCGGACATCATCATGGTCGGCGAGATCCGCGACCTGGAGACCGCCGAAATGGCGGTGCAGGCGGCGCTGACCGGGCATCTGGTGCTGAGCACCCTGCACACCAACGATTCGCCGAGCGCGGTCACGCGCCTGCTCGATCTCGGCGTGCCGCACTACCTGATCCAGAGCACGGTGAACGGCATCGTCGCGCAACGCCTGGCGCGCACGCTCTGCCCGCGCTGCAAGACGCCGGTGGCCGTCGACCCCGGCGCCTGGCAGGCGCTGACGCGCGGCTTCGAGCAGCCCTTGCCCGAGCATGCGCGCACCGCCAAGGGCTGCGACGACTGCCGCCACACCGGCTACTACGGGCGCACCGCGGTGTACGAGATGCTGACGATGTCGCCGAAGCTGCGCCGCGAGATCCGCGCCGACATCGACCTGCCGGCCTTCAGCGAGTCCTGCCTGCGCGACGGCCTGCGTCCGCTGCGGGTGGCCGGCGCCGAACTGATCGCGCGCGGCCAGACCACGGTGAAAGAGGTGGTGTCGGTCCTGCCGACGATCGACTAGGGATCGGGCCGCCAGCGGCCTGATCGACCGCCCCGATGCGCGAACGCCCCATCCCGTCGCATGACCTATGGGGCTTCCCCGGCACTTGCGTTTCGGGAACCTTTGCCACCCCGAAATGGTCTGTGGCGGCTCGTCACAGGGAAGTCCGATGATCCACGTCGAAAACATCACCCGCACCTACGACATGCACGGCGCCGAAGTGCGCGCGCTCGACGGCGTGTCGCTGGACATCGCCCAGGGCGAATTCGTCGCCATCACCGGGCCGTCGGGTTCCGGCAAGTCGACCCTGCTGAACGTGCTCGGCTGCCTCGACAAGCCCGACGCCGGGTCCTACGTGCTCGACGGCCAGGAAGTCTCGGGGCTCGACGACGAGGCGATCAGCACGGTGCGCAACCGCAAGATCGGCTTCATCTTCCAGAGCTTCCACCTGCTGCCGCGCCTGACCGTGCTGGAGAACGTGCTGCTGCCGCTGCGCTTCACGCGCGAGCCCAAGCCGGACGTGACCGCGCGTGCGAAGGAACTGCTGGCCCGGGTCGGCCTGGCCGACCGCATGGACCATCGCCCGACCCAGCTTTCGGGCGGACAGATGCAGCGCGCCGCGATCGCGCGTTCGCTGATCCTGAGCCCGGCCCTGCTGCTCGCCGACGAGCCGACCGGCAACCTCGATTCGAAGAGCGCCGCCGACGTGCTGCGGCTGCTCGACGAACTGCACGACCAGGGCCAGACCATCGTGCTCGTCACCCACGACAACGAGATCGCCGCACACGCGCCGCGCCACGTGCGCCTGCGCGACGGCAAGGTGGAATCCGATGCGAAGCGATAGCCAACATTCGAATCGCGGGGCGGAGCCCGCTCCCACGAAAGCAGGGATTTTCACGGGTTTTCTGGGATCTCGTGGGAGCGGGCTCCGCCCCGCGATGCTCCTGCTGGCCTTGAGCAGCGGACTCGTCACGGCCGCCGCACCCCGTGTCATCCTGAGCGGCGAAGTGTTGGCGCAGAATGCCCAGCCCGTGTATTGCCCGCCGTCGAACAGCTCGCCGGTGGTGCTGCGCTATTACGTGCCCGAGGGCGCGGCAGTGAAGAAGGGCGATGTGGTCGTGCGCATCGACGCCGGCCAGAGCGCGGCGATGATCCAGACCCTGGGCGCCCAGATCGAGCAGACCGAGGCGCGTGTGGCCCAGGAGATCGCGACCCTGGCGGTCGCGGCCATCGATGCCGAACGCGCCTTCGTCGACGCCGACGCGCTGCATCGCAAGGCCCAGGTCGATGCCGCGATCCCGAAGCAGCATCTGTCCGCGCTCGACTACGACCGCTACCAGGGCGAACGGGTCCGCACCGAGCGCGACCTCGAACTGCGCCGCAAGGAACGCGACGCCGCCGAGGCCGCGGTCGCGCGCCGGCGCGAGGACGCGCGCCTGGAAATCGACAAGCTGCGCCAGGACCTGCTCTACCACCAGTCGCAGGTGGCGCTGGCGGAAGTGAAGGCGGACGTCGACGGCATCGTTGTGCACGGCTTCAATCCGTGGCGCGGCGACCGCTTCGACGAGGGTTCCTCGGCCTGGCCGGGCATGAAGATCGGCGACATCGTCGACCGCGGCCCGGTGACGGTGCAGGCCTATGCGCTGGAGGCGGACCGTTCCGCGATCGCCGTCGGCCAGAAGGTGCGCCTGCGTTTCGACGCGCGCCCCGACCTCAAGCTCGAGGCCACGATCGGCGCCATTTCCGGCGCCCCGGCGACCAAGATGGAACTCGGTGCCGGGCGCTATTTCACCGTCACCATCCCGCTCGACGGCTCGGCCGACCTCGGCCTGCTGCCCTCGTCCAGCGTGCGCGTCGAACCGGTGGCGGCGACGCCCGCGGTCGCCGCGAACGGAGGCCAGCCATGAAGCTGCTGCGCATCGCCCTGATCTGCCTCGCGGCGGCGCCGCTGGCCGCCGCCGAACTCAGTTTCGACGGCGAGATCGCCGCGCGCGAGAGCGCCGCGATTTCGCCGCCGGCCATCGACGACCTGTGGCAGCTGACCCTGACCCAGCTGGTGCCCGACGGCACCCCGGTCAAGAAGGACCAGGTCGTGGCCGCCTTCGACAGCTCGCAGGTGCTGCGCACCCTGACCGAGAAGCAGAGCGCGCTGAAGGAAAAGGAAACCCAGCGCGAACGCCTGCGCCTGGAACTGGCCGAACGCGAACGCACCGAAACCCTGGCCACCGCGCAGGCGAAGTCGAATGCCGAGAAGGCGACGCGCAAGGCCGACCAGCCGGCCGACATCGTGCGCCGCGTCGACTACCAGAAACTCGTGATCGAACGCGACCAGGCCGAGAAGCAGCTCGCGCTCGCGATCCGCCGCGAAGCCGCGGCCGCCGAACAGCGCAAGCAGGAATGGCGCCTGGTCGAGGCCGAGCTGGCGCAGCTGCGCGCCGAGGTCGCGCGTTCGCAGAAGGCCATGGCCGATCTCAACGTGAAGGCGCCGCGCGACGGCATCATCCTGCACCAGAGCAACTGGCAGGGCGAGAAATTCGACGTCGGTTCGCAGGTGTTCCGCGGCCAGTCGGTGGCGCAGATTCCGGACGTCTCGACCCTGATCGCGCGCGTCGCGGTGCCCGAGACCGAAATCCGCCACGTGCGCGTCGGCATGAAGGCGCGCGTCATCGTCGAAGGCGGCGCCGGCCAGGCCATCGAAGGCCAGGTCACCGAAGTCGGGCGCGCAGTGCGCAGCAAGTCGCGCGCGCAGCTGGTGCCGGTGGTCGATGCCGTCGTCAGTTTCGATCCGAAGGGCCAGGCCCTGAAACCCGGACAGCCGGTGCGCGTGGTGCTGGCGCCGGCGGCGGAGAAGCAATCATGAAGTGGATCCTGGGGATGTTGTCCGTGCTCGCCCTGGCCGCCTGCGGCAAGGATGCGGCGCTGGAGGCGCCGGTCGAGGTGGTGCGGGAAAGCGCCGTGGCGCTGCGCGTGTCGGCGACCGGCGAAGTGCGTTCGGCCAAGGCCACGCCGCTGGCGGTGCCGGGCCAGGGCTGGTCGCAGCGCCAGCTCGAGTGGATGCTGCCGGAAGGTTCGCAGGTGAAGCAGGGCGAGCTGATTGCGCGCTTCATCGCGCCCCAGGGCGAACTCGAGCTGACCAAGGCCGAACTCGACCTGCGTCGCAACGTGCTGGCGCGCATGGGCAAGGAACTGGAACTGGCCACGGCCCAGGACAAGGTCGGGGCCGAGATCGCCAAGGTCGACGTCGACCTCGGCATCGCCGAGCGTTATGCCGGCGCCGACCTCGGCATGTTCGCGCGCAACGAGATCCTCGATGCCGTGCAGGACGCCGCCTTCCTCGGCTTCAAGCACGAGACCCTGGAATGGCAGAAGCAGCAGACCGAGGTGCGCGGCGGCGCCGAACTGGCGGTGCTGGATTCGCAACGCGCGACCTATGACCTCAATGCCAAGCGCCGGCGCGAGGACGTGGCCGCGCTGGAGCTGCGTGCGCCCAACGACGGCGTGTTCGTGCTGAACGCCGACTGGGGCGGCGAGAAGCCCAAGGTCGGCGCCAGCATGTGGGCCGGCCAGGAATTCGGCGCCCTCCCGGAGCTGTCGGCGCTGGAGGTGCAGTTCGCGCTGACCCAGCTCGACGCCCAGGGCGTCCAGGTCGGCGCGCGCGTGGCCATGCATCCGCTCGGCCGGCCGGACCAGAGTTTCGAGAGCACGGTGAGCTGGGTCGCGGGCGCGGCCCAGGCGCGCAGCCGCCAGAACCCGGTCAAGTACGTGATGATGAAGGCGACGATCCCGGCCGAGGCGGTCGCGAAGTTCAAGCTGGTGCCGGGCCAGGGCATGAGCGCCGACGTCTACACCGGCGAGTCCGGCCAGGGCCTGTCGGTGCCGAACGTGGCCCTGATCGCCGAAGGCGGCAAGACCTATGTCGAGGTGCGCGAGGGCGGCAAGCTCGCCAAGCGCGAAATCGAGCTCGGCGCGCGCGGCACCGCGCGCAGCGAAGTGGTGAAGGGATTGAAGGCCGGCGACGCGGTGGTGCTGACGCCCGCCGCGAATGCGGCCGATCCGGATGCCAGGCGTTTTTCGGCACCGGCCAGTGGCAACCGCGGCGGCGGTGGCGGCATGCGGAGGATGGGATGAGTTCGGCACTGGATGGCATCGGCAAGCGCTTCGGCACGCACTGGCGCGAAGCCGTCGAGGAACTGTGGCGGCGGCGCCTGCGCACCCTGCTGACCCTGCTCGGCCTGATCTTCGGCGTCGGCTCCATCGTCGCGATGCAGGGCGTCGGCGAAGGCTCGCGCCAGGAAGCGCTGAAGCTGGTCGAAGGCCTCGGCCTGCGCAACCTGATCGCCAAGGCGGAATCGCCGCCGGACCAGGAAGCCCTGCGCGAGATGCGCGCGCGCAGCCTCGGTCTCACCCGCGCCGACGCCGAAGCGGCGATGGAAGTGGTGCCGGGCGCCACCGGCTTCGCCGCGGAGAAGGCGATCAAGACCTATTCGGTGCTAAGCGAGTACGCCGGCTCGGATGCGACCGCGAGCGGCGTCACCCCGGACTATTTCGCGCTGTCCTCGCTGGAAGTCGCCCGGGGCCGCGCCTTCGATGCGGCCGACGACGACCGCCTCGCCGCGGTCGCCGTGCTCGGTCACCAGGCCGCGAAGCGCCTGTTCCCGGACCGCGAGGCGGTCGGCGAGCTGGTCAAGGTCAACCACGCCTGGTTCGAGGTGATCGGCGTGCTGACCGACCGCGACCTCAGCAAGGACCAGTTCGAAGGCGTGCAGCTCGGTCTCGAAAGCAACCGCGTGTTCGTGCCGCTGGCCTCGGCCCTGGCGCGCCTGCGCTTCCAGCCGATGGAGGACGAGATCGACCGCTTCCTGGTCCAGCTCGACGATCCCGCCCACATCGTCGACGGCTCGAAGGTGCTCTCGGCCATGCTCGACCAGCGTCACGCCGGCCAGAAGGATTACGCGCTGATCGTGCCGGCCCAGCTCTACCAGCAGCACCAGGCGACGCAGCGCATCTTCCGCATCGTCATGGCCGCGATCGCGGCGGTCTCGCTGCTGGTCGGCGGCATCGGCATCATGAACATCATGCTCGCGAACGTGCTGGAGCGGAAACGCGAAATCGGCCTGCTGCGTGCGCTTGGCGCGCGTCGCCGCGACGTGATCGAACAATTCATGCGCGAGGCCGCGCTGATCTGCGGCGTCGGCGCCGTGCTCGGCCTGGTCTTCGGCGCCGTGCTCGCCTACCTGATCGCCTGGGGCGCGGGCTGGGCCGTGGGCTGGGCGCCGATCCCGGTGCTGGCCGCGACCTTGATCTGCGCCCTCACCGGCCTCGCCTTCGGCGTCTATCCGGCACGCCAGGCCGCCGACCTCGATCCGATCGCCGCACTCAGGACCGACTGAGCGCGGCTCAGGGCGCCGGTGCGGGCGGCGGCGCGAACAGCCGGCGCAACAGCGACGGCGCCAGGCTGCGGTAGATGTTGTCGTGGCGCAGGTCCGGACGCGGTTCGTGCGTCCATTGCAGCGTCGCCGGCGCGTGCGCCTTCAAGGCGTCGGCGAGCGTGGCCACGTGCGGCACGATATCGGTTTCGTCCGCGGCGCTCAGGTACAGGCGCTCGGGCTGCGACGCGCGCGCCTGCAGCCGCGCCGGCGCGGCATCGACCAGGGCGTGCGCGTTCCACCACAGGCTCGGGCTGAGCGCGATCGAGGTGTCGAACAGGCCCGGCGCCTCGAAGAAGGTCTCGACGATGAACAGGCCGGCCAGCGATTCGCCGATGATGGCGGTGTCGCCGTTGCTGCGGTAGCGGCGGTCGATCTCGGGCACCAGCTCGTCGCGCAGGAAGGCGCGGAACTTCGCCGATTCGCCGACGATCGGCCAGACCTTGCGGTCCTCGTCCACCGTGGTCGGCGGCGTCATGTCGCGGCGGCGCTGGGTGTTCTCGATGCCGACCAGCAGCATCGGCACGATCTCGCCGGCGCGGATGCCGGCGTCCAGGGTGTTGGCGACATGCGGGAAGTCCTCGGCGACGCCGCCGTCCGGCATGTACAGCACCGGGAAACGCGCCTCCGCCTGTTCGGCGTACTGCGGCGGCCGGTAGACATTGATGCGCCGCGTCTCGCCCATCGCCGCCGAGATCAGTTCGATCGTCTCGTGCGGCGGCGGCGTTTCGGGTTCGGGGGCGGCCTGCTGGCAGGCGCCGGTCGACAGCACCACGGCTGCGACGAAGACAAGGCGAAAGATCCGGCGGGTCATCGGTGCTCCTTGCGGTGAGTGACGGAAGGGTTCGTTCAGGGCGTCGCGAGCAACTGCAGGCACCACCACGCGGCGATGCCCATCTGCACCGCGAACGCGGAAAAGCGCAGCGTCACCGCGAATTCGGACAACGAGGCGAGATGGATGCCCGACTGCACGATGCGCGCCGCGAGCAGCGCATGGGCGAGCGGATCGGTGACCGCGCCGCGCCCGGTGGCGAGCGCGACCAGCATCAGTCCGCCGAAGATCGGCAAGCCCTCGATGCAATTCGCATGCGCCCGCGCGATGCGTTGCATGAACGGCGACAGGTTGCCGTTGTCGGGCTGGAAACCGTTGGCCGGGACGCGCTTGCGCAGCACCAGCCACGAGCGCAGGGCTTCCATCCAGATCAGCAACAGCAAGGCCCAGGCGATGAAACCGGTCAGGGCGACGGCGGTGGGACTCGACATCGGCAGGCTCCTTCAGCGCAGGTCGGGCGAGTCTAATGCGCGGTCGCCGGCGCGCATCGTCACCAGAGCATGCCGTGGCCGTCGCGGATGGCCGCGTCGAGCTGCTCGCCCAGGGCCGCGAATTCGTCGACGAAGGGCTCGCAGGCGTATCGATCGATGTCCTCCCAGGTCTTGCCCTGGGCCTTGCACCAGTCGACGAAGGCGCGCCTCACGGCCTCCAGATCGACCTTGCGGACCTTCGCCGCGAGCTCGGGCAGCTGCGCGGCGTGCAGGGCGAATCGCTCGGTGTAGGCGTCGAGCTTGACGAAGCTGGCCGGATGGTCGGGTGCGTGCCAGGACTGGAAGATCGCGCCGGCATCCGACACGTGCCCGGGGCCGCCGTTCAAGATCCAGTGGTACAGGTCGGTGTTGCGGTGGTTGATGCTCCACGAGTCCAGCATCGGCGGCGGTTCGCTCGGCCACCATGACGGTGCCGGCGCCGGTGCCGGCGCGCCGTCGAGGTAGGCATGGACCAAGCCCGGGTGCTGCGCGAGGTAGTCGATGTGGGCGTCGGGGGCGACGCAGACGAGAAAACCCTGGGCCATGTGATGCTCCGTGCTCGTGTGGCTTGATCGCTGTCGGCGCCTGCGGGGCTTGGCGCCGCTCAGGCGGAGGCAGGATGCCAGAACGAGAGGTCCGGCGGCCCGGCCAGGAAGGCGCCGGCCGAGGCGATGAAGGCCTGGATGTGCGGCTGCTGCAGATGCGGGCCGAGGAAGTGCGCCTGGCTCGGCCAGCGCTCGACCAGGGTGATGCGGGTCGGGTCGTTGGCGTCCTGCAGCAGGTCGATGCCGCCGCACTCGGGTTCGCTCGACGTGACCGTCGCGACCAGGGCGGCGATCGCGCGCCGGGCCGCGTCGGCCTGGTCGGGCAGGGCGCGATAGTGGACGAGGACGACGATGGGATTCATGCCGATCTCCTGGCGCTGCGCGCGGGTCAGTGGCGGGTGACGACGATCGGTTCGCCGCGGGTGATGATCATCGTGTGTTCGTACTGCGCCGACAGGTTGCCGCGCGCGCCGACCAGGGTCCAGCCATCGGCGGCTTCATGGACGCTGCGGCTCCGGGTCGAGAGGAAGGGCTCGATGGTGATGACCATGCCTTCGCTGAGCACGCGCCGGTCGGCGGGATCGTGGTAGCCGGCGATGTGTTCGGGTTCCTCGTGCAGGGCGCGGCCGACGCCGTGGCTGCCGAGATTCTCGATGATGCGGAAGCCGTAGGTCCGGGCGGTGCGCTCGATGGCGGCACCGATGACGTTGATCGGCCGGCCGGCGCGCGCCTGCGTCATCGCGTTCGCCAGCGCGGTGCGCGCGGCGTGGCACAGGCGCGTCTTCTGCGCGTTCGTCGGCGGCACGACCACGGTGCCGCCGGTGTCGGCGAAGTAGCCGTCGAGTTCGGCGGAAACGTCGACGTTCAACACGTCGCCCGGCCGGATCACGCGGTCGCCGGGAATGCCGTGCGCCGCTTCTTCGTTGATGCTGATGCAGGTCGCGCCCGGAAACCCGTAGGTCAGCTGCGGCGCCGAACGCGCGCCCTGCGCGGCCAGCAGGCGCGCACCGAGCGCGTCCAGTTCACGCGTGGTCATGCCGGGTTCGGCGGCGTCGAGCATCTGCTGCAGCACGCCCGACACGATGCGGCCGATGCGCTGCAGCGCGATCACGTCGTCTTCGGTTTCGATGGTCATGGGTACTTCGGCGCCAAAAGCCGGAGACTACGGCAAAAACGTCGGCGAAGGCTGCGGGGTGCTTCCAGCGCCCGATCATGGGGTTCCCAGCCATCTCCGCAACGACCACGCGAGCGACTGGAGATGAGGGGCCAGCGCTGCCACCGTGGCGGCATAGACGAGGGGCGACGCTGCGATCAGGACCGAATCGGCGAAAGCCAGCGGCGGCCTGGCCAGCCGGCCAAACGCCCAATGCAGACCGAACCAGACCACGGGGGCGACACTCAAGAGCAGCATGTAGAACACCGCGAGGCCTTCCATGCCCGATACGCTGCGCGCCGGAATCACGACCGTGGCCATCGTCAAGGGGAGGACAAGCACGCTGCCGAGCCGAACCTGCCTCCACGACGCGACAAGCCCCCGAGCCGCGAAATGCCGATGCTCCCAGCGCAGCACAATCATGAACCCGGCCAGTGCGGCCACGACAAACAGTACGAACATGACCCGTACCAGTTCCATGCGTTGCTTCGAGGAGTTACGTCTTCGGCCTCAGAGGATGTGCCGTCGCAGCCGCGCCCGAGGGATGCTCCGCAGCACGAGCCGATCTTGCGCGCACGGCTGCTGCCAAACAAGGCGACGGCGTTGCAATGGTCGTGATCTGATCCGTGCCGCCCGGCTAGAACGCACGGCCGTCGACCGGAATGCGCGGGATCGTCTCCAGGTCGATGTCGTCCAGGCAACGGATGTTGATGGCGGCCATCGGCGTGCCGTCCGGCATGCTGCCCAGGCCGAACGCCTGCACGCCACAGACCGGGCAAAACGAGTGCTGGATGGCGTGCTTGTTGAAGGTGTAGGTGCTGAGCCGGTCCGCACCCGATCGCAGCACGAGCGCCTGCCTGGGCACGAACCACAGCAGGAAACCCTTGCGGCTGCAGTGCGAACAGTTGCACTCGATGACCTGGTCGATTTCGCCTTCCACGTCGAACTGGACGGCACCGCAATGGCAGCTTCCGGATCTCATGATTCCTCCAAACGCAACGACCGCCCGAATCGAACCGCACCGCCGCGCGGCGTCGGATGGAGACCCAAGCAGGCCATTGGCTCCATGCGCCAGTCGGGCGTGTGCTCGACCCAGTACCGGGGCAGCTTCGTCGTCTTGGGCATGGGCATCCGACAACAATGCTCCGACCGAAGGGTCGGCCTGCGGGACGGAGTCTCGGCTTGGCGGCGGTGCGGGTCAAGGAATCCCGGGCGAGATTCTGGCCGGACATGGCGCGCGGGCGCGGGCTCAGCGCGTTCTTGCCCAGAGGCGTGCGTACTTGGCGTGGGTGTAGCCGGCGTAGGCGAGATGGAAGACCGCGCCTTCGCGGCCGTCGAGGAAGCCGCCGCGGACGACGTAGTTCTTGAGCAGGTAGAACAGCGGGTGCGTGTACAGGTCGAGGAAGCCGGCACGCTTGCCGAGTGCGGCGCGGCCTTCGGCCCAGAGCGCGGCGTAGCGCGCGAGTTTTCGATAGTGCTCGTCGAGGTCGCGCACCGGCGTGTGTTCGAAGCGCGCGTCGAGGCGCGACACCCGACGGCCGTCGAGATCCAGGCGTTCGTGCACCGCATCCGGGCGATACCGAAGGTCGGCGCGGAACAGGCGCGGCAGCCATTCGCGGCCCCAGCCGCCGTGGCGCAGCGGCCGACCGAGGAAGATCGTGCGCCGCGGCAGTTCCCATGCGTCGACGCTGTCGATGCGATCGCTGCGCAGGAAGGCGTCGATCTGCGTGACGGCTTCCGGTTCGAACCACTCGTCGGCGTCGAGCAGCAGCACCCAGCCGGTCTGCGCCTGCGCGATCGCGGCGTTCTTCTGGGCGGCAAAACCGAGCCAGTCCTGGTGCACGACCTCGGCGCCGGCGTCGCGCGCGACCGCGACGGTGGCGTCGCTGGAACCCGAATCGAGCACGACCACGCGCGTGCACAGCGCGCGCAGCGAAGCGACGCAGCGCCCGATGCGATCGGCTTCGTTCAATGCGATGACGACGCCGGTGACGGCGGTGGTGGCGACAACAGTCATCGCGGCAGCATCGGGGTTCGGGTCGCGCGCGTCAACGCATGTCCAGCCAGGCCTGCACCGCAGCGCGCAGACGCGCAGCGCGATCGGCGTCGGCGGCCGCGGCCAGCAGGCGCTCGTGTGCGGGCTGCCACAACGACGGCTCCTGGCCGATCGCCGCGACGGCGGCGGCGAAGGTCGCGGCGTCCTCGGTCGGCACCGGCAGCGGCGCGCACCAGTCGATGCCGGCGGCGCCGAGCGGCGTCGCCACCACCGGCGTTCCGGCGGCGAAGCTGTCCAATACCTTGATGCGGATGCCGCCGCCCTGGCGCATCGGCGCGATCGACACGCGATGGCGCGCCAGCGCCGCGACCAGATCGGGCACCGCGCCGACCACGCGCAAGGCCGTGTCGCCGCGATCGTCGGCGCGCAGCAGTTGCTCGACGCCGCGGCCCAGCAGATGCAGACGCGCCTGCGGCCAGGCCGTGCGCCCCGCCGGCCCGCCCGCGGCGAGGCACCAGTGCAAGCCCTCGGCAGTGCGGGCGGGGGCGCTGCCGACGAAGGCGAGATCGGCGCGCGCGTCGAAGGGCCGCGTCGCGTCCGCCGCCGGGCCATGCAAGGGCGGCGACACCACCCGCACCGGCGCGGCCTCGCCGAACTGGGCCACGAACCGCGCCTGCTCGTGCGCGGAGA
>ERZ1645187.3141-NODE-3141-length-14046-cov-8.544636_pt1 | contig 14046 bp, 18 predicted proteins | sample MGYA00575352_ERZ1645187 | MGnify/ENA primary metagenome ERZ1645187 (study PRJEB40837, sample SAMN11349314) | freshwater sediment metagenome | isolation source: river sediment | host: Sediment | place: India: Wazaribad , New Delhi | collected 2017-02-21 ...
GCGTTGTATTGCATACAGCGTTGAATTGGTTTTATACCAATTCGAAACTGCGCCTGTCGAAACAACACAGGAGCAGGCGATGCAAAACAAGATTCCAAATGCAGTAACTGTGGCTATGACCTCGCCAGTGCCGCGATCTGACTACTGGCAATGGGTAGATGCCATCCGACAAATTAAATGCGCCCACGGCCCTAATAACGGCCTTCCTGGGCATCGGCTAGACGTAGAGCGGGTTTCCGGGCTGCCAGAGGAGGTTCGCGCGGCTGCCCGGCTGCTGGCTAGGCATCGCTCCCGCAGTCCCCGGCGTCCGGACGCGCTCAACCGGGTGATCGCCGGATACCTGGCCGAATTGCCCGATATCACGCCGGCAGAGATTTGGGCCGACTTGCTCCGAATCGCCGAGGGCGGGGGTGACGGGGTGCTGATCGAGTCAAACCCGGACTCCGGCTTGCTTTCCTGGGTAGCCGAACCGGGCGGGCCAGTGCGTGACATCGGCTTCGAAGCGCTTCGGCGCAGGGTACAGCGATTGCGCAAGTCGGTTCCATTGCTACCAAATCGGTAGCATGCTAGAGTGACTGCATGCGCGTCATTTCGATATCCGCCTTGCGAGCGTTTTGGGAGGCCCATCCCGATGCCGAGACGCCGTTGCGGTCTTGGTATGCGCTGGCCAGCCGGGCAGTCTGGAAGACGCCGGCCGACATCAAGGAGGCTTACCGGAATGCCAGCTTCACGGGCAATAACCGCGTGGTGTTCAACATCAAGGGGAATGACTATCGCCTGGTGGTGGCAGTGCGGTATAGCCAGGGGCTGATGTTTGTCCGGTTCGTCGGCACGCATCGCCAGTACGACAAGATTGACGTTGAGAAGATTTGAAGGAGGCAGATATGGAACTGAAGCCGATTCGCACCAAGAAGGATTACCAGGCGGCGCTCGCGCAGGTCGAGCTTCTGTGGGATGCCCCGGCCAAATCGCCCGAGGCCGACCGGCTTGACGTGCTCGCCCTGCTGATCGAGCAATACGAGCACCGGCACTTCCCGATTGCCGATCCCGACCCCATCGACTTTCTGGTGCATGTCATGGAAGCCAGGGGGCTGACACGGAAAGACCTGGAACCCTACATCGGGCCACGGGGCCGGGTATCGGACATCCTGAACCGCGTTCGTCCCTTGACGCTGGAAATGATCCGGAGACTGTCCGAAGGATTGAAACTGCCGGCCGAAGTGCTGATCCGCCCCTACCATTTGCGCCACCAGGCTGAGGAACTGGCGGCGGCGTGACGTTCTGAGAAATGGGCGGCAGCAAAGGCACCCAGCGCCGGGAATCAAGCTGCGAGCGGCGCCTTCCGCACCGGCCAAGCCGCGCAGACCACGAAGAAAATTGGCCGGCGAATTGGTCGTGACATGAGGCCGGCGAATACTTCATCGTGTCGTTCAAGGAGTTGTGAGATGGCATCGAAATGGCATGGCAAGCAGTGCCCCCTCTGCAACGAGGGAACCCTGCGCGACGGCAAGATCAAGCGGCAGCTTGAGTATCGCGGCCGGGTTTTCGAATCGACGGTGAAAGGGGCATTCTGCAACCACTGTGCGGATGGATTCCCCGAACACGACGAGCGAGAAGAGGCGGCATGGCTGGCCTTCCGCGATGGCGTCGATGCCGAGGAAATGGCCGAGCTGGCGCGCATCCGCAAGAGGCTGGGCCTGACCCAACAGGAGGCCGCGAGGCTGACCGGCGGTGGCAAAAACGCATTCTCCCGCTACGAGCGCGGCCAGGCAAAACCCGTGGCGGCCGGGTCAATCTCTTCCGCGCGCCGGAACAAAGACTCGTCGCCGCCCATCTCGCGGCAAAACCCGTGGCGGCCGTGGTCAATCTCTTCCGCTTGCTTGATCGCCACCCCGATCTATTGCGGGAACTGGAAGCCGGCTGAGGAACTGGCGGCGGCATGACGTTCTGAGACAATACAACTCATTGCTCGAAAAGCACTCCGCACTTACGGAGTGCGCCAGCAGCGGCCGCTCCCGCAAGGTTGCGGCCTTTGCGAGTGACACGAAAAAGGCGGCGGCGCGGCCCGCCTCTAGTGAAACCCCGCGCCGGCGGGAAGAAGCGCGGCCGGTACCCGGAAAACAACAGAGGAAAAGACTGCGCGACCGCGCTAGTGTTGCGGGTCACCTATGACCAACTGGATGCCAAGTACGGGGCCGGTGGTTGGGTCGAAGCACCCCACCCGAACTAAGGTGGTGACAAAATGACGCCATAGGTCTATACTAGGCACATCGAAGGATTGCCTAATCAGGAGGCGGCCATGCTGGCTCACACCGGGAAACGACTCACCACGAGAATCACCGACCATGTGCAGGAGAAACTGCAAGTGGCGGCGGACATCGTGGGTGCGACGCTGAACCAGTTTATCGTGCAGGCGGCTTTGGAAAAGGCGGAACGGGTCATTGAAAGCGAGTCGACGATTGTCCTGACACGTCGGGAATCGTTGAGGCTGCTGGAGATGATTGAAAATCCGCCGCCACGCAACGAGAAGTTCCTTCAGGCGCAAGCCCGTTACCGGAGGATGAAGAACAATGCTACTTCTACCCCTGAACGACGGGCATGACAGGAAGGGCTTCGACTGCGGCGATGCAGAGCTGAATGGTTGGCTGAACCAAACAGCCAGGCAACACAAAGAGAAAGGGGTTTCCTCGACCTTTGTAGCGGCGGCCGACGAGACAAGTGCGGAAGTGCTTGGTTTCTACGCTATCAGCTTGGCTGAGTTGGTCAGCATAGACCTTCCGGTACAGTATCGGAAACGGTTGCCTACCAAGGTTCCTGTGTTCCGGCTAGGGAGGTTGGCAACAGCCAAACAGCACCAAGGTAAGGGTGTTGGGGAGTTCATGCTCTTCGATGCCATTGACCGGGTGACGCGCATCGCAAAAGAGGTTGGCGGTATCGGCCTTGTGGTCAATGCGAAACCAACCGCAGTCGACTTTTACAAACGCTATGGCTTTGAGCAGATGGCGGACCACCCGCTCAATTTGTTCTTGCCACTTTAACTCAACCCCCGCGCAGTTCTGCTGCCGGGGTTTTTTCACGGCTGCCCGCTTCTACATGATGCGGGCTACGCCAGTTGAACCTGAACCCGAGTACGACACCCGGCAAATCATCCGGGACATGACCCTCGGAACCGACTTGTCCACCTTACTCGCGAAAATGGACCATTGGCCGACTCGCCCCTAAACCGAGCCTGGTACACCAGAAAATCCGAAGCCCCGAATAAAACACGAAGTTATACTAAAATAGGACTTGTGATGAATAGGAGGCTATGATGCTTCAGACCCTACGCAAAGCTGGCGGCTCACTCGTGATGACGGTGCCCAAGGCGTTTATTGACCAGAACGGCCTGGGCGACGGCTCCCAGGTCGAACTCCATCTGCTTGGCAAGAAGATGACTGTAGAAGCGCCTTCCCGCCCACGTTACAAGCTGTCCGACCTGATGGCAGAAATGCCGCAAGGGTTGCCGCGTGTCGAAGGCTGGGATGAAATGCCCTCGGTTGGGCTGGAGAACGGCTGATGGCGTATCTGCCGAACCGTGGCGACATCGTGCATCTTGATTTCGACCCATCCTCTGGTCGAGAGATGAAAGGCCCGTACTTCGGTCTTGTCTTGAGCGGCAAGGTCTTCAACCAGCAAGGGCTGGCGATGATTTGCCCGATTTCGCAGGGTGCTGCTGCCGCCGCTCGTACCTACGGGACGGTAGTCACGCTGATGGGGGCTGGCACCGATACCCAAGGCGCCGTGCATTGCCACCAATTGAAGTCCCTGGACTGGCGGGCGCGGAATGCGCGCCTCAAGGAAACGGCGCCACAGGGCATCGTCGATGAAGCCCTGGCTAGACTCGAAGCTATTCTGTTTGAATAGAAAGGAATCTTGGTAGCCTTGCGAAAGAGGCTATGTGTAGCGGCTTGCATTTGAAACTGGCCGTGCTCGCATTCGATGCGTTTTCCGGCCCCCCGAACGTAACTTGTCGCAATCGATTTGTCGGTCAGCGCCATTTCGATCACTCCATGCCGTCTATTTTTTCGAAAATTCTTGCGGTCGCCTGCCGCGCCTCTTCCTTGATTTCGTCTTCAAAATTCGACGCAAGAATGAGGGTGTTCAGTCGCATGAGAACCTGCCGCATCAATTCATCCTGGCGCCGCTGCATCGCTTCCATGGCCGCCAATATTTCCACTTGCCGGCGTCCGGCGGCGACGACGACGCGCAGATATGTTGCGAGCGGCATGCCGATTTTTTTTGCCTCCGCCTCGATGTCCGCGCATTCCCGCGGATCAAATCGAACGCCCAAAACTCGTTTCATTTTTGCCTCGTTTTTTGATTGGCGACAACCCAGGATCACACCGAAACGGGAAACCGTCCCCTGCAAAATCGACATCGGTTTTTTGCAAGAAAAATTCGTCCCTTGGCCGCTGATCGGGGCCGGTCGTTAACAGCGTTAACGCCCGCCAGTCCGGGCTTTTAGCCGACTTCGGCACGAAAACGTAAACGAAACGCGGGCTGTGATGTAAACGCCCGTTTGCCGCTTAACCATGCGGGTTTCCACACGTTGCCGAAGGCGACTTAATGTGTGAGGGAAAGGTCACAAAGTGACCGGCCCAGGACTGTGCTTTTTTCGGCCCCGGAATTTGTGAATATTCGTCGGAGCCGGCCCCCGATGCCGAAGGCAGCGGGGGGCGGGAAAATCAGCGTTTCCGGAAACGGAGAAAGCGAACCAAAACTGATCGCCTCGGCCATGACCTATTCCGCTGCCGCCGTTTCCGTTGGCGATGGGTTTTTTGTCTTGGCCAGCAAATCGGAAATGATCTGGCAAAGCTCGCCAGGGCTGTACGCCTTTTGTAATTTCGCAAGCAACGGTGCCAGGTCTTTTTTCCGGGCCTCCGCTTCGCGCGCCGCCTTGATTTTTGAATCGAGTTCCTCGCGTCGCTTGATCATGGTTTCGAGTTTCATGGTGCCTCCGGTGAAAAATGGAAAAGGAATGAAGCAAAAACATGATCGCCCGGAATCGAAAAACCGCCCTCTGCCTCAATGGGCGGCTACATGGAATTCCGCACTTTTTCCCGGGGCCGTTCGCGAACGAAGTCGGTCGGTTTCTCGTCCATCTCTTCAGCAGCATTCGACACCATTTGCCTGACGTGCCGGCCGACGTCGGCGGGTGTGGGCAGTATGTCGGCGGCGCTGCCGCTCGCGACAAACAAATAGACCCAGATGCCGGCCGCAGAAATCAAAACGATGCGGAGAAAAATGCGGAACAAAAGTTGGCGGAACATTGCCGGCGTCCTTTCTGTCGGCGGCGACAGGACAGCGGGCCGCCGACAAATTAAGGATCGCACGCGAGCGGAAAAGCGTCCTCTGCGCGTCGAGGCCCTTCACTCGGCGCAAGGGAATGAATGCAAGGATTGAATGTCTTGCATGATATCCCATTATGGGACTATACTTCTGCATGCGAATCATTGCCGTCAGCCATCTGCGAGACTTCTGGGAAAAAAACCCGGACGCCGAGCAACACTTGAAGTCATGGGTGGATGAGGTGAAGAAGGCAACCTGGACCCAGCCCGCGGAGATCAAAGGCCAGTACCGTAGCGCCAGCGTCCTGAAAAATCGCCGGGTCGTCTTCAACATCAGGGGTAACGACTATCGCTTGGTGGTCTCGGTGGCTTATCGCTTCCAGGCCGTCTATGTGAAATTCATCGGCACGCATGCCGAATACGATTCGATCGACGCCGATACCGTCGAAATGGAGATCTGACATGGAAATCCGCCCGCTACACACCGATGCCGACTACAAGGCCGCGCTGCGCGAGGTGTCGGCATATTTCGATAGTGAGCCAAACCCCGGAACGGCGGACGGAGATCGTTTCGAGATATTGCTGACGCTGGTCGAAGCCTATGAGGCCAAACGCTTCCCTATCGATCTGCCCGACCCGGTGGAAGCCATCAAGTTCCGCATGGAGCAGGCCGGGCTCACGCCGAAGGATCTGGTGCCAGCCATTGGCCGTTTGAACCGGGTCTATGAAATCCTTGCCCGCAAGCGACCCTTGACGCTCAATATGATCTGGCGGCTGCATAAAGAATTCGGCATCCCCGCGGAAAGCTTGATTCGACCGTCAAAACTTCCCGCAGCCGCCTAAGCCGAAATGGGAGGGTAATTTCACCTGGCACGGCCTGCGCCACACGTCTGCATCGTGGCTTGGTCAGGCCGGGGTACCGGAAACCGCGCTCGACCAGCTTTGCGGCTGGGCCGAAAGGACACGCGCTCGATCTACACTCACCTTAACGTGGAGAATCTTCGGCCTTACGCGGAGATCATCGACCGCATTCTGTGCAACAGCAATTCACATTCTGAGCACAGTAGCGGGAATATGTTAGGGAGCGCTACAGCGTAACTATTTGTATTTACTGGCCCGCCCGGCGAGACTCGAACTCACAACCCCCGGCTTAGAAGGCCGGTGCTCTATCCGGTTGAGCTACGGGCGGTTCTCCGAGCAAGTATCGGGGTGCGCGATACCTGGTCGGGGTGGAGGGATTCGAACCCCCGACATCCTGCTCCCAAAGCAGGCGCGCTACCGGGCTGCGCTACACCCCGAGAGGCGCGGATTGTATCGGCGCCCCCGGCCACGGTCAATCACATTTTCAGTGCGTCACGACGGCGGCATCGGTGGCGTCCGCCACTTTCGTCGCGATGGCCTCGGCGGGCTTTTCCTCGGGCAAGGGCTCGGGCATCCGTTCCAGAGCGAGTTCGAGCACTTGGTCGATCCACTTGACCGGGCGAATTTCGATCTTGCCCTTGATGGTGTCCGGAATTTCCGTGAGGTCCTTGACGTTTTCCTCCGGAATCAGCGCCAGCCGGATGCCGCCGCGCACGGCCGCCAGCAGTTTCTCCTTGAGGCCGCCGATGGGCAGAACTTCGCCGCGCAGCGTGATCTCGCCCGTCATCGCCACGTCGGCGCGTACCGGGATTCCGGTCAGCGTCGACACCAGCGCCGTGGTCATGCCGATGCCGGCCGAGGGTCCGTCCTTCGGCGTGGCGCCCTCGGGCAGGTGGATGTGGATATCGTTCTTCTGATAGAAATCCTCGGGAATGCCGAGCTGCTTGCTGCGCCGACGCACGACCGTCAGCGCCGCCTGGATGGACTCCTGCATGACCTCGCCGAGCTTGCCGGTCGTCAGTGTCTTGCCCTTGCCCGGCACGGCGACCGATTCGATCGTCAGGAGTTCGCCGCCGACTTCGGTCCAGGCGAGGCCCGTGACCTGGCCGACCTGGTTCTCCTTCTCGGCCATGCCGAAGGTATAACGGCGCACGCCGAGGAATTTGTCCAGGTTCTTGGCGTTGACGATGATCTTGTTCTTGCGCTTCTTCAGCACGAGCGACTTGATCACCTTGCGGCAGATCTTCGACAGGTCGCGCTCCAGCGCGCGCACGCCGGCTTCGCGGGTGTAGTAACGAACGATGTCGCGCAGGGCGTCCTCGGTGACGGTCAGTTCCTCGCGCTTGACGCCATTGTTCTTCAGTTGCTTGGGCAGCAGGTAGCGCTGCGCAATGTTGACCTTCTCGTCTTCCGTGTAACCGGAGAGACGGATGACTTCCATCCGGTCGAGCAGCGCCGGCGGGATGTTGAGCGTGTTCGCCGTGGCGACGAACATGACATCCGAGAGGTCGAAATCCACCTCGACGTAGTGATCCTGGAAGGTGTGGTTCTGTTCGGGATCGAGCACTTCGAGCAGCGCCGAGGAAGGATCGCCGCGGAAGTCCATGCCGAGCTTGTCGACTTCGTCGAGCAGGAACAGCGGGTTCTTGACCCCGGCCTTGGCCATGTTCTGCAGGATCTTGCCCGGCATCGAACCGATGTAGGTGCGGCGGTGGCCGCGAATCTCGGCCTCGTCGCGCATGCCGCCGAGCGCCATCCGGACGAACTTGCGGTTGGTGGCCTTGGCGATCGACTGGCCGAGGGAAGTCTTGCCGACACCGGGAGGCCCGACCAGACACAGGATCGGCGCCTTCACCTTGTCGACACGCTGCTGCACGGCCAGGTATTCGACGATGCGCTCCTTGACCTTCTCCAGGCCGTAGTGATCCTTGTCGAGAACCTTCTCGGCCGCGTTGAGGTCCCTGGAGACGCGCGACTTCTTCCGCCAGGGCAGGCCGGTCAGGGTCTCGATGTAATTGCGCACCACCGTCGCCTCGGCCGACATCGGCGACATCAGCTTCAGCTTCTTGAATTCGGCATTTGCCTTCGTCAGCGCCTCCTTGCTCATGCCGGCCGACTTGATCTTCTTGTCCATCTCGTCGAGATCGGCGCCCTCCTCGCCCTCGCCGAGTTCCTTCTGGATGGCCTTGACCTGCTCGTTGAGGTAGTACTCGCGCTGGCTCTTCTCCATCTGGCGCTTGACGCGGCCGCGGATGCGCTTCTCGACCTGAAGGATGTCGAGTTCCGCTTCCAGTTGCGACAAGAGTTTCTCAAGGCGCTCGCCGACGTCGAACAGTTCGAGGATTTCCTGCTTGAGCTCCAGCTTCATCGGCAGGTGTGCCGCGATCGTATCGGCCAGGCGGCCTGCCTCCTCGATTCCGGCCAGCGACGTCAGTATCTCCGGCGGAATCTTCTTGTTCAGCTTCACGTACTGGTCGAACTGGGCGAGAATGGCGCGGCGCATGGCCTCCACCTCGTGATCGGTGCCATCATCGCCCACGATCGGCGAGATGTCCGCGACGAACAGCGTCTTCTGATCCTCAACACGATTGATCTTGGCGCGCCTCGTGCCCTCGACCAGGACCTTGACCGTGCCGTCGGGCAGTTTGAGCATTTGCAGGATGTTGGCCACGCAGCCGATCGCATAAAGATCCTCCGGCTCCGGTTCATCCTTCGCGGCGGACTTCTGGGCCACCAGAAGAATTCCCTTGCCGCTTTCCATCGCGGTTTCCAGGGCCTTGATCGACTTCGGCCGCCCGACGAACAAGGGAATGACCATATGCGGGAAAACCACCACGTCGCGCAGAGGCAACAATGGTAGCTCCAGATTTTCAAGGGGATTGTCGCGTTCGCCTAGCATGGGTTTTCCTCTCGGTTTTGGGCTGCCAACTCAGCATGGCCAACATGGGGGCGATCCTGCCCCCTTCAAGGCTCCGGCCGATGCGGGCAGGCCCCGCGGACTCAGTTCGACCCGGAAACCTTCGGCTGATCGGCGTAGATCAACAACGGCCGGCCGCCGTTCTCGATCATGCCTTCATCGACGACCGCCTTGGCCACGTTTTCCAGCGTCGGCAGATCATACATGGTATCGAGCAAGGCACCCTCCAGGATCGAGCGCAGACCGCGCGCGCCGGTCTTGCGCTTGAGCGCCTTGCGCGCGATGGCCTGGAGTGCCGCCGGTCGCAGTTCGAGTTCGACACCTTCCATGGCGAAGAGTTTCTGATACTGCTTGGTCAGGGCGTTCTTCGGCTCGACCAGAATCTGCACCAGCGCATCCTCGCTCAACTCCTCGAGCGTGGCGACCACCGGCAGGCGGCCGATCAGTTCCGGAATGAGGCCATACTTGATGAGGTCCTCGGGCTCGACGTCGCGCAGGACCTCGCCGACGGCCTTCTTGTCGTCCTTGGCCTTGACTTCCGCGCCAAAGCCGATGCCGCCCTTTTCCGAGCGGTTGCGGATGACTTTCTCGAGGCCGTCGAACGCCCCGCCGCAGATGAACAGGATATTGGTCGTGTCGATCTGGACGAAGTCCTGGTTCGGATGCTTGCGCCCGCCCTGCGGCGGCACGCTGGCAATGGTGCCCTCGATCAGCTTGAGCAGCGCCTGCTGCACGCCCTCGCCGGAAACGTCGCGGGTGATCGAGGGGTTGTCCGACTTGCGCGAGATTTTGTCGATCTCGTCGATGTACACGATGCCCTGCTGCGCCTTCTCGACCTCGTAGTCGCATTTTTGCAGCAGCTTCTGGATGATGTTCTCGACGTCCTCGCCGACATAGCCGGCCTCGGTCAGCGTGGTCGCGTCGGCCATGACGAAGGGAACATTGAGCAGGCGAGCCAGCGTCTGGGCCAGCAGCGTCTTGCCCGAACCGGTCGGGCCGATAAGCAGGATGTTGCTCTTGGCCAGTTCGACGTCGTCGGCCCCCTTCTGCTGGTGACGCAGGCGCTTGTAATGGTTGTAGACGGCGACCGCCAGAATTTTCTTGGCCTGCTCCTGGCCGATCACGTACTGGTCGAGGATGCCCCGGATCTCGGGCGGCGTCGGCAGGTCGCGGGAAGGCTTGCCATCGGTCTCGGCCGCCGACTCATCCCGGATGATGTCGTTGCACAGGTCGATGCATTCGTCACAAATGAAAACCGACGGGCCGGCAATCAACTTCTTGACCTCGTGCTGGCTCTTGCCGCAGAACGAGCAATACAGAAGCTTTTCCCCGGATTTCTTTTCCGCCATCGCCGTTCCCTCGCCGTCGCGGCCGGTCCGTCAGGACTCGCCGCGCTTGTTCAATACCTTGTCGACCAGCCCGTATTCCGCCGCCGCGTCCGCCGACAGGAAGTTGTCGCGATCCGTGTCCCGCTCGATGCGTTCGATCGGCTGGCCGGTATGACGCGCAAGCATTTCATTCAGCCGTTGCTTGAGGAAGAGGATTTCCTTGGCATGGATTTCGATGTCGGACGCCTGCCCCTGGAAGCCGCCCATCGGCTGATGGATCATCATGCGCGAACTGGGCAGGCAGAAACGCTTGCCCTTGGCGCCGGCCGCGAGCAGGAAGGCACCCATCGAGGCGGCCTGGCCGATGCACAGGGTCGACACATCCGGCTTGATGAACTGCATGGTGTCGTAGATGGCCAGCCCCGCCGTGACCGAACCGCCCGGCGAGTTGATGTACAGATGGATATCCTTGTCGGGATTCTCGGACTCCAGGAACAGCATCTGCGCGACCACCAGGTTGGCGGTGATGTCGTTCACCGGGCCGACCAGGAACACCACGCGCTCCTTCAGCAGACGTGAATAGATGTCGTAGGCGCGCTCGCCGCGCCCGCTGGTCTCGATGACCATCGGGATCAGCCCGATGGCCTGTGGATCGGTTGCGGTCATGGTTTCCCCGGCCGGAATGCCCGCATGCATCATGCCGCATTCCCCATCAGTTCGTCAAAAGCGATGGGCTTGTCCACCGCCTTCGCATTCGCCAGCATCCAGTCCACGACATTGTTCTCCACCGCCAGCGCCTCGGCTTCCGCGAGCCGCTGCGGCTGGCTGTAATACCAGCGCACCACTTCCTTCGGATCCTCGAAAGTCTGTGCGTAGTCCTCGACGATCGCCCGCACCTGCTCCGGCTTGGCGTGAAGGTCATGGGTGCGCACCAGCTCGGCGAGCACCAGCCCCAGCTTGACGCGACGGGTGGCCTGATCGGTGAACCACGACGCCTCGACCGGCATGTTCTTCGCGTCCATGCCGCGCGCCTGCAAGTCCTTGAGGGCGTTCTCGGCCATCTGCCTCGATTCGATCTCGACCAGCGATTTCGGCACCTCGACCTCGTTGACGGCCAGCAGGGCATCCATCACCTGGTTCTTCACGCGTACCTGCAAGCGCTTGCGGACCTCGCGTTCAAGATTGCTTTCCACTTCCTCGCGCATTTTCACCAGATCGCCATCCTTGATGCCCAGTGCCCTGGCGAAGTCGGCGTCCAGTTCCGGCAGCCTCGGCGCCTCGACCTTCTTGCAGACGGCCTCGAAGCTCACCGTTTCGCCCGCCAGGTCCTTGGCATGATAGTCGGCGGGGAAGGCCACCTCGAAAGTCCTGGTCTCGCCTTCGGCGATGCCGACCAGCGCGTTTTCGAAATCCGGCAGCATCATGCCGGCGCCCAGCAGCATGGGATAGTCGGTGGCCTTGCCGCCCTCGAATTCCTCGCCGTTCTTGCGGCCGGTGAAATCGATGACCAGGCGATCGCCGTTTTCGGCGGCGCGGCTCGCCGGCACGTAGGTCGTGCGCTGCTTGCGCAGCACCTCGATGGTCTTGTCGACCTCGGCGTCCGACACCACCAGCGTCGCGCGCTCGATCTCGCGGTCCGCGACGTCGCCGAGCGCGATTTCCGGATAGACCTCGAAAATGGCGGTGAATTCCATCGCGCCATCCGCGCCGCCGGCCTTGGGCTCGATGCTCGGATAGCCGGCCACGCGCAGGTTCTGCTCGCGGACTCTTTCGTTGAAGCCGCGCTCGACGGCGGCGCCGATCGCCTCGGAATGGGCCTGCATGCCGTACTGCTGGGCGACCATCTTCATCGGCACCTTGCCGGGCCGGAAGCCGGGCATCTTGACCGTCCTGGCGATGTGGCGCAGGCGTTGCTCGACCTCCTTGTCCAGTTCGGCGCGAGCGATGGCGAGGTCGATGCGGCGCTCCAGCGAGCTCGCCGTGGCGGTGGCGGCGGCGACGGCCGGCGCGCCCGTGTTGTCCTGAGTCTGCATGAGAATTCCCTGAAAATACCGTGTGTGTATGTCGAAAACTGCGCTGGCGCTGCCGTCGCGAGACTGGTGCGAAGGAAGGGACTCGAACCCTTACGCCTCGCGGCGCTGGAACCTAAATCCAGTGCGTCTACCAATTCCGCCACCTTCGCGCAATCGTCGATTTTACCCGATATACTCGTTCGCCAACATCCGCGCGCCATCCCGCCATGGACGCCGAACTCCACCAGCGCCATTACGAGAATTTCCCGGTCGCATCGATACTGCTGCCGCGCGCCCTGCGCGAACCGGTCGCGGCCATCTACGCGTTCGCCCGCACCGCCGACGATTTCGCCGACGAAGGCAATCTCGACCCGGCCGCGCGGCTGGCCCTGCTGGCCGGATATCGCGACGAACTCGACGCCATCGAGCAGCGCCGGCCGTCCGCACATCCCGTGTTCGCCCGCCTGCGGCCGGTGATCGCCCGCTTCGACCTGCCGCTGCAACCCTTCCGCGACCTGCTCGACGCCTTCGCGCAGGACGTGGTCAAGACACGTTACGCCAGTTTCGACGAGCTGGCGGACTACTGCCGACGCTCGGCGGACCCGGTCGGCCGCCTCCTGCTGCGCCTGTTCCGCGCCGACTCGGCCGGGAACCTGGCCCGCTCCGACGCCATCTGCACGGCCTTGCAGCTCGTCAACCACTGGCAGGACGTCGGCATCGACGCGGCCAAACCGGTGCCGCGCATCTACCTACCCGCCGACGACATGGCGCGCTTCGGCGTGGGCGAGGACACCCTGTTGCGGCGTGCCGCCACGGCTGACTTTCGGCAATTGCTGCGCTTCCAGGCGGATCGCGCGCGGTCGCTGATGATCGAGGGCGCGCCGCTCGGCCGCGCCCTGCCCGGCCGGATCGGCCTGGAAATCCGCGCCATCGTCGCCGGCGGCCTGCGCGTGCTGGAGAAAATCCGGGCGGTCGATTACGACGTCTTCGCGGCGCGCCCGGTGCTCGGCGCGCTCGACTGGCCACGCTTGCTCTGGCGCGCGCTGTGAATCCGGACCAGTACTGCCAGCAGAAGGCCGCCGCCAGCGGTTCGAGCTTCTACTACGGCTTCCGCTTCCTCGACGCGCCGCGCCGCCGCGCCATCATGGCGCTTTACGCCTTCTGCCGCGAAGTGGACGACGCGGTCGACGAATGCGCCGACCCCGGCGTCGCGGCGATGAAACTGGCATGGTGGCGCGGCGAGGTGGCGGCGATGTACGCCGGCCGGCCCAGCCACCCCGTCACCCTGGCGCTCGCCGCCGTCCTGCCCCGCGTCCACCTGCCCGCCGAGCAGTTGCAGGAAATCATCGACGGCATGGAGATGGATCTGCGCCTCGCGCGCTATCCCGATTTCCGGACGCTCAACCTCTATTGCTACCGCGTCGCCTCGGTCGTCGGCCTGCTGGCCGCCGAAATCTTCGGCTACACCGACCGCCGCACGCAAAAGTACGCCCACGACCTCGGCCTCGCGTTCCAGCTCACCAACATCATCCGCGACGTCGGCGAAGATGCCCGGCGCGGCCGCATCTACCTGCCGCAGGACGAACTGGCGCGCTTCGGCG
>ERZ1645187.3143-NODE-3143-length-14043-cov-17.849943_pt1 | contig 14043 bp, 8 predicted proteins | sample MGYA00575352_ERZ1645187 | MGnify/ENA primary metagenome ERZ1645187 (study PRJEB40837, sample SAMN11349314) | freshwater sediment metagenome | isolation source: river sediment | host: Sediment | place: India: Wazaribad , New Delhi | collected 2017-02-21 ...
ACTTATAATTCACAGTTAGTAATGAAAATTAATAGGCTCATTCGCCTTTTTGGCTTATGTTAACTATTGAAATGTCCATTGCTTATTTTCAAACTTATAGAGCAATTAAACTGCTTGCGGTTCTCTTATCAGCCCAAATCTGAATCTTACCTGTCTGGCATTCCGGGGCAAAAAAAAGAAAACGGGAGTTTCCCCCCGTCTTCACTAACCAAATCACAAAAAATAAAAAACCAATCTATTCATTTTCTCAAGGTGGTGGCATTGAGCCCGGAGGCGGCATATTGCCCGGCGGAGGTGGCAGGTTTTTGGGCATTTCCCTAACATCGGCTTCGCCACCGTTTTTAAAGTATTTCAAATTCCAGGTCAAAGTGACCATAGCATATTGCTTCAATACGTTTGACTGCACATCTTCGGTATAGGTTTCGGCTACTGTCCGGCTGATGCCTAAGTTTTGGTTCAGGATGTCGAAGGCAGAGATTTTGGCTTCGAGCGATTTGTTTTTCAAGAACTTATAACCCAAATAGGCATTCCAGAGCACATAGTTTTCGCTGCTGCTTTGGCTCAGTCCTGTATAGTTGATCTGGCTGGCATCGGTGCTAAAAACCATGCGCTCGAGGAAGTTCCATGTGAGGTTGAAGGTGATGCGGTGGTTGTAGTAGTCGGTAGCCGGACGGCTGGGAAGGCTGTTGCGCACCTGGTTGAAGCTTCCGTTGTAGGCTAGCGAAAAGTCGAGGTTTTTGCTGATGTTGCTGCTCAGGTAAAAACCGCCGTTATAAACGTGGTTGTGCGAGCGGTTGAATGCATCGTTGAGCAGCGACGGGCTGTTGGTATAGGTGTATCCCGCGTTCAGGTTCATATTGCTTTTGATGGCTGTGAGCGGAAAGCTGTAAACCAGAAAACTGCGTGCAGTGAAATAGCTGTCGAGGTTCACCGGAACGATCAGCTGACTGCCCTTGCTCACGGCATAGCCGTTGATAAGCGTGTCGGAACGCAGCAGTGTTGTGGCATTGCCAATGTAGTCTTTGGTGAGTTTTGCATTGACAAAAAGATAAAGGTGCTTGGCCTGTCGTGGTGTTCCCTTGCCCGCGCGCAGATTCCATTCATGGTCGTAAGCGGGATTCAGAGCGATATTTCCTGTTTTGACGATCTGCGGATTGGAAAGGTCGGGCACAGGTTGAAGCTGCGAGATGGTGGGGTTGTTGGCCGATGTGCGGTAAAAGAAGTTAAGGTGTCCGGCATCTTTTGACCGGAAGGTGATGGAGGCCGATGGCAAAATGTTGTTGTACGACCGGCTGATATCGCTGATGGCCGGAAATGTTTGTTTCCCGGTTATGCTTTGCTGTTGAAGCTCGGCTCCGGCGGCAAAATTCCAGTTGTTGAGCCTGTAGCGGTAATTGAGTCCGCTGCGATGACTGCTGTTGTTGTTCGTATAGTCGTTTGACAGGAGTGTGTCGGTGGTCATGGCCGTTGGATCAAGCAACAGGTCGTAGGAGGTTTTTTTTGCATCTTCGGTGGAATAGCCTGGTTTGTAGCTTATTGCGAGTTGTCCGTTTTTCCCGATGGGTTCGGTGTATGTCAGGTTACCGGATAGTCTCGTCCCGTTGCTTGTGCTGTTGTATGTTTGATCCAACAGGAGCGTGTCGGCATATACATCACTCAACCCGGTGTTTTGGATGGTTCCGTCATTGTCGCGTTTGTCGAGTCGGCCGGTGAAGCTGACTGAGACGGTGCGTCCTTCTTTCTTGAACTTATGCAGAAAGGTGAGGTCGTTCACAAATTGCAGGCCAACGTTTTCAATATCAGTTTCATAGCGGGTGTTTTTGTTGATGTTTGCCATATCGCTGCTGCTCAGGGTCTTCACTGTCGAAACGGCATGGTTGTCCTGAATGGTAAGCCGCGGCACCCAGATGAGGCTGTTCATGGAGTCGATGCTGTATTCGAGCCTGAAATTGAAGCGGTGGTTGATGTTGTCGGTGTTGGTGCGGCTGTCTTCGGTATAGCTTAGGTTGTTGGATGTGAAGTAGTTTCGTATGGCATTCGATACGGTTTCGGTGGATGTTTTGTTGAAGAAATAGTTGCCGCTTACCTGCACCTTTTCCGACCATTTATCAATGTAGTTGATGCCAAAGGCATTTGTTTGTGCGATGCCGTTTTGCTGTCCGCTGAATAGGGATGACCCTCCGCTGCCACCTCTGCCACCGGGTCCGCCGCCGCCTCCTCTTGAGCTTCCGCTGTTGCTCATCACACTCATGATGTCGGAAACAGAGAAGTTTTGCTGGTTCACATTGTTGCTCATCCCAATGAGCGACACACGGCTGCTGCCTTTGAAGCGGTTGAGGGTGAGTCCGGCATTGTATTTTTCATCGGGCCCTATTCCGGCATAGATTTTTCCGAATGTGCCCTCACGTTTATCCGAACGGGTTACGATGTTCAGTGTTTTTTCTTCGTTGTTGTCTCTGAATCCGGTAAACAACGACTGGTCGCTGGCCTTGTCAAACACCTGAATCTTGTCAACCATTTCGGCAGGCAGGTTTTTGAGGGTCACAGCCGGATCGTCTCCAAAAAACTGTTTTCCGTCAACCAGCACTTTTTTCACCTCTTCGCCATGAACTTTCACTGTAGTCCCGTCAACGGTTACACCGGGCATTTTTTTCACCAGATCTTCTGTGGTGGCATCCTGATGTGTTTGAAAGGCAGCTGCATTGAATTGTACAGTGTCTCCTTTTTGCTCCACACGCTCCACAACCTCGGACACTTCCACTTCTTTCAGACCAACAGCACTTTGTTTGAGCACTATCACAGGCAGGTTCAGATCGTTTTTATCCACTTTAATGGTTTGTGTGTGGGTGGCATAACCAACAAAGCTTACCGACAGCTCATAGGTGGCTGCGCGAAGCTTGTTCACAGTGAACCAGCCGTTTACATCGGTGGTGGTGCCACGGGTTTTGGTGTTGTCGTTGCTGCGCACGAGCTGCACATTGGCATTTGGAATGGGTTTACGCTCATCGGCATCTATCACCCTGCCTTGTACTGCCTGCCCCTGTGCCTGTGCGCCAAGCATGAATGCCATGGCAGCCATCAGCAGCCAAAGCCGGAGATGTACAGCTTTTTTTGACACTGAGAAAGTATTGCCTTGCTGTTTAATTGTCATTGTATTGGAGTTTAAACAGTTTTTTTATCGTTGTTTCAGTTGAAAGAAGCTCAAAATCCGGACGTTCGCCTCCGCGTTGTGCTCCGCTTCCATGATCACTGCCTGGTCTTGATCCTCCCATCGGCCTTTCTCCTCCCATCGGTCTTTCTCCCTGCATTGGTCTTTGCTGCGGCATGTTTTCGGGCCGTTCAAATGCCGGCAAATGGAAGGTCAGGCTGATAACCCTGTCTTTGTCTTTGGGCGAAAGCATTGGTTTAAAAAAGGTTTTAAATGGTATAACGGCTTCATACACAAACTCTTCACCACGTTTCACTTTCACCTTGGCCTGGATTCCTGATGGGTTTTGAAGAGGCGTTTCGCCATCGGGGATATGTATAAAACCTTTGAGCATCATCTGATCCGGTTCGGGAAAACGGCCTCTTTCACTGCTGCCTCCACGCCGTTCGCCGGGCTGTTGTGCATCGTCGGGCCGGCGAAAAGCCTGCATTCTTGGCATCGGAAAACCGATCACTGCACGCATTTTCTTTTTTGATGTGGTGTCGAGTCCTATTTCGAGCCCCGCAAGCATGAGTTTCTGCATCATGGCATTGTCGTAGGTTTTCATCACGATGTAAAGGTTTTCGTCGTTATTACCAATGTAATACAACATTTTTATTTCTGAGAGATACCTGCTCAGCTCGGGATATTCATCGGTTTGCCCGTCGGCAACAACCGGCAGGTGTTGCCATTGGGCAGGTTCTGCATTTTTTTGTGCCTGAAGGCTGCCCCAGCTCACAACAAGCAGCAAGGCGGCGAGTATTCGGGTTAACTTGCTCATAGCAATTTGATTTATTCCTGTTTAATTTTTCTTTACTTCCAGATAGAGGGTATCTGAACTTAAGCCTGTAAAAATACCATATCCGTTTGAGATACTCGTTGACGGATTGGTTAAATTGAGCGAGCTGCTGCTGTTTTGTTCATAGAGTGCAGCGTAATCGGGCAATACATGAAACAAAATGATCCGGTGCAAGCCAAAATACTCAAATTCCATGGGCCGCAACGATTCGCGGTTGTTGCTCGTCGGAGCTTTTCTAAAGACGAAAGCCGGACGGTCTTCATCGTCGTCAAGCTCCCTGATGGGTTCGGGATCGGTCGAAGTATTCTCGATGATGATGAGGTAGTATGAATTGTCGGGGTTCGACCAGCTTATCTCAACCGGCTCGGGCATCTCGCCCATGCCCGGAAACCCGGAGGTTGAATCTATTTTTGAAAGGTAAATTTTTGTCACCGACTGGGTCATACTGTCTGGCTTTGAGGGAATATAGGTGAATGCCTTCACCGTTTTTTCGTTGAAATCAAACTTGAGCGAAAACGTATCGCCTTCGGCCATTGAAATGCCGGGAGCTGTATAAATGCCGTCGCCTGAAGGTGTCATTATCACGGTGTTGTCGCCATAATTCAATTCCATCCCGATTTGGTCTATTTCATCGGCGGAGTAGGTAACAGAGGTGGAGAAGGGCACCTGCCGGCTCACTTTTACCGTCAGATCGGTTCCGGGTAGCAGATATGCTTCCACAATTGGCGTATCGGTGAAATTGCTGTTTTCTTCTTTGTTGCATGAAGCAAACAGAAGGAGCGCCCCGGCAGCGATGATGATAAGCCGGCTTATGGGTTTAGTGTTTGATGGATGTAAGGTTATTGTCGTCATTTTTTACCTGAGTTTGAGTGAAAGTGTGAGGTTGGGCATAAATCCAAGGTAGTTGACATCGGTTTCGATGATGCTGCCATCTTCGATCAGGAATTGTTTGTACCAGACATTTTTTCTGTCGTAGAGGTTGAAGATTGAGGCGCCGATATAGCCGTATTCCCTGCGTTTTTTATCGCCTTTGAGCCCGCCCAGGAGTTTAAATGTGGCTGATATGTCGGCGCGGTGATAATCAGGCAGTCGCTGGCTGTTTTTGTCGGTGACGGTGAAAAAGTCCTGTGTTGTTCCATCGAGCAAGGTGATGGTATAGGCACCCGAAGGGGCTGTGTAGGGCCGGCCGGTGGCAAAAACCCAGGTGGCGGAAAAGTCCCACCGGCGATACTTATAAAGCGCTACAGCCTTAAACTCATGCTTCACATCCTGGTTGGCTGCAAAAAAGCCATCGCCATAAATATCGAAATGGTTTTTAGCTTCACCCAGGGTATAGGCTATCCAGCCGTTGAACTTTCCCGAAAGTTTTTGAGCCATCAGTTCAAGGCCTTTGGCATAGCCGTTGCCGCTGAAAAAGTTTTCGTCGTAACTCACTCCCATCGGACTTGGATTGAACCGCAACGAATACTCCGTCAGGCTGTTGATATTTTTGTAATAGGCTTCTGCCGAAAACAGATAGTTGTTGTCTTCGTAAGAAAGTCCGGCAATGTAATGTGTTGCTTCGCTCACCGGAACTGATTTTTCGTCGGACAGCAGCCAGAAATCGCGGCTGCCCGAGAGGATGTCTTCACGCGTGACGCGGTTGGCAAACTGGTAGTATTGGCCCGTGGCAGCATTGAGCGAGATGTTTTCGCTGATGAAGTATTTCAGCGCGAGCCTTGGCTCGGGATAGGCTTTGGCGGTGTTGCCGAAATAGCTGATGCGCAGGCCCGGCGTCAGGATGAGCCGGTCGCTGAAAAGTTTTGTCTTGCTTTGCAGATAAAGCCCGGCCAAGGCAGCTTTGTTGCTTCGGTTGAGTACATCGCTGGTGTCGTTTTGCGCATAGTTGTAGTCAATATCAAAATAGGTGGCAAAGGCGCCAAATTGTATCTTGCTGTGCCTGAATGCATCCCATTCATAGTCTGATTTCAGACTGAAATCCTTGAGGTCGTTGTTTTCGATCACGCCGGTTTTTGTTGTCACGGCTTCGTCATCATCGTTATAAGTGGTGCGTTCCTGTGTGCGGTCGCGCTGACTGAAATAGTTGGAATAGCTTGCAAGGGTGTTTCCATAAATTTTCTCGTTCCATTTTCTTCCCCATTTGAGGCTGCCGCCGGTGTTGCCATAATTGGTAAGGTCGGTGGAGTTTGAGCCAAAACGTGCATTACCCATCCCAAAGCCGGCAGCGGAGAAGGCACTTCCGTTGTCAAGCTTGTCGGCGCCATTGAAAATACTCAGCGAAACCACATCGCGGTCGGTTGGGCGGTAGGTCATTTTGGCGTTGAGGTCATAAAAATAGGATGTAACCTCTGTTTCGGTTGAGAAACGACCCATTCCTCCGCCTTCGCGCGGCACCTCGTAGGATGAGGTGGCGCTGAATTTGTCGAAAATCTTGTTGTACAGAAATCCTTTATAGGATTTGCGGAATGCAACAATGGACGTAAACTTTTTGCCAACCGGAACTTCTGCAAACACATTGGTGCTGAGCAAACTAATGTCGCCTCCCACGTTGAAACGTTTGCTGTTGCCGTCTTTTCCGGTGATTTCGGTAACGCTTGACAGGCGTCCGCCAAATTTTGATTCAAAGCCGCCTTTGTACAACTGCACATCTTTCAGCGCGTTGGAGTTGAAGGCGCTGAAAAAGCCATACAAGTGATCCACATGATAAATGCTGAAACCATCGTAAAGCACCAGATTTTGATCCGGCGTTCCGCCACGGACATACAAGCCGGAGGAAGATTCGTTGCTGGCACTCACGCCGGGCATAAGCTGAAACGAACGCATCACATCGCGTTCGCCGGTATTGGGCAAGGTTTCTAATTTTTTTGGTGAAAGCTTCATTGTTGCCACTTCCAGACGGCCGTTCATCACCATGTCTTCGCGCTTTCCTACTACCGTTACCGTTTTGAGCGAGACGGCTAAAGGCGCAAGTTCAACAAACAATTGTTTGACAGGTGTTTCGGGTGTGAGAAACACTTCGGTGGTTTGATAACCAACATACTGAACCAACAGCACGCTTGTGTCGCTGGGGACTTTCAGCAAGGTGAAATAGCCATCGGCATTGGCCGAAGTGCCGTTGGTGGTGCCTTTGACCAAAAGCGTTGCAAAGGGCAGGGCCTCACCCGTTGACCGGTCTTTGACCATACCCGAAAGCGTGAATGCATGGCGGGTGGGTGCGCCAAAATAGGTTTTCACGGCTTTTTCAAAAACACTTTCGTTATCAGTCATTTTGTTGTCTTCAACATAAAAGGTTCCGGTGCCGTCTTCTTTTATCTGCCGGTGATAGTTTTCATAATCAATTTGTGTCTCTCTGAAGAGCGTTGATACATTTTGATCAGTTGTTGTCTCGTTGTCAGCCGGGCTATTCTCCGGGTATTTGATTGCAGCGAAAATAGTGTTCAATTTTGATTCCTGCAGTTGCATCACACTCATGCTGGTGTCGCGCAGCTTGAGAAAGAGGTTGTCGCGGCCGTAATAATAGTTGTAGGTGAGCAGGCTGGCAAGCGATTCGATACAACGTGGTTGCCGTTGCTGACCGGCTTTGTTTCCGGGGAGAAACACGAACATATAATGCTGAAATTGAGCCTCGTTGTACACAGAGTCGCTTTGAAAAGCTTCGATGGCTGTTTCTCCGGTTTTGCCGACAATGAATACAAAAGGTCGTTTGATGGATTGGTAAACACCATCGGGTGAATAGCAGATGTAATCCATAAAGCATTCATTGCCCGGATTGTTGAAACTGTATTCTTTGTGTTGTGCCAAAACATGGCTGCCGATAAGCAGCAGCAAAATTGCCGGAAACACATTCAGTGCTTTGAGTGGCTCGCGTTTGGTTTTTTCTGACATTCTTGTGCTTGTGGATTTGATGCAGCAAAAGTATCTCCACACTTCAACGTGAAAAAGCGGAATAGACAAACCGCCTTATTCCATCGAAGAACAGCAGTTATAGAAGTTTGAGGAAGTATTATGAGGGAGGAAAATGATGGAATCCTATTTCACCGACTGCCCCGAGAGGTATTCCTGAAAACGCTCTTTGTATTGGTCGGCCACGGTGATCCGCAATTTGTCCGACATGATCACCTGATTGCGTTCAACAGCAGTTATTTCGTTGAGTGCTATGATATATGACCGGTGGATGCGCATGAAACTGCTTGCCGGCAGTATGCTTTCAAGGGTTTTAAGGCTCATCAGCGTGAGGATGGCTTTCGGATTGTTTTTGGTTATGATTTTGATGTAATCTTTCAAACCTTCGAAATAGATAACCTGGTTGAAATCAATTTTAACGAGCTTATACTCCGATTTCACGAAAATGTAGTCTCTGTTTTCTTTGTGGTTTTCTGTGGCAAAAGTCCGTTGCTGAAACCACTCCGCAGCCCGTGTGGCAGCGCGCAAAAACTCTTCGTAATTGTATGGCTTCAGCAGATAATCCAGTGCATTCACCTTGTAGCCTTCGAGGGCATATTCATGAAAAGCGGTTGTGAAAACAACCTTGATGTGCTTGTCGAGCAGGCGCGAAAGTTCCATCCCGCTGAGGTCGGGCATTTGTATGTCAAGAAAAATCAGCTGAATGTCGCTTTGCTGTATCATTTCCAATGCTTCAACAGCGCTGCTGCAAGCCTGAACGAGCTCCAAAAATGGTGTTCTGCGCACATAACGCTCCAGCATTTCGAGCGCCAGCGGTTCATCGTCAACAATAAGACATCTCAACTTGTTCTCCATAGCACTTACAATTGATTTTCGGATGGCGTTTCGGCAGCCGAAAGCTTGAGCTGCAAAGTTGCAACAAACATTTCGTTTTCAACGGTGGTTGACAAGCTGTACTGACCCGGATAGAGCAGTTCGAGTCGCTTGCGCAGGTTTGACAAACCAATGCCCGAGCCACTTTTGTCCGAATCAACCTTTGGATAATTGGTGTTGATGCCCACAAAGAGCAGATTTGACCCGCTGACTGTGATCTCGAACCTTATTTCGGATTTTTTGGTGGCCGAAACACCATGCTTGAAGGCGTTTTCGATGAGCGGAATAAACAGCAGCGGTGCCAGCTGCCAATGCCGGGCCTCAATCTCCGGAAATGAATAGATAAGCAGTGTTTTGTCGGTCTGCCGCAGTTTCATCAGCTCTATATAGCTCACAATGAAGCGTATCTCTTCGTCCAGACCAACGGTTGTTCTGCCTGTCTCGTACAACAAATAGCGCATCATCCGGCTCAGGCCATGGATGGCTTGTTGTGCTTTTGGTGCCGAGGTTTCAACAAGCGAATAGATGTTGTTGAGCGAATTGAAGAAAAAATGCGGCTGTATCTGGTAACGCAGGTTTTGAAGCTCCGACTCAAGCTGTGCACGCGACGCCTCCTTTTGGGCCTCTTCGCTGCGAAACCAGTTCTCGACCGAACTCACGGCAATGGCAACGATGGTTGGAACAAGCAGTGATAGCAATCCTTTCACCCAGAAAAACCTGAAAGGCGGCATCCCGGGTTTGTCGGGTGGTGGATTGGGCCGGAATCCCTTGTCTTTAAAAAATTCTTTGCCCGGCTCTGCAAACACCTCGGTATGAATCAAATCGTTGAACCACAACATCAGCGCCAGCAACAGAAGGTTGATGACAAAAAAGACAAGAAATTTCTTCTGCATGAAATATTTCCTGATTAACCAAAGGTAATTGATGTAGAAAATAACGGCATACTGACTCATCTGCAGCCAGTTGAGCTTGAGCATCCTGAGGTTTCGCTCAGTATCGTGTTCCTCATACATCATGATAAGCAAAGGAAACAGCAACAACAAAAACCACACTGACGCATGTAGCAGTATTTTACCTTTTGTGGTGTTGTAGTGGATTTTCATGCAACAAATGTAAGGCTATGTGATTGAATGGCAATAGAAAATAGACAGACGCCGGTTTTGTGCCGACCAATGATTACTTCTTTTCGCCCAAAGGCGAAATGCAAAGAACCTGCGATGCGGCACGTTGCAACCCGGCCCCGAAGACAAAAGTGCTTGAAATTTTCAGTTGGTCTTCGCTGTGCTGTCGCGCAGCTCATACACCCCGACATTGATCGTGAACGGAAAATGCACGCTGTCAACACGCACAAAGGTGGTGTCGAGGTAGCGGAAAATCTGTTCGTTTGGCTGGGCTATCACACCGTCCTGCACATAGATAACCCTGCGGTTGGGATAGTCGCGTATGAACCAACTCGCGTTGGTTTGATTCCAAACACGAAACACATCGTTCTTTTTCAGTGTGTTATAAATGTCTTCGTGATCCATAAAAAGAGTACGATCATAGTAATACGCAAATTGAAGCTCTGACCATTTGGGATAAATAATGATGATATCGCCTTCTTTTTTAATGCTTTTCACATATTCAATGGATTTTTTCAATTCGCGGTAGCCGGTTGACCGGGGCAGTATTTGAAGGTAATAATACATCGAAGCTAAAACGAAAACGGAAACAAGGGGCAGTATAAACTTGTTTCGGACAAACAACAGATCAATCAAGGCGCCGGCTAACAAATACATGCCGATGGTGGTGAACAGGGTGTATCGTCCGTTGAACATGGGAATTTTCCATGAAACAAAAAACATGACCGTGTATGGCACAATCCACCAAATGAGCAGTGTGACTGCATGAAGCGAAAAATAGGCTTTTCTCTTCAAAATGAGGTTGATCGTCAAAAACACCAGCCCTGCACCAAGGGTATAGAGCACGATCCAAACAAAATACTTTGAATTTAGAAAGGCATACAGGTGATTGATGTAATCAAAAGGTTTTGGATACTCCACATAGGTGCCATATTTTTTGGATATCAGAAATTGATTCACAAGCACCCAAAGCATGGGGATGAAGCCAAGAAAAGTGTAAAGCTGCGGTTTGTAGTGCGACCACAACGTTTTGTAACTTCTGATGTATAAAAGATTGCTCAGCAATTGCGAAAACACAACAAACCACCCGAAATAATGGGTGTAAACCAGCATAATGTTCGATGCCACAAGTCCGGCAAGGGCTTTGCGGTCGTTGCGGTTTTTGATATATCCGAGATAAAAATAGAGCGAGGCTGCTGTTTCGAGTGCCTTGAGCGAATAGGCGCGCGTTTCGAGTCCGTGAAAAAAATGTGCTGTTGAAAACAAAAACAAGCCCGAAGCAATGATGCCGGCCCAGAAACTGAAAAAGCGCTTGCCGGTGAGATAAACAAACACAACTGTCAAAGCATTGAATATCAATGGAAGAAACCTTACAGATGCAGGCTCCAGCCCGAAAAGCTTTATCCAGAAATGAAGCAAAAGCATAAACAAAGGAGGCGTAGGCTCTCCTTCGGTGGAGATCTTTATGATGTCAATCACTCCTTTTTGCGCGTTGTAAATTGAGTAGGGTTCATCGAGGCTGATGTCGCGCACATTGATATAAGGCAGCTTCCAGAAAAAAGCTATCAAAAATAAAACAGCCGGCAGATAGCGGTTAAGCAGCTTGCTGTTTTCTTCAAATTTCATGAAATCTAAGCCGTGAAAGCGCATCTTTCTGTAGAATTATGTAGTTTTTTATTGATGAAGCTAATTTGGCGCAAAGGTAACAATGGTATTCATTGGCAGAACCTGAAGCCGCGTTTTTGACCTGAAATCACAAATTTATTTCACATCAAAGCCGGCATCATAAATTGGCAGGGGAGTGTTGAGGTTGAGGTGTTCTTCTTCGTTGCGCAGCAGCATAAACCGTCCTTCAAGTCCGTTGTTCAGCAAATAGGTGCTCACAGCCTCATCCCTGCGCCGGTTCACAGCTTCAACCAGTGCGTCAGCGGCATCTTTGCCTCCAATCACTTTAATACATTTGTCCTGCAGGCTCACCGCCGGACTCGTGAGTTGGGTTTTCTGAATCAGCCATTGCCCGAAGATGCTGTCGTTGGGCGAATACAAGCTGAGGCTGTCGGCCGGCAGACTTCCTTCTGCGGTCATGTTGCCGGGTCCGTTTTTGGCAGCAATCCAATGTGCGAGTGCAGTGCGCACAGCCATTTCATCGCGTTCGAGCTCTTTGTTAAACCGCAGCGTGAGCTTGAGGCTCATCTCGGGTTTTTCGGTCAGCACCTTTATCATGGCATCGAGTGGTTTGCGCTGTGCTGCCGCAAGGCTGTCCTGCAGGGGATCGAATGTCACCATTTTCAAATCTTCCGGATTACCGCCAATGGCTTTTGCCAGCATGTCGTAAGGTGCTGTCACGGCTTTTATGAGCAGGTTTTTCAGTACTGTGAGTGCGGCTTTTCCCCATTTGTAGTCAGGATCTTTCAGGCTGCCTTTGATGGGTATTTCGAGGTCAATGTTTCCCTTGCGGTCGCGCAGTATGGCCACGGCCAGCCTGACGGGTATGTTGAAAGCCGAATCGCTTTTCACCTTGTCGCCCACCTTTATTTGTTTTACAATGAGTCGGTTGCGACTGTCCAGCGCACCCTCTTTCACCGATGTTTTGCTGCTGAACGAGATGTCGCCACGCCAGAAAGGATGCGCCACATAGTATTTGGTATATGGATTGAAGATGCTCATCGTCAGGCTGTTGATGTTGAGGCTGAGGTCAAAATCCTTGTAGTTTGTGTTGTCAACAGCCAGATTGGCTTTCACATCGCCATAGCGGTTCATCAGCGTGCTGATATCGAATTTCACTACCTTGCTCGAATCGTTGAAACTGGCTGTTTGTGCCTGAAACTGCTCAAAAAGCACCGAGAATTTTTCGTTTGTCAAAAAGTCGTTGTAAACGATGGTTCCGTTTTCGATGGCAAAGCGGTTCATGCCGTATTCGTTTTTCGAATACTGCTCTGCTATTTCCCCCACGATATCTGCAAGCATCAAAAAGGGGTTCACCACAGATGCAGCTGTTCCTTCGGTGCCTGAAAGGGTTTGAAGCCCTTCTGCTCCGGGTTCTGTCATCTTCATTAGGCTGCTCAGGTTGTCGCCTTCGGGCGTGATTGTAAACAACAGGTATGGTTCGGAAAGCACAACATTGTCAAAACGGTAGAGGTTGTCCGAGGTGTTCACCGAATCAATTTCGATGGAGAACTGTTTCCAGCCTAACTGCTTGTCGTTGAAAGCGTCGGTAAGCACGAAGTCGTCGAGCAGAAATTTTCCCCGTAAGGCTATCATGCTGGGGTGATCTGCGTTGCCTTTGAGCTGCATATGCGTGCTGAAGAGCCCGTCGGCCCTGGTGCTTGTAATGTAGTCGGCAAAATAGGGAAACAGCGGACTGGTGTTGATTTCCTGCGCCTTCAGGTTCAGGAAGTAGTCGTAGGTGGTCAGGTTGTAGTCCATCGCGGCATCCAGCTTCCCGGCTCCGTTCACAAGGGCGTTGGCTTCGATATGTATCAGATCGTTGTTCCAGGCGAGTCCGCTGAGCAATAGCTCACCCTGACTGAGCAACAGCTTCACGGCGGGTTGTTTGTTGTTGTAGCGCAGTGTTGCATGTGTGAGCTGGATTTTTCCAAGGCTGTATTGAAGGGTGTCGGTCGAGGGGCTTGCAAGGCTGTCTTCGGCCAAAAGGGTTTCGAGCAGGTCGTCAAAGTTGAAGGCATAGCCTTGCTGGTCAATGGTGGCTTCGAGCGTGTCAACAAGGATTGAATCAATATGGTATTTCCCTGTCAGGAGTTTGCCGATATCTATTTTGAGCTGTGTGTGACCGGCATACACAAAAACCTGTTTCTGGTCTTGCTCCATCAGCCTGATGCCCTGAGCTTCGATGTTTCCGGTGAAAGGGTTGATGCGAAGCTCATTCAGATAGAGTTTTCGGCCAAGGAAATCAGGCGCATATTTTTCAATGGCCCAATGGGCAATGGGTGCGATGAAAAGCAGCATAGCCACTACCAACACCAACAACAGGCCTGCCAGCACAACCAGGCCATTGATAAGACGTCCTGCATTCCGAATCAATTTCATGGGTTATGATTTTGCGATGAATCAAAGAGCTTTTTCCGGTAAGCAAAGGTACATATTAATGGTTGATTTGTTGATTTGTTGATGGGTTGATTTGTTGATTTGTCAATCTCACC
>ERZ1645187.3146-NODE-3146-length-14035-cov-10.197067_pt1 | contig 14035 bp, 10 predicted proteins | sample MGYA00575352_ERZ1645187 | MGnify/ENA primary metagenome ERZ1645187 (study PRJEB40837, sample SAMN11349314) | freshwater sediment metagenome | isolation source: river sediment | host: Sediment | place: India: Wazaribad , New Delhi | collected 2017-02-21 ...
AACACGCACAACCGCGGCCGGCCGCTGCGGCATGCGATCGACGAATCCGGCGCCAAGGCCGTGATCGTCGGCGAGGAATGCCTGCCGGCTTTCGACACGCCCGAAACGCGCGACCTGTCCATGCTCTGGCTGTGGCCGGATCCGGAGTTTCCCGCGACGCCTTCCTTGCGCGCCATGACGGCCATGGATTTTTCGGCGTCTTGCGCCGGGGCGAGGCGGGACAACCCGGATCGCGCGCTGAGGCAGGGCGTGCTCTCGGAGCATCCCGCCATCCTCGTATTCACCTCGGGCACCACGGGTCTGCCCAAGGCGGCGATCTGCTCGCACATGCGCTGGATGATGGCCGGCGACGTCTCGCAGGTGACCATGGGCACCGGCGAAAACGACGTTTTCTACTGCTTTCTGCCCCTGTATCACGGCGCGGCGGCAACCTCGCTCGGTTCGACCGCGCTGTGGTCGGGCGGCGCCATCGTCATCCGGCGGCGCTTCAGCGTCAGGGAGTTCTGGAACGACGTCCGGCGTTATCGCGTGACTTTCTGCCAATACGTCGGCGAGATCATCCGCTACCTGCTCAACCAGCCGCCGAGACCCGACGACAAGCAGCATACCTTGCGCATGATGGCCGGCACCGGCATGGGCGTCGAGTTGTGGAACCGTTGGGTGGAGCGCTTCGGCGATTGCACCATCCTCGAGGGCTGGGGCGCCACGGAATCCAACGCCAATCTGGTCAATGTCGATAACCATGTCGGCTCCTGCGGCCGCGTGCCGTTCTGGGAAAAGACCAACCTGAGGCTGATCCGCTACGACATCGAGTCGGGGGAGCATGCGCGGGACGAGGCGGGGTACTACGTGCCTTGCCAGCCGGGCGAGGTCGGCGAGGCGATCGGCTTCATCATCGATCATCCGGATATTGCCGGCGGGCGCTTCGAGGGCTACACATCGAAGGAACAGACCGAGAAGAAGATCCTGCGCAACGTCTTCCAGGCGGGCGATGCCTGGTGGAGTTCCGGCGATCTGATGCGTTACGACGAGGACGGCTACGTCTGGTTCGTCGACCGCATCGGCGACACCTTCCGCTGGAAGAGCGAGAACGTCTCCACCACGGAAGTCGCCGAGGCGCTGGGACAATTCCCGGGCATGGAGTCGATCAACATCTATGGGGTGCAGGTGCCGGGCATGGAAGGCCGCTGCGGCATGGCGGCGATCCTCATGCAGCCGGATCAGGCGTTCGACGGGCGGGCGTTCTACGAATTCGCGGCGGGACGCCTGCCGCGTTACGCCATGCCCCAGTTCGTCCGGCTGCCGGAGCAGGCCGACCTGACGACCACCTTCAAGCTGCGCAAGGTCGATCTCCAGCGCCAGGGCTACGATCCCAAGGCCTTTGCCGATCCGCTCTACGTCATCGACGAGGCCGGACGCGATTATGTTCCCTACAGCGCGGAAGCACTGGCCAAGGCCGGTTTTCCGCCCTTTGCGGCATGAGCGGCATCGCCGGCGCGGCGTGCCGCCGCCACTGACTTTCACGGAGGGGTTTCAGCTTGGACGATCTCGATACGTTCCGTCAGGAAGTTCACCAATGGCTGGACACCCACTGTCCCGCCTCCATGCGCGTGCCCGGGCCCGAGGAGGTGGTCATGGGCGGCAGTCAGGCCACCTTCGCCAGCGCCGACCAGAAGCTCTGGTTCGAGCGCATGCGCGACAAGGGCTGGTTCGCCCCCGGCTGGCCGACGCAGTACGGCGGCGGCGGACTGGATGCGCACCGCGTCCGTGTTCTCGAGGACGAGATGCGGCGCATGAAGTGCCGGGTGCCGCAGGTCAACATCGGCATCTGGATGCTGGGTCCCGTGCTCCTGGAATTCGGCAACGAGGCGCAGAAGGCGCGTTTCCTGTCGCCGATGACGCGCGGGGAGGAGGGGTGGTGCCAGGGTTTCTCCGAGCCCAACGCCGGCTCCGACCTGGCCAGCCTGAAGACCGCGGCACGCGAGGACGGCGACCACTACGTCGTCAACGGCGGCAAGATCTGGACTTCCGGCGCCGACAAGGCCGACTGGATGTACGCGCTGGTGCGCACCGGCCCGGCCACTCCCAAGCATCTCGGCATCAGCCTCTTGCTGATCGACATGAAATCGCCGGGCGTCACCGTGCGGCCGATCGAGCTCATCAGCGGCGCGTCCAAGTTCTGCCAGGTGTTCTTCGATGACGTGCGCGTGCCCAGGGAGAATCTGGTCGGACCCGTCAATGGCGGCTGGACGGTGGCCAAGCGGCTGCTTCAGCACGAGCGCGAGGCCATGTCGAAAATGGGCGACCTCAATCTGCCCACCCAGTGCGAGCTGGTGCCCACCGTGCGCCGCTTCCTCGCCGACCGGGCGGCGCCCGGCGACCAGGCCATCCGGCTGCGCGCGGTGAACTGCGCGATGGACGAGCACGCTTACCACCTGACCGTGGCCCGCATGGGCCAGGAAGCCAAGGCGCGCATGGATGTTTCCGGTCTGATGTCCATCGTCAAGCTGGTCCACACCGAACAGGACAAGCGCAAGTCGGCGGTGCTGATCGACGCCATGGGCAACCGCGGCCTGGGCTGGGAAGGCGACGAGTTCACCGAGGACGAACTGACCACCGTGCGCCAGTGGCTGCTCAGCTACACCCTGACCATCGCCGGCGGTTCGTCGGAGGTGCAACTCAACATCGTCGCCAAGCGCGTGCTGGGCCTTCCCGGCAATTGAGCGACCAGCGGAATCGAGCGAACATGAACGACATGGTATTCAGTGAAGAGCAGCGCTTGCTCGCCGACACGGCCCGGGACTTTCTCGAGGTGCACTGCCCGGTCACCGCCTTGCGGCGCCTGCGCGACGGCAAGGATGCCCTGGGCTACGACCCGGAAGCCTGGCGGAAGATGGTCGAACTGGGCTGGACCGCGATACCGTTCCCGGAGTCGCTGGGCGGCCTCGATTTCGGCTACCTGGGCATGGGCGCGGTATTCGAGCAGATGGGCAGGACGCTCGCGGCCAGCCCCCTGTTCGCCACGGTGGTGCTGGGCGGATCGGCCCTCTTGCTGGGCGGTTCGCCGGCGCAGCAGGCGGCGCATGTCCCGGCGATCATCGCCGGCGAGCGGCGTTTCGCCCTGGCGGTGGACGAAGGGCGCCGGCACGACCCGGCCGCCATCGCCCTCGCCGCGCGCAAGACTGGCGACGGCTACACGCTCGACGGCGACAAGGTCTTCGTGCTCGACGGCCAGGTCGCCGACTGGCTCGTGGTGGCGGCGCGCACTTCCGGCGCCGCGGGCGAGCGGAGCGGCATCAGCCTGTTCCTGGTGGAGGCCAATGCGCCGGGCGTGCGGCGGCAGGGCAACGCGATGCTCGATTCGCGCAATGCGGCGCGCATCAGTTTCGACGGCGTCCGGGTGAGCGCCGAGGCGCTGCTGGGCCGGGCGGACGAGGCCTGGGACCTGCTGGAGGAAATCCTCGACCGCGGCCGGGCCTGCCTTGCCGCCGAGATGCTCGGTATCGGCCAATGGCTGTTCGATACGACCACCAAGTACCTGAAGGAGCGCGTCCAGTTCGACGTGCCGATCGGTTCGTTCCAGGCGCTCCAGCATCGCGCCGCGTGGATGTATGCGGAGCTGGAACTGGCGCGCAGCGCCGTCATGGCCGGCCTGGCGGCGGTGAATGGCGCGGCCGCGGAGCGCCGGCAACTGGTCAGCCTGGCCAAGGCCAAGATGGGCACGGTGCTGGAGCGCATCAGCGGCGAGTCCGTCCAGATGCATGGCGGCATTGGCGTCACCGACGAACTGGATGTCGGGCTCTATCTGAAGCGCGGCCGGGTCGCGCGTCATACCCTCGGCGACAACGACTTTCATGCCCAGCGCTATGGCGAGGGCATCGGACTCCTGGAGAGGCTGTCATGAGCGAAGAGAACGGACTGGCGAGTCGGATCGAGCAGGCGCAACGTCAGCTTTGCGCGCCGGGGGCGCCCTTCGAGGTGACCGAGGTGAATATCGCCGGCCGCGCGGTGGCGGTGTTCCGCAATTCGCCCGCCGACGTGCGCGAGGCCCTGGCCCCCGCGCGCGGCCACGGGGACCGCGAGTTCCTCGTGTATCTCGATCAACGCTGGTCCTACCGGAAATTCTTCGAGCAGGTGGATGCGCTGACCGGCCAGCTCGCGACCCGATACGGCGTCGGCCGCGGCGACCGTGTCGCCATCGCCATGCGCAATCGTCCCGAGTGGCTGGTCGCCTTCGTCGCGGCGATATCCGCCGGCGCCACGGTGGTGCCGCTGAACAGCTGGGGCCAGCGGGAGGAACTGCTGCACGGCCTGACCGACAGCGCGCCCAAGCTCTGTTTCTGCGACGAGCCGCGCCTGGCCCACATCGTGAACGATCTGGCGCCGCTGGGCATCCGGGCGGTCGTGACCGACGCGCCGGCGGGCACGGACGCCGCCTGGGTGGCGCGTTACGACGACCTGCAGGCCGCCGGCGCGGGCATGCCGGTGCCGGCGGTGACGCTGGCGCCGGACGACGACGTCATCATCCTGTACACCTCGGGCACCACCAGCCTGGCGAAAGGCGTGGTCTCCAGCCATCGGGCCATTTGCCAGGCCCTGACCAGCTTCGATTTCGGCGGTGCCCTGGCGGGCATGACATCGCCGGAAAGCGTCAAGCTCATCATGTCGCTCGGCTTCGCGCCGACGGTGCTGACCGCCGTGCCGTTGTTCCACGTCAGCGGCCTGCTCGCGCACTTCCTGTATTCGCTGCGCACGGGGCGGCGCATGGTGATGATGTACAAGTGGGATGTCGAGGAGGCCCTGCGCCTGATCGAGCGGGAGCGGATCACCGCGGTCGCCGCCTCGACCGCCATGATCGCCCAGTTGATCGGTTCGCCCGCCTTTGCCGCCACCGACACGCGCAGCCTGATGGCGATCGGCCTGGGCGGTTCCGGCGTGAACCGGCGCGTCATCGATCTCATCGAGGAAACCCGGCCCAACGCCATGCCGGGCATCGGCTACGGGCTCACCGAGACCAACGGGACCGGCACGATATCGGCCGGCGCCATTTTCCGCTACAAGCCCACCAGTTCGGGCGTGCGGGTGCCGATCATGGAGATTCGCACCATCGACGCCGAGGGCCGGCCGCTGCCGCAAGGCGCGACGGGTGAGATTTGCCTCAAGGGCGTGGCGGTGATGTCGGGTTACTGGCGCGACGCCGGTGCGACCGCGCGTGTGCTCGATGACGGCTGGTTCGCCACCGGCGACGTCGGCTACATCGACGACGAAGGCTTCCTGTTCGTGGTCGACCGCATCAAGGACATCGTCAATCGCGGCGGCGAGAAGATCTCCACCGCCGAAGTCGAGTCCTGCGTCTCGCGGCTGCCGCAGGTTGCCGAGGTGGCCGGTTTCGCGCTTCCCGACGCCGATCTCGGCGAGGTGCTGGCGCTGGTGGTGCGTCTGCATCCCGGGGCGTCGCTCGGCGAGGACGTCATCCGCGCCCATGTCGCCGAACACCTGGCCGCCTTCAAGGTTCCCGCGCGCATTTTCTTCTTCGACACCGATCTGCCGCGCAATCCCTCGGGCAAGCTGTTGCGCCGGGTGCTGCGCGAGCAGGTCGCCGACGCGGGGAATGCCTGATCGGCACGGGCCGTGCGCCGGCGCGTTGGCGTGCCGCCACGGCTGACTTTGGCTGAAGGGCGCTTCGCCCTGCATGATTTCTTGGTTTGTTTGTTTCATCACCTTTGGATTGAAGGAGTGGAAGTAATGGAAAAGAGCACGTTTATCCGCCGACCGTTTTCGAGCCGCGTCATCCCGACGCTTCTTGCCAGCGCCTTTGGCGCCGGCATGACGCCGGCATTCGCGCAGGGGGCGCCGGCGCTGGAGGAAATCGTCATCACGGCCCAGAAGCGGTCGGAAAATCTCCAGGACGTGCCGATCTCCGTGATGTCCTTCGACGCCAAGGCGCTGGAGAAAAAGGGCGTGGTCGTCCTGTCCGACATCAACGACGGCTCGGTTCCCGGCCTCAGCCTCGCGCCGTATCCGGGCAGCGCCGATTTCTTCTTCCCCAGCTTCCGCGGCATCACGACCAACACGGCCTTCATCAGCGGCCCCAGCCCGATCGCCGTCCATATCAACGGCGTCTATCAGTCGCAGTTGGTGGGACTCAACAACCCGGCCGCCGACCTCGAGCGCATCGAAGTGCTGAAGGGGCCGCAGGGCGTGCTGTCCGGCCGCAATGCCACCGGCGGCGCCATCAACATACACACCGCCAAGCCCGAACTGGGCAACTTCGGCTTCAAGCAGCAGTTCACCATCGCCGAGCGCGACCAGTTCCTGTCCAAGACCAGCGTCAATCTGCCGGTGGGCGAGACTTTCGCCGCCAAGCTGGCCTATGTCACCAACTCGCGGGACCACGAAGGCATCAAGAATTCCGCGCCCGGCGGCTTCCAGTTCGGCGAACGCAAGGCCGATGCCGTGCGTGTCGACCTGCGCTGGCAGCCTTCGTCGAACATCACCGTCGATTATGGCTACGACTATTCGCTGGCCAAGGGTCATGACACGCCGGCGCAATGTCTCTATCCGGGCTATGGCGCCTACGCCAACTGGGGCGTGAACATGTCCGACTTCCTGGCCGATCCGCGCGTCCAGCAGTTCGTCGATGGCTGCTCGCCGAAGAAGCTGAGCCGGATTTACGCGCCCTACGACTGGAAGAAGAACCGCAACAAGTCGGAAGGCCACACGCTGAATGTCGACTGGAAGGTCAGCCCGTCGCTGACGGTGCGCTCCATCACCGGTTATCGGGAGATCGATACCCGCAACAACTACAACTACGCGGTCTATGCCGGCGGCGCCGTGCTGCGCGCCGACAGCGCCCCGTTCACCCTCACCAACGTTCCGGGCGTCGGCACCCTGCAACTTGGCCATCCGGTCGAGCTGTACAACGAGTCGTTCTCGCAGGAGTTCCAGTTCCTCGGCGACCTGGCCAAGAACCTGAGATATACCGCCGGCGTGTATTACTCGTCGGAAGAGGGGCATCAGCATTCCGGCCCCAACGTGGGGCAGTACATGGCGGACCTGGGCTTCTTCGGCGCCTACGTCGGCGTTCCCGCCGTCGCCGGCACCGACACCATGGGCATCGACCGGAAGGGCCTGCATTCCGCGAAGAGCGACTCGTGGGCGGTGTTCGGCCAGGTCAGCTGGTCGCCGGAGATGTTCGGCGGCAAGCTCGAAGTGGTGCCCGGCCTGCGCTTCACCCGCGATCACCGCTGGGTCAATGGCTATAACACCGGCTGGACCAACACCTACGTCATCAATCCCACCGGGACGACCTCGGCCGACGTGGTCTCGGTCATTCCGGGTGCCCCCGGCTTCGGCTTCGCCAGCGCCGCGGGCGACCGCCGCGACTCGAAGTCGACGCCGTCGCTGTCCCTGAATTACCACTGGGACAAGGACGTGATGACCTATGTGAAGTTCTCCAAGGGCTACACCGGCGGCGGCTTCGATCCCGTCTCCGGCCCGGCGTCGGCCGCGATCTTCAGCCGGGGCTATGCCCCGGAAACCATCAAGTCGTTCGAACTGGGCCTGAAGAGCGAGCTGTTGAACAAGCGTTTGCGCACCAACATCGCCGTGTTCCAGAGCAAGTTCGACAACGAGCAGAAGAGCACGGCCCAGCCCGGTGGCGGCTGGGCGACCGAGAACGTCGGCGGCTCCACCTACAAGGGCCTGGAGTTCGACCTGACGGCGGCCGTGACCGAGAACCTGCGGGTGACGGCAAGTTACGCCACCCTGAGCCACGACTACGACAAGTGGATGGACAACAACCCGATGTCCGCCACCTTCGGGCAGGACGTGGCCGACCTGCGCAAGCTGATCGTGCCGAAGAACGACTACGCGATTACGGTCGACTACCGCTTCCCGAGCTTCGGCCTGCCCGGCCGGCTGGATGGCACGCTGTCCTACTCGCATCGCGATGACTTCTCGACGCCGCTCAACCTGACCATCCCGAACGTCAAGCGCTACAGCACGACGCCGGCCTTCCACGTGGTCAATGCCCGGCTGGCGCTGTCGCGCATCAAGGTGGCGCCGGAAGGCAAGGGGTCGCTCACCGTCGCGCTGTGGGGCAAGAACCTGACCAACGAGAAGTATCTGACCCTGGCCTTCGGCGGCTGGACCAACGACGGTTCCGGAAGCTGGGGCGAGCCGCGCACGGTCGGCATGGACTTCATCTACCAGTATTGATCGGACTGGATGGCGATCGGGCGGCCCGCCTTCCCCGGGGGCCGCCCTTTTTTTCGGGACATGGAATGATCGGCGACGACACACAGCCAAGCCGGGGCAGTCCCCCGGCGAATCCGGCCGGCCACGCACCCTTGCGCCGGCCCGGCTCGGTGCGCCGAACCTCCTCCATCGACATCACCTGGCCGGAAGGGCAGGGCGGCCACATGGATTTCGATGGCCGCTGCCGGGACATCATCACTCCCGCCGACGGCGGCGAGCCGGTGACGCTGGCGGAAGATGCCGTCAGGGCGAGCATGGCCTTCGACCGCACCGTCGAGATGATCGAGAGCACCCCGGCGCGGCCGAACATCGGCGTCCTGGTCGGCATCGACGGCGGCCGGCTGCGCCATTACCTCGGCGACGCCATCCGCGAGGATCGCGGCGCCGGCAACCCGCTGTATCAGTTGCTCGACGATCTGGTCGGCGCCAGCCTGGTCGGCCCCTGGGCCTGGTCGCGCTGGACGCCGGACTGGCGCCGGCGCTATTTCCCCGATGACGAGGAACAGGCGCGCATCCTGCGCAAGAAGCGGATGGAAGGCGTATGCACCGGCTTCCGGCCCGGATCGAGCGCCTTCGACGACGTCTGGGGGCGCGACCAGAGCTGTCATCCGGTCGGTGAACTGCATCACCCGGACGACCCGGCCGGCTGGCACGCGCTGCCCGTGTTGACGCCGCGGCCCTCCTTGCGCCGGGCGCGGCGGATGGACGCGTGGATCGATGGCGTCATGCGCATCGAGGCCCATTTCCAGGACAGCGCGCTGACGCCCGAGGGCGGCCGCGTGGCCGTGCATGAATACCTGTTGCATGCCGAGGTCGATCCCGAAACCCTGGCGCTTCTCGCCGTCCGCGCCGAGCCGAGGATATTGCCGAATCCGGAATGTCCGGATGCGATCGACAACATCGCGCGCCTGGCGGGCACGCCGCTACCGAAACTGCGGATGGTGACGCTGATGGAATTGCGCGGCGTGCTCGGCTGCACCCACCTCAACGATGCCTTGCGCGCACTGGCCGACATGCCGAAGGTGATCCGGGCGGCGCTCCGCCACGGCTGACTTTCGGCCGGCGTGCCGCCGTGGCTGACTTTCCGCCGGTGGCGCGACGCCGCCGGCGGTTCCCGCTCCCGTGTTCGGGTCAGGCGGCGGGCACGGCGTAGCCGTCGATCACCGGCCGGTGCTTCTCGTCGAAGTAGGCGGACAGCGTCTGGTGCAGCACGCCGATGTCCCACTTGCCGCCCTGCGGGTTGTCATACGACACGTCCAGGCGCGGGCGCTGGACGATGCTGACCTGCCCCCCCCAGACGACGAACAGTTCGCCGGAAATGTGCGCGGCCTCGGGCGAGGCGAGATAGCCGACCAGCGGGGCGACGTTGGCGGGATCGAAGACGTCAAAGCCGTCCTTCGGCGCGGCGAACAGGTGCGCGTGCGGCATGTTCTCGGTCATCGCGGTGCGTCCGCGCGGCAGGATGACGTTGCAGGTGACGCCGAGCTTTTGCATCAGCGCGGCGATGCCGATGCTCAGCGCGGTGATGCCGGCCTTGGCCGGCGCGTAGTTGGGCTGGCCGGGGGAGGCGTAGAGCATCGCCTCCGACGAGGTGCTGATCAGCCGGCCATAGACCGGGCCGGCCTTGGACTTTTCGCGCCAGTATTGCGCGGCGTTGCGCATGTTCACGAAATGGCCGCGCAGATGCACGCGCACCACGGAATCGAACTCGTCGTCGGTCATGCCGTAGATGGTCTTGTCGCGCGTGAAGCCGGCGTTGTTGACCATGATGTTCACGTCGCCGAAGGCATCCAGCGCGGCCTTGAAGGTCTTGCCCGCCGATTCCGTGTCGGCGCAGTCGCCGAGCGCGGCGATCGCCTCGCCGCCGAAAGCCTTGATGTCGGCCACCGTCTGGTGGGCCTTTTCCGCCGCCGCCGGCAGGTCGATGTCGTTGATCACCACGCGCGCGCCCTGGCGCGCCAGCTGCATGGCTTCCTCGCGGCCGAGGCCCTGGCCGGCGCCGGTGACGATGGCGACTTTTCCGGTGAGATCTCCCATTTCTTTGTCCTCCTCGGGTCAGATGCGTTCGATGATGGTGCCGGTGCCGACGTTGGCGCCGCAGCACATGGTGATCAGCGCCGTCGCCTTGTCCTGCCGTTCGAGTTCGTGCAGGGCGGTGCAGATCAGCCGGGCGCCGGTCGAACCGACCGGGTGGCCGATCGCCATGGCGCCGCCATTGACGTTGACCTTGCTCATGTCGGCGTCGAACACCTGGGCCCAGGACAGCACGACCGCCGCGAACGCTTCGTTGATCTCGACGAGATCGATGTCCTTCAGCGTCATGCCGCTGCGCTTGAACACCCGGGTGGTGGCGTCGACGGGGCCGTCGAGCCCATAGTAGGGATCGGCGCCGATCACGCAATCCGTGATGATGCGGGCGCGCGGCTTGAGGCCGCGCTTCTTCGCCTCTGCGGCGCTCATCCACAGCACGGCGGCGGCGCCGTCGGAAACCTGGGAACTGCTGCCGGCGGTGGTGATGCCGCCCGGGATCATCGGCTTGAGCGCGGCCAGGCCCTCGATGGTCGTGTCGCGCAGGCCCTGGTCGCGCGTCATCTTGCGGGTGGCGCCGGTGGGCTTGCCGTCCTCGCCGAGCACCGGCGCCTCGACGGCGAAGGTCTCGCGGTCGAAGCGGCCCTCGTCCCAGGCGATCTTGGCGCGGCGCTGCGATTCGCAGGCCAGCGCATCGGTCATCTCGCGCGTCAGGCCCCGGTTCTTGGCGATGCGCTCGGCCATCTCGAACTGGGTCTGCGCCGTATTCCAGGGCCAGCCCTCGGGGATGAAATAGCCGGGGCCGTGCAGGACGTTGCTGCCGAGCGGCACGTGGCTCATCAGTTCCAGGCCGCAGGCGATGCCGATGTCGATGGAGCCGGCGCCGACCAGGCCGGAAATGATGTGGTTGCAGGCTTGCGCCGAACCGCATTGGGCATCGACGGTGAAGCCGCCGGTGCTGTAGTTCTTGCCCATCGACAGCCAGGACTGGCGGACGATGTTGTTGGACTGTTCGCCGGCCTGGGTGACGCAGCCGCCCGCCACCAGGTCCACGTCGGCATGATCGATGCCCGTCCGGCGGATCAGTTCTTCGAACGTCACCGACAACAGCTTGGTGGCGTGCAGGCCGGACAGATCGCCGACGATGGGCTTGCCCCGCCCGATGGGAGTTCTACAGGCTTCGACAATGACGGCTTCGGCCATTTTGGGCTCCTTTGAATTTGGGAATGTCAGAAGGCGACAATATCATCGCTGGCACGCCGCCATGTCATACCTCATTTGGATGGTGTGCGCCGCTGGTTGAGTCGATATTCGCCGCCGGCTTCCGCCGGGGCAAATCGGGTGCCGCGGGGGGGTATCGTCCGTTCAGACGAAGAGCCTGCGGTGGCCATTCGATAGTCTGCAAAAGGGAAAACGGGGGGGGCGGACCAGGCCCCGCCGTGAAGCTTGATCAAACCGAATTCAATTCCGTTGAGGAGGATGGCGATGAGATTCTCTGGAAAGACCGTTGTCGTGACGGGTGCGGGGCAGGGCATAGGCCGGGCCACGGCGCAGTTGTTCGCGCGCGAGGGCGCGAACGTCGTTGCGGTGGACATCAACGAGGCGGCGGCCAGGGAGACCCTGGCGCAAGCGGGCGCCGCGGATAGCGGCATGGCCGCCTCCTGCAACATCGCCGACAGCGGCGCCGTCAAGGCGCTGTTCGCGGCCATCGACGCGAAGTACGGCGGCGTCGGCGTGCTGGTCAACAATGCCGGCATCGGCTCGGCCAAGAACGACGGCTTCGACAAACTGCTGGCGCGCATGGGCGAGCGCGGCGCGCAGATGGCGCGCGGCGAGAAGCCGACGGTGTTTCCGGACATCATCATCGACATGGAGGACGAGGGCTGGCAGGGCGTGATGAACGTCAACCTCAACGGCACTTTCTACTGCACGCGCGAGGCGGTCCGCTCCATGGTCAAGCACGGCATCAAGGGCGCGATCGTCAGCATTTCCAGCACGGCGGCCATGTCGGGCGAGGGCGCGCTGCATTACGCGGCTTCCAAGTCCGCGCTGATCGGCCTGACCCGCAGCCTCGCCCGCGAAGTGGCGCCGCGGGGCATCCGAGTCAACAACGTCATGCCCGGCCCGGTCAATACGCCGATCATGAGCGGCGTCAGCCAGGCGTGGATCGATTCGATGGTGGCGGGCATTCCGCTCGGCCGCATGGCGGAACCGGAAGACATTGCCCGCACCGTCGCCTTCGTGGCTTCGGATGACGCGGCGATGATCACCGGCGCCGATATCGTCGCCAATGGCGGCTCGTATTTCAAGTAGGAGACGGACAATGGCGGGAAGAGTGCAGGGCAAGGTGGCCTTCGTCACGGGCGGGGGCACGGGGATTGGCGAGGCGACGGCGCATCGTCTGGCCGAGGAAGGCGCGACCGTGGTGGTCTGCGGTCGGCGCAAGGAACCGTTGGAAACGGTGGTCGCCGCCATCAAGGCCAAGGGCGGCAAGGCGGATTTCGCCGTCGCCGACGTCAGCAACGAGGCGCAGATCGTCGGCGCCATCGAGGCGGCGGCGCAGCGCCACGGCCGGCTGGACATTCTGGTCAACAACGCCATGGCCTTTACCTGGGGCGGCGTCGATACCATGTCCACCGCCGACTGGCATGCCAACTTCTCGACCACCGTGGATGGCACCTTCTGGGGCACGCGCACGGCGGTGAAGATCATGAAGGGACAGGAGGGTGGCGGCAGCATCGTCAATATCGCCTCCATCTGCGGGCTGTTCGGCACCGCCTGGATGACCGGCTACAGCGCGGCGAAGGCGGCCATCATCAATTTCTCGCGCGCCGTGTCCTCGGAGGCGGCCGCCAGCAATATCCGCTGCAACGTGGTGATTCCGGGCGTCGTGGCGACACCCGCCACCGCCGACATGCTCAACAACGAACCCTCGCGCAAGAACACCGAGAAGCTGATTCCGATGCGGCGCATCGGCGCGGCGGTGGAACTGGCCAATGCCGTGTTGTTCCTGGCGTCCGACGAGGCCTCCTACGTCACCGGCGCGACGCTGTCCGTCGATGGCGGGCGCGCCGCCGACCTCATCACGGCGATCGAGTAGGCCGGTGAGTACCCAGACGACACTGGAGGCACGCATCGACCGGCTGGAGTCGATCGAGGCCATTCGTCAGCTGGTCGGGCGTTACTCGCTTTCGCTGGATATGCGCGACCTCGATGCCCATGTGAACCTTTTCGCGCCGGACATCCGGGTCGGCAAGGATCAGGTGGGGCGGGCCTATCTCAAGGCCTGGGTCGACGACACCCTGCGCAACCAGTTCACCGGCACGTCGCATCATCTCGGGCAGCACATCATCGAGTTCAAGGATGCCGATCACGCGCTCGGCGTGGTCTATTCCAAGAACGAGCACGAATGCGGCGCCGAATGGGTGATCATGCAGATGCTGTACTGGGATGATTACGAGCGCATCGACGGCGCGTGGTACTTCCGCCGGCGGCTGCCGTGCTACTGGTATGCCACCGATCTCAACAAGCCGCCCATCGGCGACATGAAGATGCGCTGGCCGGGCCGCGAACCCTATCGGGGCAGCTTCCACGAACTGTTCCCGTCGTGGCGCGAGTTCTGGGCCAACCAGCCCGAGCGCGACAAGCTTCCCGAGGTGGCCGCGCCCGCGCCCGTCGATCGTTTCCTGGAAACCATGAGACGGGGCACGCCCGCTCCGAAAATGAGGATACGCTGAACCATGAGTCG